>ENA-OYZJ01000002-OYZJ01000002.1-human-gut-metagenome-genome-assembly--contig:-NODE-2-length-357594-cov-21.963162_pt1 | contig 357594 bp, 242 predicted proteins | sample MGYA00243290_ERZ653475 | MGnify/ENA primary metagenome ERZ653475 (study PRJEB26926, sample SAMN06165003) | human gut metagenome | biome: ENVO:00009003; feature: ENVO:2100002; material: ENVO:00002003... | reverse complement strand
GTAAACTAATTCAGTTATAACAAACGAAGTTGTCAACTAAAACCAGTACACATCATTCTCCGGATTGCTTAATTAGTTTCCACTACTTGAAACTAGAGTTTCGTCGGTGAGAAACTATAGTTTCAGCAGAGAGAAACTCTAGTTCCAACAGTAAGAAACTAATGGTTTCAAGCATTTGGAACTAGAGTTTCAAGCATATGAAACTTTGGTTTCAAGCAGCAGAAACTATCTGAAACACTGTACTTATTTCATCATCCAAAGGAGTGTTGCAGATAACGCATCTGCAACCTATCTGCCACAGGTATCTGCAACACTGTTAATCTGCTGAATGCTAACTGTATAACATACGTTTTGTTGCAGATGGCAGATACTTTTGAAAAAAAATAAGTTCTGAGAGTGGTAAATAATGTTAGGCAGAAAATATATATCTTTGCTTTCATCCGGAAAAATAATCGTAAGGCAGGATACGGGGATTTGACTTCTGCTTCGTATTATATAAGTATAATAGCTAACGAAAAACAACCGCCATGAAGACACGAATATATCTGTTTGTCATTTTATTGATAGGTTTTCTGTTTGCGAATCATTTGCATTCGCAGGAATCCCCCTACGTCTTTCGGTACATTGGAGTGACCGATGGACTGCCGGATAATTATGTGAAAAGTGTTTTCCCCCTTCCCGACGGGCGGATAGGTATCCGGACTACCGTATTGCTCAGTCTGTATGACGGATCGAACTATTCAAACTTTCCTTTCAACCTTCGTGGGGAATATCCGATTTCCTACAATCACATTATTCCCGAACAATACGTTGACGCTGATAAGCGTTTGTGGATGAAAGAACGGGGAGCATTGCGCGTTTTCGATTTAACTACCGAACAGTATATTTATAATGTAGATTCCTTACTGCTTCAATTTGGAATAAAAGAACGGATCGCCGATGTCTTTATTGATTCGGAAAAGCATTATTGGTTTTTGACACCCGCCTCTTTTGTCTATATGTATGACGGAGAGACGGATACGCTGGAACTGATCTGCAGGAAAGATGAATTTATCGAGTATTATGGCGGATTACTGGGAGTGGAGAGTCATGGCAAGTTTAGTTGGATGGTTCATCAGAAGGGAGTGATGCGTTGCTACGATCATGAGAAGAAACGCTTTGTCAAACAGGTTGACTTTCTGGAAGGACAGCTCAAACCGGATGATCGGGTGATATTGAAGATACTGGATAATGGGGACTTTTGGGTAATGTGGGATCGTGGAGTAGGCTACTATGACGTCTTTAACAAGAAATGGAATCAGATATCGAATATTCAGCTGGGACATTATTCATGGTTTACGTCGATGGATGTGGACAAAGGAGGAAATGCTTGGGTCGGCACGGTTCTGGATGGATTTTATGTGATTGATATGCACAACTTCTCTGTGAACAGCATCATAGATATTCCTTTGTTGTCCGGCAAAACGATCCGCAATGGCATTCATAGTATTTATTGTGACAAGGAGAATAACGCTGTATGGATAGGACTGTTCAATCAGGGAGTCTGCTATTATCATCCCAGCATGAACAAACTGACTCTATGCAACAAAAAGCTGCTTCGGGGAGCATGGGGCGGAGAAGAAATCCGTTGTATGCTTGAAACCTTCGGAGGGGACATTCTGATGGGGACTGCACAGGGACTTTATCGGTATGATCCGAAATCACACAGCATGGATATACTTTATAAAGAATTTAATCAGAAGAATTGCCGTGTACTCTATGAAGACAGTAAGAAACGAATTTGGGTAGGTACCTATCACGATGGTTTGTACTGCATTGAAGCCGGTAAAGTGCGGGCATATGCTTATCCGGATACCGATTATCAGAATGAATTGGATTTCAGTAATATCCGGGCTATTATAGAAGACCCTTCGGGACGTTTGTGGATCAGTATCTACGGATATGGCGGAGTCGGTCAGTTCAATCCCGAAACGGGTGAGATCAGTTTGTTGTCCGAGCGATTTCCGGAACTGAAAAAATATAAAGTTGTGAATGCACTGGCCATAGACAAGCAATCCAGGCTGGTAGGCGGAAGCGATAACGGATTGTACATATACGATCCTGCGAAGGATCAAATATGGATTCCGGAGCAGGACGGACAATCTAATTCTATTTTCAACCGGGGCAGTATTAAATACAATCAAATCCTGAAAGATCATGAAGGAACACTTTGGTTCGCTACCCAGTACGGATTGAATATTCTGACCCATGATGGCAGGAGTTACACATTGGGGAAGGAGGAAGGATTTTCCAGTGTGATCCTGAACGTGATAGAAGATCAGAATCATGATATTTGGATTTCTACCCTGACTTCTATTTACAAAATAAAGGTAGAACGGGGACAGGATAAGTATGACTTTCACGTCATCAGCTACTTGTCGGAAGCGGAAATCCGTCAGGATGATCTATTTAATTTCCCTTCAATGGTTACCCGCAAGAATCAGCTCTTTTTCGGATTGATCAATGGCTTCATCACTTTCTCTCCGGAGAATATGATTGATAATCATTGTATTACTTCGCCTTTGATCACTTCCTTCCGGCTTTTTAATGTTCCGGTTGTGTCGGGAGAAGAGTACAATGGACGTGTCTTGTTTGATAAAGCTCTTAGTTATTCGGATAAAGTACTGCTGGACTATGACGAGAATTTCATTACATTGGAGTTCTCCGGACTGAACTATCCGAATCCTTCTCAGACTTCTTTCCGCTATCAGCTTGAAGGCTTTGATAAAGAGTGGACCGAGTCATTGTTTGAGAATGGTCAGGGGCGGGCTGTGTACAATAATCTTCCTTCGGGTGAATATGTATTTCGGGTGTCGGCAGCGGGAAATGACCGTGTATGGGGACCGGAGTCTGAATTCATTATCGTGATCCGTCCTCCGTTTTGGGATACATTGGCGGCTCGTATCTTCTATGTTATTCTTTTTGTCTTGATAGTGGCCGGCTTCATTTATGCCCTCAATCGTCGTAATCACCGGAAGATGGTCCGTATGCAACAGGAGGAAGCGTTGAAACAGAAAGAAGAACTGGATCAGATGAAATTCCGATTCTTTACGAATATCAGCCATGAACTTCGTACTCCGCTGACGCTGATTATCACTCCGCTGGATATGATGATCCGCCGTATTTCGGACGAAGCGGTAAAGAAGCAATTAGGTACTATTTATAAGAATGCGCAGAATTTACTGTCCTTAGTGAATCAGTTGCTTGATTTTCGTAAGTTAGAAATGAAAGGGGAAAAGCTGCATCTGATGAATGGAGATATGGAAGAGTTTATTAGTTCCGCTTATAATAACTTTGTGCCGATGGCGGTAGAGAAGCATCTTAACTTTGTCAGTCAGACGGTACACAGACCTCTTTATATGTTCTTTGACAGCGATAAGGTACACAAAATAGTGAACAATCTGTTATCCAATGCCTTTAAGTTTACCCCCGAAGGCGGTACGGTGAATCTGATTTTATCCACCGAAGAAATAGAGCAGAGAAACTATGTCAGAATAGAAGTCTCCGATACGGGTATCGGCATTTCGGAATCTGATCTTCCTTATATCTTCGATCGTTTCTATCAGGTCGGTAATCAGGGAGATGAGAAGATGGGGAGTGGCATCGGACTTCATCTGGTCAGAGAATACGTGAATATTCATGAAGGCAGGACCACCGTGAGCAGCCGGATGGATCGCGGTTCTACATTTGTAGTATGGTTACCTATGGACTTGAAACCGGAGTCGGGAGATATCTTTGAAGAGGCAACGGATGAGAAGCCGGATGACAAAGAGAAAGAAGCCTCCGGCCTGCTGCTCTCAGCGGACGACAGCCGGAGAAAAGTATTATTGGTGGAAGATAATAAGGAATTCCGTACTTTCTTAAAAGAGCAGCTGGAAGACTTCTATCAAATCGTGGAGGCAGCAGACGGGGAAGAGGGGGAGAGATGTGCCATTGATGAGAATCCGGATTTGATTATCAGTGATATAATGATGCCGAAAGTAGATGGCATTGAGCTTTGCCGCCGGATTAAAACGAATATGCAGACTTCTCATATTCCGGTCATCCTGTTGACAGCCCGCACGGCGGATGATATTAAGATCAACAGTTATGAGGTAGGTGCCGACTCCTATATGTCGAAGCCTTTCAACTTTGATATGCTGATGGTACGCATTGAGAAGTTGATAGAACAGCAGGAAAAGCGGAAACAGGAATTCCGCAAAAACATAGAAGTGAATCCGAGTGCTATCACTATCACGTCACTGGATGAGCAGCTTATTCAGAAATGTCTGGAGTATATCGAGAAGAACATGGATCATCCCGAATATGGCGTAGAGGAACTGAGCCGCGATTTGGGAATGGTGCGCATGAGCCTTTATCGGAAGCTGCAGTCCATAACAGGCAATACCCCTACGGACTTTATCCGGAGCATCCGTCTGAAGCGTGCGGCGCAACTGTTACAGGGAAGTCAGTTGCCGATTGTTGAGATTGCCAATCGGGTTGGTTTCAGTTCCTCCAGCTATTTTGCCAAGTGTTTCAAAGAAATGTTTGGCGTGTTACCCAAGCAATATGCAGAGGATTATGGAAAAAAAAGATTGAAATAATGATCATTGTGATAATATAAATTACTATTTTTGTGCAGTTTGTTATAAGATGCTCATTTATCTTGGTAACAATGTCATCCAAAATCGTTAGTATAATAAATAATAGTAGTATGAAAGTCTTAGTTTTAATTTCATTGGTAGGAGGATTGATGTTATCTTCTTGCGGTGGTAGTAGTTCACAAAAAAACACGAGTGATCAGGTAGTTAATGCGGCAGATACCATCTATTTAGGTGATTTGCGTGAAAAGTTTGCCGGAGACAGTATATTCTTTAAAGTGGTAGCACCGGATTTGATGCTGATGGATTATCAATACTTCTGGGCAGCCACAGAATCGGATGCGGTAGAAAAAGGCTTGACGAAAGAATACTATAAGCGTGTGAAGAAAGAAATTACTGAAACCAATGAAGCGATTAAAAAAGGCGTGATGAAAGGTGCGGACGTGAAACGTATACCGGACTTTCAGGCAGAGTCAAAAAAGTAAGCCATTGTTTTCGGAATGATGTAATATCATTCATAACATTTAGAGCACAAAGGAGACGTTAACCGTAACGATCTCCTTTTTTGTTACCATTGTGCTGTCATCTGTTACTTATCTGATATCCGTTTATAAACCTTCTCCCTATTTTTGTACCATCGTTAAACGGATAAATTTAATGCCATGAGTAAACAGCAAGCTACATTTGACGACTTCTTCTCAGAATGTTATCTGGAAAAAAAGGAGTATATTAAGAATTATATTGCTCTCCGAATCTGCCACCCGCATGAAGCGGAAGATCTGGCACAGGACGTCTTTGTTCGTTTATGGGAGTACAGAGCTTTCGTAAACAAAGATACGGTCTGGTCTTTGCTTTTCACTATTGCCCGTAACATCGTGACGGATAAGATACGTCGCTATTATAAGCAGGAAGACTTTGTCTCTTATATATATAATAATGTGAAAGATGAAGGACGGAACACGACTGATGAAACACTTCACTATCATGAACTGAAAAAGATACATGACGGAATCATCCGGACTCTTCCTGACAAACGCCGTCGGATCTATGAGTTAAGTTTCGAACATGAACTTTCCTGTCCCGCCATTGCCGGCAGACTGTCTTTATCTCCCCGTACGGTGGAAGGGCAATTGCTGCTGGCCCGTAAAACGATACGCACTTATTTGAAAAAAGAATTCTCCAGAGTCGGTTGAATACCGGATTCGGGGGAAGCAGATATTAACTTTAATAATTTAATAGTATGATGGAAATTAAATCCAAATTCTCATGTCGTAGAGGAGTCGTATTGGCTTTTGCCATGCTGCTGGGTGGCTCATCCGGTATAGTGCTCTATGCAAACGAATCTGTAGAAGAAAGCATGATTGTCGCCCAGACAGGTCGTACAATCAAGGGTTCTGTTACGGATGCTAATGGAGAACCGCTGATTGGTTGTAATGTAGTCGTAGTCGGCGGAATGGCCGGTGTGATTACTGATATAGACGGTAATTTCTCATTGAATGTCCAGAATGATGCAAAACAGATTAAGATTAGTTATATCGGATACGCGGATCAGGTAGTCAACCTGAATGGACGTTCTGATTTTAAGATTGTATTGAAGGAAGATAATAATGCCTTGGATGAGGTCGTTGTCGTGGGTTATGGTTCACAGAAGAAGGCAACTTTGACCGGTGCGGTAGAACAGGTAAGCAGCAAAATATTAGAGAGCCGTGCCATAACAAATGTCGGAGCAGCGTTACAGGGTGCTACTCCGGGATTGGTTGTGACTCGTTCTTCTTCGCGTCCGGGCAATGAAGGACTGAACTTTCAAATTCGTGGTGCGACGTCGGTCAATGGCGGTAGCCCTTTGATCGTTATTGATGGAGTACCTGCATTGAATGCCTCGGCTTTTCAGAATCTGAATCCTGATGATATTGAGAATATCAGTGTTTTGAAAGATGGTTCGGCCTCTATTTATGGTGCGAAAGCTGCCAACGGTGTAATTCTCGTGACCACCAAAAAGGGTAAAGGAAAGACGACGGTGGATTATAATTTCAATATGCGTTTCACTACTAACGGCATTATGGCTTTCTCACCGAGTATGCAGGAGTATGCTTCGATGTGGATTGAAGCGAATAAAGAGCAGAAAGTGAAAAACTGGTGGAACTGGAGTACAGAAGAAAATATGCTGAAGATGCAACAGGGGATAGAAGGAATCTATCACACGAATGCAAAAGACTGGGGATATGACATATTTGTCGGTAATGCCAATCGCCTGGAGGAAATGTTTGCCCGTCGTTATTCATACCAGCACAACCTGAGTCTGTCGGGTTCTACAGAAAAGTCGGAATATCGTATTTCTTTGGCCTATGCCGATAATCAGGCTAACCTTGCCACGGCTTATGATGGACAGAAGCAATTGAACCTGCGTTTGAACTATGGTATCAGACTGACCGACTGGTTCAAGTTGGAGACTTCGGCAAATATGATTAAGACGGATACGGAAATGCCTTCGTCCGGAATCGATGCCACTATGTATGGAAACGAACCTCCTTTTTTTCCGGCAAAGAATCCGTATGGGCAATGGTATGCTAATTTTGGTGCGGTAGGCGACCGCCAGCCGGTAGCTGCTACTTCTGATGGCGGTCGTGACGAGAAAATGAGTTTGATTTCCCGCATAGATGTGAAAGCGATCGTTGATATCTGGAAAGGAATTAGTTTTGAGGGAATGGCTTCGTTTCAAAATGAAGAATATCGCCGCGACCGTTATGTGAGAGAGGTACAGACGTATGACTGGTTTGGAAATCCGGCATTAAATCTGGTCAAAAATACCCAGCAGTCATTGCTTTACCCGGAGGATGTCTTGAATCTGAAAGATATTCATAATCCGGCATATCTGATGCAGGCCAATAACCGGCAATACCAATATTACTCGGCATTGTTAAGATACAAACGCACCTTTGCGGAAGTACACAATCTGGAAGGTATGTTAGGAATCAATGCTGAGAAATGGGTATGGAAAGATATGGTTACTGCCCGTGAAAAGATGGAAGATTCGGGGGTATATGATCTGAATCTTGCCACAGGAAAGCAAGGCAATGGGGGAGGAAAAGGACAAAATGGTTCTTATTCTTACATCATGAGGCTGAACTATAATTATGCTGAAAAGTATCTGATAGAATTGATCGGACGTCGTGATGGAAATTCAAAATTCGCCAAAGGACATAAATTTAAAAACTTTGTTTCGGCATCGGCTGGTTGGGTATTTACTTCGGAAGAATTTTTGAAGCCGGTCACTTCGGTGGTCAATTTTGGTAAACTTCGTCTTAGCTATGGAAATTCGGGTAATGATGCAGGACTGGGGGATTTCGATTATTTAACGGCTATTACACAGGGCACTACCGCTTTTGGATACAGTCCGGCAAAGCAGGTCAGTACAGGATTGGGAAACAATGGGTTGATCAGTCTGGAACGTACTTGGGAACGGGTAGAACAAAAAAATATAGGTATTGACCTGCATTTCCTGGACAGCCGTTTGACTACTACATTTGATTATTTTATCAAGGACAATATCGGTATGCTGTCAGAAGTAGCTTTCCCCGGAGTACTCGGTGGTAAGGCCCCTAAGACGAATAGCGGACATCTGAATGTGAAAGGATGGGAATTTACTATCGGCTGGCGTGATCAGATTAAAAGTTTCTCATATTATGCCAACTTCAATATTGGCGACACAAAGAGTATGTTGAAAGAACTGGAAGGTGCGGACTCTTATGGAGCGGGTGTGAATAAGTCTGTTAACGGGTATCCGTTGAACTCTTTCTTCCTGTATCGTACCGATGGCTATTTCAAAGATCAGGCGGAAGTGGATCGCTTCTATGCTTTATATACCGGCAGCAACTCGATGGGAGCAGTAGGAAAAGGAACTGATAATGAGTTGCGTCCCGGCGATACAAAGCGTCTTGACTTGAATGGCGACTATAAAATAACGGATGTCGGCAATGAAAACAGTGACTTACAGTTTATGGGCGACGCCAATCCCCACTTCGTGTATGGTCTGACTGTGGGCGGTTCGTGGAAAGGTATTGATTTCAACGCCATGTTCCAGGGAGTTGCCAAGCAGTATATCATGCGTAACGACTGGATGGCTTATCCGTTTCGGACGCTCTACACCAATCAGAACCCTACATTCCTTGGACAGACATGGACGGAGGATAATCCGAATGCTAAGTATCCACGTATGACTAACAGTACGCAACGTGCGGCATGGAACTATCAGAACAATGATTTCATGCTTCAGAATAGCCGTTATATCCGTCTGAAGACTTTGGTTGTAGGTTACACATTGCCACAGGTATGGACCCGTAAGGTGAAGTTGGAAAAGATACGTGTTTATTTCTCCGGCAACGACCTGTGGGAAGCAACCAGTATTCGTGACGGTTTCGATCCGGAGATGGGAGCCGCTTCCAATACCAGCGGCTATCCGTTTGCCCGTACATGGTCGTTCGGACTGAATGTTACTTTATAATTTGTATTCAATTAATAGATGGATAATCGTATGAAAAAGATAATATATATTATTGCTTGTGCCTGCATGATGGGGTTTTCTTCCTGTGCAGATACCTTCCTCGATCTGGAACCGCTCGATTCACGAACAGATCAGGTTTATTTCAAGACTCCCACACACTTCCGTGAGTTTTCCAACGGCTTTTATTCGCAGTTATTCGGATGGCGCTCCGGCATAACAGGGCATATGGATCTTCAGTCCGATCTGGTGACCAGCCGTAACGGAGAGCAGTCTGATATAGGCTACGGAGCATTGGTTGTAAACGATAAAGATGCTTGTTGGGATATTTATAATAGTATCCGCACGAATAATATCCTGTTGCAACGTGCGGAATCGTATGCTGGCGATCCGAGAGAGATTCAGGAATATGTCAGTGAGGCTCATTTCTTTCGCGCTTACAATTATTTCTCTTTATTGCAACATTTTGGAGGAGTACCCATTGTTCTCGTTCCGTATGATACGGGGGACTCCCGATTGAAGGCCCCGCGTAACAGCCGTTATGAGGTGGTAGACCTGATATTATCCGATCTTGACAAGGCAATTGCCGGGTTGCCTATCGAGCAAAATATTGCGGATGCCGACAAGGGGCATATCAGCCGTCAAGGGGCGAAGGCTTTCAAGGCACGTGTTTTACTTTATGAAGCTACATGGAGAAAATATAATGGTACATCGACCGATTTTGAAGGATCTTCCGGACCTTCGCGTGACCAGATAAATGAATTTCTTGACGAAGCGATCACTTTGGCAAAAAGTGTAATGGACGACCCGGCATTCAGATTATGGAATTATAATGGTGAAGATGTAATGAAAAACTTAAGTAACCGCTATTTATTCTGTATCGAAAGTGCGGATAGTAATCCCGGGAAGCATGGACGTGATACGAATCAGGAGTTTATACTTTATTCAGTGTTTGATAAGGATGCGAATGCCGGTGCGATTGAATTGAATAAAAATATTCTGCCTTATATATATCCGACCCGTAAGTTTATAGATATGTTTGTATGTACAAATGGGCTCCCTATTGCCGGTAACGAGCAGTTTAAAGGATATCATAATATGGGAGACGAGTTCCAGAATCGTGATTATCGTATGAACTCTTACGTCGGAGCACCTACTACAGTTATTAAACTTTCGGGGACTATTGGTTTCGGAGGTTATGGTGTGCAGAAATTCATGTGTCCCAGTACAAAAGATAAAGAAGAATCTGCTAATTATCCTGTACTTCGTCTGGCTGAGGTTTATCTGATTTATGCAGAAGCGCTGATGGAACGTCATGGGTCTATAACGGATGAAGACTTGAATGTTTCGATTAATAAATTGCGCGGACGTGCCGGCGTAGCTTCTCTGACGAATAAGCAGGTAACAGATCATCAGCTGGATATGCTGGAAGAGATTCGCCGTGAACGTGCAGTAGAACTATTCCTGGAAGGTTTCCGGTATGACGACCTGAAACGTTGGGGCGTATTGGAGAGTATGCTTAACCAATCCCGTTTGGGAATGGTAGTGGGCGATCCGGGGTATAGGACTCCGTATAAAGATGCTTCCGGTTCTGTCATCACTGACGCTTACGATAACAAGTCTTATCGTTATGGTGAAGAACAAACAACGACAGGAGACGGAGAATTGTCCTGTGTATTGCTTGCACCTAAATCGAACAGCCATCTTCGTAAAGCACATTATCTCTATCCTATTCCGCAAAATCAGATTAATCTGAATCCGAATCTGAAACAGAATCCGGGATATAATTGATAATTAATGAAATCTTAAATAGTAAAGGATATATGAAACATTTATCGAAAAATATAGTAGGTTTGCTCATCTTGACAACGGTCATTATATGGTTTACCGGTTGCGAGCAGGACCCGCAGTTGAAGAAATATGTGTATCCCATGCCGCAAGTGACAGGGATGTCTCCAAACATAGGGTATGTCACCTCGCAAGTTGTTATTACCGGAACAGATTTCGGAGATCAGCCGAAAGCGGTGAAGATCTTCTTTGGAGGAGTACAGGCTACTGATATTGTTATGTGCAAGAATAACCGTATTGCGGTGAAAGTACCCGAGAATGCGACCAGTGGTGAAGTAACCCTGCAAGTCTGGACCAATGAGGTGGGTACTATCGGACAATACACCGTATTGCCTACACCGTATGTGGAATCCATGCAATCGGATAATAATGCCGGAACAGGTATTGCAGAGCCGGGAAACAAGATCACAATTAAAGGTGAGAACTTCGGTAACGATCCGTCGGTTGTCTCCATCAGTTTTAATGGTACGCCGGCTGCCGATTTTAACTTGATTGATGATAAGACTATTGAAGCAATTACCCCGGAGGATTATTCGACAGGAAATGTGATTGTGACGATTCGCGGTTACGAGATTACAGGCAGTGTGATGTTCAATCCGAATACAAAGGGAGATGTGACAGTGGCATATTTGAAGAACTATAAACAACCGTTTATAGGTTCCGGAACTGGCGACTGGACTGATCCTGATGATTGGAACCAAAGTGTGAAGAATCCGACAGGATGTCTTCAGACACAGAACGGAACAACTTTCCTCTGTTTCCAAAGTGGTTGGGGAAAAGATAAACTTGATAATGCAAGGGTATGGCAGACGACTACTTTGCGTGCAGGAAGTTACCGATTGGAGGTAACGTATGCGGGTACATACGTGCCGAATAGTGACGGAAACGGTATAGCGGCTGTCTTGGTGAAAGGTACGGACGGAAATAGTATTCCTGACGTGGATAAAGTGTCTGCTATGACACCCGAGAATGGTGTATTTGCGACATTCAGTGATTGGGGGACCGGTGAGGCTGCAGGTACATTGAAAACTTCCACCTTTACATTGGATGATGCTACTGATATTGTGATTGGCTTCGTCGTTACAATAAAGTCAAGTAATACATATTTCAAGGTTACCAATGTGAAACTGATTCTTGAATAATAAAAGTCACAATACGTAAAACGAATATATTTATGAAGAAATTATATAATTATTTGCTGTTTGCTTTGTTTTCTTTATCAATAGTATCCTGTGATAAAGATGAGGAAGAGGTGGTTCACCTGACCAATCAGGATCCGGTAGTGACGGTTACTGAAATTTCTCCGGTGAAAGGTTATGTTGATACTGAATTTGCGATAACCGGAACTAACTTTGGCGTGGTTCCGGAAGATGTAGAAGTGTATCTGGGAAAAACAAAACTTGAACTGATTTCTTGTGAGGATCAGAGGTTGACGGTACGTGTGCTGGAAGGAGCTACTTTGGGGAATATATCGGTAGTTGTATACGGACAGAAAGTGGATACCCGATTGGAATACGATGTGCTTGGCGAACCGGGTGTCAGAGATATTTCGCCTGTTTATGGATTTGTAGGTGATGAGATTACTTTTACAGGACATGATTTGGGTGTTTCTTCAGCCTATTATACTATCTTGTTTGCCGGACAGACGGAAACGGCTCTGCTGATGAATGAGCCGGGGGATGAAACATTCACAGTCAAAGTCCCGGCTGGTGCCAAAAGCGGTGAAATCGCTCTTGCAATAATGGATAAGAACGTAAATGTATCGAAACAGTTTACTGTTTTGGAACATGCTTCGCTGGAGAAACTTTCTCTGTCGCAAGGTTTCGCAGGCAGCGAAGTGACTGTTACCGGTGCTCATCTGAATCCGGAAATACTTGAAAAAGAAGGTTTGGAGTTGCGTGGTGTAAAAGTCTGTTTCAAGCAAGGAAAGAACGATCCTGTTGAAGCGGAATTGGTTGGCGAGGCTAAGGATACGGAAATCAGAGTGAAAGTCCCGGCAAATCTGGAGGCCGGCGAATATCAAGTGATTGTCAGTACTTCGTTTGAAGATATAAAAGAAACATTGGCATATACCGTATTACCGGCTCCGGAAGTAACTGGTCTTTCCATCTCTGCCGGATATATCAATGCGGAAGTAATCATCAAGGGTAAAAACTTTGGTACGAAAGCGGAAGATATCCAAGTATTGTTCGGAGAAACAGCTTGTAACAATGTCACGCTGAATGAGGAAGGTAACATTGTGGTGAATGTGCCGAAAGGGCTTACAAAAGGTGAGAATACGATTAAGTTGATTATTTTGGATACTGAAATCTCAATGAACGGTAATGATACGTTTGAAGTATGGGAAACTCCGGAAATTCTTTCTGTAAACTCGTCCTATGTATATCCTTATGGTACGCTTGTGGTAGCCGGAGAAGAGATTACATTTGCAGGACATGGCTTTGGTACAAGCAAGGATGCTGTAACCGTTACTTTTGACGGGGTAACAGTACCGGCTGAGATTAATAGTATTACTCCCACTGCCATTGCTGTGAATGTCCCGAACGGATTCAAAGGCGGAAAAGTAACGATGGTGTTTGATGGTATCGATGAACCTGTAGTGAGCGATCATCTGCAGCTTCTTCCTGAAGATGGAGATATTACACCGTATGTTTTGAAAAATTACAAGCATGAATTTTTGGTAATAGAGGGTTCTGCTGCCCGACAGGGGGAATGGCACAAACCGCAGGACTGGGAAGTTGAGAATGTTTTGGCAGATGGTAAATTGGTAGGCGTGCAATATCAGAACAAAAAAAATGATGTGACTTCACTTGCTATGCAGACTGATTGGGGATTCCCGACTACCATGAGCAATGGCAAGATATGGCAAGTGACCGCATTATCTGCCGGACAATATAAGGTGTCTGTTAATGTACGCGAAATAAATATTTCGGGATCTGTACATATAGTTGTAGCTGAAGGAGAGACCATCCCGAATACTGATGACGTAGAGACAGGAAAAGCCAATGTAAGAATCAGTGCTGTAGGAAATGCTTCTACTTCATTATTTACACTGGATAAATCGTCCACAGTCTCTATCGGATTTGTTTCTACGATTACAGCCAAACAGAAATATGTCAAGATCGAAAGCTTTAAAGTTGAATTAGTGAAATAATTAGTAGTATTATGAAAAAGATATATTATATAGCAGCTGCATTCACCTTCATGTCATTCACGGCATGTGGTGACGGTGTAGACCTTCCGAATCCCGGTGTAGAAACCGACTTGAATAAAATTCCACTTCCGGAGAATGAACTGGATTTGGTACAGGTAGAGTTGAAAGACGATGCAGAACCTATGGTGCATCCTGGATTTCATGCGGAAGAAGACTTTGCACGTATTCGTGAAAAACTGGAAGCTGGAGAGGAACCTTGGGTTTCTGCTTATAAAATGTTGGAAGAAAGTAGCTTTGCACAGAAAGATACGGAAACTTGGCCTGTTGACTGGATAAAACGCGGCGTTTCAGGGGATGAGAATTATATGAATGCAGCCAGAGGAGCTTCTATCGCATACCAGCAAGCATTACGCTGGAAAATAGAAGGAGATGATGAATATGCGGCAAAAGCGGTTGCTAACTTAAATAAATGGGTGCAGACTTGTGTTGGTGTGACGGGCAATTCGAATCTGTCATTGGCAGCAGGACTTTATGGCTATGAGTTCGCCATAGCCGGTGAACTGTTGAGAGATTATAACGGATGGGCTCCTGATGATTTTCGTGCATTTCAGGATTGGCTGGTGAAAGTCTTTTATCCGGCAAATGATGACTTTCTGAAACGTCATCATGATACTAATCCGTTGCATTATTGGGCTAACTGGTGTTTGTGTAATATTGCTGCCAAGATGGCTATTGGTATTGTAACTGATCGTCGTGACATTTACAATGAAGGAATCAGTCATTTGCAGGAAGGTAATACAAACGGACGTCTTCGCCGGGCTATCTATCATGACTATGCGCCGGAATATAACTTTGCGCAGTGGCAGGAGAGCGGTCGTGACCAGGGGCATACTTTAATGTGCGTGGGCTTGATGGGAGTGATTTGTCAGCTTGCCTGGAGTCAGGGAGATGATTTCTTCGCATACGATGACAACCTTTTCTTGAGAGCTTGTGAATATGCTGCTTGCTGTAATTATACTGAAGAAGAGGTACCTTTCACCACATATATTTGGCAGAAACAAAGTGCATGGGGGTACCCGATTCCGGAGGAACAACCGGTACTCGGTGGTGGCAAATGGATAAAGCGTGCAATATGGGCACTTCCGTATTATCATTACAAAGATGTGAAAAATGTGAAGGATGACTTGTTGAAGTATACCCAAATAGCTACAGAGTATGTAGGTGTCGAAGGAGGCGGTGGCTATTATGACGTTAACTCTGGCGGCTATGATGTACTCGGGCTGGGTACACTAATGTTTGCGCGATAAGTAATTAATAGAATATATCGGTATTTCAACTGAAATAAGGCGAGATACCGATATACTTTTTCTAATGTATTAGTAATATATAGGTATGAAGAAACTGATAAGAATAACACTAATGTTCCTGCTTGCTATCTTTGGATGGAATGACTTACAAGCGGAAATCATTATTTACCCTGTCCCCAATGGCATCTACTATGCTCGTCATAATGATGATTATACTGTACTCGTTCGTCAGACAGGAGACAAAGAGTGGATAGATCTTTACGAATATAATGTAAAGGTAGACATGGACACCAAGTCAGATGCTACAATGGTGCAGTTTGATTTTTCCGGTAAGGTGGATATCCTTGTTCGGAAAAATAATGGAGAAATCCGTTCAGCTGTGATACGGCCTCTGTCTAAAGGGATCAAACCGGAGATCGATGGAAACTATCTTTTATTTACAATAGATAAACCTCAAAAACTATCAATAGAGTTTAATGGTGACCGTTTGAATAATTTGCATTTGTTTGCCAATCCCATTATAAAGGATGTACCCGACAGGAATGATCCGAACGTAATATATTTCGAATCCGGCATACATGAACCGACAGATAAGGAAGGAAAATGTTTTCGTATTCCCTCTAATTCTACCGTTTATCTGGAAGGAGGAGCTGTATTAAAAGGATGTTTGAATTGTGATAGTGTGGAAAATGTGAGAATTTTGGGGCATGGTATGTTGCTCGAACCTCAACAAGGTATTTCAGTTGCTTATTCAAAGAATGTATTGATTGATGGGATCACAGTAATTAATCCCCGGCACTATACTGTCTCAGGCGGCCAATCTTTGGGAATTACAATTAAGAATTTGAAATCTTTTAGTTATCAAGGCTGGAGTGATGGGTTGGATTTTATGTCTTGTTCGGATATCCTGATTGATGATGTCTTTTTACGTAACTCAGATGATTGCCTTGCTTTCTATACTCATCGCTGGAATTATTATGGTGATTGCCGGAATGTGCGTGTACTAAACTCTACTCTTTGGGCAGATATTGCGCATCCTATTAATATAGGTACTCACGGAAATACAGAAACTGGTGACGAAGTATTGGAGAATATGTTATTTAAAAATATTGATATTCTGGAACATGATGAAGATGATCGGGATTATCAAGGCTGTATGGCTATTAATGTAGGTGATCATAATTTGGCAAGAAATATAACCTTTGAAGATATACGAGTCGAGAATATACAGGAGGGACAATTGTTTCATCTACGTGTGATGTATAATCAAAAATATAACACGGGACCGGGACGAGGTGTGAAAGATATTATATTCCGTAATATCTCTTGTACGGGGAAATATATTAATCCTTCTTTGATTGAAGGTTATGATAGCAACAGGAAAATAGAGAATATCTTATTCGAAAACATCGTGTTGAATGGTAAGAAAGTGACTGCTTTGGATGAATTGAATGTGAATAAGAAAGATTTCGTAAATGGACTGAGAATAAAGTGATGTAGGCATGCTATAATCTTTTATAGTGCCCCCTTTTAATTGTAAGAAACTGCCTTTCCGATCACGTTAAGGTAGTTTCTCTTTTTATCTCTTTACCTATTTTTCTCTAGTTTTCTTGCTCTTCTTTAATTTATATAAATTCTGATTATAAGTAGATTATTGATAGATATCATTATATAAAATACGGTTCATGTGATATTCCAGAATTTAAAGTAATGATTAAAAAATAAGCTGGTAAAGTCTTTCTGCCATTAGCTTCGTTCACAACATACTTCGCTTTCGTAAAGCAATGCTTTGGATCTTTAAAAGCTATGCTTTATGGTTACTAAAGCAGTGCTTTAAGTAACCATACTGGAGATGTTACGAACATTCTCTCCGCCTTCACTTTTTCTTTGAAACCCTTTATTCATCGGTGATATCGGGTGAAGGATCGGTCATTCACCTATTGGGTTGAAAATGACCACTCGCTCATGAAGGCATCATTCGCTTTACTATATGCTAATTTGCTTTTGCTATAATGATATTTGCATTAGCTATAACCTAATGGAAAGATGCTAATAGATTATTTTTTTTCTTCTCAATGTTTGTTTCAAACATCCTGTTGATTGTATGTAAACGAGCGGTAGATTGCATACAAATAAGCGGTCGATTTACTTAAGTTGACCGCTCGATTAGAGTAAAATGAGCGGTTGATTGTATCTAACTTGTCTGAAGGGAGTGGTGAAGGTACCTCTCTTCACCCGCTATCACCGATGAATAGAGGGTTTCGAAGAAAAGGTGAAGGATGCCCCCTGTTTGCAAACTTATGGTGTGACGCATGAAAGCATTTGTCTTTGATGGCACATCACACCAAGTTATTTTTTAATCATTACAAACTACTATCAATAATATAATTTATATGTTTCATACTGTGTAGCTCTTTCTTGATATATAGTGTTGATATACAGTATTTTATATTCTATTTTTATGTAAACATGTTATAAAACATTCGTGTTAAAACAACATTTTAACTTATATCTTATTGGAATATTCAAAATACCTCATATATTTGTCAGACAAATAAGATTAATGTTATAAAGTCTAATACATAACCATTTATAATTGAAAATACAATGAAAGCTATTAAACAATCCTTCTTATTGACTATTTTATTAGCCTTAAGTATCATTCCGAATGGATGCAGTGATAACGATGTTCCATCTGCGATTTCTGCATCAGACTACACCTTATTAATAATAGATGCTGAGACTCAGTTACCACGTTGTAATGAGCCTGTAGCAATTGCAAGTTTTGGAACAGATGATAAAATAGCATATAAAAGAACTTATGTAACTGATAATGATGGAAAAGCTATTCTAAAACTTGATCAGGGAAAATATCAGGCGGAATTTGCATTTATGAAAGGGAAGAATGTTGATAACTTCAAATATTTTGAGGCACAACCTAACACAACAGAAGAAATCATAATGCCGATTCTTGACAAAAGAGATTATTATGAGTGTACTCTTACAGTAGTGGATATAGAAACTGGCGATACAAGGCAGACAGAGCCTGTCACATTTATAACACTTGATGACAATAACAATGAAATTGCGACAAGGGAGTTGATGACCAACACGGAAGGTAAAATAGCCTTTCGGGTGGTTGCAGGTAAATATCGAACTTCTTTTGCGTATGAAGTTGGGGAAGATCCTGATAATACCTATGACTTTGAGATCACACCGGAGGGTGAAAAGAATCTAGTAATGAACGTCAAACCGAACACTTTGGACGACCGCAAACCTATTGGATTTATATACTTTGAAGATGATTTTAGTTGGATAGGTATAGATTTTGGTGGAACAGATTATATGGATGGAAATTATCCCACTGGCGAAAAACGCTTTACAGCAATTACTGATCCGGATTTATTAGAGAAAATGAATAATTCAGGTTGGACCATTACGGGGGCAATATACGCACGTATTGGATATATTAAGTATGGTTTGGGAAATAACACAGGCGTTTCTAATGGAATGATAACTACTTCTAGATTGCCAATAGAGAAAGATAGGTTTGCCAATATAAGTATTGCTTTTAAAGCTGCAAGATTTATAGGTAAAACCGGGGCTTTGGACACAGAAAACATTGTCACTGTAGTAATCGAAGGGGATGGTTCATTCTCGAAGAATGAAGAAATAAAATCGATGACATTACCAATCAATAATGCAGCATATAATGAATGGGACCGACTGGAAACAGTAGTGTACAATGCATCCTCAAGTACAGAAGTAAGTATTGGCAAAGAAAAGAAACTTAGTAAAGGGCGTTTCTTCCTTGATGATGTAGTAATATCTAAGCATTCTAAAGCTGAAATAAATTAAGATGAATACATAACATTAGTAAATGCTATTTATGAAGTATATTAAAGCTATATTTTGTGTCCTTATAACTTGTACTTTTATGACAAGTTGTAAGACGAAAGATAAGATTATAACTGCAGATAATCCTCCGTTTGATACCCAAGCACATCGTGGTGGGCGGGGATTGATGCCGGAGAATACAATTCCAGCTATGTTGGATGCGATAGATAGAGGTGTGAATACTCTTGAACTTGATTTACAGATATCAAAGGATAGAAAGGTTTTGGTATCTCATGATCCGTATTTTAATGAGAAAATAACGACAACTCCGGAAGGGCGATTTTTGACTAAAGAAGAAGCGAGAAAAAGACTTCTTTATGGTATGACGTATGATAGCATTGCAAAATACGATATTGGTTTAAAACCTAATCCGGACTTTACCCGAAAAAAGAATATTGTAGCTTGTAAACCGTTATTAGCTGGACTTATTCAAGCGACTGAGAAGTACGCTAGAAAGAAATCTCAGATAATTCATTATAATATGGAGATAAAATCAACAGTAAAAGGAGAAAATGTAAATCATCCTCCAGTAAAGGAATATGTTGATTTAGTAATGAGTATAGTTGCTGAAAACGGTATAATGAATAGGACTACTATACAATCATTTGATGTGAGAGCACTGCGCATATTAAATAGAAAGTATCCATTGGTTGATACCTCTTATTTAGTTAACTATAAAGAAAAACGGTCGGCAGAAGAATTATTGGAGAGATTGGGGTTTGTACCATCCATATATAGTCCGGACTATAGACTTGTGACTTCGGAATTGATAACGTATTGTCATGCAAAAAAAATCAAAGTTATACCATGGACTGTAAATGACATTGAAACACTACAAAGGATGATTGATCTTAAAGTGGATGGTGTTATTTCTGATTATCCAAACTTATATGAAGAATTGAAACTAATAACTAAATAAATCAATATCATGAAAAAGCCTATTATTTTATCATCTATATTTTTATTGATGATAAGTTCTGTCTTCATCTCTTGTAATGATGATATTAAGGATATGCCTCAAAATACAATAATTGGTAAATGGCAATATTCACATTTAATAGAGTACAGTGCAGATGCAAAATACGAAGAAACGGTAGAAGCTATAAATAAAGACTTAAAAAATAGATGGGAGACGGTAGAAGCCGGGGCGTTTACATATGACTTTACATCTGATAAAAAGTTTCTGTATAATAATGAATTTAAAGGGATGTATACATTTACAGGTAGTGGTTTGGTTATAACTAACAAGGAAAACGATAAGTATGTTGATGAAGGCTCTCTCCAATTTAGTATTGTTGACGAACAGTTGATTGTTTTACATAACTTAGCAAGCGAATATCGTGATGAAAATAATCAATATGCCAATATAGAATTATTGAAAAGTCTTGGAGTGACAATAAGCTTAGATATAACTCAACCTATTTATGGTGCATGGGTGAAATTGTCTTTCACTAAAGTTAAATAATTAAGATGAGATGAAGAAAAGTAATTATCTTAATAAATGGCTTGGAAATATATCTGTTGTAGTAATCGTTTTATTATGTGGAACGGTCTCACTACATGCTGCAAATGATGTTAGGGTAACGATAAAAAGGCCGGTAATACCTATTCTTAGCCATAAAAAATATAATCCGGCAATTAGATTGGATATAAAGGGAAAGACAGACTTTATTATCAATGCACTGGAATTCTCAACCAATGGAACTATTTATCCGGATGATATAGTTAATATCTCCATTTATGGATCGGATGATAAAGGGTACATTGATACAACGAGGGTTATTGCTTCTTCGCAGTTTGTATCTGAAGAAATCATTTTTAGAAATAAAATCCAATCATCAGGCGATTCTATTGCTTTATGGGTTTCTATTGTTCTGAAAGATAAAATTCATTTGAATAATCATATCGTGATTAATTGTACTAAGCTCAGAACTGACAAAGGAAAGGCGCTTATTATTGATTCTACTCCAAATGAATGGTTACGTCCGGGAGTTGCTGTTCGGCAACAAGGGCAAGACGGAGTTGTTTCTTCACGAATACCAGGACTGGAAACTGCAAAGGATGGCACTTTACTGGCTATCTATGATGCCAGATGGGATATTGCCCGTGATTTACAGGGAAATATAGACATTGCTCTGCAACGGAGCTTTGACAAAGGTGTAACATGGCAGCCTATGCAAATAATCATGGATATGGGAGAATGGGGAGAATTACCTCAGAAATTTAATGGTGTAAGTGATGCATGCATTTTGGTTGATGATACATCTGGCGATCTGTATGTTGCTGGTTTGTGGATGCATGGTATCTTGGATAAGCAGACTGGAAAGTGGACGGAAGGACTGAAAGAAACTAGTGAAAACTGGATCCATCAATGGCATGAGAAAGGTTCGCAGCCGGGCACAGATGTGAAACAAACTTCTCAATTTCTAATAGTTAAGAGTACTGACAATGGAAAGACATGGTCATCACCTGTTAATATCACTCAACAGACCAAAAGGCCGGAATGGTGGCTATATGCACCTGCACCGGGACATGGAGTTACCCTACAGGATGGCACACTTGTTTTTCCTACACAAGGCAGAGATGAAAATGGAGTACCATTTTCCAATATTACCTGGAGCAAAGATCATGGCAAGACATGGCATGCCAGTAACCCTGCCTACAAAGATGTAACCGAATGTATGGCAGTAGAATTATCTAATGGAGGTGTAATGCTTAACATGAGAGATAATCGGAATAAAAAGAATCAAGTCGAAAATGGTCGCAGAATTTGCATTACATCAGATTTGGGAAATACTTGGACTGAACACCCGACATCAAGGAAAGCATTAATAGAACCAACATGTATGGGAAGTATTCACCGCCATACTTATCATAAGAATGGAGAAAAGAAAACTATTTTATTATTTTGCAATCCTAGTTCGAAAATACGAAGAGATAAAATCACTTTGAAAGCGAGTTTGAATGACGGTAAAACATGGTCTGAAAAACAAACTATATTATTGGATGAATACCGGGGATGGGGTTATTCCTGCATAACTTCAGTAGATGAAAATACAATAGGTATTTTATACGAAAGTAGCCAGTCTCAACTCGTCTATCAACAAGTTAACCTGAATGAACTAATACGAAAATAGTAACAGAAAATGAATAATAAAAAAACAATATATCCGTGGGTAGTAGTAGGGCTACTATGGCTGGTTGCTTTATTAAACTATATGGACCGCCAGATGCTGTCGACTATGCGCGACTCTATGATGGTAGATATCCATGAGTTAGAATCGGCCGCTAACTTTGGTCGTTTAATGGCAATATTTTTATGGATTTATGGCATCATGAGCCCAATTTCAGGTATGATTGCTGATAAACTGAGTAAAAAATGGCTGATAGTAGGGAGTTTGGCGGTATGGTCAAGTGTTACCTACTTGATGGGATATACTACCAACTTTACGCAATTATATATCCTGCGTGGTGTCATGGGAGTAAGTGAAGCACTTTATCTTCCTGCAGCTTTGGCTCTTATTGCAGAGTATCATACTAAAAGACGTTCACTGGCGGTTGGTATTCATATGACCGGACTTTATCTGGGGCAAGCATTAGGCGGTTTCGGTGCAACCATTGCTGTTATATATTCATGGCATACCACATTTCATTGGTTTGGTATTCTTGGTGTAGTATACAGCTTGGTTCTGGCATTCTTTCTTAAAGATTGTAAACGTGAACTTGAACCGGCACAGCCGATCATAAATAGACCGAAAGATAAAAAAATGGCCTTTAAAGGAATAGCGATGTTACTTAGTAATATATCTTTCTGGATTATCTTATTGTATTTCTGCGTACCAAGTCTGCCCGGTTGGGCTACCAAGAACTGGCTTCCTACTTTGTTCTCTGATAATCTTTCCATTGATATGTCGCATGCTGGTCCCATGTCAACTATCACTATTGCATTTTCCTCATTTGTAGGAGTTATATTAGGAGGATTTTTATCAGATAAATGGATTCAGAAGAATATTCGGGGAAGAATCTATACAAGTGTAATTGGTGTGGCATTATTAATACCTTCCTTGATTTTGATAGGGTATGGTCATACGATTGTTCCAGTTATGGCAGGTGCAATTTGTTTCGGACTTGGCTGGGGAATGTTTGACGCTAATAATATGCCTATTCTTTGCCAGTTTATTTCAAAACAATATCGTGCTACGGCATACGGAATCCTAAACATGGCGGGAGTATTTGCAGGGGCAGTGATTACCGATGTATTAGGAAATTCAATGGAAGCCGGTAACTTAGGCAGAGATTTTGCTCTTATGGCTGGTATTGTCTTCTTTGTCATAATCATACAGCTTAGTTTCCTGCGACCTAAAGTGGTAGATATGGCTGATTAAAAGAGATAGTGTCTGTCTGAAGAAAATCATGTGATACTATTTCTTAAGAAATGAAAATGTTCAAGTAAAATTCATATATTTGCAGTAAAGTATGATTTGTCATACGAATAGAACTCGATTACAGATTTTACATATTCAATTTAGTAAATTAATAGTATATACATAATAAAAGATCAAATGGAAACTTTAAAGATTAGCAACCAGCAAGTAACGCTTGTGGATCAAGTGGAGAAAAGATTATTGGAGTATTTTCATGAGAACGATTTCCATCCGGGATCAACGTTACCCAGTGAACAACAGTTGGCCGAGGCTTTGGGGGTAGCTCGTAGTGTGCTCCGTGAGGCGCTCAGCAGGTTGAAAATGATTGGTATGATAGAGACTCGCACTCGTAGGGGAATGGTGATGGTGGAACCTTCAATTTTCGGTTCGATGAAAAGAGGCTTGATGCCTAATATGTTGAGTGACCGGACTATGTTTGATATTTTAGGATTTAGAATAGCACTGGAAATAGGTATTAGTGACGATATATTCTACAATATCACTCCTAGAGATATTCAGGAACTTGAAAATATAGTGAGAATCAGCGAAGTTAGTGAGCATAATGAATATACAATAATCAGTGAGTTTTCATTTCATTCAAAATTATATGAGATTGCATGCAATCAGTCTATTATGGATTTTCAAAATATAATTCGCGGAGTGATGGAATATATCAAACATAAGTTTAATGAATATTTCTATGATATAGCGGTAGAATTAGGAAAAGAATCCAAGCACGTTACTCACAAAGATCTGTTAGAGTATATAAAAGCTGGTGATAGAGAAGGATACAAAAAAGCAATCGAGAATCATTTCGAGATATATAAGATTTTTCTGAGAAGACATTCATCAAAGAGAGAACAATAAATAGATTATTGATATAAATGAGAATAAAATCAATTCATATAATAACAGCTTGCATTTCGATACTGTTTTTCTTTACCGGATGCAAGCATAATGCAGATACTATGAAAATGAATCTACAATGGAATACCCATATAGCTCTGCCTTCTGTTAATGGGCAGGTTAATCCGGGTATGGCAGGTGCTTATACAGGCATTAGCGACCACTATCTGATAGTGGCGGGAGGAGCTTTTTTCCCAGAAGCATATCCTTGGGACGGTGGCCGAAAATACTGGTCTAAAGACATATATATTTGGGATCTGAAGGAGAAATCCGGAGATAAAGGGTGGCAATATTTTGAAGGGCAGTTGCCACAAGCAATAGCTTATGGTTCTTCTGTGACTACTCCTCGGGGGATCTTGTGTATTGGAGGATGTGATGCGGAAAAATGCTATGCAGATACCTATTTTATGAAGATGGAAAACGGGAAAGTCTGTTTTACTCCTTGGATTCCCCTTCCTTATCCGTTAGCTAATTGTTGTGCATCAATGATAGGAAACACTATATATGTTGCCGGAGGACAGAAATCAGTAATTAATGGAAGTGCGACGAATGTATTTTTGTCCATTGATATGGATAAACCTCAAGGAGGATGGCAAGAGTTGCCGGCTTGGGATGGGCCTGCCCGCGGATATGCAATAGGCGTTGCAAAAGCGGTCAATAATGTTTCCTGTTTCTATTTGTTTAGTGGAAGAAATTATAGTAATGATGGAGCTGAAGTATTGTTCGATGCCTATTGCTATAATAGCGAAACAAGTCAATGGAGAAAACTGGATGGTGATTTTCCCTTGATGGCTGCTACAGGCGGCAATCAGAGTGGTAGCAAGTTTATTTTGCTTGCCGGGGGGACAGATGGTGCTATTTTTAGGAAAGAGATAGCTTTGAGAGAAGAACTCAAGACGTGTACTATTCAGGAAAAAAAAGATTCACTCCAGATGCAGCTTAACCACTTTTTAAAACACATTGAAGGTTTTGATAATGTCATGCGTTGGTATGATGTAGAGAAGGAACTCATTGTTAAGACAGAAGAAGTTTCATTCCCTATGCCACTAACTACGACCATGGTGATGACACTGGAAAGTTTTTATATTCCCTCCGGCGAGGTTCGTCCGGGTGTGCGGTCGCCTTTAATTATTCAAGGTATTTTCAAGTAATATATTTTTTTGCCAAATATTTGTCTGACATATAAGATTATTAATAATAAAAATAAAAAAGAAATGAAGAACTATCAAAGATTAGAAGGGCTGGTTGCAGCCTCATTTACTCCTATGAGTGATAACGGTGAAGTAAAAACCTGTGAAATAATTAAATATGCAGAATTTCTGATCAATCAGGGAGTGGCTGGAGTATTTGTAAACGGAACTACAGGTGAAGGAAGTTCGCTTACTACGGAGGAGAGAAAAGAATTACTGGAATGTTGGGTGAAAGCAGTAGCAGGGCGTATGAAGGTAATTGCTCATGTCGGAAGTTTCTGTCTTCCGCAATCCATTGAATTGGCTACCCATGCTCAACGCTGTGGAGCTGATGCAATAGCCTCCATTGCTCCGTCTTTTTTTAAACCTTCTGCTCCGAAAGACTTGATTGCATTTTTTAAACCTATTGCAGCAGCTGCTTCGGAATTACCATTTTACTATTATAATATGCCATCCATGACTGGTGTGGACTTATCGGTAGAGCAATTTCTGATGGAAGGAAAAAAGGAAATACCAACTTTAGCAGGTGTTAAATTTACTCATAACAATTTGATGGAGATGGGTGCATGCATCAGTTTGCAGGGAGGTGCTTTTGAAGTTTTACACGGCTATGATGAGATCCTTATTGCCGGACTTTCATTAGGTGCTGTAGCAGGAGTAGGAAGTACTTACAATTACTTTGCTCCTGTATACAGAAAGATAATGGATGCAATGAAAATAAATGATGTGGTGACAGCGAGAGCATATCAGATGAAATCAATAGAGATGGTGAAAGTTATTATTAAATATGGTGGAGGTGTACGTGGTGGTAAAGCTATCATGAATTTGGTCGGAATAGATTGTGGACCATGCCGGCTTCCTATTGCTCCGTTTTCTACGCAGGAATATGAATCATTGAAGAGTGATTTGGAGAAGATCAGTTTCTTTGAACAATAGGATTTTGTTTGATTACCCTTAATTAAAAACTAAATACAATTTACTTATGAAAGCACTAACGAAGCCAGAAAGGCTCATACCTTATGCAACAGGTAGGCGGCTCCTTCGCCTTCTGTGTTTATTTTCGATTCTGACAATTAGCGTTACGGTGCATGCACAGAATAAGACTATATCGGGGCAGGTTTTTGATAACGAGAACGAAACACTTATAGGTGCTACAGTATCAGTGAAAGGGACAGATAGAGGGACGGCTACCAATGTAGATGGAAAGTTCACTATTACGGCAAAGAATAAAGATATACTGGAATTTCGTATGGTAGGTTTTAATACTGTAGAAGTCGTTGTTGCAGATAATGCAAAATACAACATTGTCATGGAACCGAAATTAGTAGGTTTGGATGAAGTTGTAGTTATTGGCTACGGTACCGAATCTCGCAGAGTATTAACTTCTTCTATCTCGAAAGTAGGGGGAGATGTACTGCAGAATGTTCCTGTGACTACTATTGGTGAAGGATTGAAAGGTAAGATGCCGGGTGTTAAAGTAACATCTACCAATAATTCTCCCGGTAGTGAAGTTGAATTTCGTATTCGTGGCGGTTCTTCCATTCAATTATCCAATGACCCGTTAATAATTGTAGACGGTATCGAGCAATCTATGGAAGGACTCAACTCCTCTGACATCGAATCTTTCGAGATTTTAAAAGATGCTGCGTCAACAGCTATCTATGGGGCCAGAGCTTCCAATGGAGTTATCCTTATTACGACCAAACAAGGTAAGAAAGGGAAACCGGTGATTACATTTGAAGGGTCAGTTGCCTACCAGCAAGCTGCCCGTCAATATGATTTTCTGAATGCGGAAGAATTTTTGTCTGTTTTGCGTCCGGCTATAAAAAACAGTCCCTTTCCTGGGCGTTTAACCGGCTCTACTGCGGCGGGAACGGGAAATACTGCCAGTTCTATATATACAACGCGGTATCTGGAAGAAGGTGAAGCTGTTCCTGCCGGATATAAATCTATGGCAGACCCCATTGATCCAGCTAAAACGCTGATATTCAAAGATAATTCATTTAAAGACGAATTATTCAGAGATACTTGGTGGCAGAATTATTATTTGGGTGTAAATGGTGGTACGGACAATGTCACTTATGCACTTAGCCTGGGCTATATGGATGATGATGGTGTTGCGATAGGTACCGGCTTTAACCGCTATACAATAAAAGCTAACACGAAAATCAAAGCTACCAAAAGAATTGATCTGACGTTTTCACTTAATTATTCGGAAGCAAATAAAGAAGAGTTCGACAATCAGCGAAATGTAATTTCCCGTGGATTGGCTGCTGCTCCGACACAGAAAATATATATGGAAGACGGAAGCCCTGCTCCCGGATATAGTGCTACTTCCCCTAATCCGGTATTTTACAACTACTACAACGACCAAAGTAAGAAAACAACTTACCTTACACTGAGCGGTAGTTTAAAATATAAGCTTTATAAAGGATTAGCACTTAACGCACAAGGATCAGTCTATCGGCGTAGATACGATGCCAACTCATTTGAAAAAGCCAATAAATACAGTTCGGAACGTACTACCTCTGCTGTCAGAAATAATCTGGATAGAAATAAACTGGATGTATTTCTGTCATACCGGCAGACATTTAAAAAGCAGCATAGCATTTCGCTTGTAGGAGGCTATGCTTATCAGGATGAATTATCGGACCGTACTACTGTTTCCGGTTATGGAGGTAGCACCGACAAGATAACCACTTTGAATGGGGCTACCACGTTTGATCCCAATGCAACTACAGGTATCAGAGAGGAATTACGTTTAGTAGGTTTTTACGGACGTCTTATATATGACTATAAGAAGAAATACCTGTTTACGGCAACTTTCCGTGCCGACGGTTCTTCTAAGTTTGCTTCTGGAAACAGATGGGGGTATTTCCCTGGAATGTCTGCCGGATGGATTGTTTCAGAGGAGAAATTCATGAAACCGACTGCTAATGTTCTGTCGCTGATGAAACTAAGAGTCAGTTATGGTCAAACAGGAAATAACAATATTTCCAACTATGATGCATTGGGCAGTTACTCTCCCAGCTTCATTTACGATGGAAATGGCGGAATTGTAACAGATAGAATGCCAAATAATTATTTGAAATGGGAACATACGGACCAGTTGGATTTAGGTATTGATTTAGGATTATTCAATGACCGCATCACTCTTTCTGCTGACTATTTCGACAGGCGGAGCAAGGATTTGCTTTTCCAGAAAGAGTTACCCAATACCTCCGGCTATAATTATGTAATGTACAATGTCGGTGCAGTGCAATTCTACGGATTCGATTTAGACCTGACTACCCGTAATATACAGAACAAAGATTTCCAGTGGACATCAAAATTCATCTGGAGTTTTGTAAAGAACAAAGTCTTGAAATTGAACCCTAACGGACGAGATAAAAATCGTATTGGCGGTACAAATGGTGTCAATCCTGATGGAACAACATTCTCATTCGGAGGTATTGCAGAGGGTGAATCTTTGTATTCTTTCTATGGCTATAAGACTGCAGGCATACTTCAGACTGTTGAGGCAGCAGATAACGCACATTACGATGACCTGGCATCTGGCTTTAGAGGAGGAGAATCTATTAAAGGGCGCAAGAGTGTAGGAGACTATGAGTGGATGGACCGCAATGGGGATGGTAAGATTACGGATGTAGACCAATTCTATCTGGGAGTTACAGAACCTACCAGTACAGGTAGCTTTACCAATACTTTCAATTACAAAAACTGGGGCTTGAGCTTCACCGTAGACTGGGCTTTGGGGCATTCTATCTATGAAGAAGCCTACTCAAGATATTTCCTGGCAACCTTTGCTTACACCCATTCACTGGCAAAAGATGTGTTGAATACCTGGACACCGGAGAATCCGAACGCCAAATATGCACGTTTTGTAGCTAACGATACGGGTGACGGAAGTAACAATTTCGGTCGTATATCCGATGTCTTCACATACAAAGGTGACTATTTATGTATCAGAGAAATCAGTCTGTTCTACAATTTGAAACATCGTAAATTACAAAAGATAGGTATACAAAATATAGCATTAAGCCTTACGGCGAACAACTTACATTATTTTACAGAAGTACCGGGAGGTGTTTCACCGGAAACAGGAACCTCCTCAACCTACTCAACATCATATTACAGTTATCCTCCGACGCGTAAATATGCTTTAGGTGCCAAGATAACTTTTTAACTCCATAAAATCACAGAACAATGAAAAAGGTTATTAAATACATAGTTGCTTTACTCATCATGGTGAGTTATACATCTTGTCTTGATCTGGATGTTGAGCAAGATAGTAAAATAGACGTATCGTCTATGTGGAAAACGGATGAAGACTGCAAGAGTGCCATGTATGGCATGTACGGGCAGATGAGAGTTGCTTTTAGTACGAACTATGCCTTTTGGGGGGATTATCGTGCCGGTATGTTTAACAGCTCTCTGGCTTTGGGAGCTGATATTTCTTATATGTGCAGTAATACCATTACATCTTCCAATTCCGGGGCAAACTGGGCAAGCCTTTACAAACTCATTAATATGGCAAATCTGGTAATTAAATATACGCAGGATATGCCTTTCAGCAATGAGACCGAAAAGAATTGGGTACTTGCAAATGCTTATTATGTCAGAGCATTCTCTTATTATTATGTAGCGCGTAATTGGGGAGATGCTCCTCTGCTGGTAGATGGTTTCGAGTCAGAAAATGATCCCAATCTTTACCCTGTTAAAACTGCCGTAACAGAGATTTACAGTCAGGTTGAAGATGATATAAAGGAAGCATTGTTGTTGATGCCTGCTACATTGCCTACTGGTGCTTCGTCTCAGACTACTGCTACTGTGACGGCTGTCAATATGCTGAAAGTGGATTATTATATGTGGATGGCAAAAACACAGAGAATGGACACAAGCATAGCCTATCCAGCTGCACAAGAAGGTTTGGATAATATCTTTGCTGACAAGAATCTGACGTTGTTGGATACCTATTCTGATATATTTGAAGCTACCAAGAAGAAAGCCAATACGGAAGCTATATTTGTTATTCATTTTGCCAAAGATGAGTACGAAGGCGGATTTGCCAAAAACTATCTGTTTACAGATGGTACTGTTAATGCGAAAGATAAAGACCTGATTGCAGACGGAACGATAGCTATTGGTACGGAAGGCGGCATTGCGCAGCGTGTCACTTTCGAAGCAAACTTTGAAAAATTACTGTATGCAGTATCTTCTGACCAGCGGGCGCAAGCTACCTACAGAGTGGAGAAGACAACAGCCAAGACTTACAAATGGATCAATAAATATACAGGTGAGTGGATTTCTAATGCAAGATATTACTCATCCGATATTATAGTCTATCGTCTTGCTGATGCCGTATTGTTTCAGGCCGAACTTTATGGAGCGACCGGAGAGCCTGATAAGGCAATAGACGAATTGAATAAGATAGCAGAACGAGCTTATGGTATCAAGAACTACTATTCTTATGATACCGAAGATGTAGACGAAATTATTTTGGAAGAGCGGATGAAAGAGTTTGCCGCCGAAGGCAAACTTTGGTGGGATTTTATCCGTATGGGAGTAGTTTTCGAACGCGTCCCTTCTTTGGCAGGGCGTGAAAATGAGAAAGATGTCCTTCTTTGGCCGGTTCATAATGATGCCAAAAACAAGAATCCTAATCTATAATTCAGAAGATGGAACCTGTTGTTTCTAGAGAGGCCACAGGTTCCATCCTTTTCCGAAAATTAATACTTATGACAAATTTAGAAATTTATGTAAAGGCACTTGCTACCAATAACAAGATGTTGGCGGCACTGGGACTAACTACGGTGGCTGCTTCTTCCTGTGGGAATGCGCCTCAAAAAGATGCTGATCCTCGTCCTAACATAGTACTTATTCTGGCAGATGACTTGGGATATAGCGATCTTGGTTGTTACGGAGGCGAGATAAACACTCCGAATATAGATTCGTTAGCGAGTAACGGAATACGTTATACCCAATATTATAACACATCCCGCAGTTGCCCTTCGCGAGCTAGTTTGCTGACCGGACTAACTCCTCATATGGCAGGAGTCGGACATATGGTCAAAGAACGCCCATATATTGGTTATAAAGGGAGCATTGCTTCCAATACGGTAACACTTGCTGAAGCCTTGAAAGAAGCAGGATACCAGACTGCAATGACAGGAAAATGGCATGTAACCAACACTACAGATCCGAATGGGTCCCAAGAAAACTGGCCTATACAACGTGGATTTGATCACTTCTATGGAACATTGGGGGGACACGGCAGTTTCTTCGATCCCAAAACATTATGTGACGGTAATACCCCTGTTCGGGCAGAAGGTGATTATTACTATACGGAAGCCATAACCGATCATGCAAAAGAATACATAACTCAGATGAGTGAGCAGAAAGCCCCTTTCTTTTTATATGTAGCCTATACAGCACCTCATTATCCCATGCATGCGCGAAAAGAATATATCGACCGATATAAAGGACACTATGCCGCAGGATGGGATTCATTAAGAGTACGTCGGTATGAAAGAATGCTTGAAGCAGGTATTCTTCTTCCAGGAACGAAGTTGTCGGCTAAAGATCAGCAGTGTTATGACTGGCAAAGTGAACAGCACAAACTTTGGCAGCAAAATCGTATGGAAGTCTATGCTGCGATGGTCGAACAGATGGATCATGGAGTAGGAGAGATTGTAGAAGAATTAAAACGCCAGGGAAAGCTGGAAAACACTATGATTATCTTTCTGTCGGATAATGGGGCGTCCAATGAAGGACATTTGTACAATACAGTTGAGCGCACCGGAGCTGCATGGAAAGACGGCATGATTCCGGACTCCACACTCGATGGCCGGAAGGTTCATCCCGGCGACTTTTCGGATCAGGAATTAGGAGGTCCGGATACCTATGGCAGCTATGGACCGCAGTGGGCACATTTGTCGGTTACTCCGTTCAGACGTTACAAAAGTTGGATGCATGAAGGAGGTATTTGTGCGCCTATGGTTGTCAGTTGGCCGGTAAAAATTACCGATCACGGAGCTTTAAGAAAAGGCGTATATAGCATCATAGATATTATGCCTACTTTCCTTGAAGTTGCACAGATAAATTATCCGGATTCTATCCGTGGACAAAAGACATTGCCTATAACAGGAGTCAGCATGATACCCAGCATGACAAAAGGCGCAGACTATAATACTCGTACGCTTTACTGGGAACATGAAGGTAATCGTGCTATACGTCAGGGACGCTGGAAGCTAGTTTCTGAATATCCCGGAAGCTGGAAAACATTACGTGATTATCCTAATAAGGGCACTTGGGAACTTTACGACCTTGAAACAGACCGGACAGAAGAGAACGACCTTGCTGCTCAATATCCCGAACGGGTAGCACAGATGGCTGCTGCTTGGGAAGACTGGGCACACAATTCGCAGGTAGAAGACTGGAAGGCGATCGGTGGCGAAAAATGGTAACTAATTTAATGAATCGAATATGAGAATCATTGTTGTGTTAATGATTTTACTCCTCCGTTTTTCTTCTGAAGTATATGCTTGGGGGAAAACCGGACATGATGCGGTAGCATACATTGCCGAATGCAATTTGTCTCCTGTAGCAAAAAAGAATATAGAGAAATACTTGCGACATTCTATTGTTTACTATGCTTCATGGATGGACGAATACCGTTCTACTGTGGAGTATAAACATACCACTGGCTGGCATGGAGCACCAGTGGACGAAAGCTTCTGTTACACCGATGCATTGAGAAGAGAAAAAGGAGATGCAATAAGTGAACTTGAGAATGCTATTGAATTATTGCGTGACTATCAGAACCTGAGTGACTCCACTGTTGCTGTTAACTTGAAATATGTCATACATATGGTAGGCGATATGCATTGTCCGGTTCATATCCAGTATCCGAATCTTCCAATGAGATACAACATTACATTCAATGGAAAAGAATATAAATATCATAGTGTGTGGGATACGCAGGTTCTTGAGTTTGCCCATAACTGGAATTATATGGAATGGCAACATCAGTTAGACCGCTGCTCGTCTGCTGAAAAGGCAGAGATTGCTGCTGGTTCTCCCCGTGATTGGTTTCATGAAAGTGCAGTAGACTGTCGAAAGATTTATGACATGGCTCCTGCTAATAGTATTCAAGGGAAGGATTTTCTGAATGCAGCTCATCCTTTGGCAGAAAGTCAGATATTGAAAGCAGGCTACCGTTTGGCACGAATACTGAATGAACTCTTTTCGGACTCTGTTTATACACTGGGTGATACAGTTGCATGGACTCTACAAAAGGCTCGCCAATGGGTGAAACAAGGCGAGTGGAACAACGAATGGAAAATTCTCCCTCATCAGTCAACCGATTATATTGAATTTGCCTCACAATATAATAAGAACAAGGAACTTTGGGATAAGACTTTCTCTTGGCTGGCAACCCATGACTTGTTGAATATGTCTGCCGGAAGCTACGAGATTGATGGGAAACGGAGCTACATTAGTATTCAGGATGCCGAGACACAAGATGCGAGTGAGCGGAAAATAGAGTCACACCGTCAGTACATCGATTTACAATATGTGGTAAAAGGGAAAGAACGGTTTGGACTGACTTCCGCCGAAGCTTCCGAACCTGTTACCGAATATAAGGCTGAAAAGGATAATCAATTCCACAAAGCGGAGCGAATCAAATATGTAGATTCTACTCCTGATTGTTTTTTTCTGTTCTTTCCTAAAAACTATCACCAGCCTTTGGTTAAAGCGGGAAAGAAGTCGGAGAAAGTAAGGGTGGTAGTTGCCAAGATAGAATATCAGCATTGATCTTAAAATAGAATCCCATATCTCCTTGCACTAAAGGTTATCAATAAAAGATAACTGGGATGAGGATATGGGATTCATTTACTTGTTAAGGGAGAAGCATCTCATTATCCACCACTGCCATCATACCCTCTACCTGTGCCAGCGCCAGCATACGTCCGTGAAAAGAATATCCGGCATTGTAGCCTTTGTCTTCGTCTCCCAGCATCATCCGTCCATGATCTACACGCATAGGTAAGCCCGGATTTTCCTTTGCGAAAATGCGGATAAGATCAATCAGATGTCCTCTTCCCGAAAGATGAGAGCTTTCAATGAAGTTTCCACCCGGCATGGCGGCTGTGCTGCGTAGATGTACAAAGTGCGTACGTTTAGCAAACTTCTTTGCCAATTCGCGGGTATCATTGTGTTCGCCGGCACTCAAGGAACCTGCACAGAATGTCAGTCCATTGTGTGGATTGTCTACAGCATTCAGGAACCAGGCTATATCTTCTTCATTGGTGACGATACGAGGCAGTCCGAGAACCTGAAATGGAGGATCGTCGGGATGCACGCACATATTCACTCCGTATTCTTCGCAAACCGGCATAATGGCAGAAAGAAAGTAACACATATTTTCGCGCAGGATGTCACGGTTAATATCCTTGTACAAAGCTAGCAACCGTCTGAAGAGGACGACTGGTTCTTTGTCTCCTTCTTTGATGTTCCCATTGACAAATCCTTGTGTCTTAACGATAATGGTATCAATCAGATCATCCTTCTCTTTCTCGGTGATCACCTGATCCAGTTCGGAAACTTTATGAAGTTCCTCTTCCGTATAATCTTTTTCAGCCCTTTCCCGTTTCAGTATCTTTATGTCGAAGTAGGCGAAACGGATACGGTCATAATACAATGAGCTAGTACCGTCCGGCCAGGGGTACTGCAAGTCTGTACGTATCCAGTCGATGACCGGCATAAAGTTATAGCAAACAGTTTTTACTCCGCATTTACCCAGATTGGCAAGGCTTACTTTGTAGTTCTCTATCAACTGTTCACGTTCTGTGCCACCATATTTGATCGCTTCGCATACGGGCAAACTTTCTACTACAGACCAGCGCAGTCCGTATGATTCTATATAGGACTTCAGCTCATTAATCGCTTCTACTGTCCATATTTCTCCGTTCGGTACGTCATGCAAAGCTGTAACAATCCCTTCCACACCTATTTGCCGGAGCATTGGCAAGGTAATCTTGTCTTTTTTGCCAAACCATCTCCATGTTTTTTCCATCATAGTTTCTTCTCTTTATACGCCGCTGAATGCACTGAAGCCACCGTCGATAGGTAACATTGCACCGGTTACAAAGCTGGCAGCTTCGCTACACAAAAATTGTACGGCACCGTTCAATTCTTTAATATCACCAAAACGGTTCATCGGTGTCTTGGCTAAAACCTTTTTGCTTCTGTCAGTCAGCGAGCCATCCGGATTGATAAGCACACGACGGTTCTGATCGCCGATAAAGAAACCGGGAGCAATGGCATTTACACGGATACCGTCACCATATTTCAGAGCCATTTCACTGGCAAGCCATTGTGTGAAGTTGGCTACGGCTGTTTTTGCTGCCGCATACCCCGGCACACGGGTGATGGCACTATAAGCAGCCATAGAAGACACATTGATAATGCACCCTTTTTTCTGTTTTGCCATCACTTTACCAAAGATCATAGACGGATAGACTGTACCGTTCATATTCAGGCTGGTCACTTTCTCCCAACAGGAAATGTCCATATCATAAAAGTTCTGATCCGGTTCGAGAGTCGCTCCCGGCATGTTACCTCCGGCAATATTCAGCAGAATATCAATCTGTCCCCATTGGGCAACAATCTCTTCCGCTACTTTTTCCAGACTGGCGATGTCCAGTACATTTCCAATAATGCCGATAATATCCTGACCATATTGTTTTAGTTCCGCTACACGGTTGTCCAGTTGCTCCTGACGGATGTCGATAGCTACAACTTTTGCTCCCTGCTGTACAAAGTGCTGGGCGATATTTCCTCCCAATACACCACCTGCTCCGGTAATTACAGCCACCTTACCGGCAATACTAAATAATTCGTTCATGGTTTTATTTATTACTTATATGAATTGATGCAAAAGTAGCTGCTTTTTGAATGTAATGTTGTGCTTATTTTTGCAAGATGTTTGCTTATATTTGCAGAAATATAAGGAAGAAAAGAAACTTCTATAAAAAGAACTGAAAGCAAAGCAGTGTTTCTTTGCGGGGCAGATTGAGTATAATAATTAATTCGTTCGTATATATTGGAAAAACGGATAAACATGAATTTAAATAGAATGAAGAAAAGCATCTTGCTTTTACTGTTGGCAATACCGGCATTGACAAAGGCACAGAATGTGATGACAGAAACCCGCCAGGAACTGACTTCCCCGGACGGAGCGTATCGGTTCACCTTTTACCAGCGTTCGTTGGGCGAGGATAATGCACGAATGTATTATACGCTGACATATAAGAATCGTCCGGTAGTGGAGGAGAGTGAACTCGGTGTACAGATAGAGAATCAGTTGTTTGAATCGGCATTGGGAGTACCGAACGATACCTGCCATTTTTGGTGCGAGAATCTGAAACTAACGGATACTGACCATCGGAAAAGCGATGAAACATGGAAGCCTGTATATGGAGAACGTGCCGAAGTTCGGGACTGTTATAATGAAATGACTTTAAAGTTTCGTAAAGGAGAAGGACAAGGGACGACTGAAGGCGGTTACGACAAACGTAAAAACTACTTTATGAATATTATTGTCCGCGCCTATAACGAAGGAGTGGCATTCCGTTATCATTTTCCGGAAACGACCAATGGACTATTTTTACATATTACAGGTGAACAGACAAGTTTCACAATTCCTGAAGGTACAATGGCTTACTATGAACGTTGGGCACAAGGTCCTTATGAGCTTCGTCCCCTGTCAGGTTGGGGAAAAGAGGAAAGTGAACGCCCTTTGACTATGAAACTGCCAGATGGACTGACTGTTGCACTACTGGAAGCGGAGATGGTGGATTATGCTCGTGGCAAATTCCGCCTGTCTGCGGAAAAGCTTTCAACACTGGAAACTAGTTTGTATAGCAGCGTTGACATTATTTCTCCCTACAGTACCCCTTGGCGTGTCATTATGGCTGCCGAACGTCCGGTCGATTTGATCAATCATAATGATTTGGTTTTGAATTTAAATACTCCTTGTCGAATATCAGATACTTCTTGGATTAAGCCCGGGAAAGTATTCCGTTCCGGGCTGAAGCAAGCTGAAGTAATGGCTGGAATAGATTTTGCGGCCGAACGTGGCATTCAATATGTACATATGGATGCGGGATGGTATGGTCCGGAAATGAAAATGAGTTCGGATGCTACTACGGTTTCTCCGGATAAGGATCTGGATATTCCTGCTTTATGTAAATATGCTGAATCTAAAGGCATTGGATTAATGGTATATGTCAATCAACGCGCTTTGGTACAACAGTTGGATTCTTTATTGCCATTGTATAAAAAATGGGGATTGAAGGGAATTAAATTCGGTTTTGTACAGATTGGTAATCAGTATTGGAGTACATGGTTGCATGATGCGATCCGTAAATGTGCGGAATATGAAATGATGGTGGATATTCATGATGAATATCGTCCGACGGGTTTCAGTCGTACTTATCCTAATTTGATGACACAAGAAGGTATCGGTGGAAACGAAGAGATGCCGGATGCGACACACAATACCATTCTCCCTTATACCCGTTTCCTTGCGGGTGCAGGAGATTATACACTCTGTTATTTTAATAGTCGTGTGAAAAACACCAAAACACATCAACTGGCAATGGCAGCCGTATATTACAGTCCTTTACAATTTATGTTTTGGTATGATAATCCTGCTATGTATAAAGGTGAGGAGGAGCTGGAGTTTTGGAAGGCCATTCCGACTGTTTGGGATGAAAGTCGTGCGTTGGATGGAGAAATAGGTGAATATATTGTGCAGGCTCGCCGTTCCGGAGAAGAATGGTTTGTGGGAGCAATGACAAATACAGAAGCGCGTACCATTACATTAACCACGGATTTTTTGAAACCGGGAACGAAATATAGAGTCAACTTGTACGAAGATGACGACAAATTGAATACACGTACAAAGGTTCGTACCACTCATAAGAAGATAAAAGCTGGAGATAAGCTAACTTTGAAGTTAAAATCCTCCGGTGGTGTTGCCCTGCATTTTACTCCTGATAAGTAGAGTCGTGTCTGCGATAGGCCTCTATCGCAGACTTAACAGAACCGTGTAGTAACAGAAGTGCCTTAGCCTTTTCATAGTCCAGATGGAGTTCTTCGATGATCATGCGCGTTCCCCGATCAATGAGCTTTTGGTTACTCAATTGCATATTGACCATTTTATTACCTTTCACTCGCCCCAGCTCAATCATGATAGTAGTGCTGATCATATTCAGAATCATCTTTTGAGCAGTACCCGATTTCATTCGCGAACTTCCTGTCACATACTCCGGACCGACAATCACTTCTATCGGTACATCAGCTTCGGCAGCCATCGGCGAATTTGGATTACTGGTAATGCAGCCGGTCAGTATTCCGTGTTCCCGTGCTGTGCGCATGGCTCCGATCACATAAGGAGTGGTGCCGGATGCTGCAATTCCGATGACTGTATCTTCACTCTTGATATGATGCTGCAATAACTCTTCCCATCCACGGGACATATCATCTTCCGCATTTTCGACGGGATTGCGCAAGGCGGTATCTCCTCCGGCGATTAGTCCGATAACTACGGTAGGAGGCATACCGAATGTTGGCGGTATTTCGGAAGCGTCGAGTACTCCCAAACGCCCGCTTGTTCCGGCCCCCATATAGAATATTCTCCCACCTTTTTTTACTCGGGGAATAATTAATGTGACCAGTTTCTCTATTTGCGGGATTGTTTTCTGCACGGCATCCGCTACTTTATGGTCTTCAGTATTGATATCTTCCAGAATCTCTTTAACTGATTTCCTGTCGAGGTCATCATAGAGCGATGGTTGTTCTGTTATCTTGATAAATTCCATGATTGATCATTTAAAGCACTAATTCTTTGAACAAACGTTCCAAGGTAGCATCCAAATCTTCGGAAAATCCGGGATGTGGGCGGGATACTTGTATACATGAGCTTTTTACAGCGGTCAGCCACCGGAAACGATCGGGAACATCCATGCTTGCTATCATTCCGCCTTCCTTACTACCCGAACAAATCCTATCGAAGACATGCAGCCCTTCTTTCAGACAATTCATATCCAGTTCGGAAGAAAACAGTTTCAGTTTATTCTCATCTATCGTATAAAGTGATTTGAGGTATTTACACCGTTTGGAGAACAGTACAATACCTACATTGATAAATTCTTCACGTTCTACTTTGGGAACGAAACGAATGGTTGCGTATTCATATAAGTGCCTTTCTTGCATGTTGCGCTTCATTTACAAATAGTTCGGAATGCTTGATCCTTTCCTCTAAAAATTGAATATAAATATCTCTCAGGTCTTGCGGAGTTTCCTGTCCTTCCGTCCAGTTCAACCAGTCGTCGGGGACGGTATTGACTATTTCCCGTATCTTATTGGAGGTTAGTATCTGCCTGAATGCCGTATCTGTTTCTTCCAGTTGGTCGGCGAATGGCAATAAAACATGATCTTTTATCTGCACGAACGGGGTGAGTGCCTGCTTCTGCCAGTTGGTCCAGCTATGTTGGAAGTAAAGGGAAGCTCCATGATCGATCAGCCATAATTCTTTGTGCCACATCAGCATATTGGTATTCTTGATGGTACGGTCCACATTCGTCAGAAAAGCATCCATCCACACAATCTGTGAGGCGGTTTTACCATCCACTTGATGTACGACAGGATCGAAGGTCAACGCTCCGGACAAGAAATGCAAACCGATATTCAATCCACGGCTCCATTGCAGTAAATCCTGTATCTCTTCATCTGCTTCCGTTCGGCCGAAAGCTTCATCTAAATTCAGGAAGATGATTTCCGGTACTCTGAATCCCAAAGTACGGGCTATTTCTCCTCCTATCAATTCAGCGATAAGGGCTTTGGTTCCGTGCCCTGCTCCTCTGAATTTTACGACATATTTGAACTCATCGTCCGCTTCAGCCAAAGCCGGCAATGATCCGCCTTCCCGCAGGGGAAGAATATATCTAGTTACGTTTGCTGTACGTAAATCCATATCACTCCTTTCTTAATTGAGAATAAAGATACGACGTTTTTGTGAAATTGTCGATGAAAGAGTTCCTATAATAATAGTTTTTTTATATTTTTCGGTTGAGTATACTTTGGTTTCGTTACGTATTACATAAAATAACGATAAATGAATGGAACATGAAACTACTTCGATTTTTAGTATTTGGAATATTAGTGTTTATGTTATGGCCGGAATGTATAGCGGCGGAATGGCAGTGGTCTGTACAAATACCCGGCATTATTTCTAACGAAACCGATGATCATCCACAGGCATTCCTATGGATACCTTCCGATTGTGCCCAGGTAAGAGGTGTGATGATAGGTACTCACAATATGACGGAGGAAACCCTGTTTGAGAATCTTCTGTTTCGGGAGAAAATGTCCGAAATAGGTATGGGCTTGATCTGGATTACTCCGGGCTGGGACCAGAAATGGGATGTATCTGCCGGAAGTCAGAGGGCATTTGAACAGATGTTGGAGGACTTTGCCGCTATCAGCGGTTACAATGAATTAAAATACGTTCCGATTGTTCCTTTCGGACATTCGGCAATGGCAACTTATCCTTGGAATTTTGCAGCATGGAATCCCGAACGGACATTGGCTGTCATTTCCTTTCATGGAGACGCACCGCGTACTAATCTTACCGGATATGGCCGTGATAACATGGAGTGGGGGAAACGTACTATTGACGGCATTCCCGGCTTGATGATCGAAGGAGAATATGAATGGTGGGAAGATCGCGTAAATCCGGCATTGGCGTTTCGCCTGATGTATCCCCGGAGTTGCATCTCGTTTCTTTGTGATACTGGGCGCGGACATTTTGATATTGCAGACCGTACAGCAGTATACCTTGCATTGTTTCTGAAGAAAGCCATGGAGTACCGATTGCCGGAAACGTATGATGTAGATAAGCCCGTGATGCTGAAGAAATTGAATCCGGAAAACGGATGGCTTGCCGAGCGTTGGCATCCTGACCAAAAGAGACGTGCCAAAGCGGCTCCCTTCAAACAATACAAAGGCGATCCGCATGATGCCTTCTGGTATTTCGATAAAGAGATGGCTGACATGACAGAAGAACGTTATCGTCAGGAAAGAGGGAAAAAACCGCAATATCTTGGTTTTGTACAAGAGAACAGCCTTCTTGCATATCACCCGAAGTCTCATGTGAAAGTTGCCGCCCGTTTCCTGCCGGAGGAAGATGGACTTACTTTTCATCTGAAAGCTGTATTTACGGATAGTCTGCATACAACCATCTCCGACGAACATTCATCGACCTTTCCCGAAATAACCCGCATCTGCGGACCGGTACAGAAGGTGAATGATACTACTTTTACTGTTCGTTTCTACCGCATGGGAATGTATAATAAGCGTCGCACAGGAGACATCTGCCTCTTGGCGAGTCATGACGGTGATAATCAATATAAAAGTACAGTGCAGGAACTTAGTTTCCGGATTCCTTACCGTAACACGGAGGGGAAACGACAGTATATACTTTTCCCAGGCATTGGGGATGTGAAGGCAGGGACGGAGTCCGTCACTCTTCGGGCTACTTCCGATTGCGGACTGCCTGTATATTATTATGTGAAAGAAGGCCCTGCGGAAATCGACGGAAACAAACTTGTATTTACTCCGATACCTCCTCGCAGTAAATATCCGTTGAAGGTGACAGTAGTTGCCTGGCAATATGGGCTGGCGGGAAAGGTACAGACAGCAGAGCCGATAGAACGAAGTTTCTTTATTTATCAATAATATGGAATAAAACGAAAGCTTACGGAACGATCAATCAGAATTAATTTCATTGTATTGAGTGTTGAACAGCGCTTATTCGTATCTTATTGAAAAGGATACAAAGAATGATTATGAATAAGAAAAATCTAGTTGTAATAGCATGGTTGGCAGTGTCGACTATGATGTCCGCCCAGTCTGTATACCCCGGTCAGCATCAGGGAAAAATGAAAAAAGAGACAGTGGCTCCAATTCGGGTACAGAGTTTTGATTTAAAGGATGTCCGCCTCTTAGCGAGTCGTTTTCGTGATAATATGTTGCGGGATTCGGCATGGATGACTTCTCTTGATGTGAATCGTCTGTTACATAGCTTCCGGACCAATGCCGGTGTCTTTGCAGGTCGTGAAGGCGGCTATATGACTGTAAAAAAACTCGGTGGCTGGGAATCTCTGGACTGCGAACTTCGCGGACATACTACCGGACATTTGCTTTCAGCTTACGCATTGATGTACGCTGCTACCGGAAGTGAGATTTTCAAACTTAAAGGAGATAGCCTTGTAAATGGATTGACCGAAGTGCAGAATGCACTTAAAGGAGGATATTTGAGCGCATATCCCGAAGAACTGATCAACCGCAATATTCAGGGAAAGAGTGTCTGGGCACCTTGGTATACCTTGCATAAACTTTATTCCGGTCTGATAGACCAATACTTATATGCAGATAATCAGCAGGCTTTGAGTGTGGTGACCAAAATGGGCGACTGGGCTTATAACAAACTGAAACCGCTTAGTGAAGAGACACGCCGGTTAATGATACGTAATGAGTTCGGGGGAATCAACGAATCATTTTATAATTTATATGCCATCACAGGCGACGAGCGTTATCGTTGGTTGGCGGAATATTTCTATCATAATGACGTGATCGACCCACTGAAAGAACTTCGGGATGATTTGGGAACCAAACATACAAATACATTTATCCCGAAAGTAATTGCAGAAGCTCGCAACTATGAATTGACACAGAATGAGACGAGTAAAAAACTTTCAGAGTTTTTCTGGCATACCATGATTGACCATCACACCTTTGCTCCGGGATGCAGCAGTGATAAAGAGCATTTTTTCGACCCGAAGAAATGCTCTAAACACTTGACTGGTTATACCGGTGAAACATGTTGCACCTACAATATGTTGAAACTTAGTCGCCATCTTTTCTGCTGGACCGGTGATTCTTCTATTGCCGATTACTACGAGAGAGCATTATACAATCATATCCTTGGACAGCAAGACCCGGAAACAGGGATGGTAACTTATTTCCTTCCGTTACTTTCCGGCTCTCATAAACTGTATAGCACCAAAGAAAATTCTTTCTGGTGTTGTGTAGGCAGTGGATTTGAGAATCATGCCAAATATGGAGAAGCCATCTATTACCATAATGATAAAGGCATCTATGTGAATCTGTTTATTCCTTCCCAAGTGACTTGGAAAGAAAAAGGACTGACGCTTCTTCAGGAAACCGATTTTCCGAAGGAAGAGACTACTCGGCTCACTCTTCGTGCAGAAAAGCCAAGGCATACTACTATTTATTTGAGATATCCCTCATGGAGTAAAAATGTGAAGGTACTTGTGAATGGTAAAAAGGTGTCAGTGAAACAGAAACCGGGTTCTTATATCGCTATTACCCGTGAATGGAAAGATGGTGACCGTATTGCGGCCACTTATCCCATGCAGATCGAACTGGAAGCTACTCCCGATAATCCGAATAAAGTAGCTTTGCTGTATGGACCGTTAGTACTTGCCGGAGAACGGGGAACGGAAGGAATGCAGGCACCTGCTCCCTTCTCTGATCCTGCTCTTTACAACGATTATTATACTTATAATTTTCATGTTCCTGCCGATCTGCGTACATCATTGAAAATAGACGTGAAACACCCCGAACGAACATTGCACCGTGTGGGAAAAGACTTGAAATTTACTACGGAGCAAGGAGATGTGATCCGTCCGCTTTATGATTTGCATCACCAGCGTTATGTAGTGTATTGGGATTTACAAGATTGATTTAATTTAATGAACAGGCACGAATAAATTATTCGGGTGCATTGAGTAAATACTTCCGCCTCTTCGTATTTGTCTATTAGCATCAGCAAATACGGAGAGGCGACTTTTTAGATAAGGAACCGCTCTCTTTTGGAGATTTTTGTGTATGTTTGTCACATGTTTAATATGATAAAGCCCGTTGGCAGGTGAAAAGCACGATTAAATATTTGGTTCTTATAATAATGTGTTGGGTTTGCGGGGAAAACTTGCAGGCACAACCCTATATGTTTCGTAATGTCGTTATGTCCGACGGCCTTTCCGGTTTGTTGGTGAATGCTATTTATAAAGACTCGGAAGGTTTCATCTGGTTGGGGACAGACAACGGCCTCGACCGTTTTGACGGTGTGAAGGTGAAGCATTTCGAATTCCGCGGAGTAGATTCGGGAAGAAAGAAACGGGTGAACTGTATTACAGAAACCGATAACAAGCAACTATGGATCGGAAATGGAATCGGACTCTGGCGGCTGAATCGCTCCGGTAGTGAATTGCAGAGAATCGTTCCTGAGAAGATCGACTGTGCCGTCAATGCTTTGTTGGCAGATGGAGATGTACTTTATATAGGTACGGAGAGAGGACTGTTTATTCAGAAAGACGGTCAGTTGCTTCAGGTACAGACCGATAAAAATATGCTGGCTGCCTGTAACCGGATCATGGACCTCTGCTTGAATGAAGATAAGAGTGTCCTTTGGTTGGCAACAGTGCAAGGGTTATTTTCTTATTCGCTGAAAGATGGTCAGATCAATTCCTGGCATTTCAGAGAGAATGTTCCCGAAGCCGATTATTTCCGTTGTCTGACCCGCATAGGTGAAACGCTGTATCTGGGTACAATGAGTCAGGGAGTCGTCTGTTTCGATATCCCGAAACAGACATTTGCCCATACGGTTTCTTTGGGATGCGATGTGATATCTGATATTTCCGGTGATGGAAAGGAGACGGTGTACATCGCTACAGATGGAAATGGGGTTCATTTCCTTTCTCACAAAGACCGGAAAGTGGTTCGCCGCTTTTTCCATGATGTGAATGATAAAGAAGGGATTCGCAGTAATTCTATCTACTCACTACTGGTGGATGACAGGGGGGCAGTCTGGGTAGGACATTTCCAAGCCGGATTGGATTATTCACTGTATCAAAACGGACTGTTCCGTACGTACGCTTATCCTCCTCAGTTTAACTCTGCCAATTTATCAATTCGTTCGTTCGTAAACCGGGGACCGGAGAAAGTGATTGGTTCGCGTGACGGATTGTTCTATATTAACGAAGCTACCGGCATAGTGAAAAGTTTCGTGAAACCGGTTCTTACGTCCGATCTGATCCTTACCATTTGCTTCTATGAAGGTGAATATTATATCGGTACGTATGGCGGTGGTATGATGGTATTAAATCCGCAGACGTTATCTCTCAAATACTTTACACAAGGTGATACGGAACTCTTCCAGAAAGGACATATCTTCTGTGTAAAACCGGATAACAGGGGAAATCTTTGGATTGGCACCTCGCAGGGATTATTCTGTTACAACGGGCAGACAAAGCAAATCAAAAACTTCACCAGCACCAACTCTCAGTTGCCCGAAGGAAATGTGTATGAAGTAAGTTTTGACTCTACCGGAAAAGGATGGATTGCTACAGAAACCGGTATGTGCATCTATGATCCGGCCTCACAAAGCCTTCGTTCCAATGTGTTTCCGGAAGGATTTGTACACAAAGATAAAGTACGTACTATTTATGAAGATGCAGAACATAACCTTTACTTTATCCGTGAGAAAGGCAGCCTGTTTACTTCTACCTTAACGATGGACCATTTCCGCAATCAATCAGTACTTTCTACGCTTCCCGATAACTCGCTGATGTCAATAACAGAAGATAATCAAGGCTGGCTGTGGGTAGGCTGCAACGATGGATTGTTGCGTATTAAGGAAGAAGGAGAAGAGTATGACTCCTTCACCTTCAATGACGGAGTGCCGGGACCGACTTTCACTAACGGAGCGGCTTATAAAGATGAAAGAGGACTGTTGTGGTTTGGCAATACCAAGGGGTTGATCTATGTAGATCCGAAACAGGTAGATGAGGTACGTGGAAAGGTCCGTCCGATTGTCTTTACGGATATTCTGGCTAATGGAGTTTCTATCAATAAATCGTCTTTGAAGTATAATCAGAACAATCTTACTTTCTGTTTTACCGATTTTGCATATGGATTACCTTCTGCCTTGTTATATGAGTATAAACTGGAGGGAGTGGACAGTGACTGGAAGTTGCTGACAGCACAGAGTGAAGTATCGTATTATGGGCTTTCTTCCGGGACATACACATTCTGTGTACGTATTCCGGGCAATGAACAATCAATGGCCATTTATAAGGTGACTGTGCAGCCGATGATTCCTTGGTGGGGATGGGTGATTCTCGCTATATCGATTATTCTGATCGTTGTTTTGGTGAGATATTATGTGCGGAAATCTGCTCCATTAGTCACGGAAGTACACGAGATCTCATCCGAAGAAGAAGAGGAAGAAGAAAAGACGGTGGAACCACATCCTGCAGAAGAAAAATATAAGGCCAACCGTATGAGCGAAGCCGAATGTAAAGAACTTCATGACAGGCTTGTTGCTTATGTGGAGAAAGAAAAACCTTATATTAATCCCGACTTGAAAATGGGAGAACTTGCCGCCGCATTGCATACTTCTTCCCATTCCTTGTCCTATCTGCTCAATCAATATCTTAATCAGTCATACTATGACTTTATAAATGAGTATCGGGTTGCCCAGTTCAAGAAAATGGTAGAGGATAGTGATTACTCCCGTTATACATTGACTGCATTGGCCGAACTATGCGGCTTCAGTTCACGTGCTTCTTTCTTCCGTTCATTCAAGAAAAGTACCGGAGTTACTCCGAACGAGTATATTCGCAGTATCGGAGGAACGGCTAAAGATGAATAGTAAATGTGCTCCCTTCATTAAGATATTATGCAGGTAAGATTAATGTATTCGGTCAGTAACAAGAGATCGTTTCACGTATGTGATTCCATCGGTTCATGTACGTGATTCATTGGGCTTACGTACATGAGCTGAACGGTTCACGTACGTGAAATGAATACATGAAAGCACCTGAATATATTAGTCAAGCCTTGTTTGTATGTTAAGCTTCCCAGCCTTTGTCTTAATACATGCAGCTTACATAGAACAATATTGGGCGTAAACAACGTACATTCATGGAAAAAATGGTGTTTTTAACATTGGTAGACGTTACCCTTGAATAGTCTGTCTAACATCTGATAATCAATTGAATAAATAGATCGTTTATCAAAAACAGGTGATAATAGAAATCAAGAACTATTCTATTATCACCTTATTATCACCATCTATTATCACCCTTACTGCTTTAATTATAAGACACTTGTCCTGCCAAGGTGATAAGTGACAATAACCAAAGGCTTTTTATTTCCCAGGTTACTTTGCTCAAATTGATGAGATGTGAACCATCGGTCTGCTTATTATGCCCAAACGGAGTCTCATTTTATAAAGTGAGACTCCGTTTAAAAAGTGTGTAAGTGATTGTAATTCATTTGCTTAAATAAAATAAAGTCTACCTAGATGCGTTGAGATTCATCTCCCTTGTTTTTTGAAATCATTCTCCGGAATTGCCTTTATATTTGCATCGTGTTCAAAACCGAAAAAGATAGTATTATGGAGACAACAGCTTACACTTCCGACAACATTATCACCCGTTCTTACGAGGAATATCATCAGGTAATCTTAAACTATATTACCTATCGGATTGCTCACCGTTATGAAGCGGAGGATTTAACTCAAGATGTATTTGTGCGTCTGATGGATTACAAACAGATGCTCCGTCCGGATACAGTAAAATACTTCCTTTTTACGATCGCACGCAATTTAGTGACCGACTATATCCGTCGTTATTATAAGAAGCAGGAGATAGATAGTTACCTCTATGATTTTACTGTCACTTCTTCCAATGATACTGAAGAGAAAATCATTGCTGATGATTTGATGGCGATGGAACGGACACGGTTGGCAGCCATGCCCGAACAGCGACGGCTGATCTATACGTTAAATCGTTTTGAGGATAAATCTTCTCCGGAGATAGCCTCCGAATTAGAATTGAGTTGCCGTACAGTGGAAAACCATCTTTTTCTCGGACGCCGTGATATGCGTGACTTCTTCCGAAACTGTATATAAAATTATTCATATAATAAACAACCTTTGGTGCTTATGGAAAAGGAATCAATACTGAATGAGAGGTATCTTTATGCCTCAACAAATTTTAGAGAACAAGAATTTAATACTATTTTTAAACCTCAAATTTAATGTTATGAAACGAAGAGGATTAATTTTTAATTCGCAACCTAATAAGGCGGTCATAGTTGCTTTAGGACTGATGTTGATGCTGTGTCCGGCTTCCCGGACATGGGCTTATGCAAATGTTAATGATAGCAGGACTATAGCACAGTCTCAAAAACAAGTCAAAGGTCAGGTTGTAGATGCGACGGGAGAACCTGTTATTGGTGCAAGTATACTCGAGAAGGGAACTACGAATGGAGTAATTTCTGATATTGATGGGAATTTCTCTTTAAATGTAAGTTCTCCGAATGCTGTGATTGTTATTTCGTATATTGGTTTTAAATCAATGGAACTTCCGGCTTCCGATCCTAAATTGCGGAAGATTATAATGAAAGAAGACACTGAAGTACTGGACGAAGTGGTGGTTGTAGGATATGGTACTCAGAGAAAGGAATCTTTAACAGGTGCTGTAACCGTTGTAGGAGCCAAACAACTGGAAAATAAAGGTACGATGTCAAGCCCGTTGCAGGCAATGCAGGGCACTGTGCCCGGAGTACTTATCACTCGTAATTCCGGAGCTCCTGGAGATGAGAGTTGGGGTATGAAACTTCGTGGAGCGTCTTCATCCAACTCTACTGATCCACTCATTATTGTAGATGGTGTGGAATATAGTGACGGTATCAACGGTATGCGTAATTTGAATCCGGATGACATTGAATCTATCAACTTCCTGAAAGATGCTTCGGCTGCTATATATGGATCGAAAGCAGCGGGAGGTGTTGTATTGATTACAACGAAGAAGGCAAAAGCGGGTAAAACTGTTGTCCAGTATAATGGTTCTTTTACTGGAAAAGTGGTAGGGCTTCAACCGGAATTGATGTCGTTGGATCAATGGGCGGATGCAGTGATTACTGCTCAGACTAATGATGGCTATTCTGATTCAAACTGGATTCGCTATGCCAGACTAGCCAAATTGTATAAGAACCAGTACATTGATTTGAGTCATAGTGCACACCCGATTCCCGAAGGATTCAAGGATGTGGAAGACTTTGTCTTTATGGATAATGACTGGCAGGATATTTTATGGGGAAATTCATGGTCTACACAACATGACCTCAGTGTCTCGGGAGGTACAGAGAAAAACTTGTTTCGTTTGTCACTGGGATATATGTATGACAACAGTACCTTGAAATGGGGAAATAATAACAATCAACGTTACAATATGCGTTTGAACAACCAATTTAAGCTATCGGATGCTGTGATGTTGACATCTAGTATCGGTTATAACCGTCAGGATCAAGTATCTCCCAGTATGATAGGGAAAGTTCTTTCCCAGTCTTCCCCACAACCGGGTTTGCCTGCTTCTACTATCGACGGACGTCCCTATGGATGGGGAACGTGGCGTGCATTGAACTGGTGGGCTGAGGAAGGTGGAGACAATAAACTGAAGGTTTCGGCTATCAATATCAGCGAATCGTTGAACTGGAAGATATATTCGGATTTGGATGCCGTTGTCAATGTGGGCTATAACACTTCAACCGCTACACGTGAGAAAGTAGAGAAATCTATTGATTGGTATAATTATGCAGGCACTAAATTGTTGGCGACAGAACCTACTCAGGAAAAGAGTAAATACTCTGATTCTTTTTCAAGAACAGACTACTATATGGTTTCCGGTTACCTGAATTGGCACAAAACATTGGCGGAAGTACATAATCTGAGTGCAATGGCTGGTACACAGTATAATTACACACAGTATAAATATACTTTTGTATCTGTAAAAGATATCAATCCGTCTTTAGAGATACCAAATGGTGCCGGAGAAGTTCTGATAAAAGATGGAGACAGTAAGCCTGCAAAATGGCATGAGGCAATGATGTCCTATTTCGGACGTTTGAACTATGATTATAAACAACGTTATTTGGTGGAAGGCAATCTGCGATATGACGGTTCTTCAAAGTTCCGTCCCGAAAATCGCTGGCAATTCTTTTGGGGAGTATCTGGAGGATGGCGTTTGAGTGAGGAAAGCTTCATGCAGCCGTTATCTTCTTTGGTCAGTAACTTAAAGCTGAGACTGTCTTATGGTGTATTGGGCAATCAAAGTGGCGTAGATCGTTACGATGGTACTCAGTTGTATAATTTTTCTTCGTCTAGCGGAGCATATATTGGCTCTGGAAAAGTTTCGACTATTGATACGAATGGGAAGATTGTAACTACAGACCGTACTTGGGAACGTATTCATAGTTATAATTTGGGGCTGGACTTCGGATTCTTCAATAACCGACTGACTGGTACTGTAGAGTTATTTATGAAGAAAAATAATAATATGTTGATTGATGCCCAGTATCCGGGTGTGTTGGGAGATAATGCCCCAACGATGAATCTTGGAAAGTTTGAGGCTAAAGGATGGGAAGGAAACATGACGTGGTCGGACAAAATAGGACCTGTACAATATCATATTGGAGGGACTATAACTTATACTACTAATAAGTTGATTGATTTGGGAGCAACTTCCGTTCTGAAATCAGGTTTTGTTGGTAAGCAGCAAGGTTACCCGTTGAACTCATATTTTGGATTACGCTATGTCGGTAAAATTCAGACCCAAGAAGAACTGGAAAAATACAAATATTACTATTTGGATGGCAATGGAATTGGAATGCAGGATAATCTTCGTCTGGGAGACCACATGTTCGAAGATGTGAACGGTGATGGCAAACTGGATCAGAATGATTATGTATATTTAGGGACGGATGATCCGAAACTTTCTTATTCAATCAACATCGGATTGGAATGGAAGGGCTTTGATCTCTCTGCTATTTTTCAGGGAGTGGGGCGCAGAACAGTTTTCCGTGGTGGTGAAGGAAATGAAACATGGCGGGTACCGATGAGTGCTATTTACTTGAATACTACAACCCAGTCCATCGGTAATACATGGAACCCGGAGAACAGAAATGCCTATTATCCCTCTTATACAAGCATTGGCTCTATAAATAATTATAATTATCAGTGTTCTTCTTGGTCTGTAGAGAATGGAGCCTATCTCCGTTTAAAGAATCTGACTTTGGGATATACGTTACCTGCTTCATGGTTGGCCAAAACAAATGCGATCAGTAAACTACGGATATACTTTACAGGAGCTGATTTATGGGAACATAGTAAGTTAAGAGACGGCTGGGATCCGGAAGCTTCACGTAAAACTAAAGATTTAGGACGTTATCCTTTTAACAGAACTTTCACGGTAGGTGTTAATGCAACTTTTTAAATAGAATAGTATGAAACGATCAAAAATAACAATTCTCCTTGCCATAGTGTTAGGAATGACATTCCACTCTTGTTTGGATCTGGAACCTCAGGATCAGTTGGGTGGTAAGAATATGTGGACTTCTGTCAATGATTATAAGCAGTTTGCCAATACCTTTTATAGTTGGACGCGTGATTTTTCTTCTGTCGTATATGATGGAACACATAGTGACAAACGTTCGGATTTGATTACTTATCAGAGCTACAATGAATTTAGCCGAGGAATAAATTCAATTCCGTCTTCGGACGCCAACTATACGGATAACTACAAGCATATCCGGCGCACGAACTTATTGTTGCAGAATGCTGAAGCTTATGCTAAGCCGGAAGATATAAAGCAATATATAGGAGAGGCTTATTTTTTCCGTGCTTATAGTTATTTTGACTTACTTCAATTGTATGGAGACGTTATCATCACCAAGAAGCCGTTGGACATTACAGACCCTGAGATGAAAGTAAAACGGAATGACCGCAGCGAAGTAGTCGATCTTATTATCGATGATCTTAATCATGCCGTTGAAAATTTACCGGCTTTTAAAGAACTTACGACCGAAGAGGAAGGACGAATTTCTAAAGAAGGTGCACAGGCTTTCCTTTCAAGAGTGGCTCTTTATGAAGGAACATGGCAGAAGTCGCGTAATGGTAATCAGAATACGCAACGTTCCGCTAATCTGTTGGACATAGCTGCCAAAGCAGCACGGACTGTGATTGATACTAAATATGGATACACATTCCGATTGTTTGGAACAGACAGTGAGACAAAAATACTGGGTGACAGTGCGCAGAAGTATATGTTCATTTTGGAAAATGAGAAGTCAAATCCGGCAGGTATTAAAAAGTCTTCTAATCATGAGTATATTTTTGCTCGTCGTCATGATCAGGTATTGGCCTCAATCGGTAAGAATATAACGCAAGAATGTCTGGCAAATGTGCAATGGGTCACTCGTAAATTTGCCAATCTTTATTTGTGTGATGATGGATTACCTATTGAGAAATCGGGGCGCTTCCAGAAGTATGATAAAAAGGTCTCTGAATTTTTGAATCGCGATAATCGTATGCGTTATACGTTGCTGAAACCGGGTACCCGCTATTGGGGGAATAAATTCGGCCGAACTTCGTGGCAGTGGGATGAGACGGATCTTAAAACATCCAAAGTCTATGATCCAGCTTCCGGTACATGTTATGGCAACCAAAAATGGAGTGCTGAACGTGTGGTACCCGATACGCAAGAGGGATATGATTTCCCGCTTATCCGTTATGCGGAAGTCTTGTTGAATTATGCAGAAGCCATATATGAGAGAGATGATAAAATTGAAAATGAAGACTTGAATATTTCCTTGAATCTGGTTCGTCAACGTGTAAATACCAATATGCCGGCATTGACTAACGAGCTTACACAGGCACATGGGTTGGATATGAGAACGGAAATACGGAGGGAACGTACTGTCGAACTCTTTAATGAAGGATTTCGCATTGATGATTTGAAACGTTGGAAAACAGCAGAGAACGAGATGCCGCAGACTATGTTGGGAATTAAATGGAAGGGGACTGAATATGAGTCCTGGAATACAACCTTTAGTTTGAATGATGAAGGATGTGTTGTTGTAGAGACTGGGCGTCAGTGGGCGGATAAGAATTACTTGTACCCATTGCCTTCTGATCAGTTACAGTTAAATCCGACTTTGGGACAAAATCCGGGTTGGGGAGAATAATGGAATATGAATAATAAAAAAGAAAAAATATGAAACATATAGCTTTCTTATCAGTAAAATGGATGTCGGTAGGTCTTGGGATGCTAAGCTTATTACTGTCAGTAGCTTCATGTGGCGATAAGGAATATGGTGATGCTATGAATGAAGCGCAACTAATGAATGATATAGAGGTAAATGTAGGTTCATCACTACCTTTAGCTGTAGGAATGGATTTTGTTTTAGATTATAAGCCGGTTCCGGAGAATGTGACGAATCCGGAGATTACTTTAACATCATCGGATGAAAATGTGGTGTCTGTTTCGCAGGACGGCAGGGTTACGGCTAAGATGATCGGAAAAGCATATATTAATTTGTCTCAGAGTACCGCCTTTGAGACTCTCAAAACAATAGAAGTCCAAGTAATGCCGGTGGCTACAGCTATAGAGCTTGAAAACGTGGAACTGTTTGAAGGAACAAATAAGAAAGTGATTGTCAATGTGACTCCTTCAGACGGATATAATGTGTTTGATTGGAAAAGTGATAATGAAGAAGTTGCAACGGTAGCGGACGATGGTACGATAACGGGGAAAAAGCCTGGAACAGCTAATATTTCAGTTTCAAGTCAAGATGGTAGTCAATTGACTGCTACGGCTGTAGTAACAGTAAAAGAAGTGATTCCTATTGATAAAATCACATTAAGTGAATCGGGATATGATATGATGATAGGAGATAAGACTCTGATAAATTGTCTTTTGGAACCAATTGATGCATCGGTTGGATTATTAAGCTGGAGTACTACCAATGACAGAGTTGCCACAGTGGATGCTGATGGCTTGGTAACTGCTGTGGGTGCAGGGGAAGCCGAAATTATAGCTCAGGATCCATTGTCCGGACTATCAGCATCGATAGCTGTCAAAGTAGTTGGTGAAGGAGTAGTCTCATTGTCACTATCTTATGTTCGTAATCAGGATGAACTGAAAGCACTGGGATGGGGATTTGGACAAACGCCCGCTTCGGTCAATTTTGATGCTGAAGGTATGACTGTAAATATGTCTCTGCAATCGAACAGCAAATATAGGGCAGACTTAAAGATGGCTTCTAATGACCGTCCGGTTGTCTTGAATATAGGAACTTACCGCTATCTTGCCTTTAGAATGGATGTGCCGGGTAACGGAAGTCTTAAGTTGGATACGAACAAAGGTGATTATGGTAACAATCCGACTGGAGTTTTGGCTGAAGATTCGCAGGTTATATATTATGATTTGCAGGCTAAGCCCTATTTTCCAACGGATGCTCCATCGGATAAGTTGACGACTTTCCAGCTGAAGATAGCGGACGTTACTGTACAACCTTATTCTTATAAGGTATATTGGGTACGTACTTTCAAGACATTGGAAGATTTAAAAGTTTACGTAGAAAAAGAAAATAACAAATAAATCTGAAATATGAAAACGAAATATATAAGCTTATTCTTTAGCTTTGTGATAGCATTTGGTATGATGTCCTGCAGTAGTGAAATTCCCAATGGGGATACCAGTAAATTCAGTGATTTGAAAAGTCCTGAAGAAGATATGGTTAAGAAAGACTATTTGCCATTGAAGCATCCTTGTATGCTTCATACACAGGCCGATATTGATCGCGTAAAAAGTAATCTGACACGATCGCCCTGGAAAGAAGCCTACGCTCAACTGGAAGCAAGCGATTATGCGCAAAGTTCTTATACAGAAAAAACGAGTGCTTTGCTTGATGGATATTTGAAACGAATGGATAAGAATAATTGGTCGGGTAAATATCCGGATTACTCTAATTACACATCGTGTATGTATGATGCTGCGGCTGCTTACCAACTGGCACTCCGCTATCAGTTGTCGGGAAATACCGTATTTGCAGATGCTGCTGTAAAACTGTTTAATGCATGGGCTACGAACTGCAAGGGTATATTGAGAATGGAAGGTTATACTAATAATATTCCAGACCCTAATTTATATTTGATACCTATTCAGGCACATCAGTGGGCAAATGCGGCGGAATTGCTCAGAGATTACAATGGATGGGATAGGAATGATTTTGAGAAGTTCAAGACTTGGATGAAAGATACGTTTTACAGTGTTTCCAATATGTTCCTTAAGAATCATAACGGTGGACAGGGCAATATGCATTACTGGCTAAACTGGGATCTGGCTCAGATGACATCTATTCTTTCCATTGGAATATTGTGTGATGATAATGTGCTGATTAATCAAGCTATCGTATATTTTAAGAATGAAGAAGGAAGATATAAAGAAGCTGGAAATATCAAAAATGCAGTTCCTTTTTTGCATCAGGACCCGGATTCTGATGAGATTTTGGGACAGTGTGAAGAGTCGGGACGTGACCAAGGGCATGCGACATTGTGTGTGTCATTGATGGGGGCATTCTGTCAGATGGCTTATAGTATCGGTGAGGACCTGTTTGCTTTTGATAATTATAGGGCAGTAGCAATGGCTGAGTATGTAGGCAAGTACAATCTGATCAAAGATGAAGCCTTCAATAAAGGAACATTAGTTGGTGATGATTTTGTATATGATTCCAATTCTTTCCCCTATACTTCCTATTCAAATCCGTCTTATACCAATGCAACTATATCTACAGACCAGCGCGGAACGAAAAGACCGGCATGGGAACTGTTCTATGGATATTGCAAGGCAAAAGGTATATCTTCCATTTACAGCGGGAAGTGGGCAGAGCAAATGCGCCCCGACGGAGGTGGTGGAAACTATGGACCGAATAGCGGTGGATTTGATCAGTTAGGTTTCGGCACATTGATGTATTACCGGGAATGACGATACATTTTGGAATATTTTTGCGAGGGGATTAGGTATTTACCTGATCCCCTTCGTATATATAAGCAAATAGGTCAGTAATAAGATTGTTGAAAAGAGATAAAGGATTCAGTTTTTGAAAGATTGGTTTTAATATAAGGTAAAAAGAACCTGTTTTTAGGAATAACGATTAGTATGTTTGAATGAAATGATTAGTAAGGTAATATGCGTAAAAAGATTCTGTTTATAGCAGGAATGATGGCTTGCTGTACTTGGGCGAGTGCACAGGAAATATCCCGGACCTGGGTGGCTGATAAAGGCAATGGTACTTATCAGAACCCTGTGCTTTATGCCGACTATTCCGATCCGGACGTATGTGCGGCAGGAGATGATTTCTATATGACGGCTTCCAGTTTTAATTGCATACCGGGACTTCCTATACTTCATTCCCGTGATCTGGTAAACTGGTCGCTGGTGAATTATGCGTTGCCGGTACAGGAACCCAAAGAGTTTTTCGATAAAGCGCAGCATGGGAAAGGTGTATGGGCTCCTGCTATCCGCTTTCATAAGGGAGAGTTTTATATTTATTGGGGCGATCCGGATTATGGAATCTACATGATAAAGACCAGAGATCCGAAAGGATCATGGAGCAAACCCGTATTGGTGAAAGCCGGAAAAGGAATGATCGACCCGACGCCACTTTGGGACGAGGATGGGAAAGTATATCTGATACATGCTTATGCCGGCAGTCGCAGCGGAGTGAACAGCATTCTGGTTATTTGCGAACTGAATGCGGAAGGAACGGAAGTGATCTCCGATCCGGTAATGGTGTTCGATGGAAATGACGGGAAGAACCATACGGTAGAAGGACCGAAGCTCTATAAACGAAATGGTTACTATTATATTTTTGCTCCGGCAGGCGGAGTAGCTACCGGTTGGCAGCTGGTGCTTCGTTCAAGGAATATTTATGGACCCTATGAATCAAAGATCGTGATGGCGCAGGGGAAGACCACCATCAACGGTCCGCATCAGGGGGGCTGGGTAGATACAAATACAGGAGAATCGTGGTTCGTCCACTTTCAGGATCAAGGGGCTTACGGACGTGTTGTTCATCTCAATCCGATGAAATGGGTGAATGAATGGCCTGTGATCGGAGTAGATAAAGACAAAGACGGTTGCGGAGAACCTGTCACCACCTATAAAAAGCCGAATGTCGGAAAGATGTATCCGGTAACTACTCCTCCGGAAAGTGACGAGTTCGATACACGGCACTTGGGATTACAGTGGCAGTGGCATGCCAACAAACAAGATACCTACGGATTTACGACCGATCTGGGATATATCCGACTCTATGCAGGCAGCCTTTCCAAAGAGTTCGTGAACTTTTGGGAAGTGCCTAATCTGTTGCTGCAAAAGTTTCCCGCTGAAGAGTTTACGGCTACTACCAAGCTGACGTTTACCGCCAAGCAGGATGGAGAGCAAGCCGGAATGATAGTAATGGGATGGGATTATAGTTATTTGTCTGTCCGTAAAGCCGGCGACAAGTTTATCCTGCAACAAGTCGTATGCAAAGATGCGGAACAACAGCACCCCGAACAAGTGAAGGAACTGGCGAGTTTTCCGGTGGAATATCTGAAAATGCCGGGAGTGGCTGATAATGAGTGGAAGACCGTTTACTTACGGGTAAAGGTTGCCAAGGGAGCCGTTTGCACCTTTGCCTATAGTCTCGATGGAAAGAAGTATACAGCAGCGGGAGAACCTTTTACTGCCCGGCAGGGAAAGTGGATAGGAGCGAAAGTCGGTTTATTCTGCGTCACTCCTAATGACGGAAATCGCGGATGGGCGGATGTAGACTGGTTCCGGGTAACTAAATGATAAGAAAGAATAAGTGAGAATAAAAAATAAGAAACTAACACGAAGATATAGAACGAAAAAATGAAGAAGATTGTAGCAGGGTTGGTTGTAGTACTAGGGTTTTGTGCATGTGCCCATCGGACTTCCGGTACGTTGGATGTGAATAAAGCTCTGGATTATTGCGCGGAACAGACCCAACGTTCACTGGTAGAACTGAAAGGAGACTCGGGTATAGACTATACAATGATGCCACGTAATGTCATGGCAGACGAACATCATTGGAACTGTCGGAAAGCAACGAAGGAAGAATGGTGTGCCGGTTTCTGGCCGGGAGTGTTGTGGTATGATTATGAGTATACACAAGACAAGAATATACTGGAAGAAGCCGAAAAGTTTACGGCATCCTTAGAGTTCCTTTCCCGCATTCCGGCTTATGATCATGATCTGGGCTTTTTGGTTTTTTGCAGCTACGGCAACGGATATCGCCTGACCAAGAATCCCGCTTACAAACAAGTGATTCTGGACACAGCCGATTCATTGGCTACTTTGTTTAATCCGGTAGTCGGCACGATGCTGTCCTGGCCGCGGGAAGTAGAACCCCGCAACTGGCCCCACAATACCATCATGGACAATATGATCAATCTTGAGATGCTTTTCTGGGCAGCAAAGAACGGGGGGAATCCTTACTTATACGACATCGCTGTATCTCATGCCGACAAGACTATGAAGTGTCAGTTCCGTCCGGACTATACCTCATATCATGTAGCGGTATATGATACTATCACAGGTAACCTGATTAAAGGAGTGACTCATCAAGGATATGCGGACAGCACAATGTGGGCACGTGGACAAGCATGGGCTATTTATGGCTATACCGTAGTCTATCGTGAAACGAAAGACCCCAAATACCTTGACTTTGTGCAGAAAGTAGCCGATGTCTATCTGGAACGCTTGCCCGAAGACAAAGTACCTTATTGGGATTTCAGTGCTCCAGGCATACCCGATGTTCCGCGTGATGCTTCGGCGGCTGCCGTAGTTGCTTCCGCACTGCTCGAACTGTCTGCCTATCTCCCCAATGGGAAGGGCAAACACTACAAGGATGCCGCTATCGAAATGCTGACAAGCCTGAGTTCCGACAATTATCAGAGCGGTAAAAGTAATCCGGCTTTCCTGCTTCATAGCACAGGCCATTGGCCGGCTCATTCGGAGATAGACGCTTCTATTATCTATGCAGACTATTATTATATAGAGGCATTGCTTCGTCTGAAACGCCTGCAGGAGGGAGAAGGAGTATTGGGATAGAAATAAAAAGGGGGATGTGTCAGACTTCCCTTTTAACGAAATCATCCTCGCCACAGATAGCTGTAGCGAGGATGATTTTACTGGTTAGGATTTAGGTTGTTATTTCTTTACCTTGATGATGTCATAATTCAGATCGCTGACAGCTTCCTGCAGGCTATCGTTTACCAAACGCAGGGTAGTGTCATTTACAATCACAAAATACATTGGAGCCTCACCATCATTCGGAGTTAACTTAACAGCTTTGGTAGGTTTTTTGTTCACTACTTTTTGGATAGTCTGTTGTTTTCCTTTAGAAGAGAAGGTTTTATTCTTACCCTGACCTTCTGCATCGAGGTAAGTCATATCCAGTGTATACGTGGTATCTACACCGTCAGTTGCAGCGTTCAGAGTCAATACGTAGTCGATACCCGGACCGTCGGCAGCAGGGAGTGTACCTTCATAAACTTCGGTCACTTCTGTGATCGGAGCCATTTCTATAGAAAGACTGTCTGCTTCTGCCTCTGCGGCTTTGTTGGCTTTTGACTGGCAAGATGCCAAAGCAGCTACGACTGCTGCTAACATAATTACTTTTTTCATCGTTAAGTGCTTTAAGTTAATATAAATATAGTGAGCTTACTGCTCGGGTTATTTTTTCTTTATTCTTCGTCCCGTTTGATGACCAGCAGTTTGTCTACCCGTCCACGGTCCATATCCACTACTTCGAATTGCAGGTTCTTGTAGGTGAAGATATCTCCGGCTTTCGGGATACCGCCCAGCAGGAACATTGCCAATCCTCCGAGGGTTGTGAAGTCTTCGTCCTCCAGGTCTTCATAAGATAAGATTCCCATCTCTTCCATAAAGTCCTTGATGTTCATCGAGGCTTCCACCAACATCGAACCATCCTGTCTTCTGACGATATCTTCCTCTTCCGTATCGTCTTCTTCAAGGATATCTCCGAAGATGCTTTCGGTAAGGTCGTGCAGGGTAATGATACCTTCTGTACTACCATACTCGTTAACAACAACTCCGAACTTGTTTTTGTTCTTCTTGAACAGCTCTAAAATTTTATTTGCATATAAACTTTCGGGGATAAACAGAGCCGGGCGGGCTATTTCGCGCAGATTGAACTCCTTTTTATTGCCTACCATCAGAATAATATCTTTGACGGATACCACACCGATAATCTCGTCTTTCCGCTCGTCCACCAACAGATATTTGCTGTAGTGTTCTTCTTCGATTGTCTTCATCACCTTGTCTTTTGTATCGTCGGGATGGAAGATGACAAGGTCTCTGCGGTGCGTCATCAGTTCATTGGCACGTTTGTCCGAGAAACGGAACACATCACGCAGCATTTCCGTCTCTTCCTTGTCGATCACTCCCTGTTCGGAGCTTTGGTGGAGAATCATTTTGATCTCTTCCTGTGTCATCGGGCGTTCTTCGTTTTTTACGCCGATGATTCTGTTCAGCAGGCGGGTGGAGATACTGAGCAGCCAGACGAACGGATAGGATACTTTCGTCAATAAAATCATAATCGGACTGAACAAGGTTGCGTATCGTTCCGGATTACTGAGGGCAATGGATTTGGGAACCAGCTCTCCGATGATAAGAGAGAGATAGGTGATGATTACCACAGTGGTGATCATGGCCAGATTACGTGCATAGGCTTCCGCTCCCGATATGAGGGAGAAGAGTGGAACAAGGTCGTCTGCGATAGCGACACCACCATAGGCACCGGATACGATACCGATCAGGGTAATACCGATTTGAATGGTGGACAAGAACTTTTCGGGTTCTTCCAGTTGTTTCAGTACTCCACGTGCAGATTTGTTGCCTTTTCCGGCGAGAGTTTCGAGACGTGCTTTGCTGGATGATACCAGCGCAATTTCGTACATGGCAAAGATGCCATTCAGTACAAGTAAGAGAAGTATGATAAGAAATTCCATAAATGGATTTAAATGATTATTGCCGTGAAATTACATGAAATCACGACATCATGCAAATATGTGCTGTATATTAATGATTTTTTAATAAACAATTGGTGCGGAATGATAATGTATTCTTTGAAATGAGGGGGGCTTAAGAACAAAAGAACATATTCCGAGGTTGCAAAGTAAATGCTCTCGGAATATGTTCTTTTGTTATTTCTGATCTTGAGTCTTTTTTATTGTTTGTATTTATCAGCCAGTTCTTTAGCACGGGCTACACGTTTGGCAGTGTCGGGGTGTGAAGAAAACATTCTCTGCATGTAGGAAGATGCGGGAGCCCCATTGGACAATTCGAGAAGTTTATTCAGTGATTTGTACATACCATAAGGGTCGATGTTGTTTTTTACGCAGAACTCTACGCCGTAGGCATCTGCTTCGTACTCTTGTTTCTGTGAGTATTGTGCGCCGGCAAGTGCTTCTGCCATTGCTCCCAGTTCAGAGTCAGTCAGTTTGGCGACCTGGCTGCTGGCTGCTCCTGCCGCATTCTTTACAGCCGAACGGAAATATGCATTCTTCATTGCGTCTTTAGAGTCGGTATGGATGACATGACCGATCTCATGACCGATTACTGCCATTACTTCTTCGTCAGTCATGACGTCCATCAGTCCGGCACAGATACGCACGCTGCCGTCACCACAGGCGAAAGCGTTAACGTCCACTACTTCATATACGCCAAAGTTAACTTTCATACCATCTACTTCTTTGATGTTTCCGGTCAGTCTTTCCAGGCGTTTTCCGTATTCGCTGTCCGGTTTGGTCAGTGGGTTATGCTTGTCCATCCATTCCATATACTCCTTGCTCATAGCAGCAATGTCGGCGTCAGATAGAGAGATTGCTTGTGCGGCATCTTTTCCTGCTTGAATAGCTTTGCCTAAATTGAATTTCTTGAATTGTGCTGAAGCGTTAAAACAACTCATGCCCAAAAATAACAGGGCTACTAATGCAATTTGTTTTTTCATCATAGTGAATTTTTAGTTTGTTATTATATAATATAGTGTTAGTATTCAAACGTGATTCCCAAAGTCGGCAGCAGTGTACCGCTTTCTTGCTTGAGGGACTTCATGACATACCGTTGTTCGGCTATCGGTGCGTCCGGATTCTTGATTACTCCGGTGCTCATTAATACATCTGCCTGTTTCAGCTTGCTGCCCGCGATATTCTGCAGATCGATGTAGAAACCCAGCATACAGCGCTTCAGATAGAATGTTTTGTCTATGCGGATATCTACCTGAGTGAAGGCCGGGAGCCGTTCTTCATTGTATCGGGTATAGTCGTAATACGGTTTTCCCTGTGCATTCCAGGCTGTTACCAGAGATGACTTGTCGGCATCATAAGGAGTATAGGGGGCACCGCCTATACAGCTGACTTTCATTCCGAGGCTCCAGTGCCGGGGGAGATTGTAAGTTCCCCGCAAGTTGAAAATAAAGCGGTTGTCCCATGCGGAAGCGATGTATTCGCTTTCCTTATCAGTACGATATTCGCTTTTAAAGAGCGTGAAAGATGAGGCGAGATTCAGTTTCTTGGCGACCAGCCATTTAAGGAGAAGTTCTGCTCCGTAAGACCGTCCCTGTGCGGTGGAAGTAAGCAGCTCATTGCCAATCACTCCGTAATCGTTTCCTTTGCAGGTCAACGGAATGCCGTCGGCTACGGAAAGAGGAATTTTGTCATAATCTTTATAGAATCCTTCGACGGATACTTCGAAGGTATCGCCCTTTCTCCAGTTCAGTCCTATGCTACCTTGGCTGACTTGCATATAGCGGAGCGCATACTTGTTGGCATAGAGTCCGTTATTGTTTTTAAAGCCGAGAGCGGTGTAGGGAGGCAGTTGATAATAGAGTCCTGCGTTTCCGCTCAGCGACCAGTGCTCCGTCAGTTGATAGGAGAGTGACAGGCGGGGAGAAAGCTGGTCGGACAGGTCTTTCATGGCTGCCGAGTAGTTGTTGGCATCGGCACGCAGTCCCAGAGAAGCCGTAAAACGCTCGTCTATGGAGGTGTAATTGACTGTTCCGAAAAGTCCCCAGCGCATGATGCCCAGATAGGTATGATAGTCGAACGTCTGCGCACGGTCGGTGTATACCTTCTGAAAGGTGGTGTTGCTATACTGGCTATAGTCCAGACTGGTTCCGACGGTGACTTTCCAGTTGCGGAAAGACGAACTGTTCTCAAGACGGAGCTGAGTATTTTGTTCCGTAGAACGGAGGCGGAGCATCAGATGCTCCGGATCGCTTTCATCGTTCTGCTGATATTTGGTGTTCCGGTTGTTCAGATAACTGTGACTGGCAACGACCGACTGCACGTGCGCCCCCGCATAGTGCCGGTATACGGCTCCGAGAGTGAACGTCTCCTGCTGAATCTTAGGCAGGTAACTGAGGATGTATTCGTTGTCTTCATCGTCGGCTTTGGTGTTTAGCTTCATCTTATCAATGCCGCCCAGCCCTAGTACAGTCAATTCATTCCGGGCGTCAAACCTTGTTTTCAGCTTGAACTGCGCATCCGTAAAAGTCGGCAGAAAGGGCAGCCCGAGCATATCAAACAAGAATTGCAGGTAGGACTGACGGACGGAAACCAGATAGGAAGTCTTTTTGCCCAAATGTCCGTTGGAGGCAAGGGAGACTTCGGAAGCTCCGAGAGTAGCTTTCAGGGAATTGCGTTCCATGTCCCCGTCGCGCAATTTGAAGTCGAGCACGGAACTGAGCGCATTTCCTTTGTCTGTCGGGAAGGCTCCGGTATAGAAGTTCACTTCCCGTATCAGGTCGGCATTAAGGATACCTACCGGACCGCCCGATGCTCCCTGTGTGCTGAAATGGTTGATATTAGGGATCTCTACTCCGTCCAGGTAAAAGCGGTTTTCGGAAGGCGATCCGCCGCGTACGATCAAGTCGTTACGGTATCCTATCGGTGAGAAGGCAACTCCCGGATAAGACTGTACGATGCGTGAGATGTCCCGGTTGGCTCCCGGACTTTTTTCTATTTCCTGCAGTCCGATGATGCGCAGGCTGACCGGACTTTCAATGTCCCGACGGAAAGGGGAGGCGGTGACGGTCACTCCTTCCAGTTCCGTCTGATTCTCTTCCATCTCTATTTGTATATGTAGGTCTCTGGTCGAAAGTATGTATTCGGGGGTAGTGACAGTTTTGTATCCGATAGCGGACGCTTGCAGGCGATAGATGCCGGGCGGTACTTGCCCGATCGAGAACTTACCTTCGGCATTCGTCACTCCGCCTTTATTGAGTCCGACAATCATTACATTGATAAATTCCAACGGCTGACGGCTGGATTTATCAATGACTGTTCCCTTCACTTGGTGGACAGGCTGTGCCAGAAGGAAGGATATGGTTATGTTGCAAAACAGCAGAAGCGACAGTAGTCTTTTCATGTTATTTGTAGTTTAGCGACTGCAAAGTTAATGGAAAATAGTTTCACATTTCAATTTTATGTTCTATTTTTGTGGGAATAATAAAATCTGGTTAAGTATGAAAACCGTAAAATTGATTACCTGTAATGACGCGATGAAGGCGCATATCCTTCAAGGAGCGCTGGAGAATGAGGGCATTGAATCTATTCTGCATAATGAGAACTTTTCTACTTTGTATAAAAGTTGCGTGAGCAGTATTGCGGGAGTGGATATCCTGGTGGCGGATGAAGATTATGAGAAAGCCGTTCAGGTGCTGAGGCAGAACCAAAGCTGGCCCGAAGAACTGACGCTCTGTCCTTATTGCGGTTCGTCCGATATTAAATTCGTATTGAGAAAAGGACACAAACTGCGTGCCGTTGGTGCGGCTGTACTTTCCATGCTGGCAGCGGCGCCTCCGGGGGACAATCATTGGGAATATACTTGCCAGCAGTGTCATCAGACTTTTGAGACACCTGTTGCCGAATTTCAACCTTCGGGAGAAGACGAAGAATGATTGGATCTAAACATATTATAAACACAATGAAAAAGAAAAAACTTCTATTAATCGCTCTTTTGTTAGTTGGGGCAGCGTCTTCTTTTGCTGCCAAAGTAGATACGTTATTAGTGAAAAGTCCTTCCATGAACAAGGACATCAAGGTAGTAGTAGTCACTCCGGATGCGGCATTGGGAAAGAAAGCTACGGCGTGTCCTACTGTTTATCTCTTGCATGGTTTTGGCGGACATGCCAAGACGTGGATTGAGATTAAACCCAATCTGCCTCAGATTGCGGATGAGAAAGGAATCATATTTGTTTGCCCGGACGGAAGTACCAGCTGGTATTGGGACAGTCCGAAAGACCCGTCTTTCCGATATGAAACTTTTGTCTCATCGGAACTGGTGAAGTATATCGACGGACATTACAAGACAATCACCGACCGTAAGGGGCGTGCCATTACCGGTCTGAGTATGGGCGGACATGGTGGTCTGTGGACTGCTATCCGTCATAAAGATACCTTTGGCGCTTGTGGAAGTACAAGTGGAGGCGTAGACATTCGCCCGTTCCCGAAGAACTGGGATATGGCAAAACGCTTGGGGGACTATGAATCCAACAAGGAAATATGGGATACGCATACTGTAATCAATCAGATTGATAAGATTCAGAACGGAGATTTGGCGATTATCTTTGATTGCGGCGAGGCTGACTTCTTCATTCAAGTGAATAAGGATTTGCACAACCGCTTATTGGAAAAGAAGATCGATCATGATTTTATCACCCGTCCCGGAGGACATACCGGAGAATACTGGAATAACGCTATCGATTACCAGATTTTGTTCTTTGATAAATTCTTCAAGAAATAAAACCGGAAAAGCTTGACTTTTGCATCCGGATGTCGTATCTTTGGAGACATAATCATATAGTAGATTGAAATTAAACTACGATAGAAGGAGGAAGTGAAAACTTTCTCCTTTTTTTGTGTACTACTTGGTGAGGAACTGTTCAGATCGGTGCTGGGAGTGGTTCAGCTCGGTGCTTATTGAAATTTAGAAGGGATGTCGGGAAGAATTAGAAGGTATGTTAAGGCAAATTACATACTATGTTAAGTGTAATCAGATGCTTTGTTAGGTGAAAACGGAGGCTTTGTTTCGATAAACAGGCTTTTATGTAGCGGAAAAGGTCAGTCGGAGTTAAGAATCTATAAATCTGCTCTTGACAAGAATCGGGTTATTCAATCGTAATTGAGATCGTGCGATTCAGATAAGATATACTTTTGCCATTACCATATTTAGTGCTGACCTTTAGACTGACAGGTTTCTTGTTTTTATCAAAGCTATAAGTATATTCGGTTCTTTCGGTGTATGTGTCACTGGTTTTCTCCGGATAAGAGGCGGTAGTAAGGTGTTGTGTCGGTTTGCCAAGCATGCCGGCAAACAAGGCTTCACGATGGAAGGAAAGGGGATAAGTATCCGCCACCAGCATACAGGGAAGACGATAATAATTGATATCTTCTCCCGCTTCATAATTAGTCTGAAGCTTTCCGTAACCGGTGGATGATTCATAGGGCAGTGAAGGAGAGATGGTGGAAATTAAATCGCCCTTGTCATACTGTAGAGAAAGAGTGTGCGCGACAACTGCATCGCTGCTTCCTTCCCGGGGCATAATCTTTTCATTTACTTGTGTCAGATAGCCGTCCGTATATGAAAAGGTATATTGTCTCTTCTGGTCGAGAGAAGCATATTCGCATTGCGTGGCGTATCCTTCTTCGTTTAGGGTATATTTACGCTCAGTCCCTATTTCGTCTGTGAAAGTAACACTGCTTCTGTTGTTTCCGTATTGGATGGTAAGCGGATGGCTGATGATCTCTGTCAAGTCCGCTATCGAAACTTCTTGCGTGTAGATATAACCGGTCAGCCAGGTATCTTCGTAGCGAAACTCTTCTTCTTTAGTAACGTCAGATACTCCGATTCCATCGGACTTGCAAAATTCGGAGAACAGCATCTTGCTTATTTCCGGGTCAGGAACTTCTGTGCCTGCTTTTTCTTCATCATCCGAACAACCGAACATTACTATCGCACACAACAGAAGTGCTATCTTTTTCATACTTGTTTATTTAATCCGTAACCCTCCGGCAAATCTTCTGCTGGCAGGACTGCTGACACTTTTTTCTATCTTAATACTCTTGGTACTTCGAGTTTCTTCTTCTTTGTCTTCGTCTTTCGGCGGATAGGTTCCCTCCAATGTCTGGATGGCTATGCTTAGCATTCTTTCTTTAGGATTGCCGAAAGGGAGGAACTGGCTGTAATCAGTAGTCCCGTTAATAGACGTTTCGCTTATTTTGAATTTATCGCTGGGAACAAGCACGAATGCGTCTTCGCCTGCATCATGGTCGGAGTTGTAAACGGTGCATACCACCGGATTGACAGACCAGCGGTAGGTTTCATTGATGAATTGCTCTGTAGCTACTGTTTGTCCCTTGCTTGCGCTACCCATGACAATAATGTTAGGAGCCTGATCCTCTTTGTATAGGCTGGTCAGTAGCATTTCTGCTGCTCCGGCTGTTGTTCCGCTGGTGATTGCTACCAAAGTGTTTTGATTCAGATTGACACCGGTCTTCAGCACCTCCTGATCGAAATTGATGGTCGCGTCTTTGTCCAAGTTCTTGTCGTTATATTCCAGATAAGCCATCGGAGTGCCCATTCTTGCATTTGGCACAAGGATGGTGGCAAGTAACTGAACACAGTCCAGCGATCCTCCTTCGTTATAGCGAAGGTCAAGGATAGTGGCTTGTACGTTGGCTTCCTGAAATATCGTTGAGACTTTACGTAATTCATTATTATACTTCTCCGGATCGTCATTGGTTCCGGCGGTGAAGCTGTTGTACATCAGATAGCCGACTTTAGCACCATTGTCTAAAGTCAGAATTTCGTATTTATGTACCGGTTGGTCTTCTATAGACTGGGCGGCTCCCAAATCCAGCGTGACACCGTTCGGTACTACTTTATACACCATAACCGGTTCTTCCGGTACTTCTTCCCCTTCTTCGGGCTCTTCCTCGACTTCTTTCCATACCCCCATCGAAAGTTCTCTTGCTATTGTACCTTGCAGTAGTTGCGTTTCATACTTCTTGCTGATATAGGAAGTGTCTACTTTCATAATCCAGTCACCGCGTTGGAGTCCGGCTTTTTCGGCGGGTGATTCGGGGATAACATAAGTAATCAAGGCATTGTATGCCGTATCGTTATCCTGACTCTTGACGAGCGAGTAGTCGAATCCATAGGTTGGCAACGGAGCTTCCAGGACAGAATCTACAAAAGAGTAGCTGTCTTTGTCCCATTTTGCTTTGGATAAGAAGGTGGCAGGGTCCTGAAACAGGTTTACTTCATCGTAGCCAGGCATATATTGATACCACAGATAATTCTGTTGCATGATATCATACATCCATGTATCCAGTTCAGTCAAGTGGGCATATTCCGGCCAGCGGTCCACACCACACGAAAAGAAGCTGCTGACAGATACGACGATCAGGGCAGGTATAAGTAGTATTTTACGTAAATTCGTCATCTTAAAAAGCTTTTCAGTGTGCAAATGTAGGAAATACTTTGCTTATCTACCACATTTATGGTATAAAAATGCCTTCAATATGTGATAGGCTGTTAGCAAATCCCGCCTTATCTTTGCCACATCGAAAATGATCAATAGGTATTCATATAAATAGAGAGAGAATAATTAGAATCCAAAGAGAGTGATATAGAGTAAATGATTTTTGGATGGACCGTAACCTGACTTTGATAAAGATTTAATGAAACAGATTTGCTGATGTGCTAATTTGTCGGTGATTAATACATTGGCATCTTAGCACAACTTTTGTTGTTTAACGAATAATTATGATGATGAATATAGCTGCATTATTGTCCGGAGGTGTCGATAGCTCTGTTGTCGTTCACCTTCTTTGTGAGCAAGGATACAAACCGACTCTTTTCTATATCAAAATAGGTATGGACGGGGCGGAGTATATGGATTGTTCGGCCGAAGAAGATATTGAAATGTCCACTGCCATTGCCCGTAAGTATGGTTTGTCTTTGGAAGTCGTGGATTTGCATAAGGAGTATTGGGAGAATGTGGCCGCCTACGCGATTGATAAAATAAAGAAAGGACTGACACCGAATCCGGATGTGATGTGTAACAAACTCATCAAGTTTGGCTGTTTCGAACAGCAGGTCGGAAAGAATTTCGATTTTACGGCGACAGGGCATTACGCCACCACCATCCGGCAGGACGGCAAGACGTGGCTTGGAACAGCCAAAGACCCTGTTAAAGACCAGACGGATTTCCTGGCCCAGATAGACTACCTGCAAGTTTCCAAACTGATGTTTCCTATCGGCGGACTGATGAAGCAGGAAGTACGCGAAATCGCAAGCTGGGCAGGATTGCCCAGTGCCCGAAGAAAGGACAGTCAGGGAATTTGCTTTTTGGGAAAGATTAACTATAATGATTTCGTTCGTCGTTTCCTGGGAGAGCGGGAAGGGGCGATTATAGAACTGGAAACCGGAAAGAAAGTGGGCACGCATCGCGGCTACTGGTTCCATACAATCGGACAGCGGAAAGGACTTGGATTGAGTGGCGGTCCCTGGTTTGTGATCAAGAAGGATGTTGAGGAAAATATCATCTATGTCTCTCATGGATATGGAGTCGAAACGCAGTTTGGCAGTGAGTTTCGTATCAATGATTTCCACTTTATTACGGAGAATCCGTGGAAAGATGCCGGAAAGGAGATAGATATTACCTTCAAGATTCGTCACACTCCTGAATTTACGAAGGGAAAGCTGGTACAGGAAGAGGGCGGTCAGTTCCGTATCTTATCTTCTGAGAAGTTGCAGGGCATTGCTCCCGGTCAGTTCGGGGTGATTTATGATGAAGAAGCGGGGATATGTGTAGGAAGTGGTGAGATAACCCGATAGGCTGTTCCCTTTCAGAACTGAACCGGCTGTCAAATATAGTATTCCGCTAAATCCACAATCCCTGCACGCATCGCGTACTTGGTAGCTTCGTGCACATTGTTGACTCCCAGCTTCCGGAAGATATTCTTTCGGTGGCTGTTGATTGTATGAAAGCTGAGGTTCTTTTCTGCCGCTATTTCTTTTGTCGTCTTCCCCAGTGCAATTTCTTTGAGGATATTCTTTTCTGTCTGCGTCAGCAGATGATCATCCACCGTTGCAGGGGATGCGGCGGAAGAAGCCGTTCCCGAAAGCAGCAGATTGCTGACATGATTGCAGATATACCGTTGTTTGCGTGAAGCGCATTGCAGGGCGGACATGATTTCCTCTTTTGAGTTATCTTTCATCACTACTCCGAAAGCCATACTGCTGAATAATACCTGCCGGAGAAAATTGATACTTAACTCATCGGAGAACAGAATCCAGTCGGCCTCTTTAAACCGCTCCTGCAGGACGATCAGTTCGTCCGCTCCGGCAAAATCGAATAAGGTATAATCCAGAATAACCACCGCTTGCGGATACAGGCGCAGCTGCTGAATCAGTTCGGCCTTGTTGTCAGCTTCTAAAAGAACGGATACATCCTTTTGCCGGCTTAGCAGAAACATCATTCCTGCCTTGCTGATATCCTGATTATCTGCGATGATATATTCCCTCATAATGATCAATTAAAAAAACTCCGCTACAAATGTACGCATTTTGCGCGATTTGTAGCGGAGTTATTCTTATATTCTTCTGTTCGGATTACCAGGCACGTCCTTTGAAGATGTTTGACTGATCCAGTGGGACGATGTTACCGTTCAATGTCAGGTTGTTGTTATTGAAGTTCGGGCTGATAGATACCGAAGCATTGTTGTTACCGCTGCTCATATTAATAAATACCTGAGCTGAGATACCGATGCCCTGTACACTGAATGAACAGTTTACATTTCCTTTCTTATCGATATTCATCTTCATGTCCGAAGAGTTACCGTCTACAGTCACACCACCGATACCGTTAGGGCCGGGATAAGGAGTGTTGAAAGCTGTCTGTACAGTGGCTCTGTTTCCGTTCATCAGGACGAAGTTAGTGTTGGAAGTCACGAAGGAACTCATACCGTTACGGAAGATCACCTGATTGGCTTCCAGAACAAACTGTTTGTTCTTCAAAGCCTGTACAGCCTGTTGGTAGGCTGCCATGTCCTGTACCTGTTCTTCTGCGCGAAGTTTTGCTCTTTCTGCGTCTCTTTCTGCTTTTCTGTCTGCGCGGCGGATGGCTGCGTTACTTTCCTGTGCATACATCATTGTGCTCGCACTTACTAAAACTAATGCTAATAATGCAATAAACTTTTTCATAACTTTTTTTTGTTTAGGTTTAATACGTTGTTCGTTTATTGCAAAAACAAAGTGTATGCCAGATTGTTCACGGGCGTTTTACAATTTTATATCCGATAGCTGCGACAGCGATACTCATTAAAGGACTGATAATGTTGAAAAAGCAATAGGGGAGATACACCAGCGTAGGCACACTCAGAATGGTAGCCTGCGTCATTCCGCAGGTATTCCATGGGATCAGTACGGATGTAACGGTTACTGAATCCTCGGTGGTCCGGCTGAGCAGGCAGCTTTCGTAACCTTTTTTAGCATAAATGTCGCGAAACATATTCCCGGTCAGGATGATGCTGATGTACTGGTCGGCAGTTGCCAGATTGAGGAAAAGCCCCGAACAGACAGTAGCCGATACGACGCTGACCGTTTTCTTCATGAAGCGTACGAAAAGCGATGTGATGCTTCCCAGCATACCGCTGGCAGTCATAGCTCCGCCGAAACACATCGCACATAATATCAGCCAGATGGTATTCATCATTCCCGACATACCACGGGTGGCAATTAAATCTGTCAAAACAGCATTGTCGGTCTGCAGGCTTGTCTTGCCGTAGATGGTCATCATCAGTCCTTTAAACAGGGAGTCGAAGTTGGAAACAGCAGCCCCCGAAATTTCCCGCAACAAATCCGGTTGGAAGATCAGAGCGAAAATGCCTGCCAATAGAGTGGACAGAAACAGGGTAATGATGGAAGGCACTTTCCGTGCAATCAATATGCCTGTTGCTATCGGTATAATCAGCAGCCACGGGGTGATATGGAACTTTTCGTTCAGGGCAGCTGCCACTTCCGCGATGTGCTGGGTATTGCTGGCGTCATGAGACAGACCTGCTACCGTAAATATAGTCAGTGTGATGATCAGTGAGGGCACCGTAGTAATCATCATGTAGCGGATATGACGGAAGAGGGGCGTGTCCGTGACGGATGCCGCCAATATGGTCGTCTCGGACAAGGGAGAAACCTTATCGCCGAAATAGGCACCGGAAATGATAGCTCCCGCAATCCAGCCTTCTTCAAATCCCTGTGCCTTTCCGATGCCCATGAGAGCAATACCGATGGTGGCGATCGTTGTCCACGAACTTCCGGTCATAACGGAGATCAATACGCAAATAATACAGGTGGATGTCAGGAAGAAACTGGGATGGATAATCTGCATCCCGTAATAAATCAAAGTGGGCACTACTCCGCTAATCATCCAGATGCCGCTTAATGCGCCGATAATCAGTAAGATGATGATGGCTGTTGTCACTCCTGCCACGTTGTTCGTGATTGCCAGTTCGTAGTCTTTCCAAGGGATTTTGTAGAAAGCCATGCCGATAAGGATACAAATGGCGGTGGTAGTAAGCAGCGATACCTGACTTCCGCCATTGAGGGCATCACTGCCAAATACACGAATGGTGGCGAATAGTAATATCACTAATACGACAATGGGCAATAGTGATACGAGGGGAGATGGAGCTTTCTTCATTCTAAATATAACGCTTTATTATTTAATCTGGTGGTTTAGGTTTCTTTATTATGTAACTGCCGGACCTTCAATGATGTCGGATGCTTTATTGATTTCAGGCATCGATTCCGGTAAATGTCTTTAGAGCATATCCTATCAGGAAGCTGATACCTGCCACGCTGAAACTGAGTACAGCCATTTCTGTAAACCGCTTTCGGAAGCTTTCACCACGGGCTACGGAATAATAGTAGTTGAAAAGGGCAATGATGATAAGTGCCATGGTCAGCATCACTCCCAAAGCTACGATTACATTGCTGATCAGTATAAACGGAGTAACCAGTGACACTACCGTGATCAGATAGGCGATTCCTGTATATACAGCTGCTTTTACCGGATGTTTCTTATCATCCCCTTCCGATTTGGTAGAAAGATATTCGGAAGATGCCATTGACAGTGCAGCGGCTATCCCTGTGATACTGCCGGTCAGTGCTATCAGTTTACTGTCACTCAAGGCAAGGGTGAAACCTGCCAGTGCACCTGTAAACTCAACCAGCGCATCATTAAGTCCCAGTACGACCGATCCCATATATTCCAGCCGTTCTTCATTGATAAGTGAAATCAACTTTTGCTCGTGCACTTCTTCTTCATGTGCCAGCCGTTGTAGGTCCGGTATATGGGCATATTTATCATAATTATTATGGGCATTTTCCTCACTGGACTCCATTAATTTGATGGCGAATGTGATACCTAGTATGCGTGCCAGAAAGTAGAAACGGGCGATACGCTTATAGTCCGGACCGATTTCTTTTCCTGTATATTTCTTGAGGATGGCGTAATGCGACTTTTCTTCTGCTGCTATCAGTCGGAGCGTTTTGCGGTTATTCTCGTCTTTTTCGATAGATGCGAGCCGTTCATATAAGATGCTTTCTGTTATCTCGTTTCGTTGAAAGCGGGTGAATTCGGCAATATCCTGTTGGGTTGGAATCATTTCTTTATTTTTTTTGGTCGCGCAAAGATACAATAAAAAGACAGAATTCTTTTTACCTTGCCGGACAGCACAATAAAATTTATTATAAGTTTATATTTTATTGGAATATAGATGCTTTCCTGCTACACCGGATTCGTCTTGCGCCTCAGCCACCAGTAACGGATAAAGAGTACACCGGTCAGGATCAGTGCGATGGACAGTCCTGTGTAGAAGACAGATATAAAACTTTCGGGCAACAGGTGGAAGCTGCGGATGGTGATGCCCATACAGATCATAAAGATCATGACGATCCAGCTTTTGACATCGAAGAAGGAGAAAGGGCAGTTCTTCTGTTCCTTTTTCCGTTCGATCCTTTGAGTATGCTTGTAATAGAGTCTTTTGAAGATTAATACGAAGAACAGCAGAAAGACGATGGTTGCTTCTCCTATCTTGAACATCCAGCCTTCGGAGTTATTAAGCCATGTAACGATGCCTATTCGCAAGATATTGGTACCGGCGATAATCCAGACGGTGCCTGCTGTGATAAGTAAGATTTCTTTGTTAACTCCGTATTTCATGTTTCCCTTTTTTTGTATTAAACGGTTTACTGCTCCGTTTTGTTGACTCACTTCTTCGACAAAGTTGTAATTAGTAAAGAAATGCAGGTCAGTGTAGCTCCAATTCCAATAACACCATGCCATCCGTACAATTGCCAGAATGTACCCGCAAGGAAGGTTCCCAGGGAACCGCCGACGAAGTAGGTCGTCATGAAAATTGTATTGATGCGGTTGGAGGCTCGGGGTGACAGTTCGAAGATACTGGTCTGATTACTGAGCTGGATGCACTGCATACCTATGTCGATGATGATAATTCCCAGAATGATACCAAGGTAGGTGTTTTCTCCGACGAAGAAGAGTAGCCATGAAAAGAGGATCAGTCCGCAACCGATGAAGTTGAAGCAGCGGACACCCACTCTCTTTACGTATTTCCCCACAAAGGAGGCGGTTAATGCTCCCGCCACACCGCATAATCCCAGCAAACCGATGATGTCGCTGTTGGCATGAAAGGGGGCTTGCCCCATCTTGAAGGCAAGGCAGGACCACATGGCAAGAAGGGAACCGAAGTTTAACGCCGCACGGATAGAATAAATGCGTAGCTGCGGAAACTCTTTCACCAAAGCCAGGAGGGATTTCATCAGGTCGCCGTACTTTCCCCGGAAGTTGGTCTGAATATCGGGAAGGACTTTGAGCACGACAATCGCGCAGACGAACATCATGGTTGCGGCGATGTAATACATTTCGCGCCATCCGAACAGTTCGCCGACGAATCCGCTGACCACCCGTGAAGCAAGGATTCCGGTCAGCAAGCCCGATAGGACGATCCCGACATTCCTGCCTTTGTTTTCCGGACGGGAGAACTGGGCGGCTATGGGAATGAATATCTGCGGAATCATGGAGCATGCTCCGGTGAAGAACGAAGCAAGGAGTATCAGATGGATATTATCTGCCAAAGCAATCGTCAGCAGGGAGAATATCAGGACAAAGAAATTGACAAGGATAATCTTTTTCCGCTGATACAAATCACCTAAGGGAGTGATAAACAAGAGTCCCGCTGCATAGCCTATCTGTGTGACCATGGCAATCAGGTTGGTACGGAATTCTGATATGCCAAGTTCATGGCGTATCATATTTAGCAGCGGTTGGATATAATAGATGTTGGCTACCGAGACTCCTGCCACAATGGCGAGCGTCCACAGGATGGATGCCGGCAGACCTCCGTTTTCTTTCAATGACTGTTTCATGCCGCAAAGATAATGAATATCACTCAACAAAGAAAGTGGTGGAGATGGTATTTCCTTCACCGTCTACTGCCGTCAGCGAATGTTTGCCGGCGGCGGGTTGCAGGGAGATTTTGTGAAAGTCCTGTGTCTGCGCTTGGTAGGTCTCGTCAAGATGCCAGAAAACGGTAGCGTTAGGATTGTTGTGCGCCAGTTCTACAGTCAGGAAACCTTTGCTGCCATCCAGTTGCTTGGGCAGTTTGATGCGTGCGTTCATCGGAGGATAGATAAATTGCATCGGCTGGAAAGTATCTTCTCCGCATCCGGCTTTGAAAGGAGGCAGCGGTTTATACTCCGGATGATGTTGTTTGTAATACCATTCCCATACGGGTGGCAGTGTGAACCAGCTTTTCTGAAGCGTAGGCTCCGTGTTGGCGCAATTTTCATAAATACGCTGGCTTTCATCGGCTGATAAAGTGACGAGGTGGTGATAGGGGCATGCCTCTGTCCGCAGTCCTGCCGGTAAAACAAGAAGCGTGTCCGTTTCATCACAGAACCGTCCTTTCAGATGTCCCGATTTCCGGCAGACCTCTGCTTCGACAAAGATGCCCGTAGGGCGTGTAAACCACGAAGAGGCGGGAAGCAGATTAAAAATATCGAATAGTACGGGACCGGCTGTCTGTGCACCCACCAGTCCGGGCTTTCCTTCTCCGGTGGCATTTCCTACCCATACGCCGACTGCATAGCGGGGCGTAACACCCACCGCCCAAGCATCCCGGAATCCGTAGCTCGTTCCGGTTTTCCATGCAATGGTCTGCATGGAAGGAATGGATTTCCAGTCAATCTCTTCGGGACGGTTGACTTCTTTCAAGGCATCGAATGTCTGCCATACGGCGCCTGGCTGAAAAGGATCGGTTGATTCTGTGATTCGGCTTGTCGGGAGCAACAGGCTGCAAGACCTTTGCGGCAGTTGCAACAAACTGCGTCCCATCATTGCATATGCGTTTGTTACATCCCATAAAGTGGCTTCCGCTCCTCCCAGAATAAGTGATAAACCATAGTGGGAAGAAGAACGGTTGATGGTTTTTAGCCCGATCTGTTGCAGGAAGCTATGAAACTTCGGGACTCCGTATCTTTGCAGCATCGTGACTGCGGGAATATTTAATGAACGCGCGAGAGCTTCCGAAGCGGGAACAGCTCCTTCGAACTGCATACTGAAATTCTGTGGCGTAAATCCGTTGATATTGACAGGTACGTCCGGCAGCAACATATCCGGCAGTAAACTACCTTCCTGTAACATTGCGTAATATAAGAAAGGTTTGAGAATACTGCCCGTACTTCTCGGAGCCTGAATGACGTCCACTTGATTTCCTCCTTGTTTCCGGTCGAAATGGACGTTACCGCAGTATGCCACCACTTGATTGCTCGGAATGTCAATCACCAGAATGGCCAGATTGCGAATATCACTTCGCCCGAATTCGTTACTCCATCGTTCCGCCAGGTCCTCTACCTGAGTCTGAATGCCCTTGTTGATGGTCGAACGGGAGTATTCGCCGTTTCGTTCCTGATAGAACCGGCTGACCAGGTACGGTGCGATTTGTGGGAGCGCATGAGGCTCATCGGGAAGTGGCTCGCTGATAGCCAGTTCGTAGGTAGAGGAATCGATGGTTTTCTTTTCGAGAAGCTGTTTCAGCAGGCGGTTTCGTTTGTCAAGCAACGTTTTCCGTCCTTTGGACAGATGAATCATGGCGGGCGCGTTGGGAAGAACGGCAAGCATGGCAGACTCCGCCCACGATAAGTCATCGGCAGAATGTCCGAAGTAGCGCCATGCGGCGGCATCCAGTCCCACTACATTTCCCCCGAAAGGGGCATGGGAGATATACATGGAAAGAATCTCCTCTTTGGAAGCGCGAAATTCCAGTCGGGTGGCCCAGATCATTTCAATCAGTTTCTCACGGAAGGTGCGCGATTCGTTTCGTGCCAGGCGGATGGTCTGCATGGTCAGCGTGCTGCCTCCGCTTACGATGCGTTTATTCTTCACATTCTGATAGAAAGCTCTTCCGATAGCGAACGGATTGACTCCCCAATGGTGGTAGAAATGTTTGTCTTCGAAAGTGATGAGGCATTCCTTGATCTTTTCCGGAGTCGTGTTTCGGGGAGGGAATCTCCATTGACCGTCGGAGGCGATGCGTGCACCCAGCAGTTCCTCGTTCCGGTCCGTCACTACTGTGGAGTAGGGGACATGAAACAGGTGGCGGGGAAGACAAAAGATATATCCTGTCACCCAAAAAGCAAGAATACAAAGTATTACTTTTTTGGTGACGGACAATCGTTTGAAGAAATTCAAGATTTTACTTCCCATGCACTTATGCTATCTGTCAATGCTGTCTTATTGTTCAGAGTCTTGTCATCGGCTGACAGTCGTTCTTCCCGCTTTGGTGCGTGCCTGTACCGCTGCGTCGTACATAGCTTCGCACTGAATGGCCGGAAGAATGAAGTTACCTGCATAAGTTGCCTGCAACCTTACGGTAAATGTTTTCGATTCACCCCGTCGCAGATCGAAATAAGTCAATACCCGGTCGTCACGAATATCTTTATAGGTGTACTTATCGGCTGAACTTTCCGGAGTATTCGCTTCATTAGAATTGGAAGAGGACGCTTCCGGAACAATCATCCGTTCATTATATATTTCCCATCCGGACGGTATAATATGGGTCAGTGCCAGATTGCTGTAATCGGAAGTACCGCTGATATTGGATAGGGTGACCGCAGACATAAAGTCTGTTCCCTGTCTGATGTCTTCCACGGAAATCGGTGAACCTGCCATATCTGTGTATTTCACATCCAGCCGGATATTATCGGCAATGGCTGGCAGCGTATCATTCAGCAATTGGGTACGTGTAATCAGGTCTACGCTCAATGCTCCTTTGCCTTGATTCTTCACAGAGACTGTTCCCGATTTCAGAGAAGTAGCTATCTCCTTCTCAAATACGGCTTTAGCAGATTTCACGGCGGGCTGTTGCTTGCCGTTCCAGCTCCATGTGAAATCCAGTGTACCGGATAATTGCTCCGCAAGTCGTCCCATTGCCATCAGGGCAAAGGCGGTAGACTGCGTGCTGAACCAGTTTTCCTGTGCCAGATTCTGTGATACCTTCTTTGCCTGTTGCAACGCATCCCGATCCCGTTTCATCAGAATGAGCGTTTCCAAAATCATTGCTTCATCCCGGTCGGACGAACCGTAAATCAGATTCATGGAAGAGTAAGGAATGACGGTCGTTTCTGCGTTGTATACTAATTCTCCGGCAGGTTTCATCTTACCGGTCAGCGCGTAGGCGGCTGCCAGTCTCCATTTGGCTTGGATGGAGAGTCCCGGCTGTTCCTTCATGCGGTTCATGGCTCCGTATTCCGGTGCACCGGCCAGTGCAAGGGTATAGAGGCGGAAGGCCTGCTGCAATTCCGATTGCCATATCTGCCAGTTGCTTGCTTCCTGCGGCATACGCCAGTTTTGGGCGGCGGCACGCTGGAAGCGTTTCCATTTGTTCAGTACGTTCGGATGAACGGCATACCCTTTTTCTTGTGCCAGTGTCAGGAACATACCCGTGTAAGAAGTGATCCATTCATCAGCGACGGCGTTGCCCGGCCAGTATACAAATCCGCCGTTGGGAAGCTGGCGGGCATATATCTGCCGGATAGCTTCCTGTACATTCGTCTTTATTTTCTCGGCCTCCTGTTCGTCCACTGCCTTGAACTGGGAGACGAATAAGAGAGGTAATGCTTTGGAAGTCAGTTGCTCTGTGCAATGATGCTGATAGTTGTATAAGAAGTCGAATCTACGGCTGATGTCTACCGACGGAATGCGGGAGACTTCCAGTTGCACCTGATTGTTAGCCGAAGAAGAACCTGCCAGTGTGTATGACAGTTCGGCCTCCTGACCGGCTTCTATCCATTGGCTGTTGCGTAAGGTAACCACCGGATTCGGATTCCGGACTTCTATTTCGATCGTTTCTTTGGTCTGCTGTCCGTTGCCGCTTGCCGTCAGGTGGATGGTTGCCTTTCCGGTTTTGCTACCTGTTTTCAGAGTGAAGTATGCCAGTTGGTCACCCGGCTGGTCAAAAGTGAGTGACTGCTGGCGATTGCCCGTGATCTGTACGCCTGCGCCGGATGCTTCCAGCGATACGGTCACGTTCTTCACTTGGTTCTCCATAGCGAATACATTTACCGGAACGGTAATTTCTTCCTGCGTACTCAATACACGGGGCAGAGTAGACAACAGCATGAGCGGTGTCCGCACAAATGCAGTCTTTTCCGCATTTCCGTAAGCGCCGTCCTGTCCGGCAACTACCATCGCACGTACAGAACCCACATACATCGGAAGCTTCAACGTATGTGTCTGTTGCTTGCCTTTCGCAAGATAGAAAGGACCGATGAATTTGACCACCGGTTTGAAACGGTTGGCTTTGGCATCTGCCGGTTTCAGCGAGGCATCTCCACCTGTGCTGAACAATGAACTGTAACGTCCGCCGGAAGCACCCAGCACATCGTCGTACATATCCCATGTACGGATGCCGAGAGCCTCGCGTGCATAAAACTCGTTCCACGGGTCGGGCGTCTTGAAGTTAGTCAGATCGAGCAGACCGTCATCCACAATCGCCAGTGTATAAGTCATCGGTTTTCCGCTTTTCTCGCTGACAGTCACGTTAAAGTCAGTTTCCGGACGCAGCACTTCCGGCATCTTGATCTGCGGTTGCAGAATCGTCTGACGGTTGGTCACAAATACCGGAGCAATGCCGTACATACGGATCGGCAGATCATTGACTGTCTGCGCATGAGGCTGCAACAGGCTGATATGCAGATAAACATTCGGAGCCATTTCCGGTGTAATCTTGAAGGTGAGTTTCGTATCTCCCTGATCGGACACTTCGAGCCATTGCTGCTGCAAGACGGTCGAACCGTTTTCGAGGGATACCAGCGCACGTCCTCCGGCGGCTGCGGGAATGATTGCCGTGGCTGTTTCTCCTATCTCATAAGAATCTTTGTCCAGTGAGAAAGCAAGCATCTTGATGCCGCTCGGGTCTGTCTTGTTCGAACGTCCGCGCCAGTCGGGCCAGTCGATGTAGACGGTTCCTCCGGTAGCGTGTCCGCTTTCACGGTCTTTCACGTACACCAGATAGCGTCCCCAATCCGGATAATTGGTGCGGAACTTGAAGGAGGCTTTTCCTCCTGTGGTCTGCAGGTTACCACTGGCAACGGGAGTGATGGAACTGTTGTTGATGTAGGTTCCGAAAGACTCTTCACCGTTTTCCCACCACCAGCTCCAGCTGATCCGGTAGATTTTATATTCCAGATTGGAACGGTTCACCGGCTGTCCCTGATCGTTGACCGTCACGATGTCAAACACATGATCTTTGTCTGTTTCGATATACTTTCCTTTCGGCTGGTTCAGATTGATGCCCACATACGATGTGAACGGAGAGAAGGGAACAGTCTGCGAGTAAATGCTTGCATCTCCTCCCGGTTCGAAAACACGGGTGGTGAGCGTTGCATTCAGCATGCCCGGAGCACCCATTGCTACCGGAAGCTGTATATTGACGCCTGCTCTTCCTTCCGTATCCAGTACCCCGTTGAACACATCCGCCCGGACGGTCGTAAAGTCCGTTGCCGGATTGTTGAACAGGTATTGCCCGTAGTTCTTGAACTGCGTATTGACCTTTGATAAGGACATTTCGACCTTGGCTTTCAGTCGCGATGCGGTGGCTCCCGTCAGCCATGAAGAAGTAAGCGGGGCATATACGTCTTTGCTCGAAGCCTGAAGGATGGTTGGTAAAGCCAGTGTAATCTTCAGACGGTTCGGCTTGATGGTTTCGATGCGCAGACTCTTGTGGAAGGCAGTTCCTCCTACTTTCACGTAGGCATTCCATAATCCGGTGGGATCGTCGGCTTGTGTGGGCACGGCAAATGTATAAAATCCGTTTGTACCCTGCGTAGAGATCATTTTGGTATAGAACTGTCCTCTTGGATTGTAAATCTCCAATGCTACCGGATGTTTGTCCGGAATACGTTTCTCACGGTCTTCCAGCATGAAGGAAATATGCAGTGTATCTCCCGGACGCCATACGCCTCTCTCGCCATAGATAAATCCTTTCAGACCTTTCTGAATGTCTTTTCCTCCCACATCGAACCGGCTGACCGACTGCTCTTCGCCATCGACCACGCGTACATATGCCTTTTGCTTGTCCGCTTCGGCTACCGCTATGAAAGGAACTCCCTTCGGAGTGATTTCTACCAGCCCTTCACCGTTCGTCTCTCCCTTTCCAATCGGCTGGAGCTGGAAGTTGTAAATTGTTACCTGTGCTTTCGCTACCGGCTTCGTATCCAGAATGTTATTTACCGCAATCCACAACTTATTCAGTGAATTACGTTTCACAATCATTCCCAGATTGGAGGCAAAGATATTGCAGGCAGCTATCCGGTCGGAATTCATATAGTAGGACGGATGGCAGGGATTATCCCGTTCTGTCCATCGGTACTGGCTCCAGTCCATCGGCACGCTGCCGTTATAATAATAGTATGTTTCCGGAGTGTCCCATACCGCTTCATCGTCTCCCGACAATGTCTCTCCGCTGACTTTGGTCAGGTTGTCGGAAGACTTGTTGTCCGCGAACTGCATTTCCTTGTTTTCACTTCCCCCGCAAGGATAAGCGGAGTATTCCTGGCGGAACGAGAGGATGACACGGTAAATGGCTCCCGTCTCCTGATGAATCAATCCGGCAAGGTCTATCGAATAGTCTTCCCAGCGGTGCACATCTTTGGAAGAATCTTTCGCCAGCCACAATGTCTTCTTATAAACCAGTCGTCCCGAACGTCGCAATTCATTGGCTGAGGAGAGCGAGTTGTTCTGCATGAACATCAATACGTTGTTTTCGAAAATACGGATCACGCTCAAATCCACCGCATATAGATTGACGGCACGGAAGGGGATGATCAGACTTTTCGAATCGGGCAGGATAGCGGCGGAAGTAGCCATTTCTACCTGCGGTTTCAGGTTCAGTTCACTGAATGAGATGGAGTGGGAAGTGCCCAGCGGTTTGTCCTGACTGTTTCTTATTCCTTCATGGATATTCAGCGTCAGTTTGTTCAGTTTGCCGGTTTCGAAGTAAACGAATACTTTATTTTCTTTGATCTGGAAAATAGAGGAAGAAACTTCCGGAACGTCGATGAGTCCTTTCAAATCCTGTGTGTTGGATACAGGGTCGGAGAATATGATTTCAATTCCGTTTTCCGGTTGGTCGATGCGTACGGCGGACAGGAAGCGGAAACTGTTCTTTGCCGGGATCAGAATACTTTCGTTTTGGGTACGGTCGATGCCTGCCGGATTGCCTTTGGCAGTAATTTCCAGTTGGTAATCTTCCGCTTCTTTGATTATCTGACTGATGCTGAATGCGTATCGGGTCGGGTGATCTGTCTGGGTGATTTCAATCGGATAGCTTTTGTTCTTTTCGCTTCCGGCTGTGAGCATTTTCTCTACTTCCTCTTTTTTCACTACATCGCTGAAACGTATTTCACCCGTTACGGTCACTTGGTCGGGCTGGGTGGCTGTGACAGTTATCGGATCGGTATGAATACTAAAGTTTCGTTCCTGCACGCGGAAGGAGAAGTTGAATTCTTCCAGTTTTTTGTCTACATCGACGAAATCTCCCAGGGGGAAGCTTCCTTCGTAAAAGGCGCCTGGTTTCAGTGCCCCTTCTTCGGGGACAAATTCAATGGTATTGTTGCTGACCCAATACGTTTTTCCTTTCAATGAAGGAGAGAAACTGAACGGATTGTCTTTCAGTTCCTGATTCAGGTCTACCATCGGCTGGTCCTGTGTCAGTTCTATGCGTATCGTTGAGTTTTGCGAAATCACTCCTCCCGTATAAGCATTGACGTATGGAGCGTATTCGGCAGAAGGAATAATGTCTTTCTGATTACTTTTACAGGACGAAAATCCCGCAATTACTGTCAAAAGAATCAAGAATAGTCCGGCAGCAGCGCTGCATCTGGTTTTAATTTGTCCCATAGCGATGAGTTTTTATGATTCAACAAACAAATATACAGTTTTTATGGAAGATTTCTCTTAAATCTGCTTACTTTTGTACATTCAAATCATGTATTTATGGGAAGAAAGCAAGAATATAAAGAGACGAATTTGGAGTTCTTGAAAGAATTGTCATCGCAGGAAGGTATTTATGCCTTGCCTTGCGGCATCTATTATAAGGTTTTGGAGACCGGTACGGGGACTGTTTTTCCTAATGTGCGGAGTATTGTTACCGTTCATTATAAAGGGAGTCTGATTAACGGTCGGGTGTTCGATAATTCTTATGAACGTAATTGTCCGGAAGCTTTCCGCCTCTGCGATGTAATAGATGGTTGGCAACTGGCGCTCCAACGGATGCGTGCGGGAGATAAATGGATCATCTATATACCTTACACGATGGGATACGGAACCCGTGCATCCGGTCCGATTCCGGCTTTTTCGACATTGGTATTTGAGGTAGAGCTTTTGGGAGTTGCATAACTAACGAAGAAAGATATGAAAGTGGAAATAAGAAGCAAAGTGGTGATATTGCTATGTATCGTTCTGGCAGTTTTTTCTTCCTGTATCACGGACGATGATGATGATAGGGGAGACTTTGCTCTTGTTGCCGGTGACGCCCTTCCTCAGTTTTCGGTAGAGATGAGTGATGGGGGAGTGTTGAATACGCAGTCATTTAGCGGGAAGGTTGGAGTGATTGTCTTTTTTCATACGGATTGTCCGGATTGTCAGAAAGAACTTCCGGTTATTCAGAAAGTTTATGATACGTATAAAGAGAATCCGGATGTATTATTGTCTTGTATCAGCCGTTCGGAATCGGGCTCTGAAGTACAAGCCTATTGGGAAAAACATTCGTTTACCTTGCCTTTTTCCGCTCAGAATGATGATGCTGTCTTTTCGCTTTTTGCTTCCCATACCATTCCCCGTATATTGATAACAGACAAGGAGGGGATTATTCGTGCTGTATATACAGATGATCCTTTGGCGACCTATCAAGAATTGGCAAAAGATATCGATGCTGTCCTAATCGATAAGTTGTCCGGGAATGAACGATAGCTCATTTGTTGCAAATCAACAGGTGGTTTAATCTGGCTTTTTCTATTATTTGTTTTCATTCTTATAGACTGGTGAAAAACTTGTTTGTATCATATATTTACGATATTTCCCGGGAGATTAACAATTTTTATGTCAGTAAATGCAGGGTGGAACGGCAGAAGACTGAAAAAATAAAAAAGATGATCTCTTGATTGATTATCAGGATTTTAATTGTTGTGCTATCCCTACAGAAAAGTAAATCTACTGACACTACTGACAACTGACACCTTAAGGCCTCTTTACAGAGAATACATCCAAGAGGAATGGATGAGTATGTAAATTAAAATGCCTTTAAATAACTCTTAATCACTGAAGTTCCGCAAATTCTTTATATTATTGACAAACAGTAGTATCTCAATTGGGAGTGACTAAAAAGTCGGTAGTATCTTAAGTCTCCTCCCAGGAGGGAGGGGAATTAAGATAGTTTGGATAACGCAAAAGTAACTTGCGAAACTTGAATTAATCATAGTTTACTAATAACTTTGTCATCACTGGAAGAAAGAAGCCTATTCAACGCTGTTGAAATTGTATTCCTACCTTCGTCCGGTTATTCATATTTGTTGTAGTGTATATATTTACAAATGAATGAATGGAAAAGTACTGCCACTAAATGTTCCATACTGACAGAGTGTGCATGAAATTAATATTTTAGATGTTTATAATGTGTTGATAATTAGTAATGTATGCAAACGGAAAAAGAAATGTTATTACTAAAGAAACGCTAAAGTGGCAGTTGTCAGTGTCAGTAGGGAATAAAGGACTTTTTAATGGTGCAAATAGTATACATATGTGAGTGCGGAAGAACAGAAATACAAAGAGAAAAGAACGAAAAGTGAAAGGAAATGAGGCAGAGGAGTGTAACGATTGAAGTACTTGAAGAGGGAAAATGATGTACAAGAATGTAAGAAGTCAAGTACTGGAGTTGAGAGTTTGAAGTACTTGAGTTGGAAGTATGAAGTACGAGAAACTGCAAGATGAAGTACAAGAGTTGATGGGAGTAAGTACTAGAATCAATGGAATGAAAAATAGCAGACATGCCATTTCTTAGTATAACACACTATCAAAGTCTTGAAAAAAGCGTTTCAATACAATCATTAATACACTGATTTAAGTTATCTTTGCGGTTAAGAATAGATGATTGTCATTATGAAAAGATCAATAAAGCGTTTGCCCAAACGCACACAGGAAGAGTTGGCAGTGCTGCAAGAACTGATATTGCAGTACCTTGTGAATGTACGTATGATTATCCTCTATGGGAGTTATGCACGTGGAGAATATGTCATTTGGGATGAAACATACGACGAACGAGGTGGACTTACTTACTACCAAAGCGACCTTGATATTCTGGTGATATGTGATACGGGCGATGCTGTTAAAGCAGAGAATCATGCGAACGCCTTTGTCGTTCCTAAGTATGATAAACGAATGGAAGGAAGGAGACATCCTGCACCACCTCAGATCATTGTTGAAAGCACGACGACCGTTAATCGGGCTATAAGAAGAAAACATTATTTTTTTTATGAGATCATAAAAGATGGCATTCTATTATATGACGACGGCACGTTTCAGATTGGCAAACCGGAGAAGTTGCCGTATCGGGAAATTAAGCAATATGCGGAGGAAGAATATGCAGGATGTTTCGACATGGCAGAGGGATTATTAAGACATGGAAAATTGGCTCAAGTGGAAAAAGAATATAAATTAGGTTCATTCTTTTTACATCAAGCTTGCGAACGTTACTACAAGACGTATATGCTTGTCCATAGTGGCACTCGCCCTAAATCCCATAAATTGGAAGTGTTGGGCCCGATGGCTAAAAGCCGTTCACGAGGTTTCGCGAATGTATTTCCTGTTAATACTCCCGAAGATAGAGAAGCGTTTGATAAATTATGTCGGGCGTATATCGAAGCTCGGTACAACCGACTATTCACTGTCAGTGAAGAACAATACGAATACATGCTGGCACGAACGGAAGCATTGCGCGAGGTGACTATTCGGGAGTGTGCCGCACGCATTGCGTATTATGATAAGATGATAGAGAAGGAAGAGAATTCTCTGATTTGAAGCTTTGGAATTTTAGGGTGACGCACGATGAAAGTCACCCTACTCAATATACTATTACCGTTTCTTCCGAATCTTAAATGTAGCAAGATTACCTTTATGGTCGCTGGGCCAAATACAAGAAGGCGTCAGAATCTTATCTTTAGAATCGTTTTCTGTTATTTTTCCCCGGACAACTGTTTCGGAGGGACCTACCAACTTGCTATTCTTCATGGAAAGCATCGACTCCAATGGATAATAATAAATGAAATCAATCCGGTCACGTTCGTCTGCCTCAGGCGCCCAAGCCAACTTTTCCAGTTTAGCCTCTTCTGCGAGTTTGTTTCCGGCTGGGAATGTAAAACCGGGATATCGAACTGTATTGGGATATTTTTCGCGATATGTATCTTTGAATCCTGCTTTGCTCAACATCATTGAGCAGTCCCAATGAATGACAGCCCCATTATGATCCCACAAATCCTTTGTATCTGCCTGCCAGTCTAAATGAGAGGGCTCATTAAAATCTCCTCCCATGATTATCGGGCGGCCTTGTTGAATGTCAGATTGTACTTCCTGAATAAAAGCACGGATGGTTTCATCCCGGAAAGACTGTCTGTTTGCTTTCAAGACTTCTTCTTCATCCGTTATCGGCTTATCCATTTTCTTCCAGGTAGTACCATTATATCCACGTGGCATATAGCATTGATAATGCCGGTAGTCCAAATGACAAGAATAGAAAGATACGGGTTGGCCTTCGATTGTTGCAACCATTTTCACCATAGCACGACCTTCGTCACCAGGTACGATGCAGCATTTGGTCCAACTGTCCGGCTTGAATTTACTCAAAACACCGATTGCAAGATCAAACGTTTCACCATAGTAATGTTTTCCTCTCTTCTCCAGCTCTTCGATCACATGAGGGATAAACTGTTTTCCGTCTCTGATTTCGCACAGAAAAACGACATCCGCATCCATCTGATCCAGTACATCAATAATGCCTTGATCTCCGTTGGGTACTTTAGTACATCCATGCCACAGGTTTAATTGGAAAACGGTAAAAGTGTCTTTCGCTTTTGCATGGCAAACATTGACCAGACAAAACAAGCAAAGTAATAATAGTAAGTTCTTTTTCATATCGTGTCTTTTATATTCTTTGGAATTTCAGTTATTGTGAAATTCATTGATATATTCCATACCATAGGTCATTAAGAATTCATGCAAAAGTAATACATTTTTTATTTATTCCAATCTATTTATGTGCTTTTTGAATTTTCTTCTTCGGCCAGTTCTTTTATTTCTTTATTCAGAAAGACTGATAATACAGTTCTTACTATAACTACACCTCCTAAAATAGCCAGTTCGTCTAAAGTCGGGTCTACTACGGTCTTTAGTATGTCTGATGCAATTAGAAATTCTAATCCCAATAAGAGGTAACTGCCGAAATCAGCTCTCAGCTGCCGGACATTATTGATGGTATAGGTTCCGTTGATCCGTTTGAATTCGTTACGGAGAAAAGCGATGAATCCTACGAATACTCCATAGGTTACAATCAATAAGCTGATTACGCCAATGATGGTGGCCAGTATGTTTAAAAATGTCAGTAGCATCGTTTCATGATGTTTGGTTATATTGTAATAACAAGTTATCCTGTATAAAAGTTTTGTATTGTGATGTAGAAAACGGATAATTAGTTGTAATAGTCAAGACTTGTTCTGACATTTGACTACTATGGAGGAACAGTCGATGAAATACTTGCTGCCCCGTTTTACCTGATTATGTTATTTCATTATACATATTGGCAAATTCAATCTGCCTTGTACGCCTCTGGTATCTATTCTGCTTTCTTTGGGACCTGGAATCAGTGGGCTATAGTTTAAGATATGGCGTATTCTTTTTCGTTGTTCTAAAGTTATTTCATTATAAAAGCAATATGCATAGTCCATAATGTTGTGTGCTTCATATTCTCCTTTTTCACAGCTATATCGTTTAGCTAAATCTTTTAATTGATATTTATTCTGCTTATCCAAATTGTTAAGCCATTGTTCATACTCACTACGGTTATAACTGGGAGTATCTTTGCAATAATCCGTATCGGTGCACATTGAAGTGGTCCCTCCTTCTGAGAATACATGACGTAATCCTAAATAGTGTCCGAGTTCGTGTGCTAATGTTATTGCAGCATCGTTTTGATTAATTCTTTCATCTGTACTTTGCTCATAAATATATGAACTATTGATCGATATACAATATGGGAAACTCAAATTCTCTAAAGTGATCCACGAAGCTGATACTTGTTGAGTCCCTTCTAAAAAAAAGTCCTTTAAACTATATGGAAATGTAGATATGCCTAAAATCTGCGAATCCGTAAAAGGATATACCATTATGTTAATGTATTCATTGGGTTCCCATAGTAAAGATGTATATTTTCCTGTATTATCTCTCATAAACTTTTCGCAATCAATAGGAAGCTCATTAAATGGCACTCTTTCTACTCCAGGTTCTGGTAATGTGGTTCCATTCTTATCTTTGGTTGCTAATACAAATTCGAGATTTATATCAATTCCACACTTTTCAGATTGATAGAAATGGTTAGCTCGCACTAATACATCTTTTAAATGGTCTTCTTTTATATATTGATTTATGTCATTTTCGTTTTGATAAAGAACATGGAAAATAACGGGTAATTGATAGTGTATTTTATCTAAATCTGGATTAACTTCTCCTTTTTGTTGTGAAATCTTGATTGTTTGGTTTATCCCTTGGGCGGATATGATTAGATTAGTTTGTCTGTTTGCATGTTTGGTGTTAGCTAGAATTTTTATAGTAAGTATATCGTTTCCTTCTCCTTGATATTTGTCTGGTATGCACCAATCAGCTGAATTTGCGATGATCCATTCAGAATTAGATGTGATAGCAACAGTTATTTTCCCTCCGTTATTGTCGATGTTGCGGAAGATGTTTTGTGAAATTTCAAGTTTTATATCATCGATTTTCTCCGAATGATCACAGCTTGTGGCTAGAAATAGTAATGTAAAGAGAATAGTGTTATATACAATTTTCATAGCTTTTATTTATAAAAGCCGTAATTTCTCATTTTCAAGAAAAGGGAAATTACGGCTTTGGGATATTTGTAACCTTTACTGAATTTTTACTTTTACTGTAAAGATTGGTGGGCTTTAATCACGAGTTCCGGTAAAAGTGGTCATACTTCCTGCATTATTAAGGAAACTTATAGTCATTGCTTTACCTGTAACAGTTATGTTGATACCAGATGTGCTTTCGCTTGAAAGAATGTATTGATTGCCTTCTTTAGTAACATTGTAATTTTCACTACCGTTATCTGTGTAGAAGTCAGCGGTAACTTTTACTACAGAAGAAGATATTTTGGTAACAGTGACTACATATGCATCAGCTGTAACATTAGTTCCAACTTTGAGTTTACCTGTATAAACTCCTGCTATGCTGGCACTGAAATCACCAGACGTTTCATCATCATCATCTCCACATGATACAAATGACAGGCTTGATATAAGCACAATCATCAACATACTTAAAATTCTAAATTGTTTCATCTTTTTTGTTTTTAATGTGTAATCTTTTTAGTCATATACTTTGGTTGTCTTAAAAAACTTTGCAAAGATACATGCTCTTTAAACATAAATATCCTTTTAATTGTTGCTGTTTTATATACAAGGTTGTAGAAGATATTTCTATGTTCTGTTGTTATATATATCAGAATATATTTGGAAGAAATTGTATTCTAATATAATGGATATACGTAACAACAGTTCTGTATCTAAGCTCTGTCTTCTAAATATATTATATACATTAGTTCGATCGCAATAGAGTCGTCTTGCGAACCATGTGACCGAGCGTTCTTGGCGATGGAGCTCTTTTTCAATAATTTGTCCGATGTGTGTCATACTGGATTATTTTCGAGAGTTTATTTTATGTAATTCTTTATTTTCTAAAATTCTCTCTTTATATCCTCTTCTCTTTTTAATAATTTATGGATATTATTATCTCATTGCAAAGATATGTTATAAGCTGGTTCATGGTAAGAATTTGTTGTAGAGAACTAAACAACGATAGTGTAGATTATTTGTAACAATCATCATCTTTTTTATAAAAATAGGAGAGTGCTTTATAAAAAATACTCTCCTGTATAATAATAAGTAACTTTTATTACTTAGCTAAGGCCTGAGCTACGTCTACAGCGCAAGCCACAGTGCAACTTACCATTGGGGGTTACCAATTCCCAAGAATCCTATCATTTCGGCTTCTTGTAAACTATAGCAATCTGTTATTAATCAATACTATAATAGTTATTCATAAATGATTTGAGTTGGCAAAAGATATTAACTCTTCGATTTGCCCTCTCTCATAGCTTTCTGCTGGTTCAAGCGTTCCTGCTGCTTCTTTTGATTATGATTTTATGTAAATGTAGCTTTCATTGTATATAAATCTATCATTCAACAATTCTAAATGATAGGTGAGATAAGGTATCTAAAACTACCATCTACTTCAAATTACCACAAATAAAAAACTCCTGTAATCACATGGACTACAGGAGTTTATTTATATAATGTAACTTTAATTACTTAGCCAAAGCCTGAGCTACGTCTACAGCACAAGCCACTGTACATCCTACCATTGGGTTGTTACCAATTCCCAGGAAGCCCATCATTTCTACGTGAGCAGGAACTGATGAAGAACCAGCGAACTGAGCGTCTGAGTGCATACGACCCATCGTATCTGTCATACCATAAGAAGCCGGACCAGCTGCCATGTTATCGGGGTGAAGAGTACGGCCTGTACCACCACCGGAAGCAACTGAGAAGTATGGCTTACCAGCCAATACACGTTCTTTCTTATAAGTACCGGCAACCGGGTGTTGGAAACGAGTCGGGTTAGTAGAGTTACCTGTGATAGATACGTCTACGCCTTCTTTCCACATGATAGCTACACCTTCGCGAACATCGTCAGCACCGTAGCATTTTACTTTTGCACGAGGACCGTCAGAGTAAGCGATTTCGCGAACTACTTTCAGCTCACCAGTGAAATAATCAAACTGAGTCTGAACATAAGTAAAACCATTGATACGAGAGATGATCTGAGCAGCGTCTTTTCCAAGACCGTTCAGGATGCAACGCAATGGCTCTTTACGTACTTTGTCTGCTTTTGCCGCGATTTTGATAGCACCTTCAGCAGCAGCGAAAGATTCGTGACCTGCAAGGAATGCGAAACATTTAGTTTCTTCGCGAAGCAACATAGCAGCCAGGTTACCATGACCGATACCAACCTTACGGTCGTCAGCTACAGAACCCGGGATACAGAATGCCTGCAAACCGATACCGATAGCTTCAGCAGCTTCAGCAGCGTTTGTGCAGTTCTTCTTAAGAGCAATTGCAGTACCTACCACATAAGCCCATTTTGCGTTTTCAAAACAGATAGGCTGAGTTTCTTCACACGTTTTATAAGGATCAAGTCCGGCAGCTTCGCAGATTGCGTTAGCTTCTTCGATGTCTTTGATGCCGTTAGCGTTCAAGGCTTCAATGATACCTTTGATACGACGGTCTTGGCTTTCGAATTTTACTTCTCTAATCATAGTTTCTTTCCTCCTTATATTATTCGTGACGTGGATCAATGTGTTTAACTGCTCCCTGTTCTGCTGTTACACGACCATAAGTACCTGTAACTTTCTTCAATGCTTCGTTAGCATCAGTTCCCTTCTTGATTTCATCCATGAATTTACCCATGTGAACGAATTCGTATCCACAGATTTCATCATTCTTATCCAAGAAGATATTTTTGATGTAACCTTCAGCCATTTCAAGGTAACGAGGACCTTTAGCCAGAGTACCATAAAGGGTACCTACCTGGCTGCGCAGACCTTTACCTAAGTCTTCCAGACCTGCACCGATAATCAAACCACCTTCAGAGAAAGCAGACTGAGTGCGTCCGTAAACGATTTGCAGGAAGAGTTCGCGCATAGCTGTGTTGATTGCGTCGCAAACAAGGTCAGTGTTCAGTGCTTCGAGGATTGTTTTACCCGGAAGGATTTCAGCCGCCATAGCAGCTGAGTGAGTCATACCGGAACATCCGATAGTCTCAACTAAAGCTTCCTGGATAACGCCTTCTTTAACATTCAGTGTCAGTTTGCAAGCACCCTGCTGAGGTGCACACCAACCGATACCGTGTGTCAAACCTGAAATATCAACGATTTCTTTAGATTTTACCCATTTGCCTTCTTCGGGTATGGGAGCCGGTCCATGGTTAGGACCCTTCTTTACAACACACATGTGTTCCACTTCGTGTGAATAAGTCATAATTAGCTCTTTTTTTAAGTGATATAATTAAAAATACGTAGTCACGATTCTCTAAATCGCCCACAAAGGTAGTCGATTTATTTGTTTCTGCAAATCGCCATATCTTACTTTTTTGTGAAAAGTGACAAATCCGTTTACGTTTTTTCTTCGTTTGCTAAGTCGGGATTGCATTTGTGAAAGATTACTATGTGTCGAACTATCTATTCGTTGCTTTGTTGTTATCTGAAATATAAATTTTATGGAACTCAATCAGGTTGATATACATTATTTGATAGCGGCAATCTGCGTTATTTCATCTGCATTGGTATTTTATACTATCGGTGTATGGGGAGAAAGGCTGCAAAAGAAACTGAAGTTATGGCATATTATTTTCTTTCTTTTAGGATTGGTGTCTGATGCAGTCGGGACCAGCCTGATGGAGCATGTTGCCGAATTAACGCATTTGCATGATGAAATCCACACGGTAACGGGGACGATTGCCATTCTTCTGATGTTTGTACATGCTTCATGGGCGATATGGACTTATGTGAAGGGATCTGCCGAGGCGAAAAGGCATTTTAATCGTTTTAGTATCGTCGTTTGGTGCATTTGGTTAATACCTTATTTAATAGGTATGGCCATAGGAATACATTTACATGCATAAATAGTTATATGTTTTTGCATTAGATAGACTTAAAAGAGTTCCTTCTTTCAGCTAACTCCTGCAAAGAAAAAAGTATTTTAGTCTCACGGTCTCACTGTTTTTGTGTAATCTGCATATAATTAGTATATTACAGAATGAGAGATACTTTTCAAATAGGTATCTCTCATCATTTTCTCCCTAGAATTGCTTCATCTCAGTCTATCTCTCACTCTTTTTGGGGGTATCTCTCATTTCATTTCTTTGCCCTTTGCGTAAGTAGTTGCCGAATACATCTAGCATCTTGGTTGCTGTTTACTTGTTGTTTATATATTATGTTACTTATCTCTATGGCATTTGATGCCTTTATTCGTGTGTTATTTTACCGACATCTTCATCGTTCCACCCGGGTGAACCGATCGTTGTACCCTTGTAAACAGGTCTGTGCACCTAGGTGGACATGCTTGTTCACCTGGGTGGAACGATGAAGAACTCCCTTTGAAAATGCGACAATAATAGTTGTAAAGCAGGTTATTATAGGGTTGTTTGCATACTATTGAACGGTAAAAGAAATGTGCTTAAAGGCTTTTCCGGGAAAGGGAAAGTATATCGGCATGCAATTATCTGGCGGATATCGGAAAGCAGAATGAGATACCCTGTTTTCATGGGTTTGAACTAAATTAATTCCGCCAACAGGTATGTTTTAGTGAGAATGTAGCGGTATTACTAGATAGATATAGAATAAAATTAGTAGCTTTGCTGAATAATTTATTGAACAAAGCTATGATAGAAGTTATGGAGTCCGCTTTACAGAAAGCTGCGGGCGAAGGAATGGATGAATTTATCCAGGTATTTACTGATAAATATAAGGAAGTAATCGGTGGTGAATTGACTGCTGACACGATGCCGTTGTTGACAGGTGAACAGCATTCATTGCTGGCTTATCAGATTTTTCGTGATGAAATAATGTTCGGCGGATTCTGTCAGTTGATTCAGAACGGTTATGGCGGATATATCTTTGATAATCCTTTTGCAAAAGTGATGCGTCTGTGGGGGGCGGAAGAGTTTTCTAAATTGGTATATAAAGCCAAGAAGATATATGATGCCAACCGGAAGGATCTTGAAAAAGAACGGACGGATGATGAATTCATGGCGATGTATGAGCAATATGAGGCTTTTGATGATTTGGAAGAGGCATATTTAGATATGGAGGAACAAGTGACAACACTGGTTGCCAGCTATGTAGATAATCACCTGGAACTTTTTGCAAAAATAATAAAGTAAACGATGCAGTATTTTTTAAGTATCTGCATTTATTAATTGTGAATTAGAATTTATATCTTTGCAAACTCTAAAAAATATGTTTATGAAACAAATGAAATTTTTATTAGTAGCTTTAATGACGGTTTTAATGGGGATGTCTGTTACTTCTTGTATGAATGGGGATGATAATACGATATATACCGGACCTGCGTTCGCTAAATGTACAAACTATTTTCCTGCTACATTTGAATTGGCTAATGGGCAGAAATTAGTTGTGAATGAATTGTCAATGCCTAACTTGAATATAGGAGAAATCTATTTCTTTTACTATCAGTTTGACACAGCGCAACAGCCAGGGAATTCTCAGACTCTTGATGTAACACTTTATGCAGGAAGTACTCCGACTTCTATTAGTGCAAAATCTACTGAAGGACCAGAGAAAGCGGCAGATTATAACGAAGCTACTGCACCTTTATATACTTTTAATAGCGATACATCAACTCAGCCGGGAATACTTTTTGATCAATATCTTGTAATTCCTATTATGTATTGGGTAAAAGTAGAGAGTACAGACGAAAAGCAGAAAGAAGAACTTAATAAGCATTCTTTTATACTCACATATGATTTTGATGAATTGGCATCAGGGTCAACTGAACTTGTATTGAATCTTAATCATGTGATTAAAGATGGTTCAGAGGAAACTGTGACTCGTGATAAGTATACTTCTACTTATAAGGCATATAATCTGTCTAGTGTTATTTATGCATTCAAACAAGCTACTGGAGTAGAACCAACTAAAATAAAAGTAAATGCAAAGACCAACTCCTCAAAGAATTCTTTGGATGGTGCCGCAAATTCAACGTGGAGTGAAACACTTAAAACAAATTGAACTACAAAGAATTATTTAATATAGCAATGAAATTGATTTCCTCTCCGGCCAAGGCCTGGGAGGAAATTTCTATGGAAGAGGATAGGCGAAAAGTTTTTATGGCTTTTGTCTATCCTATGATTGGTTTATGCGGTTTGTCCGTCTTTATCGGCTCTTTGCTGACGAATGGATGGGGAGGACCGCAAAGTTTTCAAATAGCGATGACCAATTGTTGTGCCGTAGCTGTGGCATTGTTTGGTGGTTACTTTCTGGCGGCCTATGCAATTAACGAAATGGGAGTAAGAATGTTTGGGATGCCTGCCAATGCTCCGTTGACACAACAGTTTGCCGGATACGCACTTGTTGTTCCCTTCTTGCTTCAGATTGTGACCGGACTTTTACCTGATTTTAGAATTATTGCCTGGCTATTTCAGTTCTACATTGTCTATGTAGTATGGGAAGGAGCTCCCATATTGATGCAAGTGGAGGAAAAAGTACGATTGAAATACACCCTTTTCTCATCAGTTTTGTTAATACTATGTCCGACGGTGATTCAAATTGTATTTAGTAAGTTGATAGCCATACTTAATTAATGTGTAAAGATGAAACAACCTTCTGTAAATATCAAGAATAAACGTGCTACATTTGACTATGAGTTGATGGATACCTACACGGCAGGTATCGTATTGACAGGCACGGAAATTAAATCCATTCGTTTAGGAAAAGCAAGTCTGGTGGATACATTTTGTTATTTTGCGAAAGGCGAATTATGGGTAAAGAATATGCATATCGCCGAGTACTTCTATGGTTCGTACAATAATCATACAGCTCGTAGAGACAGAAAGTTGTTGCTTAATAAGAAAGAATTGGAGAAAATTCAACGGGGAATGAAAGACCCCGGTTTTACTACCGTTCCTGTGCGTTTGTTTATCAACGAAAAAGGTTTGGCGAAACTGGTCGTTGCTTTGGCGAAAGGTAAAAAACAGTACGATAAACGGGAATCAATTAAAGAAAAAGATGACCGCAGAGACATGGCCCGAATGTTTAAGCGATAAGATGGCTTTATAGCGTAATAGTAAGATAAGATCGTGATAGGTCTAAGATAGGCAGAGTGACAATTAGGTGTTAATGTAATAAGGTAAGAATGAAAAAGACAATTTCTCAGATTGTATCCGAGCGTATTCTGATTCTGGATGGCGCAATGGGCACAATGATCCAACAATATAATCTTAAAGAAGAAGATTTTCGTGGTGAACGTTTTGCGCATATTCCCGGTCAGTTGAAGGGGAATAATGATTTGTTGTGTCTGACTCGCCCCGATGTCATTCAAGATATCCATCGTAAATACCTGGAAGCAGGTGCGGATATTATCGAGACCAATACATTCAGTTCTACAACTGTCTCAATGGCGGATTATCATGTAGAAGAATATGTGCGCGAAATCAATCTTGCCGCTACCAGACTGGCACGTGAACTGGCGGACGAATATACGGCAAAGAGTCCGGATAAACCGCGTTTTGTTGCAGGCTCCGTTGGACCTACTAATAAAACCTGTTCTATGAGCCCGGATGTGAACAATCCGGCGTTTCGTGCCTTGTCTTATGACGAACTGGCTGCCTCTTACCAGCAGCAAATGGAAGCCATGCTGGAAGGTGGGGTGGATGCCATTCTTATCGAAACCATATTTGATACGCTGAATGCGAAAGCTGCCATCTTTGCAGCCGGACAGGCTATGAAGGTGACAGGAATAGAAGTCCCTGTTATGTTGTCTGTGACGGTATCCGATATCGGCGGACGTACATTGTCCGGACAGACTTTGGAAGCTTTCCTTGCTTCTGTGCAGCATGCCAATATATTTTCAGTCGGATTGAATTGCTCCTTTGGTGCCCGTCAGTTGAAGCCTTTTCTTGAACAGTTGGCTTCGCGTGCACCTTATTATATCAGTGCTTATCCTAATGCGGGCCTTCCGAATAGTCTGGGGAAATATGATCAGACTCCCGCAGATATGGCTCATGAAGTGAAGGAGTATATTCAGGAAGGATTGGTTAATATTATCGGTGGTTGTTGTGGTACGACAGATGCCTACATTGCAGAATATCAGACACTGATAGCAGGTGCCAAACCTCATGTTCCGGCACCCAAACCGGATTGTATGTGGCTTTCCGGACTCGAACTGCTGGAAGTGAAACCGGAAATCAACTTTGTGAATATAGGTGAGCGTTGCAACGTAGCAGGCTCACGCAAGTTTCTTCGTCTGATTAATGAAAAGAAATATGATGAAGCCCTTTCCATAGCTCGTCAGCAAGTAGAAGACGGAGCTTTGGTTATTGACGTTAATATGGATGATGGTCTGCTGGATGCCCGGACTGAGATGACTACTTTTCTGAATCTCATCATGTCCGAACCGGAAATAGCCCGTGTACCTGTTATGATCGACTCTTCCAAATGGGAAGTGATCGAAGCCGGATTGAAATGCCTGCAAGGCAAATCAATCGTAAACTCGATCTCTCTGAAGGAAGGGGAGGAAGTATTTCTGGAGCATGCCCGGATCATCAAGCAATATGGAGCGGCAACTGTCGTGATGGCTTTTGATGAAAAAGGACAGGCGGATACTGCTGCCCGCAAGATAGAAGTGTGCGAACGTGCATATCGTCTGCTGGTTGATAAAGTTGGATTCAATCCTCATGATATTATTTTCGACCCGAATGTGCTTGCGGTGGCTACAGGAATCGAAGAGCATAACAATTACGCCGTAGACTTTATAGAAGCTACCGGATGGATCAGGAAGAATCTTCCCGGTGCACACGTCAGCGGTGGAGTGAGTAATCTTTCTTTCTCTTTCCGTGGCAATAATTATATTCGTGAAGCAATGCATGCAGTATTCCTTTATCATGCCATCCAGCAAGGGATGGATATGGGAATCGTCAATCCGGGAACTTCCGTACTCTACAGTGATATTCCTGCAGATACGCTGGAAAAGATAGAGGACGTTGTATTGAATCGTCGTCCCGATGCAGCCGAGCGTCTGATAGAACTGGCGGAAGCATTGAAAGAAACGATGGGCGGTACTTCCGGTCAGGCAGCTGTGAAGCAGGATGCATGGAGAGAAGAATCCGTACAAGAGCGTTTGAAATATGCTTTGATGAAGGGAATCGGTGATTATCTGGAACAGGATTTAGCGGAAGCTTTACCTTTATATGATAAAGCTGTAGATGTAATTGAAGGTCCGTTGATGGATGGAATGAATTATGTCGGCGAGCTTTTTGGCGCAGGAAAAATGTTCCTGCCTCAGGTCGTGAAGACTGCCCGTACTATGAAGAAAGCCGTAGCTATACTGCAACCGATCATTGAATCAGAAAAAGTGGAAGGATCATCTTCTGCCGGAAAAGTTCTGCTTGCCACCGTAAAAGGGGATGTGCACGACATCGGAAAAAATATAGTTGCCGTCGTAATGGCGTGCAACGGTTATGATATAGTTGACTTGGGAGTGATGGTTCCGGCAGAAACCATTGTTCAGCGTGCCATCGAAGAAAAAGTCGATATGATCGGTTTGAGTGGCTTGATCACACCTTCTCTGGAAGAAATGACTCATGTGGCTGCCGAACTGGAGAAAGCCGGACTGGATATTCCTCTGTTGATTGGCGGAGCCACTACTTCAAAGATGCATACGGCACTGAAAATCGCACCTGTATATCATGCACCGGTTGTACATCTGAAAGATGCTTCTCAGAATGCCAGTGTTGCTTCCCGGCTGTTGAATTCGCAGATGAAAGCCGAACTGATTAATGAGTTAGATGCAGAATATCAGGCACTTCGTGAGAAGAGCGGACTATTACGCCGTGAAACAGTATCGTTGGAAGAAGCCCAGAAAAATAAGTTAAACCTATTTTAAAGACTTGTCACAATGAAAAAGATTTTTTCTTTCTTGTGTATGCTCATGGCAATGACTGCTATGATCTCGTGTTCTTCCTCAAAAGAGGAAAAAGGAACAACCGGCACCGGAAATGCCGCTTTGGATAATATCTTTGAGCGTAAGAGCGTGCGTACTTACTTGAATAAAGGGGTAGAGAAAGAGAAAATTGATTTAATGCTTCGTGCAGGGATGTCTGCTCCATCGGGAAAGGATGTTCGTCCCTGGGAGTTTGTGGTTGTTTCCGACCGTGCGAAACTGGATTCGATGGCGGCGGCTCTTCCTTATGCCAAAATGTTGACACAAGCCCGTAATGCGATTATTGTCTGTGGTGATTCTGCCCGTTCTTTTTATTGGTATTTAGACTGTTCTGCTGCAGCACAGAATATTTTGCTGGCTGCTGAAAGTATGGGGCTGGGTGCTGTATGGACAGCTGCTTATCCGTATGAAGATCGTATGGAAGTCGTTCGCAAATATACCCACCTGCCCGAGAATATTCTTCCTCTTTGTGTCATTCCTTTCGGCTATCCTGCAACAAAAGAGCAGCCGAAACAGAAATATGACGAGAAAAAGATACATTATAATCAGTATTAGTAAACAAAAGTTTTGTCTTTTCAATAATTTCCTTACATTTGCGTCTAAATTGATTAAAATCTGATACGCAAATGTTTGGAATAGACGACCCTTTTATTATTCTGCCTTACCTGCTTTCGGTGGTATGTGTGATTTTTGCTGCCTGGTTTGGGCTGAAATATTGGAATAAGGACGACGATAAAGACGAAACGCGATGAATACATTTACTCTTGGCTTGATTGTGATAGCTTATCTGCTGTCATTGGCCTACCTCGGTTTTTTAGGATATAAGAAGACTACGAATACCAGTGATTATCTGGTTGGCGGACGTCAGATGAATCCGATAGTGATGGCGCTTTCTTATGGTGCTACGTTTATCTCTGCGTCTGCTATAGTTGGTTTTGGCGGAGTAGCGGCTGCTTTCGGTATGGGTATTCAGTGGCTGTGTTTCCTCAATATGTTTGTCGGGGTAGTTATCGCCTTCATATTCTTCGGTTTGCGTACCCGGCGCATGGGAGCAAAACTGAATGTCAGCACTTTTCCGCAGTTATTAGGCCGTCATTTTCGTTCCCGTAATATACAGGTGTTCATTGCAGCCGTCATATTTATAGGTATGCCGTTGTACGCTGCTGTGGTAATGAAAGGGGGCGCTGTATTTATTGAACAGATTTTTCAGATTGATTTTAATATATCTCTGCTGATATTTACGTTAGTCATTGCTGCGTATGTGATTGCGGGAGGAATGAAGGGGGTGATGTATACGGATGCTTTACAGGCAGTTATCATGTTTGGCTGTATGTTGTTCCTGTTGTTCTCTTTGTATCAGGTGCTTGGCATGGGTTTTACGGAAGCAAACAAGGAATTGACAAATATAGCCCCTCTGGTTCCGGAAAAGTTCAAGGCATTGGGGCATCAGGGATGGACCGCAATGCCTGTGACAGGTTCTCCGCAGTGGTATTCATTGGTTACCTCTCTTATTTTGGGAGTAGGAATCGGTTGCCTTGCACAGCCTCAGTTGGTGGTACGTTTTATGACGGTAGAAAGTAGCAAACAGTTGAATCGTGGCGTATTTATCGGTTGTTTTTTCCTGATTATAACGGTAGGAGCTATCTATCATGCCGGTGCATTAAGCAATCTTTTCTTCTTGAAGACAGAAGGAGCCGTTGCTACGGAAGTGATACAGGATATTGATAAAATCATTCCTTATTTCATCAATAAAGCTATGCCGGACTGGTTTGCCGCTTTGTTTATGCTCTGTATCCTTTCTGCAAGTATGTCTACGCTTAGTTCTCAGTTCCACACAATGGGAGCATCGGTTGGTTCTGACATTTATGGTACTTATAAACCCCGTTCTCGTGGCAAATTGACAAATGTGATTCGTTTGGGAGTACTTTTCTCTATTTTGGTCAGCTATATTATTTGCTATATGCTGCCACATGATATTATCGCCCGCGGAACTTCTATTTTCATGGGTATCTGTGCTGCTGCATTTCTTCCTGCCTACTTTTGTGCATTGTACTGGAAGAAAGCGACGAAACAGGGAGTTATGGCAAGTCTCTGGGTAGGAACTTTAGGCAGTGCTTTTGCACTAATATTCCTTCATCAGAAAGAAGCTGCCGCAATGGGAATATGTAAATTCCTGTTTGGCAAGGATGTATTGATTGAGACTTATCCGTTTCCGGTAATTGACCCTATTCTCTTTGCATTACCATTGTCTATACTGGCTATTGTTGTGGTTAGCCTTTTGACGGGCAGAAACAAGTAGTAAATAAGTAATAGGTAATAAGTAATAGGTAATAAGCCGTGCGGATACACTATTGATAAGCTACGGTTATTACCTATTACCTGATACTTATTACTTATTTTATCTTTTTTTTGTACGATTCGAACCGGGACTGAATATCACGTACGAAGTTGAACGTTTCTATGCCACGGAAATATCCATTTTTACAAACAGGATCGGTGAAGTATTCCTCATTACTTTTGAGCAGGATGAAGTTTTCGACGTTGTCTTTCCATACGAGGTTATTCTTTCCGTATTTTTTTGCTAATGCCATGGCGTCGTAGATATGTCCTAGGCCGGCATTGTAAGAAGCCAGTATGAAGTTGAGCCGTTCCTGTTTGTCAGGGATCATATTGAAACTTCGGTCTGTGGCGGCAATGTATTTAACGGCTGCTTTTATACTTTCTTCCGGGTTTTGTTCTTTACCTGCGGGTACGCCCATTGCTCGTGCAGTGGCAGGCATCAGTTGCATCAATCCTTTGGCTCCTGCCCAAGATACGGCTGTTGTGTCAAAGTTTGATTCCGTATAGGCGAGGGATGCCAGCATTCGCCAGTCCCATCCGATCTCTTTGGCGTATTTTTTGAATAAATCGTCGTAATGTGATATTTTTCCTTCTTTAAGTGAAAGGATGGGGGAGTGGGGCATCATTTTACTATTCTCGAAGTAACGCTTCATACTTGCCGTATAGGCAGGAGAGGTCATATTTTCTTTATGCCAGTTTGTGGCGGCGGCTGCCAGTTCGGGACTGTCTTTTCGCACAGCCCATGAAGAACGCTGGTCAAAACTGATAGAAAGATCGATATTCAGATTGGGATAGTAAGTTTTATTCAGTTTGGCTAAATCATTATCGGCTACGGTATAGGGAATCTTACCTTGTGCTACCTGGGTGATTAAGTCTTCCGCGGTAACGCTATCTCCCGTTATCTTATGAATATGGATACCACCTCCCAGTTCGTTGTTCAGATTCACGAGGCGATCGTAATATTTGCCTGGTTTGACATATATATCTTTGCCGATAAGTTCCGTTACATCTTTCAATGGTTTATGCTTTCCATTTCCTTGCTGGACGATAACCTGATGGGTGATTATGTCTTCTCCGCAATACAAAAGGCTGTCTTTCCATTCTTTGGTAATCGGCAGGTTGTAGGCGATCATATCTCCTTCGCCTGACTGTAATTTCTGAATCAATTCACGGACATTTCTGGCTACCTCGATTCTGAGTTTCAGTCCCAGACTTTTAGCGAACTGTTCACTGAGTTCGTATTGGAATCCCATTTCCTGTCCGCGATAAATGAAATATGAAGTAGAGCTATAGAGTGTCAGCACAACCAGTTCTCCACTGTCTTTAATCTGTGGAAGATCGTGTGCTGTTTCATTCTTTTCGGTATGATGTTTGTTCCGGCATCCGAATACACAGCACAAAAGTATAAGAAACAAGGGGAGGATCAGTGTCTTGGCACTCATTCTGAACTCTTTATCTTTCATTCTTCATTTTTCAAATGTTTCTTGATATACATTGTTAATATATCGATAGCTACTGCATTGCTGCCGCCTTCTGGAACGATAAGGTCCGCATAGCGTTTGCAGGGTTCTATGAATTGCAGGTGCATCGGTTTCAGAACACGGGTATAGCGTTCCATGACAGCTTCCGCTGTCCGTCCTCTTTCGATGACATCCCTTTGGATGACACGTATCAGGCGTTCATCGGGATCGGCATCTACAAATATCTTTAGATCCATCATATTGCGTAGCTTCTTGTCGCACAAGGCAAGGATACCTTCAATAATGACGACTTCACGAGGCTCGATGTGGATGGTTTCTGGTTGGCGGGTACAAGTCAGATAAGAATAGGTCGGTTGCTCGATGCTTTTTCCTTCTTTCAGCATCATCACATGTTTGGAAAGCAAGCTCCATTCAAAAGCATCCGGATGGTCAAAGTTGATATTCTGACGTTCTTCAACCGGCACGTGACTACTGTCTTTGTAGTATGAATCCTGAGGTAATAGTACTACTTCTCCAACGGGGAGGCTTTCTATTATTTTTCGTACGACGGTGGTTTTTCCGGAGCCCGTTCCACCTGCTATTCCTATTATTAACATCTCTTTATAGTGTTATTTGAACCAAATAGAGTAATTTTGCATTAGTAATGTAATGCATTGACAAGACAAATATAGAAACAATTCATTAAAATAACAACGTAATGGTGAAACACATTGTATTATTTAAGTTAAAAGACGAAGTTCCCGAAGCGGAGAAACTCGTAGTGATGAATAAATTTAAGGAAGCTATCGAAGCGCTCCCCGCTAAGATTTCAGTGATCCGTAAGATTGAAGTCGGACTGAATATGAATCCGGGAGAGGCTTGGCATATAGCTCTCTATAGCGAATTTGACACGCTGGAGGATGTGAAGTTCTATGCAACACACCCTGATCATGTGGCAGCCGGAAAGATTATAGCTGAAGCAAAGGACAGTCGTGCATGCGTGGATTATGAATTATAACCCCCAATAATGAAAATGAGAAAATTAATTTCTTTTCTGCTTTTAAGCTTTGTAGCCTATACATTGCAGGCGCAGATTAAAGATCCGGTAAAGTTTAAAACAGAACTGAACTCTCTTTCTGATACAGAAGCGGAGATCGTGTTTACGGCTGCCATTGACAAAGGGTGGCATGTTTATTCTACCGATCTTGGAGACGGAGGACCTATTTCTGCCACATTTAATGTGGAGAAGAAGTCTGGTGTAGAACTGGTAGGTAAATTGAAGCCTGTCGGCAAGGAAATAGCTACTTTCGACAAACTGTTCGAAATTAAAGTGCGCTATTTCGAGAATACTGCCAAATTCGTGCAGAAAGTGAAGCTGACTGGTGGAGCTTATGCGATAGAAGGTTATCTGGAATATGGAGCCTGCGACGATGAGAGTTGTCTGCCTCCGACAGAAGTTCCTTTTAAGTTTTCGGGTGAAGCAAAGGCCGGAACTACGGCTGCTCCTGTAGCCAAAGCTGATAAGCCGGAGACAAAAGAGGCGGAAGAAGTAACTGCTCCTGCTGCGTCCAAAGACTCTGCTGCAATGATGGAACTGGTTCCTGCTTCTGCTACGGATGCAAATGCCGATATTCAACCAGCTGTAGCTTCCGGTGACCTTTGGCGTCCGGTAATCAGTGAATTGCAGGCACTGGGCGAGGAACATACTCAGGGAGATATGTCCTGGATTTATATTTTCGTGACAGGTTTCCTGGGTGGATTGCTGGCTCTGTTCACTCCTTGTGTATGGCCTATTATCCCGATGACAGTCAGTTTCTTTCTGAAACGTAGCAAAGATAAGAAGAAAGGTATTCGTGATGCGTGGACTTATGGTGCTTCCATTGTCGTTATTTATGTGGCATTAGGATTGGCTATCACACTGATATTTGGTGCCAGTGCGCTCAATGCTTTATCGACGAATGCTGTCTTTAATATCCTTTTCTTCCTGATGCTGGTAATCTTTGCCGCTTCATTTTTTGGAGCGTTTGAGATTAGATTACCGTCAAAGTGGGGCAATGCGGTAGATAGTAAAGCGGAATCGACTACCGGTCTGCTGAGTATCTTCCTGATGGCATTTACACTTTCACTGGTATCTTTCTCTTGTACAGGTCCGATTATCGGATTCCTGCTTGTACAGGTTTCTACTACAGGAAGCGTGGTGGCCCCGGCTATCGGTATGTTGGGTTTTGCCATTGCATTGGCATTGCCGTTCACACTCTTTGCTCTGTTCCCGTCATGGCTGAAGTCTATGCCGAAGTCGGGCGGATGGATGAATGTGATCAAAGTGACGTTAGGATTTCTGGAACTGGCATTTGCGCTTAAATTCCTGTCGGTTGCCGATCTGGCTTATGGCTGGAGATTACTCGACCGTGAAACCTTCCTCGCTCTGTGGATTGTCATCTTTGCATTGCTGGGTTTCTATTTGCTTGGTAAAATCAAGTTTCCGCATGACGATGATGACAATAAGGTGGGAGTGACTCGTTTCTTTATGGCACTTATTTCTCTGGCGTTTGCCGTATATATGGTTCCCGGTTTGTGGGGAGCTCCGTTAAAAGCCGTAAGTGCTTTTGCGCCTCCTATGCATACGCAAGACTTTAATCTGTATAAGAATGAAGTACATGCGAAATTTGATGACTACGATCTGGGTATGGAGTATGCACGTCTGAATGGCAAACCAGTGATGCTTGACTTTACAGGCTATGGATGCGTGAACTGTCGTAAGATGGAAGCCGCTGTATGGACGGACCCGAAAGTGAGTGATCTGATTAATAATGATTATGTGCTGATTACTCTGTATGTGGATAATAAAACTCCGTTGACCGAACCTGTGAAAATCGTAGAGAACGGTAAGGAACGTACTTTGCGTACAGTCGGTGATAAGTGGAGCTATCTGCAACGTGTGAAGTTTGGTGCTAATGCACAGCCTTTCTATGTATTGCTGGATAATCAGGGAAGTCCTTTGAATAAGTCTTATGCTTACGATGAAGACATTCCCAAATATATTGAATTCCTGCAAACTGGACTGGAGAATTATCGGAAGGAAAAATAATCCGAAGATATAACTATCAATGAGAAGCGGTCTCACTCTGTAGAGTGGGACCGCTTCATTTAAATAGAATAGAATAAAACTAGAAATAATGTTTTTTACATGGGTACTTCCATTACCAGAAGTTTGGTCCCTTTAGTAGCACGGATAGAGAAGCTTTTGGTATCCCATATTCCGATGCCGTCACGTTTGGCCAGATGTTCATCGGCCACGCTGATCTCTCCTTCTATCACAAACAGATAAGCTCCGTTACCTTCCTGATGCATACAATATTCGATGGTTCTTTCCGTATCGAAGTCTCCCATAGAGAACCAGGCATCCTGTTTGATGGAGGCCGGTGTCTTGCCGTTCGGTGAAATGAACAGAGATAACTCGTTCGGTTTCAGCAGCGGACGTATATCGAAATTGTTATATTCGGGTTTCGTATTCTCGATTCGGGGGAATACCCATATTTGCAGGAATTCCAATTGTTCTTCCTTGCTGTCGTTATACTCACTATGATAGATACCACTGCCCGTACTCATCACTTGGATATCACCGGGAGTAATCGTTTTCGTATTTTGTACACTGTCGCCATGTCTCAGATACCCTTTCAACGGAATGGAAATTACTTCCATATTTTTATGTGGATGAGTATCAAATCCCATCGACGGGTCTACACTGTCATCATTCAGCACTCGCAAGGCTCCGAAATGGATTCTTTCCGGATTGTAATAGTTAGCAAAACTGAATGTGTGGTGGGTTTTGAGCCAGCCATGATTAAAATAGCCTCTTGATGAAGCTCTGTCGATTACTTTTTTCATAATCTTCCTTTCTTTTTTAATAGAACTTTGGTGTGCGTCTTATTTGCACTTTACTATTACTAATAACAATGGAAAGGTAGATAAAGTTCTTAACGGGAGATTTAATAAGAAGGGAGCTTTATTTTTTTATTTCAGAAAAAATACATACGTTTGTAACATCATAACAATACCTTTGTGCCCAAAAGTAAAGAAAATATGTACGCAACAGACACGCTTATGGACGAACGGGAGTTAGTTCTCCGTCTGATAGACGGCGATGAGGATGCCTTTTGCGAACTCTATGCCGCCTATAAGAATCGCCTGCTGTATTTTGCGATGAAGTTCGTCAAATCTCGTGAGTTTGCCGAAGATATTTTTCAGGACGCGTTTACGGTTGTATGGCAAAGCAGGCGTTTTATCAATCCGGATGCGTCTTTCTCCTCCTACTTATATACGATTGTACGCAATCGTATTCTTAATCAGATACGGGATATGGCGAATGAAGATAAGTTGAAAGAGCATATCCTTTCTCATGCGGTTGATTCGGCCAATGAAACGAATAATAAAATATTGTTCGATGATTTGAAGGATGTCGTTAGCCGCGCACTGGAACAATTGACTCCCCGTCAGCGTGAAGTCTTTAATATGAGCCGCGATTTACAGATGTCCCATAAAGAAATTGCCGAAGCGCTGGGAGTCTCTGTCAATACCGTACAGGAGCATATTTCTGTTTCGTTGAAAGTGATTCGTGCCTACTTGACTAAATATTCGGGTACTTCTGCTGACATATTGCTGATTCTACTTTGTCTGAATTTATAATAAATGTTAATCATACCCTAGCTGTTTCCTGCCTTTGTGTATTACTAATACGAAGGGGAGAAATCAGCACCCTTATTTGAATATATGATGAAAGATACGAAGACAGAAAAAAACAAATTACGTCGCTATCTGGATGATATGTACATCCGGGAGGAAGCATCGCAGTTACTGGAAAGTATGAGAGATGCTGACCATAAAGATATATTGGATGAGTTGTCTGCCGAAGTCTGGGAGGAATCCGTCAGCCAGCAGCCTGTTACTGACTTGGAGCGTGAGAAGTATAAAAAGGAGGCTCGCCAGTTGCTGAAACATATTGAACATAAGAAACGTACCTGGTTCCGTCGGGTAATGACGATTGCAGCCAGTGTGGCGGCTGTAATAGCCATCGTGACAGGAAGTATCAGTTATTTCCGGTATATGAGTGAGCAGCAGATAACTTTCGCTGAAATCTCAACCTCTTTTGGAGAGAAGAAACGGGTGGAATTGCCGGACGGAACTATATTAGTGTTGAACTCTTGTTCACAAGTACGTTATCCTGATTCTTTTCAAGGGGATATCCGGAAAGTGGAACTGGAAGGAGAAGGATATTTCAGGGTTGCCCATAATGAAGATATGCCGTTTATTGTACAGACGAAGCGACTGGATGTTCGTGTTTTGGGAACCCGGTTTGATGTAAAATCTTACTCTACGGATGAAATCGTATCGGTAAGTGTAGAGAGTGGCAAAGTACAGGTTGATCTGCCGGAAGCAATGATGCGATTGACTGCAAAAGAACAAGTTCTGATAAATACCGTTTCCGGTGAATATAGTAAGAAGAAGGAAGAACGTGGGGTAGCAGTCTGGATCAAGGGAAGCCTGCGTTTTAACAGTACTCCGATCCGGGATGTGGCAAAAGAACTGGAACGTGTTTATAATTGTCAGATAACCTTTGCTTCCGGACAGGAATTTGATAATCTGATTACCGGTGAACATGACAATAAGAGTCTGGAGTCCGTACTTAAATCCATCGAATTTATCAGTGATATCAATTATAAGAAAGAAGGCAGGAATATACTTCTTTATAAAAAATGAGAATTAAAAAATAGATCAATGTTTAACCCGTTAATAAGGACAGAATGAAAGCATCACCCTCATAGAAACTCCCTAAAAAGATAGAAGCACTCCTAAGGAATGCTTCTATCCGCAACCCGGACGGATATTCATTCGCTTCGACCCAAATGAATAACGTATCGTACGTTGCTTGTTTTTAATAACTTTAGTCAATTACTAAAACGCACAAATTTATGAATAATCTTCTTATTTGTAAAGGAAAAAGTAGAAATAGCTGCTCGTTTTTAGCTTTTTTACTATTCACCTTCCTTTTAGTTGCTCCGACTGCTGCTCAGACATTGAAAGAGAACAACATTACGCTCCGTGTACAAAACGAGCCGGTAGAAAATGTTTTCAATAAAATCAGTGAACAGACCAACTTTAAATTTATCTACGATCAGGAAACGGTAAATAACGCTCCGCATGTTTCTTTTGATGTAAAAAACGCTACGCTTAAACAAATTCTGGGAGTGATAACTACTCAGTCAAAACTTTATTTCAATAGGACCGATAATACAATTGCTGTCAGTAAACAGCCGCTTAAAGAAGAAAGCGCTCAACGTACACGTACCGTTCAGGGAGTGGTCGTAGATGATAAGGGAGAGCCAGTTATTGGTGCCAGTGTCCAGATCAAAGGAGAGGGCAGTGGTACGATTACCGATATGGACGGACGATATTCGTTGATGAATGTACCGGAATCGGCTACATTGACAATTTCTTATATTGGCTATAAGACCGTCAGCCTTTCTGCAAAAGATAAGAATACGGCTAAGATTACGTTGACCGAAGACAGCAAGATGATCGATGAAGTAGTAGTGGTAGGATATGGTGTACAGCGGAAACGGGATGTGTCTACTTCCATCTCTTCCGTGAAAGCCGAGCAGATTGCGGAGGTTTCTGCTTCCGACTTTCGTCAGGCATTAGCTGGAAAGATGCCGGGAGTGCAAGTGACTCAGCCGAGCGGTGACCCGGAAGGAAGTGTCAGTATCCGTGTTCGTGGTATCAGTACAGTCAATGCGGGGAGTGATCCTCTCTATATCATTGACGGTGTACCTGTGGAGCGTGGCTTTGCCAATCTGAATAATAATGATGTCGAGTCGGTAGAGGTACTTAAAGATGCTTCGTCTGCTGCGATTTATGGTAGTCGCGGATCAAATGGTGTAATTATTATCACTACCAAACAAGGGCAGTCGGAAAAAATGAAAGTACAATATGATGGATATTATGGTATCCAGAGTGTTTCAAAAAAACTTCCGATGTTGAATGCTTATCAGTTTGCGGAGTTTGCCAAAGACGGGCATGATAATTCTTATCTGGATGCTAATCCCGGTGGTTCACCTAATGACCCTAATGGTATGCGTCCGAATTCATGGGAACGGATTCCTACAGAACTTTTTCCTTATCTGAACGGCGATCTGGGATTAACGGACACAGACTGGCAGGATGCAATTTTCCGTAGTGCGGCTACAACCAGCCATAATGTTTCTATCTCCGGCAGAGGAAAGACCGTTGGTTATTTTATTTCTGCCAATTATTATGATAAAGAAGGTATTATCATCAATTCTGATTTCAAGAAATATAGCATGCGTATGAATCTGGACGGAAAATATAAAAGACTGAAATTCGGTCTTAATTTTTCTCCTTCTTATTCGACTTCCAATCGGGTGGATGCTTCCGGATCGAATGGTATTGTTCAGTCGGCCTTGATGATGCCTCCTGTGTGGCCGGTATATAATTCCGACGGTAGTTATAACTATCAGGGAAATGGCTATTGGAGAATTGGCAATGACTATCAGCACAATGCGGTATTAAACCCTGTGGCAATGGCCAATCTGCAATCGGACGTAGTAGACCGTATGGCAATTGTAGGGAAAGTCTTTGCCGAACTGGAACTTTTCAAGGGACTTACTTATAATATTTCTTTCGGTGGTGATTATTATGGTTCTCATAATGATCAGTATCGTTCGTCAGAACTACCCTTACTGGGCCAGAAATATTATGATATCAAGTCGAACCCTACTGCATACAGCTCCTCCGGTTTTTATTTTAATTGGCTGATTGAGAATAAGATTAATTATAATACAGTGATTAATGAAGATCATTCGATTAATGCGGTTCTGGTGCAATCTGCACAAAAAGAAACTTATAAAGGAGATAATGTGACAGCTACCGATTTTCCGAATGATTATATACAGACGATCTCCGGTGGAACAGTTATAAAGGGGGCGTCTGATAAGACCCAATGGTCGATTGCTTCCTATCTGGCTCGTGTGCAATATAGTTATAAAGGTAAATATATGGCTTCCGGAGCTATTCGTGCGGATGGTTCTTCCCGTTTCGGAAAAAATAACCGCTGGGGATATTTCCCGTCCGCATCATTGGCATGGAGAGTTAGCGGGGAGGATTTCTTCACGAAGGCGAAATTTCTCTCCTTTGTAGATGACTTGAAAATCAGAACCAGTTATGGTGTTACAGGTAACTTTCAGATAGGCAACTACGATCATCTATCATTGATGGCTCTTGATAATTATATACTGGGTACGGGTAACGGGCAACTGGTACAAGGTTATAAGCCCAATACAATTAAGAATGATGATTTAAGCTGGGAAAAGAATGCAATGGTCAATGTCGGTGTGGACCTGCAAATGTTCAAAGGATTATTGGGGATAACAGTTGATTACTATAATACCAATACCTCCAATATGTTGCTGAATGTTCCTGTTCCTCATCTGACCGGATACAGCACTGCCCTGATGAATATTGGAAAAGTAAATAACCGTGGTTGGGAAATAGCCTTGACATCTCAGAAAAATTTCACCAAAGACTTTGGGTATTCTTTTAATGCCAACTATGCTACGAATACCAATGAAGTAAAAGCTCTTGGTCCGGGAAATGCTCCCATTATCTCTACCGGAAGCGTAGATCATGCTTATTATATCACAAAAGTAGGCGAACCGATCGGATGTTACTATTTGCTGGTGCAGGACGGTATCTTTTCCAATGAAGAAGATTTGAAGAAATATCCTCATTTCAGCAATACTCAGCCGGGAGACTTCCGTTTTGTAGATGTGGATGGAGACGGTGTGATGGACTTGGACAAAGACCGTACGATAGTAGGTAACTATATGCCCGACTTCACCTATGGATTTGGTGGTAAAGTATGGTATAAAGGCATTGATCTTGACTTTAACTTCCAGGGAGTTTACGGTAATGAGATTCTGAATCTGAATCGTCGCTATATTGATAATTTGGAAGGAAACACCAATGGTACCACGATTGCCCTGAATCGCTGGAAAAGTGCGGATAACCCCGGAAATGGTCAGGTGAACCGTGCCAACCGCAAATCGAAAGGTTATAATGGCCGTACTTCAACCTGGCATCTGGAAGATGGTTCTTATTTGAGATTGCAGAATGTAACGTTAGGATATACTTTGCCTCAGAATCTGACACGTCGTTTCTTTGTGGAGAAGTTGAGAGTCTATGTCTCCGGACAGAACCTTCGAACATCTACCAACTACGGTGGATACAATCCGGAAGTAAATGCACGTCCGAGCAATTCACTTTCGCCGGGTGAAGATTACGGAACATATCCGCTGGCGAAAACCTTCTTGTTTGGATTAAATATAACACTTTAGTCATCCTTAAAAATATACGGTGTATGAAAATATATAGACAAATCCTATTCTTGGCAACTGCTTTTGTATCAGTGGCCTGTACAGATAGCTTTTTCGACTTGGAGCCAAGTAGCAGTGTGCCTACAGATAAAGTATACAAGACAGCAGACGATTTTAATGTAGCAGTGATCGGCTGTTATTCTAAATTGCAGGGACAGGTTTCCTATTTCACGGAATGCTGCGAATATCGGAGTGACAACCTGTCGTTGAGTGCTCCTACTGCCGGAACACAAGACCGTTATGATATAGATCAGTTTGCGGATAAAGCCTCTAATGGAATATTGGAATCCGCCTGGGCGAATTTTAATAACGGAGTATATCGCTGTAATTTGGTATTGGACAAAATAGACGCAGCTGACTTTGATGCTACGTTGAAGAAACAATATAAAGGGGAAGCGCTTTTCGTGCGTGCTCTTACTTATTTTAATATGTATCGCTTGTGGGGTGGAATTCCGATGACTGATAAAGTGGTGACGGTGGCTGAAGCTCTTAAAATCGGAAGAAGCTCAGAGCAGCAGGTCTTTGATTTTCTTACCGGCGATTTGAATCAGGTTATCAATGAGAATATGCTGCCTTCTTCTTATACGGGTACTGATACGGGACGTGCGACCTCCGGTGCTGCAATGGCATTGCTGGGAAAGATTTATCTGACTTTCCATAAGTGGACAGAGGCACGCAATGTACTTTCGCAACTGATAGGCAGATATTCTTTGATGCTCACACCGGATAAAGTATTTGATGTCGATAATAAAATGAACGATGAAATCATTTTCGCAGTGCGCTTTAATAAGGACGTTGAGGGTGAAGGACATGGTTATTGGTTTTCAATTATCAACCTGACAGATGATACTAACCAAACAAAGGCTTTGAAGGAGTGCTATAAAGACGGTGATAAACGCAAAGACCTGATCACTTATGTGAAAGTAGAAGATAAAGTCTGCGTAATGAATAAATTCAAGGATTTGAAAAGTGCGACATACAATACCGTTGGTAACGATCAGATTATTCTTCGTTATGCCGATGTACTGTTAATGTATGCCGAAGCACTGAACGAAATCAGCTATAGCAACTCTCAGACTTCTGATGCAATGGTTGCTTTGAATGCGGTACATACCCGTGCCGGATTATCTCCGGTTCAGATTACGGAACTGGCAGATCAGGATAGTTTCCGTAAAGCCATTATGCTGGAACGCCAACAGGAATTTCCTTATGAGGGACACCGTTGGTTTGACCTTGTTCGCATGGGAGGTGCCAAGGAAGCTATGAAAGCGGAGGGACATACAATTCAGGATTTCCAGTTTCTGTATCCTATTCCTAAAACGGAATTGGAAAGAATCAACAATACTGAGTTGTTGTGGCAGAATCCGGGGTATTAATATGGTTAAACTTAAAGAATTCAGACGATGAAAAAAATAATATATAGCTTGTTGTTTGTCATTACGGCAGTTTGCGCAGCTTGTGATGAAGAACTGCCAAAAGCAAGTTTTGATTTATATGAATTAAAGACGCTTACGGCAACGGCCGGAGATATGAATGTGGCACTTTCCTGGGAAGCATATCCGGACGCCCGTCCTGATGAATATCTTATTAGCTGGACTTCGGGCTCTTCGGGAGCGGAAGGAGGGCAAATGACTGTGGAGGCTGAGGCTTCCGGTGCAACTGTCAGTGATCTTGTCAATGATGTTGCTTATACATTCTCCGTACAACCTCGCTATACCGGAGGACTGGCGAGTAAGCGATCTACTTCTTGTACGCCAAAGAATGCAAGATATCCGGTGACTGGTCTGACTGCGTCAGCGGGAGACAAGAAAGTCCGGCTGAGATGGACGAAGCCTGCCAGCGAACGGTTTACGAATTATCAGATTACCGTAAGTCCCGGCAATCAGGTTATCAAATTGGATGACACAACATTGGAAGAATATATGGTTGAAGGGTTGACTAATGATCAGGAGTATAAGTTTGATGTTGTTTGCATTTATCCGATGGGGAATTCTGTTTCGGCAGAAGCGGTGGCTACTCCGGGAATTATTTATCCGGTAGCAGTCAATACGGAATTGGTTGTCTGGGAGTCTGCTGTCTTTGCTTATAACGATATGTATTTTACTGGTGGCAATGTTAAATCCGTCAGCTGGGATTTTGGTGATGGTGCTGCTTCTGCTGAAACGACTCCATCGCATGCTTTTGCTGCTACTGGAACTTATACAGTTACTATCACAGTAACATATACGAATAATACGACGGAGTCAGGAAGTGTGGAAATTAATGTTGTCGGATATAAATGGGATAGTATGAGTCTGAACTTTAACGGATTAACAGGATATGTCAAGACGTCCAATCCTGTATTCTCCCCGGATGGAAAGACGATGTATATTCCGACTTCAACGCCTGCCGGGCATTTGTTTGCCTTAGATGTAGTCAGCGGTGAATTCAAATGGGTATTTGCCATTGATAAAATAACTTATGGCGGCGGTGCATTGGTGGGGCCTGACGGTACTATCTATCAGTGCGTGAGAGATGCTTCTATCAAGAATGTGTATGCCATAAATCCGAATGGTACTCAGAAATGGTCATTGCAATTAGACGGACCGATAGGTGCGTTCCCTGCTTTGTCTGCTGATGGTGTACTCTATTGTTTGACTAATAAAAGTACGTTATATGCACTCGATGTTGCGAATGGTGCGATTAAATGGCAACAATCTCTTGATGGAACAACAGGAAGTGCGGTGGCTATTGATAGAAACGGACATATCTATGCAGGTACCAGTGAAGCTATTTATGCTTTCAGCGCAAATAAGGAAGAACTTTGGAAACTCAGTGGTGTTAATGTGACAGAGCAGGGAACTTTTGCTTTGAATGGCAACACGCTTTACGCAACTTTGAAGTCAAAGGCTGGACTTGTTGCTGTTGATATCACGAACGGAACCAAAAAATGGACCTATCCGACAACAGGCGGTGATGCTTATTTCCCTATCGTAGATAAGAAAGGTGTTGTTTATTTTACAGAGAAAGGTTCGCAAACAGTTTACGCTGTAGACGCTGACGGTTCAAAAGTATGGGTGAAGAAGGTAAATAATAACCTGAACTACAGTGGTGCTGCGTTGAGTACAGATGGTGTTCTTTATATCGGAACGCAGTCAAATAATAAGATTTTCGGACTTAATACGGCAGATGGAAGTACTGTTTATGAAGAATCTGTGGGTCAACAGGTAATGGCATCCGTTTCGATTGGTCCGGACAAGCGTCTTTATTGTGGTACTATTGGAGCGAGCAATATAGGTTCTATAAAAGCGTTTGACATTAATAAAACGTTGGAAACAGACTCCTGGAGTATACGGGGTGGAGATATTCAAGGTACAAACCGACAAAAATAAACGGTGATGAGAAAATTGATTTTTATCGCATTTATGGTGATGTCTGTTTGTGGATATGCACAGAAATATGAAGTAGGTACTACGACAGCAGTGTGGAAAGCACCTGCTGCTGCCGACTTCCTTCATGCAAAAGCGACTGGTGTGAAGTATGTCGAAGTAGCCTTTAATCAATGTTATAGGGGAGTTCCTGTCGATGAAGTGATTCCACGTATAAAGGAAATGAAAGCGAAGATAGACAGTGCGGATATTGAAGTCTGGTCTATTCATCTTCCTTTCTCCCGAACGCTGGATATCTCAGTTCTGGATGATCGGTTAAGGAAGGAAAATGTAGATTTTATGGCAGAGATGATAGAATTGTGTGCCATGTTCCAACCGACTTGCCTGGTTTTGCATCCAAGTTCGGAACCGATAGCCGATAGTATTCGGGCGCAACGGATTGCCAATGCTTCGGAGTCTATTGCTTATCTGAAGAAATATGCTGATAGGATTGGCGCTCAACTTTGTATAGAGAATCTGCCCAGAACCTGTTTGGGAAATACTCCGGAGGAACTTATGAGGATTGTCGGAGATATCCCGGACGTAAAAGTGTGCTTTGATACAAATCACTATACCAAAGGCACGTCAGAGCACTTTGTGGCAATAGTAGGTAGCCGTATCGGCACTATACATGCTTCAGATTTTGATTTGGTGAACGAATGCCACTGGCTTCCTACACAGGGAAATATAAAATGGGGAAAGTTGATGCAAGATTTGGAGAAGACCGGATATAAAGGCGTTTTCATGTATGAAGCGACGAAGGATCACGAAAATAATAATGTGAGACCTGCTCTTGAACGGATTGCAGAGACCTTCGATAAAATAATTGATGACTATAAAACACTGAAATAATATGAATAATATAAGAAGAATACAATATTTCCTGTTTTGCCTGCTGGCAATAGGACTTGCAAGTTGTAGTGACGATGATAATAATGATAAGAAGACCGGGTACGAAGGAATTCTTACGGAACTGGCAGCAAAGGTAGATGCCACTACCCAACAGTTATGGGGAACTTCTCCATCAATTGTAAATACTGAACGTGCCGATGCTTTGAGCACTATTCAGGGATATGCCGATAAATGTCTGGATGACTATTTTATCAGTTTTCTGAATGGTTTTGATCAGGCAAGTATGAGTATGGAGAAGAGTGAACCGATCTTATACTATTACCGAAGTGCTTTTGACCGGGTGGTGGACGGAATTAAAAACTCCAAAGTAGAGAATGGCACAGCAGAAATCTGGTTGCTTTATAACATGGGATATATAGTTAAGACTCCTTCCGGATGTTTTGCTATTGATATTTCTCATCGCTGGGCGAAGGAACTTGCACCCTATATCGACTTCCTTTGTGTGACGCATAAGCATTCTGATCATTATAATACAGATTTGATTCAGGCAATGTTTGATTTGGGTAAGCCGGTATTATCCAATTATTTGAAAGACACCACTTATCCCTACACGGCAAAGGGGGATAAAGATTATGAAATAGGTAAATTTAAAATCCGTACTTGTATTACCGATCATAATAATTCCGGATTATCAAATTTCGTAACTATTTTCCAGATAGACTGTGGGGACGATACTGGAAATTTCGTCTTTATGCATGTCGGTGATTCCAATTTTAAACCGGAACAATATACAAATATTGCGCCACATGTCAATGTCTTGATTCCCCGCTATGCTCCTAATGCGCTGACTGAGAATAATATTTTAGGTACCGGAGCGGGACAGGTACAGCCGGATTATGTTCTGTTATCCCATATTCTGGAAATGGCTCATGCAGGTGTTGATGCATCCAGATGGTCATTGGACATGGCACTAGAACGGGCGTCCAAGATTAACTGTGACCAGACCTATGTGCCTATGTGGGGAGAAAAGATGGTCTGGAAGAATGGTAAGCTGAACTAATAATTTTAATATTTGAATTTATGAAACGAATTTATAACTTTATATTGCTTGTATGCCTGGTGCAACTGGCTGTTGCTCAAAATCGGATTGCGGAAATCAGAGAAAACTTGTTAGGAAATTATTCCGATAGAGTGTTGGTCGTTTCTCATCGTGCCGATTGGCGAAATGCTCCCGAAAATTCATTGCAAGGAATACGGAATTGCATTGATATGGGAGTGGATATGGTAGAAATAGATTTGAAGAAAACCAAAGATGGTCACTTGGTCGTCATGCATGATAAGACAATTAACCGTACAATGACAGGAAAAGGAAACGCTGAGGATTATACACTGGCAGAACTGAAAGCAATGCGACTTAAAAATGGAGCAGGCTGTAAAACCAGACATCAGATTCCTACTCTCGAAGAAGTTATGTTACTTTGCAAAGGGAAGATAATGGTGAATATCGATAAAGGTTACGATTATTTTCAGGAAGCTTATGCTGTACTTGAAAAAACAGGAACAATTGACCATTGCGTAATTAAAGCAGGACTCCCCTATGAACGAGTGAAAGCAGAAAATGGTGATGTACTTGATAAGGTTATTTTTATGCCTATTGTGAATCTGCACAAAGAAGGAGCGGAAAAGATAATCAATGATTATCAGTCACACATGAAACCGGCTGCTTATGAACTGGTATTTAATGATGATAATGAAGAAATGCTTCGCTTGATCAGGAAAGTACGTGATAGTGGTGCCAAGCTTTTCATTAATTCTTTGTGGCCTGAACTTTGTGGAGGTCACGATGACGATCGCGCGGTAGAACTACACCAACCGGATGAAAGCTGGGGATGGATTTTGAATCAGGGGGCTAAACTCATTCAAACAGACCGCCCGGCATTATTACTCGAATATTTGCGTAAAAAGAAACTGCACGACTAAAGATATTCCTTCATGCTGAAACATCTTATAAATTTTTACAAGGTCTCTTCACCGGGGCCTTGTAACGAAGACGTTATGTCTTCACCCGGCAAGCGTCGGTTGAAATATCTGCAATGGTCTACCTTTCTTTCGGCAACTTTCGGGTACGGTATGTATTATGTCTGCCGGTTGAGCTTGAATGTAGTAAAGAAACCGATTGTAGACGAGGGAATCTTTTCTGAAACGGAACTCGGAATAATCGGTTCGGTGCTGTTCTTTACGTATGCGGTGGGTAAATTTACGAATGGATTTCTGGCAGATCGAAGTAATATAAATCGTTTTATGACTACCGGCCTGCTTGTTACCGCATTGATTAATCTTTGTCTCGGTTTCTCCCATTTATTTATTTTGTTTGCTGTTCTTTGGGGAGTCAGCGGCTGGTTTCAGTCTATGGGGGCTGCTTCGTGTGTAGTCGGACTTTCCCGTTGGTTCACAGATAAAGAACGTGGCTCTTATTATGGCTTTTGGTCCGCCAGTCATAATATTGGTGAAGCACTGACATTTATAATTGTAGCATCTATTGTTAGTGTTTGCGGCTGGCGTTATGGTTTCTTTGGGGCGGGTATGGTAGGATTGCTGGGGGCATTAATTGTATGGCGTTTTTTTCATGACAGTCCCGAAAGCAAGGGCTTTCCTCCGGTCAATGTTCCGAAAGAAAAGAAAACGATGAGTGCTTCCGAAACGGCAGATTTTAATAAAGCTCAACGGCAGGTTCTGACAATGCCTGCTATCTGGATCCTTGCTTTATCAAGTGCATTTATGTATATCAGCCGATATGCGGTAAACAGTTGGGGAGTTTTTTATCTGGAAGCACAGAAAGGATATTCCACTTTGGATGCCAGTTTCATTATTTCCATTAGTTCTGTTTGTGGTATTATCGGCACCATGTTTTCCGGTGTAATTTCTGATAAACTGTTTGGTGGCCGGCGTAATGTTCCGGCTTTGATTTTCGGACTGACGAATGTTTTAGCATTATGTTTGTTCTTATTAGTGCCAGGGGTACACTTTTGGCTCGATGCTGTGGCAATGATCCTCTTTGGACTGGGCATCGGAGTACTGATTTGTTTCTTAGGTGGGCTGATGGCTGTTGATATTGCTCCTCGCAATGCTTCGGGAGCTGCTTTGGGAGTTGTTGGGATTGCCAGTTATATCGGAGCTGGGCTGCAAGATGTCATGAGCGGAGTTTTGATTGAAGGACATAAAACGATCCGGAGTGGGGTAGAGGTTTACGACTTTACTTATATCAATTGGTTTTGGATCGGATCGGCTATATTGTCGGTATTTTTCGCTTTATGGGTGTGGAATGCGAAGCAAAAATAAATCATTGATTATCAGTGGAGTATAAAATAGGGACTTTTTCTTTTAAAGGAACGGGCTCTTGGTTTAAAACCAACGACCTGGTCCTTTAAAACCAACGGGGTGTTTCTTTTAAAGGAATGAGCCTTGATATTTCAGAATTATTTCAGTATCATAATTTTTCTTTGCGGGAGATTTATTATCTTTGTACTTTTAACCCGGTAATCGATGAGTAGAATATTTGCAATTACTAAAATACTGCTGTTTGTGCTATTGGCTGGAATGACTTCCACTGTATTTGCGCAAAGCGATGATTTCACTACATGGACTAAATTCAAAGTGAACTATAAGATCGATCCCCGATTTTCACTTTTAAGCAATCTGGAGTTTCGGACAAAGGATGACGTAAGTAGAATGGACCGTTTGGGATTGGCCATTGGAGGCGAGTATCGGGCTTATTCATTTTTGAAACTGGAAGCCGGATATGAAACTCATTTCCGGAATTTGGGAGATTCGGAATGGAAATTCAGACACCGTTATAACTTTGGAGCAACTGCAAGTTTTCAATATCAGTGGTTGAAAATTGCTTTGAGAGAAAGGTTTCAGCAAACTTTTGACCGTGGAGATTCAAAAGCTCGCCTTCGTTCCCGCTTAAAATTAGCTTATGCACCTGAAAAAGGAATCGTTTCCCCCTACTTCTCAATTGAAATTTATCAAAGTTTGGATGACGCTCCTTTTTGGAGAGCAGATCGTATGCGTTATCGGCCTGGAGTAGAGATAGCTTTGGCTAAACGATGGGCGTTAGATGTTTTTTATTGTTATCAGTATGAGTCTCCAAAAGGTAAACATATTGCCGGGGTAGAAATAGGCTATTCTTTTTGAAAATGTTAGATTACTAATATAATAATGTGTAAGCCTATTTGGTTTTGAAATATCCCTGATTCATAAAGTGCTACTAATTTGATACTTATGAATAAATATAAATATTATTTAAGAAAATGAAGTATTGGTTGATTTATGATTTATACTTTTGCTTTTGGCATTTCAGAATGAAATGTTGGAGTTGATGATTCTCCAGTCGCAACAGACGTGTTGTGTGGAATCTCATAACTGAAAGTGAATACTTCCTCTTATGTCCTTCTTTCTGCCCAATCAAAGATTTCTTATTATTTATATTTAAATAAAGAGGACATGAATATTTTGTTTAGAATGGAAAAAGGAATCGCTGTGTGCCTTTTTTCTTCTTTTTTTGTATTAGCATGTGTAAATCATATTCCGGGAGAGAAGGCTGCAGTCAGCAATGGAGATATTCCATTGAAATTTACTGCTGATATTCATGAAGTGACATATACACGTGTTGCTGGCAATGGCTTTGAAGAGAATGATGAAGTGGGAGTATTTGCCCTTGTAGGGTCCTCCACCATGAAGGAAGAACGTTATGCGGATAATTTGCGTTTCTTTCGTACTTCCGAAAAAGTTTTTGAGTCCAGTGAGCCGATTTATTATCCTGATGATGAGGTAACATTACGTTTGATCAGTTATTATCCTTATCAGGAAGAGGGAGTGAATATGGGAGAAAGTACGATGTCGGTGGCAGTAGAAACAGATCAAAATCTTTCTGCCGGCTATTTCTGCTCTGATTTTCTGGTTGCTTCTCAAAATCTGCAATCAGCTCCTAAAGGAGCCATCGCCCTGCACTATGATCACAAATTTTTCAAATTAAAAATCGCTTTGGTAGGAAAGGAAGGTGAAGAATTGCAGGGTATACTGGATGCTGACCCAAAACTTTCTGTTTGTGGTTTTTATACTAAGGCGATTTATGATTTCCAAAAAGAAACTTATTCCGCTTTTTCTAATGAGAAAAGCATTACTCCTGCCGGAAAATGGGAGATACAGGGAGATCGGTTGAGCGGAAAAGAAGTGATCCTTATTCCGCAGGAAACCACTTTGGGCTATCAATATATCGTATTGGATGTTGGAGGTAAGATATATACCAGCCCATTGCCCTCTTCATTGCAGTTGCAGAGTGGTAAGCAGAGTGAGCTGGCGATTTCCTTCATCCCGACCGAAGATGTTTTGATAAGTAAAGTCGAAGGAGAAATCAATAGTTGGGAAGATGGAAATACAGGGCAGTCCGGGTCCGAAGTCTTCCATAATTATGTGGATGTGTCAAAATTGGTATTTGACGATTCGAAGGTGTATAAAGTGTTGAGTGCTGGGCAGCAGGTAGCAGAAATATGTAAAGAATATCTAGTGACGCCTGATTTTTCTTCACAGGCAATTGTCGTTTATCCGATGAAAGATAACCATGCGGTTGACTTATCCAAGGGAACGGTAGTACAATTGGTCGGACATGCAGATAAAGTGCACGGCGGAACTGTAGCGTGGGATTTGAAAGAACATTCATTGAAATATACTCCTGGAAATCAGGCTGCCCGAAGTAAGGTGTATATTTTGCCTGACGGACAAATAGCATTGTCTATGCCTGAAGAAATGTTGCCCGTATTGGCCATGAAAGATATAATGCGTGATGTGCGTGGGAGTAGTATTCACAATTACCCGATAGTGAAAATTGGTACGCAGTATTGGATGGGAAGTAATCTGAAAACATCATTATATATAGATGGAGAAGAAATTCCGAAACTGGAGATTATGAATGCCGGAGCGACAGGTTATCTATTGTCTCAAACAGATAAGAGTTATTATTTTTATAGTTTTGGAACAATTGTCAGTAATAAGCTGCTTCCTGTAGGGTGGAATATGCCTGATTGGAATGATTGGAATATGCTGAAAACTTATTTGAGTAATGATGCCTCTTTGTTGAAAACCGGGACATGGAAAGCAATAAGTACCGGTGCCGGTGCAATAGTAGGAACTGCTACCAATCTCACGGGTTTTGATGGATATCCGGTAGGAATGTATGCCGGCAAGTTTCAGTCTGCCTATGAAGGAAAATATCTTTCTTATTGGACTTTGAATGAAGCAGGGACAGATGCGGATGAGAAAATATTCTTGTTGAGAAGTGATAAAAACGAAATAGCAGAGGGAAACACCGGGTTAGACAAAGCTTACGCCATTCGTTGCATCCGAAAGTAAATCGTGGAAAATTGTTCTTCTTTTTTATATTTTGCTTATATTTGGGAAGTGAAACTTAAATAGAAGTCATAGATTATGAAGAAAATAATAAATCTCTGGAAAGGTCTGGAAGGGTACAATTGCTTTGGTTGCGCCCCTAATAATGAAGCCGGAATAAAGATGGAGTTTTATGAAGATGGCGACGAAGTGGTAAGTATCTGGAAACCCCGTCCTGAATATCAGGGATGGATCAATACCTTGCACGGTGGTATTCAGGCTGTTCTCATGGATGAAATTTGCGCTTGGGTGATACTTCGTAAATTACAGACAACGGGAGTAACTTCAAAAATGGAGACTCGTTACCGCAAGCCGGTCAGTACTACTGATTCCCATATTGTGTTGCGTGCTTCTATTAAGGAAGTCAAGCGAAATATTGTAATTATTGAAGCTAAGTTATATAATAAGGATGGCGAAGTATGTACCGAAGCGGTTTGTACGTACTTTACGTTCTCGCACGAAAAGTCGAAAGATGAAATGCACTTTGATAAGTGTGATGTAGAGCCAGAAGAGATATTGCCTTTAATTTGAAATAAAAACTGAACTTTTTGTGATAAATGTTTGGAAGTATCAAACAAATGCTTTACTTTTGTCGCATTAAATAAAAGAAATATGAAATATACAGTTGCACATCATCATCATCATTTTCCTAACGAATAACTCGGTGGGCGTGATTGATAGTGTGTATAACTCTATAAAGATAACGAAGGCTTACCGAATACGGTAAGCCTTTTTTTATTTCTGAATTGTTCGAATTGTAAATCATAAAATAATAAATAAAATCATGTTAAGAATCGCAGTACAAGCCAAAGGACGTCTCTTCGAAGAGACAATGGCACTTTTAGGAGAGTCGGATATTAAAATCAGTACAACGAAGCGTACTTTGTTGGTGCAGTCTTCCAATTTTCCTATCGAAGTTTTATTTCTTCGTGACGATGATATCCCGCAAACAGTAGCTACCGGTGTAGCTGATTTGGGAATTGTCGGTGAGAATGAATTTATGGAAAAAGAGGAAGATGCTGAAATCATCAAACGATTGGGATTCAGCAAATGTCGTTTGTCTTTGGCAATGCCGAAAGACATTGAATATCCGGGATTGTCATGGTTCAATGGGAAGAAAATAGCTACTTCTTATCCGGTCATTTTGAGAAACTTCCTGAAGAAGAACGGAGTAAATGCAGAGATACATGTCATTACCGGTTCGGTAGAAGTATCTCCGGGCATTGGACTGGCAGATGCTATCTTTGATATCGTAAGTTCAGGATCTACTTTGGTAAGCAACCGCTTGAAGGAAGTGGAGGTAGTGATGAAATCCGAAGCGCTGTTGATTGGCAACAAAAACATGAGCGATGAGAAGAAAGAAGTACTGGAAGAACTTTTGTTCCGAATGAATGCAGTAAAGACTGCCGAAGACAAGAAATACGTGCTGATGAATGCTCCGAAGGATAAACTGGAAGAAATAATTGCTGTGTTACCTGGCATGAAGAGCCCTACTATTATGCCATTGGCACAAGAAGGCTGGTGCTCTGTTCATACTGTACTAGATGAAAAGCGTTTTTGGGAAATCATTGGCAAATTGAAGGGACTGGGTGCTGAAGGTATTTTGGTGTTGCCGATTGAAAAAATGATAGTCTAATAAGTTTGAATGATGAAACTAATCAAATATCCCTCCAAAGAACAATGGGCAGAACTTCTGAAGCGTCCGGCTTTGAATACGGAGAGCTTGTTCGATACAGTTCGTACTATTATAAATAAGGTAAGAGCGGAAGGTGATAAAGCTGTTTTGGAATATGAGGCGGCTTTTGATAAGGTGACTTTGTCTGCTCTCACTGTGACTTCCGAAGAAATACAGAAAGCCGAAGGACTGATCAGCGACGAGTTGAAATCTGCCATTACGCTGGCTAAACGGAATATTGAAACTTTCCACTCTTCCCAACGCTTCGTTGGCAAGAAGGTAGAAACAATGGAAGGAGTAACTTGCTGGCAAAAGGCGATAGGTATCGAAAAGGTGGGGCTTTATATTCCCGGTGGAACGGCTCCGCTTTTCTCTACGGTATTGATGTTGGCTGTTCCCGCAAAAATTGCGGGATGCAGGGAAATTGTGCTTTGTACCCCTCCCGATAAAAACGGAAATATTCATCCGGCTATTCTCTTTGCCGCTCAACTGGCAGGTGTCAGTAAGATATTCAAAGCGGGAGGAGTGCAAGCTATCGCTGCTATGGCATATGGAACCGAGAGTGTTCCTAAAGTCTACAAAATCTTTGGCCCTGGAAATCAATATGTGACGGCTGCCAAGCAGTTGGTAAGTCTTCGGGATGTAGCCATCGACATGCCGGCAGGTCCTTCCGAAGTGGAAGTGCTGGCTGATACATCTGCTAATCCGGTGTTTGTTGCGGCAGATTTACTGTCGCAGGCAGAACACGGAGTGGACAGTCAGGCGATGTTGATAACAACCTCTGAAAAGCTTCAGGCAGAAGTAATGGAAGAAGTAGACCGCCAACTGGCAAAGCTTCCTCGACGGGAAATTGCTGCGAAATCTCTGGAAAACAGTAAACTGATTTTGGTGAAGGACATGGATGAAGCGTTAGAGTTGACGAATGCATACGCACCCGAACATCTGATTGTAGAGACTGAAAATTATCTGGAAGTTGCTGAACGTGTAATAAATGCCGGTTCCGTCTTCCTTGGCTCATTGACGCCGGAAAGTGCAGGGGATTATGCTTCCGGAACCAACCATACGCTGCCGACTAATGGTTATGCGAAAGCATACAGCGGCGTGAGCCTGGACAGCTTTATCCGGAAAATCACGTTTCAGGAAATTCTTCCTCAAGGCATGAAAGTTATCGGGCCGGCTATTGAAGAAATGGCAGCCAACGAACTTCTGGATGCTCATAAGAATGCAGTTACAGTACGATTAAATACATTGAAATGAAAACATTACAAGAACTTACCCGGCCGAATATATGGAAACTAAAGCCTTATTCTTCGGCTCGTGATGAATATAAAGGCGCTGTGGCTTCCGTTTTTCTGGATGCGAATGAGAATCCTTATAACCTGCCTCACAACCGCTATCCGGACCCCATGCAGTGGGAACTGAAAACACTGTTGTCTAAAATTAAAAAGGTTTCTCCCCAGCATATCTTTTTAGGAAACGGCAGTGATGAGGCGATTGATCTGGTGTTTCGTGCATTCTGCGAACCGGAAAAAGATAACGTAGTTGCTATTGATCCGACTTACGGTATGTATCAGGTTTGTGCCGATGTGAATAATGTGGAGTACCGGAAAGTTTTGTTGGACGAAAACTTCCAGTTCTCAGCAGAAAAGCTTCTTGCAGCTGCAGATGAGCGTACGAAACTCATTTTCCTGTGTTCACCTAATAACCCGACGGGAAGCGACCTGCTGCGTTCTGAAATAGAAAAAATACTCCGCGAATTTGAAGGATTGGTCATATTGGATGAAGCGTATAATGATTTCTCCGAAGCACCTTCTTTCCTCGAAGAGCTGGATAAATATCCGAATCTGGTTGTTTTTCAGACTTTCTCCAAAGCTTGGGGATGTGCCGCTATCCGTTTGGGTATGGCTTTTGCATCCGAAGCAATTATCGGAATCCTGAGTAAAATCAAGTATCCTTATAATGTGAATCAGCTGACACAGCAGCAGGCTATTGCTATGCTGCATAAATATTATGAAATAGAACGCTGGATAAAAACATTGAAGGAAGAACGCGACTATCTGGAAGAAGAATTTGCGAAATTACCTTGTACAGTCCGAATGTACCCGTCCGATTCCAACTTCTTCTTGGCGAAAGTAACGGATGCGGTGAAGATTTACAATTATTTGGTAGGTGAAGGGATCATAGTGCGCAACCGTCATTCCATTTCGCTTTGTTGCAACTGTCTGCGTGTGACGGTGGGTACCAGAGTGGAGAATAATACGTTACTTGCTGCCCTCAAAAAATATCAAGGATAGTATATGAAGAAGAAAATATTGTTTATAGATAGGGACGGGACATTGGTCATTGAACCTCCCATTGATTATCAGCTTGATTCACTGGAAAAGCTGGAATTTTATCCGAGAGTCTTCCGTAATTTGGGCTTTATCCGTAGCAAGCTTGATTTTGAATTTGTGATGGTTACCAATCAGGACGGGCTGGGTACATCTTCGTTTCCGGAAGACACTTTCTGGCCTGCTCACAACTTGATGCTGAAAACATTGGCCGGAGAAGGCATTACCTTTGATGATATTCTGATCGACCGTAGTTTTCCGGAAGATAATGCGCCGACTCGCAAACCGCGTACAGGAATGTTGACGAAGTATATTGATAATCCGGAATATGATCTTGCGGAAAGCTTTGTAATCGGTGATCGTCCTACTGATGTGGAGCTGGCAAAGAATCTTGGTTGCCGTGCTATTTATCTGCAAGAAGCAACGGATGATTTGAAAGAGAAAGGTCTGGAAGATGTTTGCGCACTTGCAACAACAGACTGGGATCAGGTGGCAGAGTTTCTTTTTGCCGGTGAGCGGAAAGCAGAAGTTCGCCGTACAACGAAGGAGACTGATATTTATGTGTCTCTCAATCTCGATGGAAATGGAAGCTGTGATATTTCTACCGGTCTTGGCTTCTTCGATCATATGCTTGAACAAATAGGCAAGCATTCCGGAATGGATCTGACCATTCGGGTAAAAGGCGATTTGGAAGTGGATGAACATCACACCATTGAGGATACTGCCATCGCTTTGGGAGAATGTATTTATCAGGCTTTGGGCAGTAAGCGTGGAATCGAACGTTATGGTTATGCTTTGCCTATGGATGATTGCCTTTGTCAGGTTTGCCTTGATTTCGGAGGTCGTCCTTGGTTAGTATGGGATGCAGAGTTCAATCGTGAAAAAATAGGAGAGATGCCGACGGAGATGTTCCTGCATTTCTTTAAATCATTGAGTGATGCTGCAAAAATGAATCTGAACATCAAGGCTGAAGGACAGAATGAGCATCACAAGATAGAAGGTATCTTTAAAGCGCTTGCACGTGCTCTGAAAATGGCATTGAAAAGAGATATCTATCATTTTGAGCTTCCTTCGAGCAAAGGAGTACTATAATTTGCCTCATCATATTATATAATCTCATAGGATTGCTATATGATAATCAATAACAAACGAATTTGGCTTGGTTTATTTATCGGGATAGTGATGTCTTTTTCGGTTTATGGTCAAAACATAAACGCTGAAAAGATAACTGTTCCCGATAGTAAACTGACTAATTTGTATCAGATAGACTCAGGTGTATATCGTTCGGAGCAACCATCGGATGCTGACTTTAAGGCTTTGGAGAAATACGGTATCCGTGAAGTGCTGAATCTTCGCAACAGGCATAGTGACGATGATGAGGCGGCAGGAACAAAAATAAAGCTTTATCGGCTAAAAATGAAAGCGCATTCAGTCAGTGAAGATCAATTGATCAATGCATTACGCATTATCAAGAACCGCAAAGGGCCGATCGTCTTTCATTGTCATCACGGTTCTGATAGGACAGGTGCAGTATGTGCTATGTATCGTATTGTATTTCAAGGAGTGTCAAAGCAAAAAGCTATTCAGGAAATGACCGAAGGAGGTTTCGGTTTTCATCGTATTTATAAAAATATCATTCGCACTATTGAGAAGGCTGATATAGAACGTATTAAAAGAGAAGTATTACAATAGTGCAATTGACCGTATGTTCTATATAACTCATGCGGAAGGATTCATGTTTTCTTCTGCATGAACTGGTATTTTCTCCTGATCTATTACTTTATTCTTCTAAATGATTTAATCTGTTAGACTTGAGTAACTAATAAACTACACTTGTGTAATCAAGAGGATACACAAGTGTAGCTGAATGGTTGTTTAAGTGTATTTGGCTAATTATTTGCATTTGTAGCTAATTGGCTGAAGAACTTACTGTTATAAAGAAAATGCAGTTTATCTTCCCCTAAAGTCAAAAACAATCGCATGTTTTTTTGTAAACTTCTCTTGAATATGGGGCGTTTTGTGAACTAAATGATTGATATACAGTTATGTGACATTTTTGTTTTACCCCGTATAATACTTAAGATAAATACAAAAATGTCACAGAAGAAAGATCAAAGAGATTATAAATCTTCTATTTCTTTGAGCCAGATAGTTGAACTTGCATCACTTGGCATTCGCCAGTCACCTCTGGGACTGATGGAAATACTACCTACCTTCGGACCATCGGGCAGACAGGAGCGCTTGAACTGCTGATTAAAGAAACGTCGGAAGAAAGTAGATAACCATTTCTTTATTGTTTCTTTGTCATATACATCCTTGAAAGCTATATTAGCCAGATAGTAAATCTTGGAAGGGCGGAAACCAAAACGCAGGAAGTAATAGAGGAAAAAGTCATGCAGTTCATAAGGCCCTACCAAGTCTTCGGTCTTCTGTTTGATTTCCCCGTTTTCGTCTGCTGGAATTAATTCGGGACTGATAGGAGTATCTACAATATCCAGTAAGGTCGCTTTAGCGTCCTCATCCATATCATTTTCCGCTACCCATTGCACTAGATACTTCACAAGTGTTTTGGGAATACTTCCATTGACACCGTACATAGACATGTGATCTCCATTGTACGTAGCCCATCCGAGTGCAAGTTCTGACAAGTCACCCGTACCCACTACCATTCCCCAAGTTTGGTTAGCGATATCCATTAATATCTGTGTGCGTTCGCGTGCCTGAGAGTTCTCATAGGTGACATCATGTACATTGATATCATGATCGATATCTTTGAAATGCTGGATACAGGCATCTTGAATACTGATTTCCCGGATAGAAATGCCCAATGATTTCATTAAATCAATGGCATTGTTATAAGTACGGTCAGTCGTTCCAAAGCCTGGCATTGTAACTCCCAGAATATCTTTGCGGGGTAAACCGAGTTTGTCGAAGGTCTTCACGCAGACTAATAATGCCAATGTTGAATCCAATCCTCCGGAAATACCGACTACAGCTGTTTTAGCTTTGGTATGAACCAGTCGTTGTGCCAAGCCGGCTATTTGGATAGAGAATACTTCTTCACAATGCTCATCCAGTTCTGCTCCTTGGGGGACAAAAGGATGTGAATTGAAGTCTCGGGTCAAAGTAAGCTCTTTGCTATTAATAAACTCCGTTGCGACGGAGATTGCTTTTTTATCTCCTGGATTTCCCTGGCTGGCAGCAAAAGTGGTGTTGATTCTACGTTCTGCCCGTATGCGTTCCACATCGATTTCGCTAATGATCAGTTGCTCCTCCATGCAGAAACGTTTGCTACGTGCCAGTAATGAGCCGTTTTCGTAAATCAATCCGTTTCCCGCAAATACTACATCCGTAGTAGACTCCCCGAAACCACAGGAAGAAAATACGTATCCTGCAATGCAACGTGCTGATTGTTGGCTGATAAGAGAACAGAGATAATGATGCTTTCCGATTCCTTCATTATCGGCAGACATATTGAAAATAATTTCTGCTCCTTGTAAAGCCAATGAGGAACTGGGAGGTATGGTAGCCCAAAGGTCTTCGCAAATTTCGATCCCAAAAGTCGTATCGGAATTTTCAAACAGCAGGTTGGCACCTATGGGAACGATTTGTCCGCATAGGCGTACGGTATCTTCTGTCAGTTGAAGGGCAGAAGTAAACCAGCGCTGTTCGTAGAACTCCTTATAATTGGGGAGGTAAGTTTTGGCAGCAACACCTAGTACTTTTCCTTTTTGAATCACTACGGCGGCATTGATCACGGTTGAATTGACTACTACCGGCATGCCGACAATAGAGATGATGTCCAGTTGGCGGGTATTATTGAGTATCTGCATTAGCCCCATCTCTGCTTCTTCCAGCAAAATCTGCTGTCCGAATAAGTCACCGCAAGTATATCCGGTAATACTCATTTCCGGGAATACTATGATTTGCACACCCTTACCTTCAGCTATTGCGATTTGGCTTTCTATTCTCTCTACATTGAATTTACAGTCGGCCACTTTAACGTGTGGCACGGCTGCAGCTACTTTTACGAATCCGTAGTTCATCTTGTACCTTTTTATATATAGTGGGTACAAAAATAGGAAATAGTTTTGGATTTTTGCCCTTTTGACTCTGAATCCTCAAAATGAGGTGTCTTATGTCGTTTTAATGACTATTGCATAAGCAACTAATAAGAATGTCAAATGGAAAGTAAGATGGTCTTATTTTTGACGGTTTATATGGGATATATCTATTTGTTTATTAATATTTTGTTAATTATGCAATAAAAAGACATTTGAGGAAATTTGGTATAAAAAATGAGACTTTTTGTTTTTTATATTTAACTATTATAATTATATTTGTAGCCAAATTAAATAATTTTATAGGCAATTTACACCTAAACAAACGATAAGCACTTATTAATATCTATAATTTTAGAGAGATGGACATACACTTTATTAGTATTGCAGCGACACAAGACATTTATTTAGACATATGGCGTAATATTAAAAATCAGCCAAGCTAATTTCCCTATTCTATATATTGTATAGACTATTTGATAGTCTGTCCTGGAACGATGATAAAAGTATACTTTTCAAAGTCGCTCCAAGGGGAGAAGTATATTGCTGTTTCATGCGTGAAGCGTAATATGCTAAGTTTTCGTTTTGTAGATAAATCTGTAAAAAATAAATCAATTCATTAATTTAAATTCAAGTATCAAAGATGAGAAAATCAATTCTCTTGTTTGTACTCTTTGCTCTACTGAATATTCCTCTTATGCTTTTTGCACAGAGTGGATATAAGGTAAAAGGACATGTTGTTTCGGCAGAAGATAATGAGCCGATGGTTGGTGTGTCTATTTTAGAGAAGGGTACTACAAATGGTGTAATTACCGACATTGATGGTAATTACACTCTTGAGATTAAGGGTACGGCAAGTGCTACTTTGCTGTTCTCTTATATCGGTATGCAATCACAGGCACATGCGGTTAGTGCCAAAACCGGAACACTGAATGTTCGTCTGGTTTCAGATGCTGCTTTAATAGATGAGGTAGTGGTAGTAGCGTATGGAACTCGTAAAAAAGGGACGATTGCTGGTGCCGTATCCACTGTTAAAGCGGAAAAATTAGAAAATGTGCCTGCTGCAGGTTTTGATCAGTCACTGCAGGGACAGACACCGGGATTATCTGTAATCTCTAACTCGGGAGAACCTAGTAAGGCGGCTGTTTTCCAGATTCGAGGTACGAATTCAATTAATTCGGGTACGGCACCGTTGTTTATTTTGGATGGTGTGCCTATTTCCAGTGCTGACTTTAATACGATCAGTCCGGGAGATATAGAGTCCATCTCTGTATTGAAAGACGCTTCTTCAACCTCTATTTATGGTGCCCGTGCAGCGAATGGTGTGGTTGTAATCACTTCCAAACGTGGGTTGGCAATGGATAAAGCAAAAGTGACATTGCGCGGACAGTGGGGATTCTCACAATTGGCGTCGGATGATAACTGGATGATGATGAATACACCGGAGCGTATCCAATTTGAAAAGGAAATTGGCTTGGACACAGGTAAGGATTATAATTTGCTTTCTCGTACAGATATTAATTGGCTGGATAAAGTATTTAATGATCGCGCTCCATTGCAGAGTTATGAACTGTCTGTTAACCGTGCTACCGATCGTTTGAACTACTATGTCTCAGGAGGATTTTACGATCAGGACGGTATTGCCCAAAGTTCAACTTTCCGTCGTTATAACATGCGTGCCAATGCGGAGGTAAAAGCCAGCAACTGGTTGAAAATAGGTACCAATACGATGATGGCTTATGAGGAAATAGCGCAGGCTGAAGAAGGGGATATGGCACTTTATACTCCTATTTCCGGTTCACGCTTTATGTTGCCTTACTGGAATCCTTATAATGCTGATGGCTCTTTGGCTTCTGAAAATGACGGAACTTGGAAAGGGACAGGACAGAACCCTATTGAGTGGATGGCAAATAACCCTGTAGAACATAAAAAATATAAGTTGTTGTCAACTGTTTTTGCAGATATTACTCCTGTTAAGAACTTGACTGTCCGGGCTCAGTTTGGTGCTGATTATTCTCATTCTACGTCATTTATGCAATCTTTTCCTAGTTATATAATTAATAATAAATCAGGAAGTGCCGGACGTAGTTCGGCGGATATTTTGAGTCTGAGTGAAACTCTTACGGCAAATTACCGATGGGCATTGAATGACGAACATTCATTCAATTTCTTGTTGGGACAAGAAGGTATAGATTATCGTTCAACTGGGTTTCAGGTTGTTACGAGAGGGCAGACAATAGACCGGTTGACAAATGTAACTTCCGGTACGCGGGCCTCTTCATGGCAAGATGTCAATAGTAGCTATTCTTATTTATCGCTTTTCTTCCGTGGCGAGTACAACTATAAGGATTTGTATTATGCGGAAGTTGCCGGGCGTATGGATGCTTCTTCCCGTTTTGGTAAAGATCATCGTTGGGGAGCTTTCTGGTCATTGGGCTTTATGTGGAACATAAAGAACGAGGCTTTCCTGAAAGATGTGGAATGGTTGACTAATGCGCAGATAAAGTTGAGTACCGGTACTTCGGGTAACTCGAGTATCCCTGACTACGATCATCTTGCACTTGTTTCCGGGAATGCCAACTATAACGATGAAGCGGGTATCTTTCCTTTACAGAGTGGAAATGAAAAACTAGGCTGGGAGCAGACTTGGGCTAACAATGTTGGTTTTACTTTGGGGTTCTTTAATCGTGTTAATGTAAACGTTGATTTTTATCATAAGAAGACTACTAATATATTGATGTATGTACCCACATCTTATGCCATAACTGGTGAGGGGTATCGTTGGGAGAATATCGGTGCTATGATGAACCGGGGTGTTGAAGTGGCAGTAGATGGTAATGTCATCCATACAAAGGATTTTACTTGGAATCTTAGTGCTAATTTCTCTTATAATAAGAATAAGTTGTTGGAACTTTACAATGGGGTAGAAGAGTATGTAAATTCTACGACTGGCTTAAAGTATATGGTCGGACATCCTACAACTGAGTTCTTCCTGAATCGTTATGCAGGTGTGAACCCCGCTAATGGGGACGCTTTGTGGTACACAGCCGACGGAGAGTTAACAACTGAATTTCGTCAGGAAGATAAAGTTATGACTGGCAAGACTTTCGATTCTCCATGGGCAGGTGGTTTTGGAACTACCCTCGTGTGGAAAGGGCTTTCATTGTCGGCGCAGTTCAGCTGGATGGCGAAACGCTACGTGATGAATAACGACCGCTTCTTTGAAGAAAGTAACGGACTGTATAGCGCATATAACCAGTCTAAGCGACTGTTGTATGATCGTTGGAAAAAGCCCGGTGATATTACGGATATTCCCCGCTACGATGTGGTGGCACAACTTGACGACCGCTTTCTTGAAAATACTTCATTCCTTCGTTTGAAGAATCTGACATTGGCTTATTCACTTCCGCAATCGTTGTTGAAGAAAAGTAATTTCTTCACAGCAGCACGCGTTTACCTGCAAGGACAGAATTTGCTGACTTGGACTGGTTTTACCGGACTTGACCCGGAAGTTGCAAGCAATATTTATAGAGCACAATACCCGGCATCACGCCAATTTACTTTGGGTGTTGAAGTTTCATTCTAAATAGTATATTAAAGAAAGATGATTAAGAAATTTAAATTATATATCTTGTTGGCTGCCGTGGCATTTTCCTGCACTTCCTGTTTGGATAAGATGCCTGAGGATGCAATCCCTTTCGATAAGTCTATCCAGACGGTAGATGATGTAAATCTGGCTGTTATAGGTATTTATGATACTTTTAAAAGTAGTGCCTTGTACTCCGGAAGTCTTACGTTATTACCCGATTTGCAGACTGACTTTGTGTATGGAGTAAACGGAAATACGAATACTTATGGAGATATTTGGCGTTGGAAAGACATTTTGGCAACCAATACAAATATTGAAGGTGTTTATGCTGCATTATATAATGTAATCAATCGTTGTAACTTTCTGCTCGACCGTGTGGATGGAGTAAGAAATAAAACTACTAATGATAACGATTTGGATAAAATAGACCAATGTTGTGGTGAAGCCTATTTTGCCCGTGCGCTTGCTTATTCGGAATTGGTAAAACTTTTCTGTAAGGCTTATGAAAGTGATGAAGACGCAGCCAATCAGTTGGGTGTTATCCTGACCGAGCATTATGCAGGAGACGAAGAAATGAAGCGTGCTTCACTGAAAGATTCTTATCAGTTTATCCTTAGTGATCTCGATCGTGCAGCTGAATTGCTGGCATTGGATGAGGATTACAATCCGGCTACTGATGGTGCTTTGTTCAATAACGCTACTTATTTCAATGAATACACTGTATATGCTTTGCGTGCACGCGTAGCTCTCTATATGAGAAAGTGGGATGAAGCTATTAAGTATTCTAGTAAAGTAATAGACAGTGATTACTTTGTCTTGTCTAGCTGTACTCAGAATATTTCTTCCGGAGTGAGTTATTACAAGTATATGTGGACGAATGACCTCTCTACTGAAATTATTTGGAAAGTTGGTTTTACCGTAAATTCTTATGGAGGTCGCTTGGGACAGATTTTCTTTAATTACGACTATAGTAATTATCGTCCTGATTATGTGCCGGCAACATGGGTTCTCAACTCATATGATAATAACGACTTACGTGTATCTACTTTTTTCCAATCATATACTACTGGCTATAGTCACCATCTTTCTTGGCCTTTGCTGATAAAGTATTTTGGTAACGAAGCATTCCTGGAAACTAAGATACTTCACGTCTGTATGCCGAAAGTACTTCGTTTGTCGGAACAGTATCTGATACGTGCTGAGGCTTATGTACAACAGGAGAAGCCTGATTATGGTCGTGCCGGAAAAGATATCACTACTCTTCGTACAGCACGTTATTCCAGTTATGGTGGTTCTACTTCTTTGACGGCTTCCAATGCAATGGATGTTATTGAGGCAGAACGCGTGAAAGAACTTTATATGGAAGGTTTCCGTCTTCATGATTTGAAACGCTGGCACAAAGGTTTTGAGCGTAAACCACAAGACCAGTCATTGGCAAATGGTAGTAGCTTGAAAGTAGAAGCTGACGATCCTTTGTTCGTGTGGCCTATACCGCAGCACGAATTGGACGCTCCGGGCTCACAAGTCCAACCGAATGAAAGTAACAAATAAGATTAAAAGCATACGATAATGAAGAAATTATTAATAGGATGTATGGCAGCCATTGCTGCTCTGATAGCTCTTTCCGGATGCGATCAGGACAAGGTGTTATACAACGGATCCAGTTATCTTATGTTTTCTGACACGCTTTATACTTATGCCGTGCAAGAAACGAATGAGATATTTAATGTTCCTGTCTCTGCTACTAAGTCTGTTGACTACGACCGCACGCTGGCTGTCGAAGTGATAGACAAAGAAAGCAATGCCGTGGAAGGTAAGCATTACAGAATTTTGTCGAATACCGTTACCATTAAAGCGGGCGAAATGAGCACTAACGTGGAGGTGGAAGGTATTTATAAGAATATTGGTATTAGCGACTCGCTGGGCTTTGCTTTGCGGCTCGTAATTCCTGAAACTGAGCAATGGAGTATGTATGGAACTGAGGCAAAAGTTGTGATGCAGAAGGTTTGTCCGTTTGATATCAAAAACTTTACAGGATATTGCAAGGTGACTTCTACCTATTTATCATCGGATTACTATCCGAAGAATGTAGACTTGCGTTTGGTAACTTCTGATGTGGTAGAGGGTAAAGAAAATACAGTTGTTATACATGACCTCTACTTTGATGGCTACGATATGGAAATCACCTTCAATCGGGATGATATCCTGCAACCGATCGTCGAAATGGAAGAGCAAATTTGTGGAACGACAGGTGAGGCTTTCAACACCATTCACGGTGACGACAAATTGCGGCTTAATCAACCTACCGCTTATACTTCTTTTTATAGTACTAATGAGAACTTTGTCTTCCAATATGTCACAATGAGTGTGAATAATAGAGATGGCTCATTATATGGTGTAGTAGGAACATTTGCCAATGTCATAGAATGGATAAGTGAAGCGGAAGCAGAAAAATTAAAAGAACAAGGATATTAAAAAATAAGAATATAAATGGATATGAAAAAGTTTAGTTTAAAACCACTAGGAGATTCTTGTATGAAGATGTCGTGCAAGAGTTGGTTCTTCATTGGCTTACTCATGACTTTCTGTCTGGCAGCGTGTTCGGACGATGATGACGATGCAGTGGCTCCGATATTTCCGGAAAAGCAGAACATTGTTTGCAATGCAGGTGAGACAAAAGAGTTTACTTTTACGGCTAATACGAATTGGAGTTTGGCATCTTCCGCCATTTGGTGTAAGTTTCAGTCCAATGATATGGAAGAATTTGTTGTGTCCGGAACAGCCGGTACACAAACTGTAACAATCTTAGCTACTGATGACAATCAGAAAGTGGATAACATTAGTGTGGCTAAATTGGAATTGACAATGGGTGGTCAGACTATTGTGATTGGAGAGGTAACTCGTTCGGCTAAGGGATATGAATTGGAAGTATATGATGAAGCAGGCGAGGTGGTCAAAGAACTTAAAGTGGGCTATCAGGACTTCTCTAAATTTAGCGTTAAAGCTAATTTCCGTTTTGCCGCTACAAACCTGCCGGGTTGGGTAGAACTGGAAGGCGGCTCTCTTGTAGGTGCAGTTAATCAAGAAGTGACTGGTGGCTTGAAGATAATAAAAGATGAGAATCGTGAAAAATATCCGGTTGAAGCAAGCGATAAAAACGTGATTACATTCTCTGACGAAGAAGGTAAAGCATTCTATTCTTTTAAAGTTTCTTATGATGGCATGACACCTGGGGTTATGGAATTGACGCTTCCGTCAACTTATCCTACCAATTGGGTTGTTTCAATGGATGGAAAGACATTTACACAAAAAAGTACGGGTGGTAGTACTGGTGATATTACTTTACACAAAAGAATGCCATTCACTATTAAAACTTTAAGTGATAAATATGTATTTGTATATATGGAGGAATGGGAAGATATGCTGGGAAATAAGAATATTTCAACAATAGACCCTGATATGATATGGATGCATTGTGAAGGTGAAAAAGGTAAAATAAATCTCACAGTTGATGAATATACTCCAAATGTTAGTTGGGGAGAGCCTGAATCTAGAACTGGTTATGTTCTTGCGTTCTCACAGGCTGAGTATGAAAGTATCAAAGATAATTTGGAAGAAACTATTGTTGAAAATGGAGAGATAGCTTATAAGTATGAACAGAGAAATCTTTTAATTGGCTTTACTCAGAAAGAAGTGAAAGAAGAACCCGGTAATCAGAGCTTCATTATAAAAAAAGCCGGATGGGAAGAAGTTTCACCTACTAAAACAACAAATACTTCTATTTTAGAACTCCTCCAAGGAAACTATTTTATTGATGATGTTTATTCAATATCTGCTAATGCAGGCGAATATTATGCGGTTAATCCGTTATTATCCGAAAGTGAATGGATAGGTGAAGCTTATGCAATTAATGCTGATGATGAGGATGTTACTGTAACTCTTGAGGCATCAATGGATGAGACTGGAAATATGATTTTGGGGGTCACTGTACCTGACGTTTTTAAGGAAGATTTAATCATTGTTTTTAAGGGAACAGATATGCTCTTTAAGAAGGCTTTGGTGATTACCCCTGCCAATTAATTAATTTAGATAGTATATTAAATGAATCTACATAAATTATACTCAATATTCTTCTTACCCCTCATCGTCAGCTTACTAACGATGGTGGTAACTGGTTGCTCTGATGACGGTGACGAGGTACTGCAAAGCCAATACGGCTATGTGCAGTTCAAGCTCTATAAGAGCACCTCTTTTGAGAAAGGAACAACCACCCGTGCAACAGACAAACTGGAAACGTTGTCTAGTGCACAGAAGATAAAGGTTGTGATGACGCACAACGGAACGACCGTTTCACAGACTGTACCCTTGAACGCATACAATGCGAACAATGCGGAATATGGTCTGCGTAGTGATAAATTGCAGTTATTGGCCGGCACTTATAAGATTATCGGTTACTACCTGTATGATAAACTTGATGAGGTTCTGTTGGCAGGACCTGGTGGAGATGACAGCGAATTTACCGTTGTCGGTCAAGGACTTCAGGAAAAAGCGTTGGCTGTAGATGCTGTAGCACGCGGAACTGTTACTTTTAAGCTAACGAAAGAAGGTCTTAGTACACGTGCGGTCGGTGAATATTTATTTAGCAATATTCGCTATGTCGATGTTACTGTAATGAACACCTTTACTCGTGTCACAACAGAGATGAAAGGGATGAAAGTTACTTATGAAGAAGGCTCTAAGGAAAACCAGAACCCTGATAATGCTAATGACAAGTATATGGACATAGGTGTGGCAACATGTGATTCTGCCGTATGGCTTCCTGCCGGTACTTTTCAAGTAGTGGCATATACCACCTATACACAAAGTGGTGGTACGCGACCGGTATTGGAAACACAGTCCGTAAGAGGAGAACCTTTTACAGTGAAAGACAATGAATTGACAGAAGATGCTAATGTGCCTATCCAATTGAAAGAGACTGCAGAATACATTAAGGACTACAAAGCGCTGAAAATTATTTGGGAAGCCTTGGACGGAAAGAACTGGAAGTACAATGGCGGTACTGTGAATAATACTGTCAGCAGTTCAAACTGGAACTTTAATAAAGAACTGGATATGTGGGGGGATCAGCCTGGAGTTGATCTCGATAACAATGGACGTGTTATAGGGCTTTCACTTGCTGGCTTTGGTGCTAAAGGCAGAGTGCCTGATGCTATCGGACAGTTAACTGAACTAAAAACTCTTTCTTTTGGTACGCATAGTGAAATATTGAGCGGCAGACTCTTTGGTGAAGATGAACTGACCCCAGATATGAGCGAGGAACAGAAGCAAAGAATACGTATGCATTACAAAAGAACATTTCTTGATCGCGATCCGCGTCTGAATATGTCGGAACTTTTGCAAGACGGTATTAACAGACATCCTGACCTGCAACCGATAAAGAAGAATAACCGCATTTCATTAAAGGATACTCAAATAGGTATCCTTACTAATCGAATAACATTTATTTCAAAGGCTATTCAGCGATTGACTAATTTACAGACAATCTATTTTGCCAATTCGCCGTTTACTTATGATAATATCGCTGCCGATTGGGAAGATGCCGATTCAGAATATGCTAAGCAGTATGCGGATGAAGAGTTAAGTTGGAGTAATCTGACAAAACTGACGGATCTGGAATTATATAATTGTCCAAATCTGACACAGATACCGGAATTTATATATGATTTGCCGGAGTTACAGTTATTAAATATAGCTTGTAATAAAGGTATCAGTGGGGATCAACTGACTGCTGACTGGCAAAGGCTGGCTGACGATGAAGATACAGGGCCAAAAATTCAAATCTTATATATGGGTTATAACAATCTGGAAAGATTCCCCGAATCTGCATCCTTACAGAAAATGGTAAAACTTGGCTTATTAGATTGTGTACACAATAATGTAAAACAATTGGAAGCTTTCAGTACAAATGTTAAACTGACAGACCTTAAGCTGGATTATAACCAGATTGAAGAAATCCCGGATAACTTTTGTGCATTTACCGATCAGGTAGAAGGCTTGGGCTTTTCTCATAATAAGTTGAAATATATACCGAATATTTTTAATGCTAAATCGGTATATGTTATGGGTTCTGTCGATTTCTCGTATAATGAAATAGGTTCGGAAGGAAGCAATATCGATTGTCCGATGGCCCAATTCAAGGGTATCAATGCCAGTACAGTGACTTTATCGTATAATAAAATAACGAAATTCCCTACAGAACTGTTTGCATCAGGTTCACCGATATCGACTATTGACTTGAGTAATAATCTGATGACATCGATTCCGGAAAATTCGCTGAAACCCAAAGAAGGAAACTATAAGAATACGTACATGCTGACCATTATAGATTTGCGCTTCAATAAATTAACAAGCTTGTCTGATGACTTCCGGGCGACAACCTTGCCTTATTTGAGTAATATGGATGTTAGTTACAACTGTTTCTCTACGTTCCCGACACAGCCGTTGAACAGTAGTCAATTGAAGGCTTTTGGTATTCGTCACCAACGTGATGCGGAAGGTAACCGTATCTTGCGCCAATGGCCGACAGGTATCACTACCTGTCCGAGCTTGATCCAGTTGCAAATCGGTTCAAATGACATCCGTAAAGTAGATGAAACTCTGACACCGCAGCTTTATATATTGGATATCGCAGACAATCCGAATATCTCTATTGATGTGACCAAAGTATGTCCTTATATTGAGGCAGGTATGTATGCGCTGTTCTATGATACTACGCAGGATATTCGTGGTTGTGATGCTTTAGGTATTGAACGATAATATAAAAGATTCTATTAATGAAATATTTTAGTAAAATAACATTAGGACTGATTCTTTGTGCGGGGTTCGTATCCTCGTGCAAGGATGATGATGAAGTGGGAATCGATGGCATTACGATAGATAAGGAAGAAATTACTATCGGTGCCGAAGGAGGAACTGAGAAGATTGCCGTTTCGTCCAATGATCAATGGGTGGCACGTGTGTCACAACCTTGGATTGCCGTTTCACCGGCAAATGGGCTGGGCTCGGCAGTATGTGATCTTGCTATAGACTCTACACTGACAAATGTTGCGCGTACGGCGCAGGTACGTTTCACTATGGACGGTCGGGAACCTCGATTGGTTACAGTTACACAGTTTGGTTTCGGTAAGCAAATCTTAGTGAGAGAACCGGAAGTGAAAATCCCTAGTTCGGATGTTTACAAAGATCGTCATTTCGAGTCTACTATTTCCACGAATGTGAATTTCAAAATCGGAAGTGTGGATTATTCTTTTGCAGAAGAAGCGACCATGACCGATGAAGAGAAAAAGGAAGTGGAAGGAGAACGTAGCAACTGGGTGACATTGCCGAAAGATAAAGACCTGGAAGTGAATTTAGACAGAGGAGCACGTCCCCGTACTTTGAAAGTTGATTTTCGATGGGGAATGAACGTGGCTCCATATACTCGTGTGGCAAAGATTCATCTGATTCCGGTAAATTCGGATGATCAACTGGTGGACGACAATGGTAATAAAATAGATGCAGTTGTGCTGACTGTTACACAGGAAGCTGCCATGAGAATCGAAGACAATCGTGCAGGTGACTCATTAGCTATTATCACCATTAATAACAAACTCCAGAGTATGATGAGCTTTGATACCAGTGAAAGTATGATGAACTGGGATTTCGTGACACTTTGGGAAGCTACGGATAAGGAAATAAAAGATGGAGAACTTCCGGAAGAAGCTGTGGGGCGTGTACGTTCTGTACATTTTGCTATGATCGATCTGCAAGACGGTGAAACATTGCCGAAGGAAATTCGTCATCTGAAATATCTGGAATCATTTGCTGTCATGAGTAATGCCAACAGACAGATACGTACGATCCATTTAGGTGAGGAAATCTGTGAATTGGAATATCTGAAAGATTTGAAGATGTTCTCTTTCGGTATGAATGATCTCCCTAAGAATTTTGTTAAACTGGGTAAAAAGATGGTAAGTCTTGACTTGTCAAGTAATAATTTCCAGAAGTTATCTGTGATTACAGATGTGGTAAACGAAGAAAATTTCCCACATTTAAGATCATTATCATTGACCGGATGTCGTGCTACAGAAACACTGAAAGACTTAACTCAGATTGATGGAAACAATCAATATAATGGTAAGGATGTTGGGTTGCATGTTAATATTTCACAAGGACAGCCGGAAAGAGCAGCATTCCTGAAATTGCTGACTTGGGATAAACTGAATGCACTGTTCCTGTCTTATAACTTCCTTGAGGGAGAATTACCTACTGACGCAGAAGTTAAAAGTGCATTGGCTGCTGCCAGAAAACCATTAACTTATCAACATGATGATTTCTTCACTAAAGAGGAATTGACTGCTACACCATCATTATTCCTTGATAAGATATCAAAGGATACTTGTCAATGGTTGCTGACGGGTGACAATCAGGTTACTTATCAGAAGCAGTCTCCGGTAACAGGACAGGATATTCCACGTGTACTACCATTTGCCCGTACAGTTCATATTAATTTGAACTTCTTGACTGGTGCAATACCGAACTGGCTTCTGTTCCATCCTTACTTTGTATATTGGTATCCGGAAACTATGGTATTCAATCAGCAAGAAGGAGGTATAAATTCAGAAGGAAAGGCAGTTGGATTTAGCAATGTGGATGTTGTGAATTACGATTATTCTTACTACTATGGGGATAAAGACCCGGAAGCAAGTCAGGTTGTTAAAGGTGTAGCCTATCCGCTATATTACAGAAAATTTGTATTATCGGGGACAACAGACTAAGATAACTGTGGAATAAATATCATTAACAAGAATAACTTTTTAAAAAGGAACAATGAAGAAAAAAATCTTATATACAGCACTGTTTGCCCTGATGCTGGCTTCATGCTCGGAACAAGAATTTATTGAACAGCCGTCTACCCCTGCAGGGGGGACGGAAGTTCAGTTTCCGACTGATGTCACTTCCGGTGAATTGCTGATTAAATTCGATCCTGCAATGACCGAAATTCTTGACCAAGCCCTCAAGGTTGCGACAAGAAGTGGAGGAGCCATGACCCGTTCCGGGATTCCATCTACTGATGAAGTATTGGCTATTTTGGGTGCATACCAGTTTGAACGTATATTTCCGGTCGATGCTAAAAATGAAGAACGCACCCGTAGTGCCGGACTACATTTGTGGTATCGAGTGAAGTTTAATGAAAATACGGACCTGAAGGAAGCGGCCAGCCGTCTTGGTAAATTAGGTGAAATATCAAAAGTACAAGGCAATAGCCGTATTAAACGTGCTTACAAAACCGAAGGATATCGGAGTTATATCAACGAGAGCGCTTTGCGGCAAAAGGCTGCTACACGTGCTGTATCAGCAAGAAGCTCGTTCTCCGATCCAGGATTGTCTTATCAATGGCATTATAATAATACTGGAGAGAATGAATTTGATAATCAAAATGATTTAGGTAATGGTTCGGAAGCAGGGTGTGATGTCGGTTGTACGGAAGCCTGGCAGAAATGTAAGGGCGATCCGTCTATTATAGTCGCTGTACTGGATGAAGGTGTAATGAATACACATCCTGATCTGGTTGGTAATATCTGGATTAATGAAGGAGAAGAACTTTATGCTGATGACGATGCTGATGGTAACGGATATAAGGATGATAAATATGGTTACAATTTCGTAAGTAATACAGGTGTTATCTCATGGATGGAAACAAGCGATACGGGACACGGAACACACGTCGCCGGTACTATTGCTGCTATGAATAATAATGGTATCGGTGTTTGTGGTATTGCCGGTGGTGATGGGACGAAAAATTCGGGTGTGAAGATTATGTCATGCCAAGTGTTTTCCGGAGACTACGGTGTCAGCTTGGATGCTGAGGCCAGAGCCATCAAATATGCTGCCGATAATGGCGCTGTTATTTTGCAGTGTAGCTGGGGATACAACTCTTCTTTAGCTAATATGATCGAAGGATATACTCCAGGGCCGGGAACGGAAAAAGAGTGGGAGAGTATTTATCCATTGGAAAAAGAAGCATTAGATTATTTTATCAATAACGCCGGTTCTCCCAATGGAGTGATTGATGGTGGTTTGGCTATTTTTGCATCCGGTAACGAATATGCAGGAATGCCGGCATTCCCCGCTGCTTATTCCAAATGTATAGCAGTGAGTGCGGTGGCTGCCGATTTTAGCCCGGCTTCTTATACTAACTACGGTGTGGAAGCGACAGTTTCTGCTCCGGGTGGTGATACGGAGTACTATAATCCGGTAGGTAAAGAAGATCCTGAAGCTTGGGCAGAAGGTATATACTCCGGTTCTATTCTTTCTACTTGGATACAGAACGGTACTGCTACTTATGGTTTTATGGATGGTACATCTATGGCTTGTCCGCATGTATCGGGAGTAGCGGCATTAGGCTTGTCCTATGCTGTAAAACAACGCCGTCATTTTAAAGCAACTGAGTTCATTGAACTGCTGAAGAATTCTGCAAAACCATTGGACGGCTGGTATACTGGCGGAAAAGTGAAAACTTATTATCGCAATCATCTTTCTGCCGGTGCTTCTCCTACAAAAGTAGAACTGTCGAAGTATGTCGGCAAGATGGGTACAGGCTTAGTAAATGCCGGAAGTTTGCTTAACAGTATTGAAGGGAGTGGTTCGGATATGGTAGTGCCAAATGTCTATGTGGCAGAAAGTACAACATCGACTCTTAATTTGGCTTACTACTTTGTAAATGGTGAAACACTGACTTATACTTGCACATCGAGCGACCCGGCTACCGCTGCAGTGAGCGTAAGTAATACGCTTATGACCGTATCTGGTATAAAAACCGGTACAGCTCGTATTACAGTGAAAGTAAGCAACGGAAGCGAACAGTCCATTGCCGTTACCGTCCGTAAAAAGGCTAATGATAACGGTTGGATGTAATTTTAATATTCAATGAAACCAATTACTTGGATACGGTTATTTTTACTCTGTGTGGTCATCGGATCATTCCGGGCGGTTGAAGCCAAGGGGATTCGTTTCATTCCGCAGGAAAAAACAGATACGCTGATAAATCCGCCGCTAATGAAGCAGGGGGAACAAATTCTGCGCTTCGACAGTACTGTGTTGAATGTTGGAACAATGACGGAGGATGATGCTCCAAAGACCTATCGTTTCACATGTACTAATATAAGTAATAAAATGATAAATCTGACTCGTGTAAGAACTACCTGCGGATGTGCAGTGGCGGATGTTCGTACCGGAGAAATACCTCCCGGTGAAGCGAGTGTTATTGCATTGACCTATAATCCGAAAAGCCACCCGGGGACGATAGATACGAATGCTTTCGTTTATCTGTCTCTGTCGGACCGGATGCCTGTGGCACGCCTCACATTGACGGGTAATGTATTGCCCGGAGCAGATGAATGGGGACGCTATCCTTATGCGATGGGCAAACTGAGGCTAAAACAAAACCGGATGGAATTTCGGGAGGTGATGTCAGGAAAGCGTGCTTCGGAACGAATACTTTGCGGTAACAGCGGGGAGCAATCATTGCGTTTGACAGTTCTGAACCTTCCCTGTTTTGTTACTTTTCGCACAGAACCGGAAGTAATCAGTCCGGGCAGTGAAGCCGATATAATAATCACGATAGATGCTTCCCTGATTCCTGTGGAAAAGGGCGATTCGTTTATCTTTCCTGTTATAATAGAAGGAGTAAGCGGACAACAGGCTGACCGGACATTGAGTATTAAAGTAAACTGTATTAAGTAACGATAAAAATAAAAAGAAGACATGAAGAATATTCTTAAATTAATGGCTTTATTCGCCTTCCTGCTTTGTTTCATATCTTGTGATGAAGATGAGAAGGCAGAGATCCCTACATTGCCGGTCACTGCTGCTAACCTGAACGGAACATGGCAACTTTCTGAATGGAATGGACAGCCTATGGCAGAAGGTACATATTGCTACATAACCTTTAACCGTAAAGAATTGACTTTTGAAATGTACCAGAAGTTCGACAGTATGTACGCGCGCCATATCACTGGTCATTTCAGCCTTGAAAATGATCCTTATTTAGGATATATTATCAGCGGAGAATATGATTTCGGTAATGGTGACTGGAATAATGATTATATCGTAACCGATTTGTTGGAATCGGGTTCCATGATCTGGACTGCAAAAGACGATGACAACGATGTGAGTAAATATGTTCGTTGTGAAAAAGTACCTGCATCGATCATAGAAGAAGCCAAGGTGGACAAAGACTAAGGCAGAAGCGAGGTATATTAACGCAAAAAGGTCATCTTTCAAAAGGTGGCCTTTTCGTTTGAATGGATTTTGTAATACTTCTCTGCAAAAAAAGATTGAATTTATTTGGAAATGATATTGGGACTTTCTATATTTGCATCAGATTTATAATTGTAATGAATACAACTTTGAAAAGAGGGAGAACTTATGAAACCATACGAACGATTGTTAGAGCATAATATAAAGCCTTCCATGCAGCGCATAGCGATCATGGAATATTTGATGAATCATCCCATTCATCCCTCGGCTGATGATATCTATACAGCGTTATCTCCTTCTATGCCGACACTTTCGAAAACGACGGTATACAACACTTTGAGATTGTTTTCGGAACAGGGAGCTGCATTGATGCTCACGATTGATGAGAAGAATACAAATTTTGATGCGGATACTTCTGTTCACTCTCATTTCTTATGCAGGTATTGCGGACATATTTACGACTTAAAATCTCCGGAAGCCGTGAAGAAAGTTGAAAGTCTGGAAATGGATGGGCATCAAGTGACGGAAGTTCATTATTATTATAAAGGTATATGCAAGAATTGCTTAAGAAAAGATAAAGAAACACGTATTGACTAATTAATTTAAAATTGAGAAGAAAATGAAAAAATTTAGATGTACTGTATGCGGTTACGTTTATGAAGGTGACGCAGCTCCTGAGAAATGTCCTTTGTGTAAAGCTCCTGCCAGCAAATTCGTAGAAGTTGTTGAAGTAGAAGGTGGTGCATTGTCTTTTGCTGACGAACACGTGATTGGTGTTGCAAAAGGTTGTGACGAAGAAATGATCAAGGATCTGAATAATCACTTTATGGGTGAATGTACTGAAGTAGGTATGTATTTGGCTATGAGCCGTCAGGCTGACCGTGAAGGTTATCCTGAAGTAGCTGAAGCTTTCAAACGCTATGCTTGGGAAGAAGCTGAACATGCTTCTAAATTTGCAGAATTGCTGGGTGACTGTGTTTGGGATACAAAAACTAACCTGCAAAAGCGTAAAGATGCTGAACAAGGTGCATGCGAAGACAAAAAACGTATAGCTACTCGTGCTAAAGCTTTGAATCTGGACGCTATTCACGATACTGTACACGAAATGTGCAAGGACGAAGCTCGTCATGGTAAAGGTTTTGAAGGACTTTACAACCGTTATTTCGGAGATAAGAAATAATAAAGCCTTATAAATAACTTTTAAAAGGTTTGTGTTCTATAGTGAATGCAGACCTTTTTTGTTTATATTTGCCTATCAACTTTATAAATACCACAATTATGAGAAAGGTACAACTATTGTTCGTTTGTTTAATGCTTTCAGCGGCTGCTTTTGCTGCTGATAAGGTTGTTAAGTTACCAAAACCTAATTTAAATCGTACTGGTACGGTGATGAAGGCATTGTCTGAACGTCAATCTACGCGTGAGTATGCTTCGAAAGCGTTAACTCTTGCTGATTTGTCAGACTTATTATGGGCGGCCAACGGAATCAATCGTTCGGATGCTGGAAAACGAACGGCTCCTTCCGCTATGAATAAGCAGGATGTAGACGTATATGTGATATTATCGGAAGGAAGTTACTTGTATGACGCAAAGAATCATCAGTTAAATCTGATTGCTGAAGGAGATTACCGTGGAGCGGTAGCGGGTGGCCAGGCTTTTGTAAAAACGGCTCCGGTATCTTTAGTATTAATCAGTGATGTTTCCCGTTTTGGTGATGCTCAGAAGATACAGAATCAACTAATGGGAGCCATGGATGCCGGTATTGTTTCTCAGAATATTTCTATTTTCTGTTCTGCGGCTAAACTGGCTACAGTGCCACGTGCTTCGATGGATGCCGCTCAGCTGAAGAAAGTATTGAAACTGAAAGATAGTCAGATTCCTATGATGAATCATCCCGTGGGATACTTTAAATGATCTTTATTCTGCATATAAAAATGGTGACACTATCCACACCGGATAGTGTCACCATTTTTATATTATAATGTCATTATCCTGACCGGATAGTGTCACTATAATTAGGGCTCTTTATTTCAGTAGAAATTCATCGATAGCTTTCTTGTAAGTTGCTTTGTCAGCCGCTCCACGGAAAAGCTGCGGATCTCCTTTCATAGGAATGAATACAAACAATGGAATGCTTGTTGCGTTGAACAAGGCAGCAAGTTCTTTCTGTTTGTCTACATTGACTTTGTAGATTGTTATTTTCCCTGCATATTCCTTTGCCAATTCTTTCATGATTGGGGCTGTCTGGCGACAAGGACCACACCAGTCTGCATATAAGTCGATGATGGCAGGTTTGTCACCTTTGTATTTCCACTCTTTTGATTTTTCATAATCGAAGACGTCTTTCAGAAACATTTCTTTGTCCATTACGACGACTTCACCGTTACCTGTTACCTCTTTTTTACCTTGATTGGCATCCGGTTTGTCATTGAAGGCGTATACGATAACGCTCAGCATGACAAAAGCTACCATTGCTAATACTTTCTTCATTCGCTATTTTCCTTTTATATGTAATTTTGTTCGATGATTCCTTTTAATTCATTACTGTGGATAACTCCGGAATGTCTCCATACGGCTTCTCCATTTTTGAATAAAATAAAAGTCGGCACTGCCTGTATGCGATATTTAGTAGCCAAATCTTCATGTTGGTCAACATCTATCTTCACAATACGGGCTTTATCTCCTACCATTGTTTTCAATTCTTCTAAAACGGGTTTCATTGCTTTGCAGGGTCCACACCATTCTGCAAAGAAATCAACTAAAACGGGTATCGGTGACTGTATTAAATCTTCAAACTTTTCCATAATCTTTCCTTTCTTAAATTTAAATATCAGTCTTTGAAGACTGCAAATATAATTTCTATTTTATTAATATAACGGGAAAAAGCTGTTTTTGTTCATAAAATAGTAATTGTAGAGTCATCTTATTGTAATCTGGAAAAGGGAACTTTGCATAACGAAAAACAAATAAATAAGAAATAAACTAATAATGATAGCCTCATGAAATTTTTATTTATTGTACAAGGCGAGGGTAGGGGACACTTGACACAAGCTATTACCCTTGAAGAAATGTTGTTGCGTAATGGACATGAAGTAGTGGAAGTATTAGTCGGTGAGAGTTCATCACGTATCTTGCCCGGATTTTTTAACCGGAATATACAGGCACCGGTCAAACGTTTTATCAGTCCTAATTTCTTGCCTGCGGCAGATAATAAACGAGCGAATCTAAAGAAAAGTTTTATTTATAATTTACTGCGTATTCCGGAATATTTTCGCAGTATGTGCTATATTAACCAGCGGATTAAGGATACAGGGGCGGAAGTAGTGATCAACTTCTACGAGCTTTTGACAGGACTTACCTACACACTCTTTCGTCCCTCCGTTCCATATGTCTGCGTCGGACACCAATATTTGTTTTTACATCAGAATTTTGAATTTCCGGATAAAAACTCTTTTCAATTACGGATGCTGCGTTTCTTCACCAAGATGACAGCTGTAAGATCTTCGAAGAAACTTGCTTTATCTTTCAATGATATGGAACCGGACAGGGTAGAACAAGTGGTGGTAGTTCCTCCTTTAATTCGGCAGGAAGTAACTGCTATTCAACCGGAAGAAGGAAATTATATTCATGGATATATGGTAAATTCCGGTTTTGCAGATAGTGTGGAGGAGTTTCATACGATATATCCGGAAGTTCCTTTGAGGTTTTTCTGGGACAAAGCAGATGCAGATGAGGTGACCAGGATTGACGAAACACTAAGTTTCTATCAGATAGATGATGTGAAGTTTCTTAATGGGATGGCCGGTTGTCGTGCTTATGCTACCACTGCCGGGTTCGAATCTATCTGTGAAGCAATGTATCTGGGAAAACCTGTATTGATGGTTCCGGCACATATTGAGCAGGATTGTAATGCCCATGATGCAATGAGGGCAGGAGCAGGGATTATCAGTGATTCTTTTGATTTGAAGCCTTTACTCCGTTTTGCCGGAACGTATTCTCCTAATCGTACATTCGTTCGTTGGGTACGTAGTGGTGAACGACGTATTATTCTGGAACTGGAAAAACTGGCTGCTCCACAATCAGCAATTACTTCAATACCAACATTTACTAATTATTTACCGATATGAAACTGAATAAAACAGATTATGTACTTGAGCGGGCGTCAGATGGCGGATATTATGCCTGGTTGACTGTGAATATGCAATGTAATGCTTACGGAGAGTCTCCTGAAGAAGCTGTGTTGAATTTGCAGGAAACAATGAATGAAATGATAGATGAGATGTATATGGTAGAAGAGTTTATTTAATGGAAAATGGATAATGGAAATGTCACCCTACATAGGGACTTTCCATTATCCATTTTTCATTATCCATTTATTCAATACTCAGTTCATCAATAATGTGGGAGGCTCCTGCATATTTATCGATAATAAATAAGGTATAGCGGATATCTACACAGGCGGCACGTTGTGAGGAGGGGCGGAAAGCGATGTCTCCGGTCAGACCTTCATAGTTGCGGTCGAAAGCTGTGCCCACTAGTTGTCCTTTGCTATTGAATACCGGACTGCCGGAGTTTCCTCCTGTATTATCAGTATTAACAATAAAGCAGACAGGCATTTCACCGTCTTTACCATAGCGTCCATAGTCTCTGGCTTTATATAGTTCCTTCAACTTCTGCGGAACTACAAATTCCCAGTTTCCTGGATCTTCTTTCTCCATAACTCCTTTGAGTGTAGTATGAGCATCATAAACTACTCCGTCGGCAGGTTCGTAAGGAAGTACCTGTCCGTAAGTCAGTCGTAAGGTTGAGTTGGCGTCCGGATAGATAGGCATTCCTTTTTCCTGTCTCATGTCCATCATTCCTTTTACCCATACCTTATGAGCAGCGTCGTAGTTCTGATTGGCCTCTTTCATAGCAATGGCAGTTTTCAATATTCCATCTGTGATGGAGTATTTGAAAAGTACCATCCAGTCATGACCTATCTTATATAAGCTTGGCTTTTTAATAAACTTTTCAAAGTTTTTGGGATTACCAAAAATCGAATATTCAAAACAAGCATCTACAAATGAATCTATATTTCCTTTGAAACGTGAGTTTATGATCTCGAAAATATTGATTCGTTGTTCCTCCGGAATGTAATTGGCATAAGTTTGCAGCATGGTTTTGGCAACCATTCGCTCTACTTCCGGGAAGGGAATGGAGGCAAAGTATTTTTCACCGGCTTGTTTCAGATTTTCGGTAGCTGTTTTTATTTGTTCTTTGTTTTTTGACTTAAGGGCAGTGACCATTTCTGTTGTAGAAGGGAGGCGCATAAAGTCAAGTGCTGTGACAAGTGCTTCGTTAAGGGCTTGCTGGTGATAGAGTGCATCCCGTCGATGAGCAACGATAGAACGTATTTCATCAAATGCCTTCTGATAAGAATCATCACCTTTTTCGCGGCCACGGGCCAAAAGTTCTTCTTGTTGCTTACGTTTGGTATCCAGTACTTTGAGACGTACTAATCCTTCGTTCATACCAATTGCATTTTTCCAGTAATTGGCTGAAGATGCATACTTACTTGCATAATGGATTCGTACGGCAGGATCTTTCAGCATCTGCTCCATCAGAACTTTCTGACGGGCCCCACGTACATGTTGACGCATAAAGTTGGTAGTCTGCATACGCTCTTCCACTTCGTCAGAAATCATATATCGCCAGTTGCGTCCCGGGAATCCCATAACAAAGGTGAAGTCACCTTCCTGTACTCCGGCAATGCTGATTTTCAAATGTTTTTTTACCTGCAAAGGAACATTGTCTTTAGAATATGCGGCAGGTTTCCCGTTTTTATCAGCATAGATACGGAAGAGGGAAAAATCTCCGGTATGGCGGGGCCACATCCAGTTGTCTGTGTCGGCTCCGAATTTACCGATAGAAGAGGGAGGAGCACCTACCATGCGGATATCGCTGTATACGGTCTTTACAAACATATAATATTTATTTCCTCCGTAAAAAGCTTTAAGTTCAAGTTTGGTTGCAGGAGTGACTTCTATATTTTCATCTTTGGCGAAGCGTTCTGCTACTTTGCTTAGGTAGCTTGGCGACAGATAATTAGTACCGTTCGGATCTTCATCTTTCTTCAACTGATCGGTTACGTAACTAGTTACATCAAGGATACGGTCAATAAAAGTGACGGTCAATCCCGGTGTGGGAAGTTCTGCATCACGGTTCATAGCCCAGAATCCTTCTGTCAGGTAATCATGCTCTACGTTACTATGTTGTTGGATAGCTCCGTAACCACAATGATGATTGGTGAGTACCAGTCCTTCAGAAGAAATGACTTCTCCGGTACATCCGCCACCGAAGTGTACAACAGCATCTTTCAGAGAGAGGCCATTGGCATTGTATACCTCTTCAACAGGAATCTCCAGACCGAGTTCCCGCATGGCAACTGCATTTTGTGCTTTCAGGTCAGTTAGCATCCACATACCTTCATCGGCGTGGATGCTAAGAGTTGCCAGTGAAAAAATAGCAAATATAATTTGTTTTCTCATTTATTCTACGATAGTCATTTCATTAATCAGATGGCCGCAGTTTCCTAATTTCTCAAGGATAAACAGGACGTAGCGGATATCAAGATTGATACAGCGTTGCAGGTTGTTATCAAAGTTTATATCACCACTCAGAGATTCCCAGTTGCCATCGAATGCACAGCCGATCAATTCTCCGTTTTCGTTCAATACCGGACTACCGGAGTTACCACCGGTAATGTCATTGGTTGACAGGAAGCAGACAGGCATATCACCGTTAGGTAATGCATAACGACCGTAGTCTTTCTTTTCTATAAGTTCTTTCAACTTGGCCGGTACCACAAATTCGCGGTCTTCCGGATTTTCTTTTTCAAGAATACCTTTTGTTGTTGTGTAATAGTTATAGTGTACACCATCTTTCGGATCATATGGTTTTACGTTACCATAGGTCAGGCGAATGGTAAAGTTTGCGTCCGGATATGAAGGAACAGGTAATTTCATTTCGCCTAAACCGCGGATGTAAGTTTTGTGGAGCAGAGCAAGTTCTTTGTCCAGCTCTTTTAGCTGATCAAGGAGATTGCCGTATTGATCGTATTTGGATTGAGCATATTGCAAAGCCAGATCCTCATCAATAGCTTTTACTGTCGGCTTTTTGAGGAATTTATCAAAGTTAGCCTGATTAGCAAAAATAGACTTGTCGTACATGTCGTCTACGAACTTATTGTAGTCTCCTTTATATTTCTGTTCAATCACTTTATAGATAGCAGGGCGTTGGTTTGCCGGAATCATTTCTGCATAGAGAGGAAGCAGTACTTTAGCTACTTTGCGGTCTACTTCATGATCATAGTCTTTGTTATGGATGCTTTTGAAGTTTTCTTTCAGACCTTCCAGACGAACTTTGATCAGAGAGTCGTTTTTATCAACCAAAGCTTCCCGTGTTTTAGTTAACATTGAGTTACCAAATTCGATAGCTCCGAAGAAAACTTCAGTCAGGCAAGTCAGTTGATAATTGAGAGGGGCTGTTTGTGCTACCAGATCATCGATCTTTTTCACAACATTGGCATATTCGGTATTGTTTTGTGCCTTTGCAAATTCAGCAAATTTAGCTTCCTGTTCTGCTTTAGTGCCCAATACGTCATTGTCAATGATCGCTTTGTTCATTCCGATAGAGTTTTTCCAGTAGTTACTGGAGCCTGCATATTTGTTTGCATACTGAATACGGATTTTATCGCTGGCGTTCATCACTTCTTTCAAAACAGCCAGGCGTGCACCACGAATGCGGATACGCGGTTCATTGGTTGATTCCATTCGTTCTTTTACTTCTGACACAGTCAGATAACGGCTGGTTCTTCCGGGGAATCCCATGATCATTGCATAGTCTCCTTCTTTTAAACCTTTGATGGAGATTGACAGATGTTTCTTCGTTTTCAGCGGAGTATTGCTTGCGCTGTATTCAGCCGGCTCTCCGTTGGCATCTGCATAGATACGGAACATGGAGAAGTCACCGGTATGACGGGGCCACATCCAGTTGTCTGTTTCGCCACCGAATTTACCTACAGAAGAAGGAGGAGCGGCAACCATACGTACATCCGGATATATTTTCTTGTAGAACAGGTAGAATTTGTTTCCTGCGTAGAAAGGAAGGGCTTGCGGTACAATTCCTTTCTTATCTTTCAGGTCACTTTTTTCATAGAGTTCTTTAGCCAGTCCTTCAAGGAAAGCACCGGTGAATGACTGAGATTCTGTAATCTCTTTGGCAGCGATTTTAGCATTCACAACATCTGTTATATCTTCGATACGTTCGATGAAGGTGAACTTTAATCCCGGAGTAGGAAGTTCCTGATCTCTGGATGTAGCCCAAAAACCATCTGTCAGATAATCGTGTTCTACACTACTGTGTTGCTGGATAGAAGAATAACCGCAGTGATGGTTAGTTAGGATCAAGCCTTCCGGTGAAATGATTTCTCCCGTACATCCTCCTCCGAATATACCGACTGCATCTTTCAAAGAGACACCATTGGGATTATATAAATCCTGGGCTTCCAGTTTTAATCCTTGCTTCTTCATCATATCTATGGAATGTTGCTGTTGCATTAGTTGCAATAACCACATACCTTCGTCCGCTTTTACGGTACATACCAGCAGCGCTGTCAGCGCTAATAAATAAAGTCTTAGTCTGTTCATTACTTTATGATAACAATTATAAATTATGATGTTAATATTCTATTTTTAAACTTCCGTCTTTTAGTGCTTTCATGATGTTGGCAGGAGCCTGTTGATTCATTAATTCTTTTTTCATGAAATCCATATAGGGAGCTACATGCTGAAAGTATTGGTAATATCCTTTGCACAAATAGTTCAGACCGGGTTCGCCGTCCGCTGTCCGACTGAAGCGGTTCTTTGGACATTCTCCGTTGCAGGCAAATAGAAAGTCGCACTCCTTGCATTGTGTTGGGAGTGATTGGTATTTCATTGTCCCGAAGTTTTGCTGTCGTTCACTATGCATCATTTCCACCAAAGTCTGGCTATAGATATTTCCCAATTTATATTCCGGGAATACGAAGTGGTCACAAGAGTATACGTCTCCGTTGAATTCCATAACGCCGGCATGTCCGCAATGCTTCGCCATTGTACATACGCCCGGTTGCTCACCCATCCAGTTAGCCAATGTAGAATCGAATATCTGTATGAAGAATTTGCCCACATCTTCTTTTACCCATTCATCAAAAATTGTACAGAGAAAGTTACCCCATTGTTCCGGACTTATGGAGAAATCAGCCAATGCTCCTTCTTTACCTTCTGCCAGAGAGGCAAGATGACGACCGTCCTGATGTGAAACAATGCGTTCAACAATCGGGGCGAACTGGATATAATGGCAATCTATTTCTTTGAAGAAATTATAAAAGTCTAATGGATATTCGGCATTGAAATCGTTCACAACAGCCATAGCGTTCCATTCTACTCCATGTTTTTTCAGGAGATTAATCCCTTGCATCACTTTGACGAAAGAAGGTTTGCCCATTTTGTTCTTGCGGTATTCGTCATGAAACTCTTGCGGGCCATCAATAGAAACCCCTACCAGCCAGTTGTTTTCACGGAAGAACTCGCACCATTCGTCTGTGAGTAAGGTCCCATTCGTCTGGATACAATTGTCAATCGTACGTCCGCGGGCGTATTTCTTTTGCAGTTCCATCGCCTTTTTATAAAAAGAAAGCGGACGCATCAGCGTTTCTCCACCGTGCCAGGTAAAAAGCACTTGAGGCATTGTTTGAGAACTGATATACTCGTCGATAAACTTTTCCAGTAGTTCATCGCTCATTACATGTTTGGGGTTTTCTTTGTATAGGTTCGCCTTTTCCAAATAATAGCAGTATTCGCATGCGAGATTACATACGGCTCCCACGGGCTTTACCATGACATAAAGCGGTTTGGCAAAAGGTGCATAAGTTGTTGCTTTCATGACTGCAAATTTAGATAAACTAAATGAAAAAAATGATCTCCCACCTCTGTTTATAAGGATTATTAAAGAAAAGAGTCTTACAAGTTTTAAATATTGATAAAATGTTTCTTTTAAGTCCGAATCAGTTGTACCTTTGTACCCAGAATTTAATGAAACAATGAACGTGAATAAGATTTTGCCTTTTGTGCTTTTGCTTCCCTTTCTAGCTTCGTGTACTCATAAGTATAAGATAGAAGGAACATCTTCAGTAAATGGTCTGGATGGAAAAATGTTATATCTGAAGACTTTGAGGGATGGAGAATGGACAAAACTGGACTCGGCTGAGGTAGTACATGGATCATTTTCAATGAAAGGGAAAATCGATTCTGTACAAATGACAACACTTTATATGGATGACGAAAGTGTCATGCCGGTTGTGTTGGAAAGTGGCAAGATCGTTATTACTATTAGCAATACCGATCTCAAAGCGGTTGGAACTCCTTTGAACACAGCATTGTATGACTTTATTGCAAAGAAGAATGCAATGGAAGAAAGTATCGGTGAACTGGAAAGAAAAGAAACTCGTATGGTGATGGATGGTGCTGATCTGGAAGAAGTTCATGAACAGTTACTTGCAGAAGGAGATTCACTGATGAAAGCGATGAATCAATATGTCAAGACTTTCATCTCGGATAATTATGAAAATGTATTAGGGCCTAATGTCTTTATAATGCTTTGCAGCTCTTTGCCATATCCTATTATGACTCCACAAATAGATGATATAATAAAGGATGCTCCCTATTCTTTTAAGAGTAATAAGATGGTGCGAGAGTTCTTGACGAAGGCCAAAGAGAACATGCAGTTGATAGAAGAACATCAACGGATGCAACAAAATGTAGGTCCGAAGAAATAAATCTTGAGTTTTTTGCGTATTTTTGCATAAAACTCAAGATAAGATGAAAACTTCCTTTTCTATTCGTATTGCTTTTTTCTTTATTCTTTCTTTTTTGATAGTTTCCTGTCATAGAGATATGGACGCTCTCAACATGACTTTTTCAAAAGTGGAAAAGTGTATGGATCTCTGTCCGGATAGTGCTCTAAATCTATTAAAAGGTATTCCTGAACCTGAAAAATTGTGGGGCGAGTCACAGGCGACTTATGCTCTTCTGATGACGCAGGCAATGGATAAGAATTATATGAAGTTTAGTTCGGATTCGTTGATTGCATTAGCCTTGAATTACTATACAATAACTCAGACTTCCCCAGTAATGTATGCAAAGGCTCTATTTTATCATGGAAGAGTTATGCTTGAATTGGATAAGGAGGAAGAAGCCTTGAAATTTTTTCTTGCTGCTAAAGATATTTATGAAAGAACTAAAGATCATAAAATGTTGGCATTGATAGCAGAAGAGGTTGGTATGATTAATCGAAAACAGGACTTGTACGATGATGCTTTGACGAATTTTAGGGAAGCACTTACTACATATAAGCAGTTAAAGGATTCTCTTTCGGTTATTAGTGCTAGTTTGAATATTGCTAGAGTTTATTTGTTTAAGTCTGAATGGGATAGCTGTTCCTTATATTATAATAATGCATTAGAAATAGCAGTACAGAAGAATTATTTATCTGAAATTACAATATTGCATGAATTAGGTATATTGTATCGCTCCATGCAAAATTTATCAGAAGCAGAACGTTATTTCTTAGCTGCTTATGAAAAAGAAACAGATGAAGAAAAGAAATATATGGAATGTTTGTCTTTAGGATATTTATATATGCAAATGGGGCAGACAGAAAATGCTAGAAAATATTTAATGATGAGTGCGAACTCTTCTAAAGCATATACACAGATTAGTGCATACGATTGTTTATATTTCTTGGAAAAAGACATTGATAATTTTGAAGAGGCAATAGTTTATCATGAATTGGCAGATTCCATAACTAATGCTATGGAGGAGCTTAACTCACGAGAGTTAATAGCAAGCTTACAGAAAAAATATGAGAATGAAAAACTACGGAATGATAATTTGCAAATGAAAGTACGATATACGAACTTTATTCTGTGGGGTACGATTGCTTTTTTATTTGTTGTTGCATGTATGTGTTATTATTATTATAAAAATCGGAATAACAAAAAGAAAATAGCCGAGATTGAATTACAGATTCAAGAGAATGAAGAAGAAATAGAACGATACCAACAGGAAATAGAGGATATTCAAATATCAAAAGATCAGGTGTTAAAGGAAAATCTGGTGTTAGAAGAAAATCGTACTAAAGTAGGAGAACTCAATGGAAAGATTGTTCTTTTAACCATGCAGAATAAAACTTTGTCGGAACATCTGAAAGAACTGGGGGGTGAATTAAATGTTGGTATATCTTCAGGCTCATTTATACATGCATTTCGGCTTCTATTGGCAATAAAAGAGGGGACCTTAAGAGGAAAACTTTCTAATGAAGAGCGTCAGAAGTTATTTAGTCTGTTTGATTTGATTTATTGGAATTATGTTAGTCGTTTATTGGAAAGAGCTCCAACTCTTACTAAACATGATCTTGAGATTTGCTGTTTTCTTAAATTTGGTTTGAGTCACGAAGAGCTAAGTTGTATCTTTCATACTACTTCTGATTCTGTAACGAGGGCAAAAGGCAGGCTTAAAGGTCGATTAGGCATTTCTCCGCAAGATGATTTGGACCTTTTTTTGAAGGAATTCTGAGAAATAAAAAATGGATTGTCCGGGTAAATGTTAAATTGATAATTAATAATATGTTGATTAATAGGTTGTTACTTTTCATTAACCTCTTGTAATTTGTCCGGGTTGATTTTTTTGTTTTTTCGAATACATACCGTACTTTTGGCGAAACAAAAAAGCAATATAATTATGAAAGTACGTTTTATTTTATCTTTTCTAGCTGCATTATTTATTGCAGGGAATATGGTCGCTATTGAGAGTACAGAACGGGTAGAGAGAAAACTGCCTCTTGTGTTAAAAGGAGAAGTTCCGACTACGACAAGTCGTTCTATTCCTGTAATACCTATTAGTGCGTCTGTTTCTACAGATGATAATATTGTAGAAATCATTTTCACAGCTCCTTTGGGCGAAGTGAAAATACTAGTGGATGGACAAGTACAGGAAGTCTGTCAGGTAACGGCTTCTGGACAAACAACTTCTTTCTCTATAGAAGGATGGGCTCCGGGCGTTTATAAACTAGAATTTAAAGTAGCCGGAGGCGGATACGTATACGGAGAACTAGTAATAGAGTAAATAAGGAACTAGACCTTAACTTTTATATAATGAATAGTCATCATACAGTTGCTATTGGCACTTGGGAAGGTGACAAACAGCAATCTATTGAATATAATTCTTCTATTGCAGTCGGGATTGATTGTCCCCGTGCAAAATTGAGAGTAAGTATTCTATTAGATACAATACAAGAGTATCAGGTGAGATATATCTTTTCTGACGAGGAGATAAGTGAAGCTGTAAATGAGGCTGGGCTTATCATTGGCGCAAGGGGTATAGCCTATGAAGGGGTATTACAACGAAAACCGGTTATTGTAGTGGGGGAATATGGTTTTGGAGGTTTAGTTACTCCAGATACATTGCATGAACAATACAATAATTATTTTAGAGGCAAAATCAATGGAATAAAAGCAGAGTACTTCTCTTTAGAGCGATTAGAAGAAGAAATAAGAAGAGGATTTGCTTTGACATTCCAGGAATTGCAAATGATGTCTAACCAGACAATAAGATTTCTACATAATATATAGACTTTTTGATTTAATAGATTAATGCATAAAGACTGGTTAGGTATGCGGGGGTGCGTGAGTATCCCCGCATTTCGTTTCTTACCGATCCTGGTCTTCGTTTGTGATCATTCCTTTATGCTTTTCAGGAAGTGCACTCTCAACAGCAGCATAAGCCTCTGCCATAGTAGCTTTTATGTTTTCCATACCTTTTCCTTTAGGAGGAATAGGGTCATGAATGGTCAGAATCATGCGATGGCGATGTATCCATTTGCCTGTACGTGGCAGGATTTCAAAAGAACCATCGATTGTAACGGGAACAACTGCCAGCTGCAAGTCATCTGCCAATTGAAACGCCCCTTTTTTGAAATATCCCATGTGTCCGGTGAAAGTACGTGCTCCTTCGGGAAAAACGACTAAGGATACCCCGTCTTTCAGTGAATCTTTTGCTTGCCGAATGGTCTCCAGTACTTTTTTGGGACCGGACCGGTCTACAAAAATGTGTCCTGCACTTTCACATGCTTTTCCTACAAATGGTATTTTACGCAGACTTTTCTTCATCATCCACTTGAAATTTCTTCCGATGAATCCATAAATAAGAAAAATATCGAAGGATCCCTGATGATTCGGCACAAAGATATAAGAGGTCTTCCCGTGTAATTTTTCACGACCGTGAATCTTTACAGGAATCAACAGAAAAAGACAGATGAGTTGTGACCATATTTTGCCCGGATAGTATCCCCAGAAATGAGCTCCTCCTAGTAAAGAGCCTACAATGGTGACAATCGCTGTAAGAATAGTCAATACCAATAGGATAGGTAAAGCAATACAAATTTGATAAATATAATATAGTATCTTCATGGGGAGTTTATTTTTATATATATGCAAAGATACATGATTATTGGTAAAAAAAGCAGTAGGATACAACATAATCTTTGCGATTATGTTATTTTTGTCTTCTGTTATAGACAGATAATGATATGATACGTATACTACATACTGCCGATTGGCATTTAGGACAGACATTTTTTGGTTACGACCGCGCGGAAGAACATAAGGCTTTTCTTGATTGGCTGGCCGAAGAAATCCGACAAAACGAGATTGATGCATTGGTTATAGCCGGAGACGTGTTTGATGTTTCCAATCCTTCTGCTGCGTCTCAGCGCATATATTATGAGTTTATTTATCGGGTGACTGCGGAGAATCCGAAACTGCAAATTGTGATTGTTGCCGGTAATCATGACTCTGCGGCGCGTTTGGAAGCTCCTCTGCCTTTGTTGCAGGCGATGCGGACGGAAGTCAGAGGGGTAGTGCGCAAATTGGAGGGCGGAGAGATTGACTATGATCATTTGACAATAGAATTGAAGAATAGAGAAGGGGAAGCAGAAGTACTTTGTATGGCTGTTCCTTTTTTGCGGCAGGGAGATTATCCGGTAGTGGAGACAGAAGGAAATCCATATATGGAAGGAGTTCGAGAACTTTATGCGCGACTTTTGCAAAGATTGTGGGCACGCCGGGAAACGAATCAGGCTATTCTTGCTGTCGGTCATTTACAGGCTACCGGATCAGAGATTGCCGAGAAGGATTATAGCGAACGGACAGTGATTGGTGGTTTGGAATGTGTATCACCCGATACTTTTTCGGAAAAGATAGCGTATACGGCTTTGGGACATATCCATAAAGCACAGCGGGTATCCGGCAGGGAGAATGTAAGATATGCCGGAAGTCCGATTCCTATGTCTTTTGCCGAGAAGCATTATCATCACGGAGTGGTGATGGTGACTTTAGATGAAGGCTGTGCGGTTGATATCAGAAGGATAGAGTGTCCACAATCCATACCTCTTATCAGTGTGCCGGGTGGAGAGGCTGCTTCACCGGAAAAAATAATAGAAATATTAAGAGATTTACCGGAGGTGGATGGAGAAGCTCCTTATCTGGAAGTCAAGGTTTTGCTTGAAGAACCGGAACCTATGCTTCGTCAGGAAATAGAAGAGGCATTGGCTGGTAAGAAATATCGTCTGGCACGTATCGTTTCTGCTTATCGTCAGGAAGAAAGAGTGGAAAAGGAGGCTGATGGCTGGAAAAAGGGATTGCAGGAAATGTCTCCGTTGCAGATTGCTCAATCTGCATTCGAAAAGGTTTATCAGACGGAAATGCCTGCCGACCTGACTGATTTATTCCAGGAAGCATATATTTCCGCAACTCGTAAAGAAGAGGAGGAAGGAGAATGAAAATTATAGCAATAAGATTGAAGAATCTGACTTCGATAGAAGGCAGTGTTGAAATAGATTTTACGGTGGAACCGTTATCTTCGGCTGGTATATTTGCAATTTCCGGTGCTACAGGAGCGGGAAAGTCGACTTTGTTGGATGCTCTGTGTCTGGCATTATATGATAAGGCTCCCCGTTTTGCGGCTTCGGTGGAGAGTATCAATCTGGCAGATGTGGGAGATAACCAGATCAATCAGTCAGATGTGAGAAATCTGCTTCGTCGGGGGACGAGTGACGGATATGCGGAGGTCGATTTTCAAGGAGTGGACGGACATCGATATCGTTCCCGGTGGTCGGTCAGGCGGACAAGGAATAAGGCGAGTGGTTCTTTACAGCCTCAAGTGTTGGAAGTGAAAGATTTGGATACGGAAAAAGAATTTCAGGGAACGAAGAAAGAATTGCTGGCACAGTTGGTAGAGTTGGTCGGTTTGACGTATGAGCAATTTACCCGTACCGTATTGCTGGCACAAAACGACTTTGCAACTTTTTTGAAATCCAGAGGGGCAGCGAAAGCGGAACTACTGGAGAAATTGACGGGAACAGGAGTTTATTCCCGCATCTCCCAGGAGATTTTTGCCCGGAATAAGGCTGCACAAGAAGAGGTGGCAATGATTCAAAGTAAGATGAGTGTGATTGAGTTGTTGCCGGAGGAAGAACTTTTAACCTTGCAAAATGAGAAAGAACAGTTGGTTGAGAAACGTGCGGCAGGGATTAAATTGCTGGCAGAACTGAATGCGCAATTGAATGTGGTTCGTTCATTGAAAATTCAGGAAGCTCTTTGGATGAAAAAGCAGCAGGAAGAGCAGGAGGAACTGAATAAACAAAAGAATCTACAGGATGCTTTGGTTGTTCAGGAAGAAGGACTGATTCATTTTAAAGCGCAGTGGGAAGCGATACAGCCGGATCTGAAAAAGGCACGTCAGCTGGATGTACAAATACAGTCGCAGCAGGCGGGGTATATACAGTCGCAACAAATTTTGCAGGCTGCCCGTCAGCAGGTGGCGGATCAGGATAAGAAATCTGCATCTGCAGTAGAGCAGTTACGGATTTCCTATCATTCTTTGAGTCGTCTGTTGAATCGTACGGATGTGGAGTCACTGCAGCTGGAACAGATTGAAGTCATCCTTAATGAGGAAAAGGATACATTGGAAACATGGACAAAGGTGAATGAAGAACGCCTTGGCCGGTTAAACTCTTTTGGTTATCCTTCTTTGGTAGATGAGCAGGGTAAAATTCAAAAAGAACTGACGCGCTTGCAGAATATAAAGAAATTGACTGAAGAACAATCGAAGTCGAAGCAGGATATAGAGAAACTGGAAAAGGAAGTGACTGCTTGTACACAGCAGTTGGCAGAGCAGGATGCTGTAGTTAAAGCTTTGCAGCGGCTTTATGAAAATGCCCGTATGGCGGTAGGAAAGGATGTGAAAGCATTGCGTCAGCAGTTGCAGGAAGGGGAGGCCTGTCCGGTTTGTGGAAGTACGACACATCCTTATCATCGGGAACAAGAGGTAGTGGATACTCTTTACCGGAATATGGAACAGGAATATAATACCGCAGTGTCTGCTTATCAGCAGATAAATAATCGCAGCATTGTCCTGCAACGAGATTTAACCCATCAAAGGGCAACTGAGGTACAGATAAAAGAACAGTTGTCCGTTTTACAACAAGAAGGATTGCCGGCTGGAGAGGAAGAACATATACAGAATCGGTTAAATGAGTTGGCGGAACGTATTTCAGCTTATCAGCATCTGTATGCGGAATGGCAGCAGAACGATGAGAAAATAAAGAAATTGCGGACACACTGTGATGCTCTGCGTGAGAATGTCTCACAGTGTCGTTTGGCTGCGCAAAAGGTATCAGCCGCTAAAGAACAGTCGGCTATTTTACAGAAAGCAGCTGTTGATGAGCAACAAAGATTCGAAGTGATCGCTAAAGCGTTGGATGCACTCCGACAGGAACGTTCTTTGTTATTAAAAGGGAAGAGTGCGGACGAAGCTGAGGCTGCTGTTGCCCGAAGAGAAAAAGAATTGAATGAGGCGTTGGAAAAGGCTCGTAAACAAGTGGAGGGAGTACAAAACCATCTTTCCGGCCTGCAGGGAGAAATGAAACAATTGTCCGTTGGCATTGAAGAACTTCGGGAGCAACAGAAAGGTATTGAATTTCCGGAACAGCTTCCTCAGGCTATAGCGAAACAGCAGGAAGATAATCTTAATACGGAACGTACGTTGTCGACTGCGGAGGCACGTCTGTTGCAGCAGGCAAAGAATAAAACAATCTTTGAGCAGATAACCAAAGAACTTACCGAAAAACAGGCAGTTGCCGTACGTTGGGCTAAATTGAATAAATTGATTGGTAGTGCCGACGGTGCTAAATTTAAAGTTATAGCCCAAAGTTATACTTTAAATCTGTTATTGCTTCATGCCAACAAACATCTGGCTTATCTTTCCAAACGGTATAAGTTACAGCAAGTTCCCGATACACTGGCGCTTCAGGTGATTGATTGCGATATGTGTGACGAGATACGTACGGTATATTCGCTTTCGGGAGGTGAATCTTTCTTGATTTCACTGGCACTTGCATTGGGCTTATCTTCGCTTTCGAGCAATAATCTGAAAGTAGAATCCCTGTTTATCGACGAAGGATTCGGCTCGTTGGATGCTGACAGCCTGAGAACAGCCATGGAAGCTTTGGAGCAGCTACAGATGCAGGGACGGAAAATCGGAGTCATTTCCCATGTACAGGAAATGAGTGAACGTATTTCAGTTCAGGTGCAGGTACATAAGAAGATCAATGGAAAAAGCGTGCTTACCGTCGTAGGGTAAGCACCGTTATTTCCGGCCATGCACCGAAGCGAAAAGGAAGTCCGACATAGCCGATGCCTTCATTTACGTACAAACCACGTGTTCCTTCCAGATACATCCCGCTCCATTCGGGATAGATATAAGAGGAAGGAGAATGATTCCCGAATTTTAACTGCATAGCGTGGGTATGCCCTGCCAGCATTAAATCGATGTCTGTTTGTGGGAGTACTTCCCGTCTCCAGTGGGTAGGGTTATGGCTTAAAAGTATCTGGAACATTCCTTCGGTTCCCCGCATCGCTTCGGGGAGGTCAGCATATTGGGAGAAAGGCGGTTCTCCTTCGTTTTCAACTCCAATAAGGGCGATACTGTCGCTGCCCTGAATCAGAATCGTATGAGAATTATTCAATAACTTCCAGCCCATAGCGGCTTGTCTTTGCAGGAGATCATTCAGATTATCGTCTTGCTCTTGCTGGCTTTTCCAGCGGAAATAAGGGCCGTAATCATGATTTCCTAAAATGGAGTAGACTCCATCTTTGGCTTTCAGTCCGGACAGTATATCTTGAAAATCATTTAGTTCGACTGCACGATGATTAACCAGATCTCCGGTAAAGACAATAAGATCGGCCTGTTGCTCATTCACCAGTTTTACTAACTTCTGAATAGCGGAAGTATTTCCCTGCCAACTTCCGATATGAATATCTGATAACTGGACAATACGGTATCCATCGAAAGCTGATGGAAGCTTGGGCGAGGAATAAGTTACCTCTTTGACGTCAAACTGCGTGCGTCCGATAAAAGACCCGTAGATGATCATTACGATAGAAATCACGGCTAATGTCAGCCCGGTACAGATAAAGGGAGTTCGGGGCCACCGTAGCCATTTGTGGAAAGGTACCCCGATAATCGTGCAGAGAGATAGCAATAGTTTAGGAGCCGTAAACAGGAAGAAAAAGATGGAAAACCATCCAATAGCCTGTGTATGGCGTTCGGCAAAGGCGTTATTGGAGAAGTAAACCAGATAAAGTAATCCTGTGGATAACAGGAAAGCAGGCAGCCAGTAGAGGATTCTCAGCCAGCGTTTTGCCGTCAGATGAACGATAAATCTGAGATACAGATAAATGTCCGGTAGAATAAGGAAAATAAGTAAAAATATAAATAGGCGTTGCAACATAACAGCACGGATATTAAATTTTTAGTTGAAATAGGCGAAGCATCTGACTCTGGTCAACTGTCTATGATTTTAAGTTCGTCCAGGTTCTTCTTGATTTCCTGAATACGGTTCAGGAATTTCTTGCGATAAATCCACAAGATCAGCCCCAGCCCAGCTCCCCAAAGCAGGATAAAAAACAGAATGATGGCTATTCCATATTGCCATATCTGCCAATAAATAAATGAGAGTACTGCCAGTATAAGAAGGAAAGCAGTAGCAATCAGACGTTCCCGAATCATCCATCGGTGGATGCGGTTGACACGACTGATCACCTCTATCAGAGGCATTTCGTCCACTTTCGTCTGTTGTAGAAAACGGGTGGTGGTGATGTCCCAGTAGAGTGCGGGAATCCACGATAGAATGATAATGATATAGATCGGATTCAGTCTGCCGTGCAACAGGACTTCCAGCAGGAATAAGACCAATACCGGCAAAGAAATCAGGATTAGTTTGATATTCAGCCGGGCAATGGCATGGATACCTTTGTCTGCATGTCCTATCAGTTTGCCAAGTTCTTCCTCTTTGATCAGCTCCTTGTCTTTTAAGTGCTCATCCAGGGCATTCCATGATTTTTTCAGTTCTTCCAGTTCCATATATGATTACTCCTTTTTCATTTTTTTTAGTTTGTCTTTGATACGGCTCAGTTTGGTAGCCACATTGGTCACCGTCAGTCCGGTGATCTCCGCAATATCTTCGTAACTTTTGTCTTCAAGATAAAGCAGGATAATTGATTTGTCGAGTTGTCCCAGCTGATTGATCATTTGATAAAGTTGCCTCAGCATTTCGTGGATCGGGTCATGTTCCTCTATCATCCAGTCCGCTTCGCGGGTGAGGGTGACGATTTCCGGTACATTCTTTTCTTTGCGGAAAAAGCTGATACACGTGTTCAGAGCGATGCGGTAAATCCATGTGGACATTTTGCATTCTCTTCTGAACTTGGGATAGGCTTTCCAGAGGTTGAGTATTACATCCTGATAGAGGTCATTGAGCGGGGCGTTAGGATTGGTATATAAGTAACATACCTTGTAGATCACCCGTTCATATTCGCGGATGACCGATAAGAACTCCTGTTCAATAGGGTTGGTTGCCTCTGTTGTTCGTTCTCTCATGAATTAAATGGGTTACTTTTCTGGTTAGTTAGTCGTGCGAAAAGGAGAAAAATCACAAGTAAACGAAAGTTATTGCAGATTGGCAGCCAGGAATTTTCGCATTTCCTCCGTACTTTTTCCCCGACGGCGGGCATAGTCTTCGAGCTGGTCTTCTCCTATCTTTCCGACAGAGAAGTATTCGGCAGCCGGATGGGCAAACATCAGACCGCAGACCGAAGCATGAGGGTACATGGCACCATTCTCGGTCAGTGTGATGCCTATCTGTTTCATATCCAGCAGTTCGTCCAACAGGAAATTGATGGATTGATCGGGCAGGGACGGGTAGCCTACGGCAGGGCGAATCCCTTGATATTTCTCGACCAACAGATCAGGCATTGACAGACTTTCATCTTTGGCGTATCCCCACGCTTCTTTGCGTACATATTCGTGCATCTTTTCCGTAGCAGCTTCTGCCAGACGGTCGGAAAGAGTCTGGACGAGTAAATGTTTGTAGGGATCCTGCTCGTACAGGCCTTCCATATCTGCATCTATGCAAGAAGCAAAGGCACCTATTGTATCCGGAATGCCAGAAGAAAGAGGGCGGATAAAGTCACTCAGGCAAAGGAACGGGCTTCCATCCCGTTTAGGCGTCTGCTGGCGGAGCAAAGGGAAAACTAGGAATTGACCGGTTTCTTTTTCAATCACCAGGTTATCTCCGTCCGAGTTTGCTTTGCAAAGTTTGAAGATAGTTCTCACTTCATAATCCTTGTCAAGTAAATCCAGCATCCGGTTGGCCTCCTTAAACAGTTGCATAGCTTCGGAAGCCTTGTTGCGGTCTTCTTCCGGAAAAGTAGTCAGCCATGAAGCACGGCAGACATCGCAACCGTGGATGTTGGCGATCGCTGCGAAACGAGGTTGGAATCCCCATGCATGGAAAAAGTAAATCCAATTGATGTAGGGGGCGACGTTATGTATCTTATAAGATAAAATCATATGTTTATAAGTGACGAGTTGCTGTTTATCTGAATCTTAACTCCTGTCCACGATAATTCTCGTCAATGGTTCCGTTATCATATAACAGATGACCGTTCACAAATGTTTTTTCTACTTTCCAGTGGAAAGTATGACCTTCCAGCGGGCTCCATTTACATTTGCTCAGGATGCAGTCTGTGGTAACAGTCCACGCACTGTCGGGACGAACCAAAACCAGATCCGCCTGATATCCTTTCCGGATAAATCCGCGATTACGTATCTCATACATTTGTGCAGGAGCATGAGACATCTTCTCTACTACCTTTTCGATGCTGAAAGCGCCTTTGTCTGCCAATTCGAGCATACTAACCAAAGAGAATTGTATGGTCGGCATGCCGGACATGGCTTTTAATGCACCTCCTTCTTTTTCACTCAAGGAGTGCGGAGCATGGTCGGTCGCAATAGCGTCGATCAGACCGCTGTTGACTGCCTCCTGCAAAGCCTTCCGGTCTTCTGCCGTTTTGATGGCAGGATTACATTTGATGCGCGCTCCTAAGGTCTGATAATCTTCTTCGGTAAAAATTAGATGAGACACACACGCTTCGGCAGTAATACGCTTCTCTGCCAAAGGTGCTTTGGAGAATAAACTCAGTTCTCTGGCAGTAGAAATATGCATAATATGCAGACGCGCATTGGTCTCGCGTGCCAATTGTACCGCCAAAGCGGAAGAACGGTAGCAAGCCTCTTCCGAGCGGATGACCGGATGAAGTGACAAAGGCACATCGTCACCGTATTCTTTTTTATATTTATCCGTATTCTCTTTGATGATTCCCTGATCTTCACAGTGTGCTGCAATCAGTAAATCCGTACCTCCGAAGATATTGCGCAGACTTGCCATCCGGTCTACCAGCATATTTCCCGTACTGGAACCCATAAATAACTTCACCCCACATACCCGGTTTTTGTCCAGCTGACTGAATAACGGATAATTATTGTTAGTCGCTCCGAAATAACAGGAGAAGTTGACAGATGATTTTTCCGCCAGCAAAGCCAGTTTGTCATTCAGCGCCTCCAAAGTTGTGGTCTGAGGATTTGTGTTCGGCATATCCATGATCGAGGTAACTCCTCCGGCTGCCGCGGCATGGCTTTCCGTTGTGATATCTGCTTTATGAGTCAGCCCCGGATCGCGGAAATGTACGTGCTCGTCAATAGCCCCCGGCAAAAGATAACAGCCGGATGCGTCAATCGTTTCGTCACAAGGCATGGCAGCCTCTTGTCCGTCAACTAAGATCTCAGCAATCTTCTCACCTTCAATAACAACAGATCCCGGAACTTTTCTTCCTTCGTTGACAATTACGGCGTTTTTTATCAGTATACGTTTCATTTCTTTTGCGGGAATTTATGGAACCAACTATTTATTTTTAACTTGATCACTCCGAATATGGCTTCTCCAAAGATACTGCTGTTCATCTTGGAAGTTCCCAACTCACGGTTAATGAAGATGACGGGGACTTCTATGATTTTGAATCCGCATTTGTAAGCAGTGAACTTCATCTCGATCTGAAAAGCATATCCTTTGAAGCGAACATGGTCCAGATCGATTGTTTCCAGCACCTGACGGCGGTAGCATACAAATCCGGCAGTCGTATCATGCACCGGAATACCGGTAATGAAGCGGACGTACTTGGAGGCAAAATAAGACATCAGCACCCGTCCCATCGGCCAGTTGACTACATTCACACCACTTACATAACGGGAGCCGACAGATACGTCTCCTCCTTCTTTTGCACAAGCTGCGTACAAACGGGGCAGATCATTCGGGTTATGGCTGAAATCGGCATCCATTTCGAAGATATATTCGTATGCGTGCTCCAACGCCCACTTGAATCCTGCGATGTAAGCAGTACCCAATCCTAACTTCCCTTTGCGCTCGATCATAAAGAGGCGTTCGGGGAATTCCTGTTGCAAAGTTTTCACAATGCTTGCAGTGCCGTCCGGAGATCCGTCTTCTATAACCAGTATATGGAATACCTTGTCTAAACCGAAAACGGCACGGATAATATTTTCTATGTTCTCCCGTTCATTATAGGTCGGGATAATAACGATGCTATCTGATAATTGCATAGAAGTCCTATTTTTAAGACAAATGTAGCGCTTTTCCTTTAGTTATAGAGGGACTAAGGATAATTTAACGCGTTTGTATTTCTTCCCCGGTGTGAAACTATTGGTTTCATGCCTTGAAACTTTTAGTTTCATTGTTTGAAACCAATAGTTTCAAGGCTTGAAACAATCTTGAAGAAGAAAACTTCGGTGTGACTATATCAATCCCGGTTCTTTTTTCGTACTTTTGCGGTGAAATTTTATAGCTATGACAATAACTGAGTTGCAACAACAATATGCTGCTCATCCTAATACAGCAGTCATGGAACGACTGCTGAAGGATGCGTCCGTTCAAACTATTTTTTGCGGGGGCTTATGTGCTTCTTCCGCTTCTCTTTTCTCTTCTGTATTGGTGAAACAAGATGTGTGTCCGTTTGTCTTTGTACTGGGCGATCAGGAAGAGGCGGGCTATTTTTATCATGACCTGACACAAGTGCTGGGAACAGAGAAAGTGTTTTTCTTCCCGTCTTCATTCCGCCGTTCCATCAAGTACGGACAAAAGGATGCGGCCAACGAGATTCTGCGTACAGAAGTACTGAGCCGGTTGCAGAAAGGAGAAGAAGGTTTGTGCATCGTTACCTATCCGGATGCGCTGGCAGAGAAAGTGGTATCCCGCAAGGAATTGAGCGATAAGACCTTGAAACTGAATGTGGGAGAGAAGCTGGACACTACTTTTATCACAGACGTGCTGCATAGCTATGGTTTCGAATATGTGGATTATGTGTACGAGCCGGGACAATATGCCGTTCGGGGTAGTATCATTGATGTCTTTTCGTTTGCTTCGGAATATCCTTATCGTATTGACTTTTTCGGTGACGAAGTAGAGAGTATCCGTACATTTGAAGTAGAGTCGCAGTTGTCCCGTGAGAGGAAAGAGGGAGTGGCTATAGTCCCTGACCTGGCAGTGACGGGAGATGTGACAACTTCTTTTCTTGATTTCATTCCTAAAGAAACCGTTTTGGCAATGCGTGACTTCCTTTGGTTGCGCGAGCGTATCCAGGTAGTGCACGATGAAGCTTTGACGCCACAGGCTATTGCCGTACAGGAAGCCGAAGAAAATGGCGGTATCACGCTGGAGGGCAAGCTGATTGACGGCAGTGAATTTACGGTACGTGCCCTCGATTTCCGCCGGATGGAATTTGGGAATAAACCGACCGGTACGCCGGATGCAAAGATCTCTTTCCATACTTCCGTACAACCTATTTTTCATAAGAACTTTGATCTGGTGGCCGGTTCTTTCAAGGACTATCTTGAACAGGGATATTCACTTTATATCTGTAGTGACAGTACCAAGCAGACCGACCGTATCAGAGCCATCTTTGAAGACCGGGGAGATAAGATTCAGTTTACTCCTGTAGTACGTACGATACATGAAGGCTTTGTGGATCATACGCTGCATCTGTGTATTTTTACGGATCATCAGCTGTTCGACCGTTTCCATAAGTACAACTTGAAAAGTGACAAGGCCCGTTCGGGTAAGGTCGCTCTGTCCCTCAAAGAATTGAATCAGTTTACTCCGGGAGATTATGTGGTTCACACGGATCATGGTATCGGTCGTTTCTCCGGTTTGGTACGCATTCCGAATGGAGATACTACGCAGGAAGTGCTGAAACTTGTCTTTCAGAATGAGGATGTCGTGTTCGTTTCCATTCATTCCCTTCATAAAGTTTCCAAATATAAAGGTAAGGACGGAGAAGCTCCGCGACTGAATAAACTGGGTACCGGTGCCTGGGAGAAACTGAAAGACCGTACGAAGGCGAAAATTAAAGATATTGCCCGCGACCTCATTAAACTATATTCGCAGCGCCGTCAGGAAAAGGGTTTCTCTTACAGCCCGGACAGCTTCTTGCAGCGTGAACTGGAAGCCTCCTTTATCTATGAAGATACGCCCGACCAAAGTAAGGCAACGATGGAGGTGAAGGCCGATATGGAAAGCGACCGTCCGATGGATCGCTTGGTGTGCGGAGATGTGGGTTTCGGAAAGACAGAAGTAGCGATCCGTGCAGCGTTCAAAGCCGTAGCCGATAATAAACAGGTGGCGGTCCTTGTGCCGACGACTGTTCTTGCCTATCAGCATTTCCAGACATTCCGCGAACGTTTGAAGGATCTGCCCTGCCGGGTAGAATATTTGAGCCGTGCCCGTACGGCAGCTCAGTCCAAAGCCGTATTGAAAGGACTGAGGGAAGGAGAAGTCAGTATTCTTATCGGCACCCACCGTATTTTAGGAAAAGATGTTCTGTTTAAAGATTTAGGCTTGCTGATCATTGATGAAGAGCAGAAATTCGGAGTCTCTGTGAAGGAGAAGCTGCGACAGTTAAAGGTGAATGTGGATACATTGACCATGACTGCCACACCGATTCCGCGTACGCTTCAGTTCTCGCTGATGGGAGCCCGCGACCTGAGTGTAATCTCTACGCCCCCGCCTAACCGCTATCCGATTCAGACAGAAGTACATACCTTCAATGAGGAAGTGATTACGGACGCGATTAATTTTGAGATGAGTCGCAACGGTCAGGTTTTCTTTGTCAACAACCGGATTGCGAACCTTCCGGAACTGAAAGCGATGATCGAACGTCATATTCCCGATTGCCGTGTTGCTATCGGGCATGGACAGATGGAACCCACACAACTGGAACAGATCATTTTTGACTTTGTCAATTATGACTATGATGTGCTTTTGGCGACTACTATTATAGAGAGCGGTATCGATATCCCGAATGCCAATACGATCATCATCAACCAAGCGCAGAACTTTGGTCTGAGTGACCTCCATCAGATGCGTGGACGGGTAGGGCGCAGTAACAAAAAGGCTTTCTGCTATCTGCTGGCACCTCCGTTGAGCAGTCTGACGGCAGAAGGAAAACGACGCTTGCAGGCGATTGAGAACTTCAGTGATTTGGGGAGTGGCATCCATATCGCTATGCAGGATTTGGATATACGTGGAGCCGGAAACCTGCTCGGAGCAGAGCAGAGTGGCTTCATTGCCGATCTGGGGTACGAAACGTATCAGAAAATCCTAGCCGAAGCAGTTCATGAACTGAGGAATGATGAGTTTGCAGAATTGTATGCAGATGAAATAAAGGGAGAAGGTCAGATCAGTGGAGAAGAATTTGTAGACGAATGTCAGATAGAAAGCGATCTTGAACTTCTGTTGCCGGCCACTTATGTAACAGGCAGCAGCGAGCGTATGTTGCTTTACCGCGAACTGGACGGGCTGACGCTGGATAAAGACGTAGATGCCTTCCGTTTCCGCCTGAAAGACCGCTTCGGACCTGTTCCGCCGGAAACGCAGGAATTGCTTCGCATCGTTCCCCTCCGTCGCTTGGCGGCGCGACTGGGAGTGGAGAAGGTCTTCTTGAAGGGTGGACGTATGACGCTATTCTTTGTCTCCAATGCGGATAGTCCGTTCTATCAGAGTCAGGCGTTTGGCAAAATGATAGATTACATGATGAAATATACCCGGCGCTGTGACCTGCGTGAGCAGAACGGCCGACGGAGTATGCTGATAAAGGATGTGACTAATGTGGAAACTGCCGTTAGTGTGTTGCAGGAGATTGTAGCGTTGCCGGTGAAAGAACTGGATGATCATTAATTGATAAATAATAGGAGCAATGTTTGTTTTTTATATTCAAAAATGCTTATCTTTGATCTAAAGACACAGATAAGAACAAGTAAGAGCCATTTAAAATCTAAAAAATAATGAATATGAAAAACATGCTGACATTGATCGTCCTATTATCATCGTGGTTAACGGTGTATTCGCAAGAGAGTTATACGGAAGCTGAACTAAAACAGAAATGTGATTCTATTGTAGAAGAAGCTAATACTTTGTACAGATATGAAACGGCTGCCTGGAATTTCACTGATATGATCTTTGCCAAACCGGGGTTAATTGAAACAATTCAGAATATTCTGACTTACCACCAGGGCGATTCTATTAAATGTGTTGCTATTGATAAGCAGTCTTATTGTATCTATGAGGCAACTTTTCTTAATGAATCAGCTCCATGTTCGGAAGTGACTACCCGCAGGAACTTAACAGAACAGGAAATACTTCTGGCTAAGATAAAAGAAAAGATACGGAGTGAACTTGCTGATCATGAAAAATATCCAATTTATCGCTACGATAATTATCCTCTGAATTGGGATCTCATACCATTTGCAGATGGATATAAATTTTATGCTATTTCAGGAGTATCTAAAGGGCGTGCCATACCTTTCGGCAATGATTACTTATTTATTGCTAATAAAGAAGGAGAAATTCAATCGTGGAAGAAATTTCATTCCGGACTTATTCCGGTGGAAGCTACAGAACGAATGCCGATGATTGCTTTTCCTATTCATTCGCATTTGAAGTATGAACCATTCATTTCAGCTACTGATATTTGTACATTTAGATTATATTATAATAAAACCGGTAGTACTAAGTTCGCTGTATATTCTACAGCTCTTTCCATGTATTTCGTCTATGAGTTAGCTACCAATACCATCACTCCGACAAAGGATATAAATTTTAATTCGACACCTCTTTCTGAAAAGGCTGCTCCATGATTTATTTATCATGATTGGAAAGAGAACAGGAAGGTATTAGTAAAAGTATATTGTTCATTATAAATGTATGAATATATTTTCGTCTGATGCCTTTTCTCTGTCATCTGTGATTTTTGTTTTCTCTTTCTTATACAAGTTACTTCATAAACTCGCATCACGTTTATAATAAATAGTGAGGACGTTTATTATAAACGGGTCCCAAGTTTATTATAAACTATATTTTGCCAAATTCTTCGGAATGAGAGGAATTAATTAAACAAAATGGGGTGAAATCCTTGCGGACTTCACCCCATTCTTACTCCTTACAATGTACTCTCATACATGTAAATTATATCTTTATGTCTTTATATTTGTACGTTTCATGCTTTTAATTCCGGATTTGTTTCTACAAATATACGAAATTTAAAAGGCAAAGTCAATAGGGAAGCCGTTTTAATGGTTTCATTTGTTTCTCTTTCCGTATAACTTGTCTATCAGATCCTGTCGGCCGATACGTCTTAACTCATTCAGAATACTCTTTCGTTCTTCCGGCTTATACCAGAAGAAGAATTGTCGTTGTGCCAGTTTCTCCCGTTGTGTTTTGGCACTGAATACAGGCTCCAGTGTATAGGGATGAAATCCGCTGTACCATGCTTCGGTGGCTACAGTCATCGGAGTAGGGGTAAAGTCCTGTACTTGCTCCAGATGAAAGTCCAGCCGTTTGGTGATAACAGCCAGTTCCGCCATGTCTTCTTCCTTGCAGCCGGGGTGTGAAGAGATAAAGTACGGTATAAGTTGCTGACGCAGATTCTCTTCCCGGTTGATACGGTCAAATATTTTTTTGAAAGTTTCAAACTGTTCGAATGAAGGTTTGCGCATGATGGATAACACCCGGTCGCTGGTATGCTCTGGAGCTACTTTCAATCGTCCGCTCACATGATTGACAATCAACTCGCGTGTGTATTCAGCCGTGCTGCGATTGGTGGCGGCGTCTTTACTCTGATGGAGCAATAAGTCGTAGCGCACTCCACTGCCGATAAATGATTTTTTTATGCCGGGGATGGCATCTACCGCTTTGTATACGTCCAATAACGGGCGATGGTCCGAATTAAGATTCGGGCATACTTTGGGATGAATACATGACGGGCGTTTGCACTTTTTGCATATTGCTTCATCTTTACCCTTCATCTGATACATATTGGCGGAAGGCCCTCCAAGGTCACTTAAATACCCTTTGAAGTCGGGCAACTGCATCACCTCCTTTACTTCATTCAATATAGACTTCTTGCTGCGGCTGACGATAAACTTCCCTTGATGTGCGGAAATGGTGCAGAATGCACAACCGCCGAAGCATCCCCGATGGATGTTGACGGAGAACTTTATCATGTCATATGCGGGAATCCGCTTTCCTTTGTATTTAGGATGGGGAAGGCGGGTATAGGGCAGATCGTACGAATGATCAAGCTCTTCCTGGCTCATCGGAGGATAAGGAGGATTGACAACGACTACTTTATTATTTACCTCTTGTGTGATACGGGAAGCCGCATATTTATTGGATTCTTCTTCGATGTGCCGGAAATTGCTGGCCTGTTTCTTTTTATCAGCCAGACACTCTTCATGTGAGTAAAGCTGAATATCGTCTGCGGCAGGAGTCCACTCTGTCGCACGGCAGAGATAGGCTGTCTGAGGGATGGTTCCCGCTATTTTCTTGAGTTCGCCGGCTGTCAATGAAGCATCTTCCACAGGAAGCAGTTCCTTCATTTTCCGGGTTAGCTCTACAATCGGTTTTTCTCCCATACCATAGATCAGCAAGTCTGCGCCACTATCGCATAAGATACTTTTCTGAACTTTATCCTGCCAGTAATCATAATGACTCAGACGGCGCAAACTCGCTTCGATACTTCCTAATATAACAGGAACGTCCGGATAGAGTCTTTTTAGAATCTGACTGTATACGATGGAGGGATACTCCGGACGCATATCCGGACGACCGTCCGGAGTGTATGCATCCTCACTGCGCAGACGCTTGTTGGCAGTGTATTTGTTAACCATCGAGTCCATACTTCCGGCAGAGATGCCGAAGAATAATCGGGGACGACCCAGCTTTCTGAAGTCACGCAGGTCATCACGCCAGTTGGGCTGGGGGATGATCGCAACTTTCAAACCTTCCGCTTCGAGGATACGTCCGATGACGGCAGCGCCAAATGAGGGATGGTCTACGTAAGCATCACCGCTGAAAAGAATGACATCCAGTTCATCCCATCCGCGGAGTTCCACTTCTTTCTTGGTGGTAGGTAACCAATCGGTCAATCGATATTCTTTCATGCTGCAAAGATACGGATAATAAAAAACATCCCAATGATTTTTTTATTCATTGGGATGTTTAACTTCAATCATTAAGATGTTTTTTAAAACTTCTCATTGATTGTAAATTGCAATGTCATTTGCTCTCCGTCATAGATTTCACGAAAACCGATGCTTTGCTCGGAAAGATATTCCTTTAAGTCTTGGAAAGCATCTGCATGATTCATGATAATTTCGAGCGTTTCACCGAAAGGAGCCTCGCATATAGCTTTGATTGCAGGAATCAAAGGACTGTAAGCTGTTGTTCCGCAGGTATCTACCGTAATCATTATTCTTCCTCCTCTTCCGCATCCTGAGTGGAAAGCCAGGTGAGATAGAGCTTGATGAGTTGTTGCAGGCCAAATGCTTTCATGTTATTGTGATAAATAACATCTATGCAAAGATCCAGCAATTCTTTACTGTCCTCTTCCTGACTGGCAATCAGGGAACGAATATTTAGTTTCAGTTTATCCAGTACGGGTTCGTCTACAATTCCGGTACTATCAATGAGATGGCGGAATAAGGCATATTTCTCGATTGTTTTCAGATTTTCGCTGGACACCTCTATGCTGCGTGTACCGCTAGGGTTTGCTTGTATAGTATACATCGTTTTTTAGTTTTAAGGGTTATTACTAGGAGCAAAGATAGAATTTAAAATGAAAAACGGATTAAAAAAGCCCGGATATTTTTATCCGGGCTTTCAGAAAATAAATCTTATATCCGTGAGTACTTTATTTCTGAGTAAAGAAACCTAGTATCCCTGCCATAATGCTGGCTCGATCTGTTTCGGACTGAATGCTTTCGAAAGGAAAGCCGAGTATAAAGGTACGATAGTCCGCCCCTTTGTAAGCAATGCCTGCCGACTGATTGCCACGTGCATAAGTAAATACTGGAAATGCGGGAGCTACCGGAACAATACAATCCGGTGCTGTAACAGCATAACTGTTTTCATTGGGCAGGCGGGGGATCGTGATGCTGCGTCCTAATCCATTGATTTGACCGGAACTTTTGTCTGTCAGACTGTTCTGATAACCGTATTTCAAAACTTTTTCTGTAAACTCCCGGTTCCCTTGTGTTCCGCTCATGTCACTTCCCACATACGCACCGCTGACGAACAAATTACCTCCTGACTGGCAATAGCTTGTAATCAGTCTTTGCATCGGTGAAGAGAATGTTTTGTAATATGCTTTGGCTATCGGGTCTTCCTTTTCAAGTCCGAGTATATAGTCTACGATCGGGTAATCTTCTAAAGTGACGATTCCATTTTCTACCGCTTCGTCGCTGCACGAAACAAAACTGTATTTCCCTGCTGCCTGAATGGCTTTTCCATGGATGAAAGGATAATCAAACGTATTTCCTGCTATCTCCATGCCTTCCAGTTCTCTGCCGCTATGTCCCAGGCTGCCTTCTCCTTCTTTTCCGGCTTGTGAACGGTTGAATCCGCTTTGTGCCCCACAAAAAGAGATATTGGACAAATAAGGCACTCCCGGATCCTGTTCCAAATCAAATCCGGCTTTGTCCGGTGTGTTAATGACAGCCGGACCGCTGATTCTGTCGAATCCATTGATAATCAAGATTCTCTCTCGTTCACGTTTTGCCTTATAAGCCGAAAGGATTTCAGAAGGAAAACTTTCTCCTCCCCGGTTTACGGCTGTCACTTTGAATGAATAGACAAGTCCCGGTTCTACTTTGACACTGTAATAGGGTTTGCTGACCAGAGTTCCGTTGTCGAATCCTCCGTATCCGATGCGTGTATATACCATATATTCCCGTGGACGGGCTGTCGGTTCCAGTGGATCGTCTTCCCCTTTCCAAGTAAGTTCCAGTGTATTTTTCTTTTTTCCGAAATGGATAGCGAAGTTGCTGACCGGAAGAGGTTGCACTACATAGTCTTTGCCATGCTGACTGTTTATAAATTGCAGGATACCTTTGTAGATAGCACGTCCTACGGTAAACTTGAAATTCGGATTATGACCGAGCTGCATATCTGCAAAGTTCTGATGAGAGAGCAATTCGATAATCGTGGAAGGAGTAGCAGGAAGTCGTGTCTCACTGTAATTCCGGTTCCACATGCTGCGGCGTGTCCATGGTAGATTGTAGTTCGTACGAATATCTTTCTGAATTTGAGTCAGCAGGATATCCGCAAGATCACGTGAAGCATATCTGTCCATTCCCGAATTTAGTTTGCCATTATTGAAATCGGTGGTATAGATGCCGAGCGAACCGATGATTTCATCGTCTTTACTGCATCCTGCGTCACTATGAAGTGCCATAGTCATTTCCAGAGGTACACCTAAACCCGCTTGTCCCGGATTATAGACAGAGCCTCCCGACAGATAGTTGATTGTATTGGAACGTGTATTGATATCGTCTGTATAATCGTTTTCTCCTTTACGCCCGGCATATACATCGTATGGCATACCGGCCCACTGGGATGAATATCGTGCTCCTTCCAGATAACGGGGAAGTCCGCTTATTTTTCCTCCTCGTGAGATATTACCCATTCCGCCTCCGAAGCGTACGGCATCTGCACACACTACGCCATGCTCGCTACTTTCATTACTAAGCACAACCATACCGTAGTCATTATTTCCTTTGTCAAACTCAAAAGTTCCGAGATACACCCAAGTACCGCCGCCTATTTTCTGATTGACCTTAAATTCCGTGACACCCCCATTATGAAAGACGAGGTATTTGGCATCGCTCACGCTATTGGGTAGTGTCTGATATGAAACATAGACCGCATATTTTCCGGTTGCCGGCAGGGTAGGTACCCATTCGGCAAAAGCCTGATCCTTATTCTTCTTTTTTTTCTTTTCTGTTTGAATATATCGGCTGGTACCGTCAGTGAAAGGGTTTTCCCCATCTTTGTAAATGGCTTTTTTCTGAGCGAATCCTTTCACGGAAGTAGTCGTCCAGCGTGCCTTCTTACTGCCTGCTTCCAGGTAAAGGGAAGCATTCGGAGTATCGTTGTCAACGATGATTTCATTCTTTTGTGTGTCCCGTTCGCGAGGAGTATACACTATGGCACCAGCATTTTCCAACATCGGAATGACATATGGAAGAATGAAAGATTGAGTGAACATATCTTCTGTAGTGCAGAATAATCGGGGGCGTTGCCATCCCCATTCGCCTTTGTCATTCTTATAATAATTACCGTGACTTTGCCAGAGGGCAATATGCCGGTCCTGCAATCCTCGGGATATCTCATTGGGGCGGGAAGTGTTTTTCACCCATGGAGCACCTTTGTATTCGGTGTTCAGCGCCATTCGTTCTTTATCCTTTTTCTTGCTTCTGTATAAGTTGGGAATTAATTCTTCAATGGGCTTTCCATCTGCATAAATGGTGATCTGATAATAGTTTACCGGACCGGGGAGTAATTCTTTCATCTGATTGTAGATGGTTTCTACCGTTTCCGGCAGAAATGGCTGGTAGGCGAAGCTTTCCGAAGCATAAATCTGAATGGTTCTGCGGTCATAATCAATATCGAAACTGTTCAGTTTCGGTGTACTGATTTTTGCTGTCGCTGTGTATTTGGCAAAGTAATCCGTTAACCGCTCTTTTATATTTCTCTCAATGTCCTGAGCGAAGAGAAGACTGGTGCCCATTGTCAGGCACAGAAGAAAGACTATTATTTTTTTCATCGTTCCACTCTTTAGGTTGCATCCTATGATTATCTATGTCCGCCACTTTCCCCTTGATGGCATTTCCCCTTTTGGAAGGAGAATACGAAATGAATCTCGCGTTCATGTAAGTCCATTGCATTCTGTGGCAAAATCTCCTGCAAAAATAAACAAAAAAAGAGTGGGAAGTATCGAACTGCCCACTCTTCTTTGATTGTTTTATATTCTATTAATTAAGAATCTTCTTTCTTATAGAGGAATGTATTCTACAAATGCCTCCATTGCTTCATACGATGCCAGTCCTAACTGATCGTACAACGTTGCTGTGCCACGGTTACGGTCTTCACTACGTTGCCAGAACAGACGTTCGTCATTACCTAAGAACGGAGCGCTTTCCATCTGCGACTGATGCTTCAGGATAGAATTACGTTTTGCACGAAGCTCTTCCGGACTGATAGGCACAGCCATTTCGATGTTCTCAATTTCCCATTCTGCCCACGCACCACGGTACATCCAGATACGACAGTCTTTCAACCATTTGGCTCCTTCTTCTTTTTCAAGATCGACAGCAGCGAATACGGCATCCGTACATACACGGTGTGTACCGTGTGGGTCAGCCAAATCACCGGCTACAAAAATCTGATGAGGCTTTATTTCACGAAGCAGGTTACGTACGATCTCTACGTCAGCCTCGCTAATCGGATTTTTCTGAATCTTGCCGGTTTCATAGAACGGCAAGTCAAGGAAATGTACCCGATCTAACGGAATATTATTGTAAGAAGAAGCGGTACGGGCTTCACCACGACGAATCAAACCTTTGATAGTCAGAATGTCACGGCTGTCCATATCACCGTCTTTCTTTTCTTTCAGGAATTTGCGTATTTCTGCATATTTCTCGCTGATTACCAAGTCTTCGCTGTTATTGAAAATCTGATTGAATCCGTTAATGAAATGCATGAAACGAACCACTTCCTCATCACCTACGGCAATGTTACCGGAAGTTTCGTAAGCTACGTGTACCTCATGTTTCTGTTCTACCAGGCGGCGGAGGGTTCCACCCATGGAGATAACGTCGTCATCCGGATGCGGAGAGAAGATAACCACACGTTTCGGATACGGTTTGGCACGTTCCGGACGGTAGGTATCATCAGCATTAGGTTTGCCACCCGGCCATCCGGTGATGGTATGCTGCAAGTCATTGAAAATCTTGATATTTACATTGTAAGCAGAACCAAACAATGCCAGAAGTTCGCTCAGACCGTTTTCGTTGTAGTCCTTGTTGGTCAGCTTCAGAATCGGTTTGCCTGTCAACTGGCATAGCCATACGATAGCGCTGCGGATCAGTTTATCATTCCACTCGCAGGATGTTACCAACCATGGACGTTGGATGCGTGTTAAGTTCATGGAAGCCGAAAGGTCGATCGCTACATGAGCATTGTTGTGAGTTTGCAGATAAGATGCAGGAATAGTGTCGCTAATCGGACCTTCCACACATTCTTTGATCATTGCTGCCTTATTTTCCCCCCATGCCAGCAAATATACCTTTTTAGCGCCAAGAATGGTAGATACTCCCATTGTGATAGAACTGATCGGAGTATTTTCTATCGTTCCGAAAATCTTGGATGCTTCGTTGCGCGATGCATTGTCCAATAAGATCAGACGTGTGGTAGAGTTCAGACGTGAACCCGGTTCGTTGAATGCGATATTACCTACACGACCGATACCCAGCAGGGCAATGTCAATACCTCCGAAACTTTCGATGCGCTGTTCGTACAGACGGCAATATTCAAAGATGGTATCTTTGGCGATGGTTCCATCGGGAGTGAATATATTCTGTTTGTCAATATCGACATGATCCAGCAACATTTCTTTCAAAGCATTGAAGTTGCTGTTGATAGCATCGGCTGTCAACGGATAGTATTCATACATATTAAATACGATCACGTTACGGAAGCTCAGTCCTTCTTCCTTATGCATGCGGATCAGTTCCGAATAGACATGACTGGGTGAGTTACCTCCGGGGAGTGCTAGTACGCAAAAGCGTCCTGCTTTCTGTTTTTCGCGGATGGTTTGTGCTATTTCGCAAGCAATGTAGTTAGCCCCTTCTTCTACAGACTCATAAATGTCTGTAGGTATTTTCTCGAGTCTTGTCAAGACTGATTTTTCAAATGCATTCTCCGGTCTGTAGTATCTGGGGGAGACCCGGTGGAGACTGATTTGAGAACTAAGATTTGTTTTCATAAAGTTGTTAATTAAGTTATGTAAGATTAGCGTCCTTACGACTGTATTTTCACGACAAAGATACAAAAGAAGTCTATATAATTAACTACTAACTTCTAGGTATTGTTGCACCTTCAAATCGTTTTTAACATTTGTTTTATCACGAATGGCGGAGTTGGAATTCGTCTGCATCTTTCCATACCGGAAACTTTTCTCTGAACTGATGAAGTGCGGTCAGATGAAGCGTAGCAGTTGCTATGCCCTCCGTTTCGTCGGGCACGGAGGCCGCTTCTTCTCCGAGCGCTGAATAGATTTTGCTTCCTCCGTTGTATTTCAGATGATATCCGTCTATACCTACTCTGTTGACCCCGCATACGTAACACTGATTTTCCAAGGCACGGGCACGAAGCAGTGTATCCCATGCCAGACGGCGGGGGATAGGCCAGTTTGCTACATATATTAATAGGTCATATTGATTGGCTACGTTCCGGCTCCACACCGGAAAACGAAGATCGTAGCATACAAGCAGGCAGATATTCCAGCCACGGTAAGGGATAATCAGACGTTCATCGCCTGCCGAGAAATGTTCTGCCTCACGTCCCATGCGGAACAGATGGCGTTTATCATAATAGAATTCTTCTCCTTCCGGCGTCAGAAAGAAAGCGCGATTGTAATATCTTCCGTTGTCTACAGTGATATAACTCCCGCAGATGGCCACTTGAAACAAAGAAGCCCATTGTTTCAGTGCTGTAATCGTCTCACCGGAATTTGCTTCCGCCAGCATATCACTCTGCATACTGAATCCTGTAGAAAACATCTCCGGTAAAACAACAATCTCCGTTGTTCCACGGAGACTTTGCAGCTTCTCGTGGAGCAAACGGAGATTTTCTTGTTTGTTTTCCCAAACGATATCGGTTTGTACTATGGAAATACGAATCGAATCCATGATGCCTGTTTTAAGTAATAGGGAATAAGTAATAGTAATAAGGAATAAGTAATAGGTAATATACCATGCGAAGCAGCATTTCAGCAGCTACGATTAATACTTAATACCTATTACTTATTACTTTATTCTTAAAGTTCTCCAAGTGCAAAATTCTCAGGATGTTTTCCTTTGAAATCCTTGAAGTACAGTTTGATTTCCCGCATATCTTTATTAAGATCTCCCGTCGGCATAATTGCTTTAGTGGACGTTATGGTCTTTGTACTATAGTCAATACCGATCAGAACGATAGGCACTTGAGCCTTAAGGGCGATGTAATAAAACCCTTTTTTCCAGTTCGGGTTCGCCTTGCGGGTTCCTTCGGGTGTGATAGCCAGATGAAACTTTTTGCATTCAGCAAAATGATGAACCATCTGATCAACTAACGAAGTTTTCCGACTACGGTCTACGGGAATTCCGCCTACAGCTTTAAAAATAATTCCTAACGGAAAAAAGAACCACTCTTTTTTCATCATGAAACTTGTTTTACGGCCTAATGCTCCATAAAACAGTTTTCCAATAAATAAATCAAGGTTCGTTGTGTGTGGTGCGGCACATATCACGCATTTATCATAATTAGGTACCGTAACGTTTGTCTTCCACCCTAACAGGCGGTAATAGATAAAGCTATAAATTGCTTTCTTCATTCTGATCTTTAGTTCAATTTTCCGATGGCCTCAATAATCTCGTTAACTTTTGCATTGAAATCTACTCGGAATTTCTTATAAAAACCTTTCACATTGCCCGGTTCTGTATGGCTGATGCGGCTGACAAATTCATCCTGCATTTTTAAAACCTCAGCCATCAGTTCATCAGCTTTAGCCTTATCAGTACCAGGGATAAACATACTATTGATTAAGCACTCAGTGAATAATTCTCCTGCGATATAGTTTACGTTCTTTTTAAGTTCTCTTCTACTTGCCATAATATTTACATTTAATGGTGAATAATAAAAATTGCTTGGGGTAAAGATAGGGACTTTCTTTGATTCTAGCGAATAAATGGATTGAATTTTTTCTTTTTACTATTTGCTCTCTAAGTGTACTCTGCTTGGATATACAACTGACTAATCAACCGGATTTTGAAATGTTGAATTAAAATTGAACGGATTTGAATGAAATTTAGTCAAACGGGGAATTGCCCTCGACAAGGATGAGGTATTTTATTTATTACTGTTCCCTTTTGAATGATTATAGAACTTTTCCCATTTAAAAAAGAATTATCTTTGAATAATTACTTAGCAATGATATTTTTAATAACTATAATTAATTAAATGAGAAACAATGGATTTAGATTTATCTAAAAGAAGTAAGCCCTGTTTTAAGAAAAATAGGACGATGTCAATGGGAAAAGTAAAGAATCCTTTTTTAAAGGTTTGTGGTATTGGGTTGTTGACAGTAATATGCATTTCTGTTAAAGCCCAAAAAGTAAACTTTACAGTGAATTCGAAAACTGGAGCTATACAATCAATGAATATTGATAATGATAAACAGAACATGAATTGGCTGATAGCAACAGATGGTAGCCAATATCCTTGGATAAAGGAGAATTATGGTTGGGGACTTGGCTATTTCACTGAGGTGAGAAGAAATCAGAAAAACAAGCTGTTTTGGAATCTTCCTGCCAGTATAAAGCAGGATGGGAGAGAAGTTACTTACCGAGTTGGAGATATATGTATCCTTGTAGAAAGGAGTATGAAAGGAGAAGATTTAATAGAAGAGTATACTTTCCGAAACGATGGAACAGAGGAAATACTTTTATCGGATATAGGCATCTATACTCCATTCAACGATAACTATCCAGGGGCACAAGCTTGTATAAATATGCGGGCTAATGCTCATATATGGGAGGGTGATAATGCAGCTTATGTAAACGCAACACGTATGGGGGGATATGCTCCACATTTGGGACTGGTTTTGAGGGAAGGCGAAATTAAAAGTTATGAAATATCAGAGCGTGATAGAAATAAGGGTAACTCTCATACAAGGGGAATTATTTCTTTGAATCTTCCGGATATGAAATTGATGCCGGGTGATGAACAAGTATTTTCGTGGTATATCTTTTCGCATAAAGGTGGAGATGATTTCCGTCAAAAGTTATTGGTAAGAGAGAGTGTCTGGGTATCTTGCAACAAGTATGTATTTGAGAAGGGAGAAACTGCCCTTGTGAAAATATCAGGTGGGCAGATGGTAAAAGACTGTATACTTAAAAAGAATGATGTCACTATCCCTATGAAAAAACAAGGAACAGCATGGTATGCTGAAGTAGTAATGGATCAGTTGGGAGAAGTGCGTTTTGATATACTATATGGCACAGGGAAAAAAACTCATGCAAATTGTTTGGTGATTAGTAATGTGAATGATTTGATTAAAAAACGAGTAGAGTTTATAGTTGCAAATCAACAGATGAAAAGTTCGAATACGCGTAGAGATGCTTATATGGTTTATGATAATGAAAAGAATGAAATATATCTGAATAATACGCATAACTGTAATCCGGTTGACAGGGATGAAGGTGCTGAAAGAGTCGGTATGGGGGTACTTTTAGCAAAGTATTATCAATTGCATCCTGTTGCTGAAGTAAAGGCATCTTTATTGCGATATGCAAGTTTTTTGCGTAATAGATTGCAAGATGCTGACTATAAGACTTTCTCTTCAGTCGATCAGAAGGGACGTAACAGGGCGTATTATTTCCAGATGTATAAAATAACCAATGACAAACAATATGCTAAACATGGTTATATGACTTTGCGGTCTATGTTCAAACAGTTCGGACATGGTTTTTATGCCATAGGTATACCGGTTCGTTTAGGACTACAAACTTTAAAAAATGCTGATATGCAAAGAGAATATCAAGAGCTGGAGAATGATTATATTGCAGTTGGTGATACTTTTTTGAAAAATGGTTTGAATTATCCGGCTAGTGAAGTAAACTACGAACAAGCCATTGTAGCTCCATCAGTCATGTTCTTGCTTCAACTTTATATGGAAACCGGAAGGCAGAAATATTTGGATGGGGCAAAGATCCAAATGCCTGTATTGGAAGCTTTCAATGGCAAACAACCCAGTTATCATTTGAATGAAATAGCTGTTCGTCATTGGGATGGTTATTGGTTTGGTAAGCGGGAAATGTGGGGAGATACTTTTCCACACTATTGGAGTACATTGTCAGGAGCTGCTTTTTATCTTTATTCGCAATGTACGGGAGATCATTCATATAAAGAGCGTGCAGAGAATATTGTGAGAAATAATCTGTGTTTATTCTTTGAAGATGGAAAAGCTTCTTGCGCCTATATTTATCCAAATAAGGTTAACGGAGTAAAGGGCGGATTCTACGATCCATATGCAAATGATCAGGATTGGGCTTTAGTTTATTATTTGCTTGTACAAAATGGTATATATTAACGAATAATGGAATCGTTAAATACAGAAAGCTTGATAGGGTAACTTTTAGTGATCTATTGTAAAATGAAAAGCCAGTCAACATTTAAATAGTTAACTGGCTTTTTCTAATATTTTGCTTTCTTATTTACTGTGGCTTTCCGTAAGCAGCAAATTCATAAATGCCATCTGCCCACATTGCAGAATTGTTTTTATGTACATTGACAACACCGTATACGCGGAGCCGTAAATATCTGTAGAGCGACGGATCTTCAATATTCAGAATCAGAAATCCTACCTGCCAGTTTAATTTGCCGTCTACGAGCATTTTATAACTTTTTCCATCCCGGCTTCCTTCAATGGTATATTTGTAGGCAGCCTCGGAACCGTTAACCAATCTTGTCGAAAGATTAATCTCAGAAATCACGGCTTCTTTCTGCATATCTATGGTAAACATATAAGGAGAACCTGTAGCAGCATTTGAACTTTTCTGGAAATAAGCAGAAGATTCTGTACAAGCTCCATCCGTGATACAATCAGCTTTAATTCCTCTCGCTCCTGGGACAGCGGCTGTCACCGGTACATTTAATGTCAGGTTTCTACCGTTCTGAACAGGGATAATACCATATTTGTCACTAAACTCTAGGTATCTGTAATAATCCATCGAAGCATATCCTTTGTTAAATGCGGCTATTGAAATTCTCGGGAAATTACCATCCGGAGTTTTATATTTTCGTTGCGCTCCCCAGTGGTAACTCCATACTCCGCAGGTTTTTCCAACTGTACTGATTCTATTAAACTGTGCATCAAAAGTAGAATTGTTGCCGATTTCTCTCATAGGTGTCCATTCACCTCCTAAATCAGCGGCAGATGTATACATGGTTTGACTCGGATACCATCCGGAAGCCTTTGAACTGAAGAAATAGTATTCTCCGTCTTTTTTGATGATTGCAGGAGTTTCCCGATGCAGTCCTTTACATATTGTATTAACTAATAAAATAGGCTTAGTCCATGAAGTATCTAGCTTATAGATATTTATATCTCTGTTCATATTTGTAGCTGAAAGGAGATAAGCTGTACCGTCATCGTCAATGAAAAGAGATTGGTCTCTAGACTCATGGCCCAATGGTCGTTCCATAGTGCCTACTTCGAGCTCACCTTTGGGAGTTATTTGTGCCAGATAGATTTTAGCTGCAACATATCCACTTTGATCTTCATAATGTGCTGAAAGTACTACCTTGCCGGTTTTTGCGTTATATCTGAAAGCAATACCCTCAAATTTTACATTTGGGTAAAAAGCCAGTTCACGAGAAGCACTCCAACTACCATCGAGTCCTGTTGGAGAAAAGCTTTCTGTAGCTAGCCATCCTTTGAGTGTTTGTCCATCTATTTCCTTTTCAACGTTTTCCATTTTATAAGAGAAATAAAGATCTCCAATTTTTATACCCTGAGGTTTCTTGATAGATTCTTTGGTGATATATTTCCCGTTTAGATTATCATAAATTTTAGTTTCGCCGCTAGGGGTAAAGGTTGTTGCTTGTTGAGAAGCGGACGTGGCTATTTTCTTCCCCTCTTTAAATGCTTCTACATGGTAGGTAAAGGTTTTATCTGCTTTCAGATTATAATCATCGTATGTATTTCCTTTAGCTTCTCCAATACAATTTCCGTCCCGGTAGATTTTATAAAGGTCAGCGTCCTCTCGTTGCATCCAATTCAGTTTTACATTGTTGACGGCTTTTTCACCGACAAGTTTGAATACAGTGGCAGTGGCTGCCCAGATATCTGTTGTTATAACTTCTTTCGATTGAGTTGCGAAAGCAGGTTGCAAAGACAGACTGCATAGATATATAAATATGAATAGAAAACTATTTTTTGCCTGTTGACTTTTTATGTTCATAATGTAACAAATTTAATTTATCAGAATTACATATGAGAAATTTATTGGGCTTCCATCTGTTTTAGATTATTAGCCTTGTAGGCAGCAGAGAATATATCTGCTTCCTTATATTTATATTTATTGGAATCGAAATATACTGCAAAATCTTGCATTAACTTCTTGGATAGTTCAGTAAGATATAAATTACTTCCGGCAAATGTATTTGAACCGGAAACTGTAACATACTTCTTATCCTTCAGATTTTGTATCTGATAATAACCATCTTCCTGCAGGTTGAATACCCAGCATTGAGCATCATCTTTCTTCTCGGGATTGAGGCGTAAAGTTCCGAACAGTGATTCCAAAAACTTTCCGGTTTTGGTATCTTTTATTTTATATACGTTGGGTATATTAGTCTTTATAAACTCCAGACTTAGATTGATGTCATCATCATCATCCGCTATACTGAAACCATTGGCAGGTTTAGACACTAAACGATCAGAGGTCTTTTCTAATAATGAGTATATATTACCGGGTATGATTTCTACAGCTCTTTTATAACGATACATACTATTGAACACGGTTAAATCCCATTGATCATACCATTTTACGACAGGATAGCCTGAGCGCATACTAATGGGCAACCACACATGATGAGACTTTCCTACATCCTTAGAGTTCCAACGGTCACCCATGTATATATAAGCTTTTTCTTTACCCTCCACTTTAAATACATAACAGCTTTGTGAGTTGTAAGTAACTTGTTTGAGTTTGTCTACAGCAAAATTATTCCCTGTTGTCCAGTTCCCCAGTATATCAGTACTGTAGGCACTTCTCCCGGGATTGGGTTCCCAGCCTGTGCAACCGGAAAACAATCCAAAATACATATCCCCAACCTTAAAAATAGCGGGTGCCTCATATTTAAGTCCCTTTAAAATTTTAGTTTCTGTTGGAGTCGGCTCCAGATAATCGTCTCTAAGTAATGCAATATTCATGTTGGTATTCATATCCGTAGAACAGAAATGATATGCTTTTCCGTCTGTATCTACGAATAACGTCTGATCACGGGACTCGTTTTTATTAGGGCGAAATGTTTTGTAAAGTACATAAGGCCCCATTATTTTATCGCTTGTTGCTACACAAACACGTGCAGCTCCATATCCATCTCCACTTTCCCAATGGCTCCACATTACCCATTTCTTAGTTTGGGGATTATAAATTACTTTGGGACGTTCAAACAAACGTCCCTGCGATATATCATTCATGTCTTCTCTGGCTTCACCTGTCGTTTTCATCGACAACCCCAGCCGTTTCCAGTTGTATAAGTCTTTAGATTGATAACAGCTTACCCCATTTGATTTAAAACCTGTACGATCTTCTCCAAACCAATAATAAGTTCCTTTTTCGTAAACGACACATCCACCGTGCGCGTTAATTTGCTCCCCATCTATGTCATTCCACAAAACACCCGGACTGATCTGGGTGTTTTGTGAAAAAATAGAGGTGAATGAGAACATAAAGCAGATAAATAGAGTTATTCTCATGTTTTCGTTATTTTAGTCTTCAATGTTAATCGTTATTTCAGGCTGTGCTGGTGCATAGGCTCCGGATTCATCAATTGTGAAATATTCCACATCGGCAGTATTATCTATAAAACCGAATTTGGGCGAGTATGTACGTGATGTGCCGGTCAGTTTAGCGTTGTCTACACGGACAGCTCCGATATCATTTCCCCATCCTCCACGTCCTACTGTAAAGGATACACGAATTTGGTTACATTCGGCAGAAGTAGTATAGTCCATTGAATAAGTTTCCCAGTTGTCACTGGCAATTTCTGTGATGACTTTTTTTTCAGGGTCTTGCACTTCTTCTATGATCATTTTACCGGTGAGTTTTCCTTCTTTTTTTGCTATTCCTCCTTTTAATAGAGCAGATAGTGTGTAACTTTCATTCGGTACAACATCTACCACTTGCATTAGGATACCATCACTCCAGCCAGCTGCCCATTTATAGGGTCTAATTTCAAAAACATGATTGTCCAGGTCCTGATTATTATCAATTTCTTCAGGAAGAATTTGTTGTTCTGAATTCCAACGGTCGCCAATAACAACATCCCACCCCTCAACTCTACTAACTAACTTTGTTTCTGGATTTACATCAAATTCTCCTTCGAAGTTTGGGTTCTTCAAAAGATTTTCTACTGGTTTGCCAACTTTCTCTGCAAAGTTTGGCTGGGGAGCGTAGTCTATAATTCTAACGGAATCTACAGGAATTCCATCTCTATAAATGAAGGCACGGTTATCTGGTGTTATGGCAAAACGATAAACATGTGCTTGTCCATCATTATTATAGAACTTGCCTTTTCCCCCTGCTTTTCCATTTGTTGCAGGATTATTGATCTCTTTTTTGTAGGCATTGAATAATCCAATTTCATTAGAGGTAATATACGCTTTGAATCCATAACCTTTTTCGTTTACAAAATAAGGATAAAAGTTTTTCTCCGAGTCATCTGTTTTTATTTTGAACTCAATAGTATATCCTTTTGAATTTGGAGTGAATGCTTTGGTAAATTCCGTATCATTCCCTTTCTTATAAACAGGAGATGCTGCAATGTCTTTCACTGGAAGGGCAGTTCCAAATCCTTTTACTTTTATATATGAACGGATATCTCCACTTCGCAGAATAATTTTCCCTTCAGTCAGTCTTTTAGTACTGTTTAAGGTCACTTCCACTTTTTGTTTCCCAGAGTTGGCTGCTATAACAGTCGGAGTTACGGTGAAACCGTTTGGAGCTGTAATTGTTATTTCTTTGCCGAGTAAAGCCTCGGAATTGACAATGAAGGATGATGATGCGTTTGTACCATTAATCGTTAGTAATGGTAGATGTTCCTCTGTTGAGGTTTGTAAGGCTTCATTTTCTTTTTTATCATCTTCGGGTTGAACTGCATAAGTAGCTGTTGTGCTAATTGTTAGCAATGACAATGATAAAAACATAATCTTTACATATTTTTTTTTCATGATACAGAAATGTTTTATAAATTAATTATTTATGATTGAACTGATAATCAGTGTTTACTTCTTGTTTGCAAAGTTGCTGAATCATATTCATATATAGGTGCTGGAATGATTCAAATACGTATAATTTTAAGTTATCTGTTCAAAGTGGGATAAAAATCATTCAGAAAGGTTTAAAAATAGACCACATATGTTTGTGTTAGTCTTAAATTAATATATTTTAAGGGATTTATGAACAGTGATAGCTTTCTTTGTTTTAATATTGCATGGAAAATACGTCTTTATATTTAATTCTACTATGAAACATCAAATAAAATTCTATATAGTACTGTTTTTTATTCAATTGTTTTCGTGTGCCTTTGCACAACAAATGTCGGTATCTACACTTCCATTAAATAATTATTTGCCGTCAAGTACTGTTTTACGGGTTCATTGTGACCGGGAAGGCTTTTTGTGGCTAGGAACCAAAGATGGCTTGTGTCGTTATGATGGCTATCGATTACTTGTTTTTCGTTCTGGGTTGAAATCACCGGATCTTTTGACGAATAATGAAATTACTTGTATTGCGGAAAATAAAAATGGATATTTATTTATAGGAACTAAAAAAGGGATTAATATACTGGATAAGCGAACTTATCAGATAATACCAGTTATACACAATGATTTGAAAGATCAAGAGATTCGGACAATGATAGTGGATAGTGATGGATGGATATGGGTTGGGACGTTAACTTCTGTTTTTCGTTGTTCTGCCGATTTCTCATTTTGCAAAAGATATGATTCTACTTTACCTGTTACTAGTGTGAATTCTATTTATGAAGATGCAGATAAGAATATTTGGGTAACTTTATGGGAAAGGGGATTACATCGATATAATTCAAAAACAGACTCATTTATTGCTATGCCTCATATTGGAGTTTTAAATAATCCATTTAAAGTTTTTCAAGATAATAAGAAGCAACATTGGATTTTAACATGGGAAAGCGGGATCTTTTTACTTTATCCGGAGGAGAAAGATGATTTAATGTATAGTCATGTGGATATTAAAAGTAATGAGCATTGGGACATGAATGGTTGCTTTAGTATTACTCAGGATGATAAGTATGGTTATATATGGATTGTATCTACACAGGGACTTTATGCACTTCAAAAACGTCCTGGAAATATAATTAATACTGTGGATATATCTCATATTTCTTCTAAGTTAAATAATATTTTTAGTGAAATAGTAAAAGATAAGTCAGGTAATTTATGGATTGCTGCCTTTAATGAAGGAGTATCAATGATTGATTTAAATAAACCTTTAGTACAAAATTACTCTTTTCCAGTTATTCGGGAAAAGACGGGATTTGTTACAAATATAAAGAACATATATGAAGATAAGGAAGGAGATTTATGGATAGACCAGAATCGTTGGGGAATAGGAATTTACAATCCGGATTCTAATAAACTTCTCTTTTATAAAGATATTCCTTCTCTAAAAAACATTACTAACTTGAGAAATGTAAGCTGCATTACTTCTGCTCCATTGCTTAATGAGATATGGCTGGGGTCTGAGTATTATCCGGAAATTTACAGGGTGAAGAAGGATAAAAAAGAAATAGAACTATTGGGGACTTTGAAATTAACTGATTATGTGGATAATTCAGGATTCCCGCGTTTATTTTATACTGATAGTAACCATAACCTTTGGGTGGGAACAACTAAAGGTATTTTGGTTAAACCGGCAAACGAAAAGATACTTCAAGATGCTAAGTTTCCATTTGTAGATATAATAGGAATTGGAGAAGGTAAAGATGGTTCCCTATGGATTAGTACAAGAAAGCAAGGCGTGTATAATGCAAAAATATCCTCTGATCTGACATTAGAAGAGAAGAATTTAAGAAATCTGAAGACTCACGCAGAGGGAGTAATAAGTGATAATATTGGAGCAATCTGTGTGGATGATAATGGCTTGGTGTGGATGGGTAGCCAGGATGGGGATGTATTCACTTATGACCCTCAAACCAATAAAGTGGAAAACTTATCTGATATGTTTGATATGCTTGAAGAAGGTATTTTTAATATTATAACAGATCAGTTGGGACATATTTGGATTTCTACCAATAAGCGGGTAATTGAATACGACCCTAAAAATGGTGGTATCATGGATTACTCGACAATGACTGATGTGATGGTAAATTCTTTTATGCCTAATTCTTATTATAAAACTCGTGCTGGGAAAATATTATATGGAGGAAATAAGGGAATCTCAGTATTTACTCCTTATGATCATTTGTCTGATAATCCTCGTAGAATTAGAACGATGGTGGCAGATGTTAAGATAGATGGTGTTTCTAGTCTTTTGGAGAAAAACAACCAACGTTTTAATTTAAGAAGTCAGATCATTTCTTTAAATGCAGGAGATAAAAATATTGAGATAGATTTTTCTTCTTTAAATTATGCGTTTCCTGACAAAATTAAATATGCATATAAAATGGATGGAGTTGATGATGATTGGGTGTATGTCAGAGGCGATCGTCAATTTGCATTTTACAATCAATTACCTAAAGGTAAACGTACTTTTTATCTAAAGACAACTGATGTAAATGGTTTATGGAGCAATTATATAGCAGAAGTTCAGGTGTTTAAACAGCCTGCTTTCTATGAAACATTGTGGGCTTATTTATTTTATATTGTGTTTACACTTTTATGTCTGTATCTTTTCTATCACAGGATGAAGCGTCGTATTCAGTTGCGGCACGAACTGAGAATAGCTCAGATAGATAAAGAGAAGTCAGAAGAATTGGTGCAAACAAAATTACGTTATTTCACAAATATATCGCACGATTTATTAACTCCCTTAACTATTATTACTTGTTTGATTGATGATGCGGAAATGACGAATGGTAGTCGGGTTTCGCAGTTAACTATGATTCGTTCTAATGTGAATAAATTACGTAGACTATTACAGCAAATTTTAGATTTCCGTAAGGTGGAAAGTGGGAACATGAAATTATCTGTATCAAAAAGTGATGTCATATCATTTATAGATGATGTTTGTAAGATAAACTTTACTCCATTGATGAGAAAGAAAAATCAAACCTTTACATTTTTGACTGATGATAGACATTTGATGGCTTATTTTGATAGAGATAAATTAGATAAGATAGTATCTAATTTATTATCTAATGCTTGTAAATATACAGCTAATGGTGGAGATATAAAATTAATAGTAGATTCATATTGGGAGTCTGAATATCATCATTTACGAATACAGGTCGTTGATACCGGAGAAGGTATTGCTCCTGCTGATTTGGAGAATGTTTTCAAAAGATTTTATACAATAAATAAAGGAGATGAAAGTGAATCTAATGGGATTGGGTTATCCTTAACAAAGGATTTAGTGGAGTTACATCATGGCACTATTAATGTTGAAAGTGAATTAGGTAAAGGAAGTACTTTTACTGTAGATCTTCCCATTAATAAAGATAGTTATCAGGAAGATGAATTAATATCAGAACATATTTCGGTAAATGGCATAAATACGGATCTTATTTTAGAGAAAGAAGAATTGATTGATTCAAAGGTTGGCGAAGGCGAAGATATGCAAATAGCTGACGTTCATTTGTTATTGGTGGAGGATAATGAAGAATTGTTGTTTTTGATGGAGAAGATTCTGTCCAAGCATTATCATGTACTTATTGCAAAAGATGGATTAGAAGCTCTGAACGTTATAAAAGATAATGAAATAGATATTATTATAAGTGATGTGATGATGCCTGAAATGGATGGTTTAGAGTTTTGTCGCGCTTTAAAGTCAAATTTGGAAACCAGTCACATTCCTATCATATTATTAACAGCTAAAAATACCGTGGAAGATCGCATTGAATGTTATAATGCGGGAGCGGATGGATATATATCCAAGCCATTTGAATTAAAAATATTAGAGGCTCGTATTAATAATTTTATAATGCATAAGAAAAACAAACAGGAAGAGTTTCGATCTAATGTAGAAGTCAATATTGATTCTTTAGAACCTTCTTCTATGGATAAAGAGTTTTTGGATAAAGTGATTTCTGTTATAAAATCAAATATGTCGGAAGGAGATTTTGATGTGGTTCAATTAGCGGATGCATTAGCTGTGTCTAAGTCTTCTCTATATAGGAAAATGAAAATAGCAACAGGGCTGTCCCCCATTGAGTTTATTCGAAATATAAGACTAAAACATGGTAGTCAGTTATTGAAGGATAAATCAATATCTGTAGCAGAGGTAGCTTATGAATGTGGATTTTCTAATCCTAAATATTTTGCAACTTGTTTTAAAGAAGAATTTGGTGTAACTCCAAAGGAATATCAAAAATCTTGTTAGGATAAAAAATAATATGAACTTAAAATGCACAAGTACGTATCTTAATGGAAGATGCGTACTTTTCTATATATCAATGATCTATCCCTTTTGAATGATTTCTGAACTTATATTGAACGATTTTTAGACCTATGATAGTTAATAGCGATTATGGTCCAATTTTGGAAGTTTTTGAATGATTAGAGAACTTCTTTCTACTGGATAACTCGCACTTTTGTGATGCATTTGATGCACAACTAATACTTATTTGGTCTAAATAACTTTATAAATCTAATAGTATGGTGATAATTTTACCTAATTTCTTTTTGCAGAAGCCTGTTTGTCGTTTGCTGGCTGTCATGGGCTTTTTAGGATTTAGTGGAGCGATAGCGTCTCAATCAAGTTCGCCCGCGAATATTGATTCTGTGGAGACCTATATGAAAAAAGACTCTTTTGAGAAGAATGTAGGATCTCGTTTCGTTACTAATCGTAGTATAGACTCCTTTGGGGTGAGTGATACTGTTGATATCAGGATGTTGCAGCGCTCTCAATTTTTATCTATTCAGCAATTACTGAAAGGGAATGTGGCCGGTGTATATGTACAGGAAAATAATGGAGAGCCTGGTACCATTCAAAGCATGCTGGTTCGTGGCTTATCTTCACCTGTCTTTTCAAATAAAGATGTGTCCGGTGTTCAGCCGACGATTTATTTGAATGGTGTTCCTTTGATGTTGGAAAACAGCTATGTGTACGATATCAAACAGTTTGATATTAATCCGATAGGAGCCGCTGCCAATATGCTGGCGGGATTGGATATATCTTCCATAGAGTCAATCGAAATTATCAAAGATCCGCTTCAGCTTGCCAAATTAGGTCCTTTAGCTGCTAATGGTGCCATCTGGATAACAACCAAAGACGGTTATTATGGTGGTGAAAACGTCTCTATCGGAGTTTCGGCAGGGATGGCCTTTGCTCCGTCTTCGGTTCGTATGACGAATGGATCATACGAAAAAGCATTCCGTCAACGTTTCTATGATACGTATTCTCTTACACCGGGCAAACAACCCGATTATCTTATGGATACAAGAGATGTACGTTATTTTGGTAAACCGGACTGGGCAGACGATTATTATCAGTCATCACTCTTATATAATGTAAATGCTTCTATCGGTGGTGGTTCAAAAAAAGCGAATTATGTATTTACACTCGCAACGACAAAAGATGCGGGAGCAGCGGACAATACCTCTTATACGAAATATAATATTGGTTTTGCCTTGAATATGGTTCCTTTGGATGGCTTGAATGTTAGTACAATTATTAATGCCGCTAAGATAGACCGTGTCAGGAATCGGAATTTTAGAGACAGGTTTGCTGAGATGGAGTATATGGTTGATTTTTCAACTCCGCTTGCACCTGCCGGCAATTTGTATAATGACTTTTTAATATCCAATGATTTGACTAAAGATGATAATTATAACAATTTGCTGAATGGATTGTTGGCTTTGAGCTATACTAAGCAAAGATTCAATGCTACAGCCTGCATCAAACTTGATTATACAACAAATGTTCGTCGCGCTTTTTGGCCTATGGCTTTGTTGGAGTCCGTCAACTTTGTCTCTAACTATTCAGGATACAATCAACGGATTATAGGTGAAACTTCAGCGAGTTATTTGTTGCCTTTAGCTGATATTCATAAGTTGAATATTCAGTGGAATGGCTCTATAACCAGCGATTTGTATCACTATAATTATACTCGTGCCTATGATGGTGATGATGATATGAAGCCGACAACAAGTACCGGGAACTTCAAGCAGTATCGTTATGTTGATCGTTTGGAGAATAGATGGGTATCGACTTCAATAGCTTTAGATTATAAGTATAAGAATTTGCTTAATGTGGGATTATTGGCAAGATACGACGGAAATTCCGCTATCCAGTCGGATCACAGATGGATGTTTACACCCGCTGCCTCTGCTGAATGGAATTTAAAGAATCAATTTTTTACAGGTAGTACTGCATTGTCTGGATTGTCTTTGCGTGCATCTTATGCACGAATAGCCAAATCATTCCAGTCCGATAGATATGAATTAGGTCCTCAATACTTGGCTACAAGTATCACATGGAGTGGCGAACCGTTACTTTCCTCAGCTAATGGATTTGCAACAATCACTCGTCCGTATGCATCGGGTTGGGTTGGTTATGATTTAAAGCTTCCCTATTCTGATAAAATGGAGCTTGCTTTGAAAGGTTCTTTTTTCGACAATCGCATTATTGCGGAAATAAGTCTGTATAAGAATTATGAAAAGAATTTATTGACATATTTGCCTGTCACTCAAGAAATGGGATATGAGTATAAACTGGCCAGTGGAATGGATATCAGTAATCAGGGATTGGAATTAAATCTTTCGGCATCCATTTTGAAGAACACTCCGTTGAAGTGGGATTTGTCTTTCAATGCAAGTTATAATAAGAACAAACTAGAGAAACTTCCCGAAAACCAGAAGACAACTGTGATAGGCGACCATAAACTACAAGTAGGACAGTCAGTTGATGCCTTTTGGGTGTATCAAAATAAAGGCATTTATACAAACGACTCAGAAGTTCCTGTTATGAATGGGAAACCACTGAACGTAAATGGAGTTCCTTTTAAAGCAGGAGATCCTGTTTGGACAGACGTTGACGGAAACAATCAGATTAACGACAATGACCGTGTGCTGACCGGACATGCCATTCCACCCTATACAGGAGGATTGACTAACCAGTTTGCTTATAAAAGATTCGATTTCAGCTTCAATCTCTTCTTTGCTTTGGGGCATAGTGCTTTAAATCTGCGCGATCAACAACGTTACGACTTTGCGACTTTGGATAATATTCAGTCCTTGCAGTCTGTTAAAGAGATTTTCTTTTGGCAAAACACTAATCAGTGTGACGATTATCCTATATACAATCCGCAAAGCAGTGTTCATCCTTACCGTGCAGAACAGGATTTGTTCCTTGAAAAGCTGTCATACCTGAAACTGAGAAATATAACTGTTGGTTACACACTTCCTATAAAGAAAGTTGGTAGTAATATACCTAAAAGTTTGTATTTCTATCTGACAGGATCTAATCTGTTATCTTTCAGTAATTTTTCAGCAGGTGATCCGGAATTAGTAAACTTCAATGGCACCTATGACGGGTATTCGCTTCCCATTCCTCGTTCCATTTCACTTGGATTGAGATTTAAATTCTAATCAATGTTTAATAAAAAAAATAAAGAAATGAAATTATTTGTTACGACATTAGTCTTTTTTTTCAGTTGTATCTTTTCAAGTTATGCTCAGATAAGCGATGAAGAATTTGAGACTGAATTTAATAAGTTATTAAAAGTTCAAACTGAGGATCTTTGGCAAATGTATGAGCAACATAACGGCAAGCGTGTGGAGTTAGAAAAAGAACTGTTTGCAAAGAAACAAAAAAATAATATAACTTCAGATGAAGAAAGCGAACTCCGTAAAAAGATTGAAGCAGAGAAAGATTCTTTGAAAATGAGAAACAAGAAGCTATCTATCATACGTCAACAATCCGATAGCTTGAGAATTAAATGGGTACGTGGTGTGTTGCCATCGGAAGAATCTTCCACTTTTGTAAGACGTCTTTTAGAGATAAGTGATGAAGGCGATCGTCGCAAGTTTTTTCCTGAGTATTTGCGAACTGTATGGACGCAAGACTCTATAGCTGGCATCTCTGAAAATGTTCGATCTAGACGTATAAAGGCATTTGTACATCTTTTTCGCGTATATGAACAGAAAAATGTGCAAAAGCCTAAACTTATTAAAAAAGTTAGTGGCGGAGAAATCGAATTTTCTAATTCAATAAAACCGTTCAAATAATCTAAATTGTTTAATTATGAAAGACAATAAGTTATTTCGAATAAATTTTATCATTTTGTTGTTGGCTGGAATGATTTTGTGTTACAGTTGTCGAAATGATATATCTATTGAAAAGGATATGAACACTAATACGAGAGGCTTTGGGTCAGGAGTTAATATTGGTTTTGACGGGGCGTACGGTGCTACATTTAGTGAGATGGAACTGATTACGCAAACTTCCTTTAAGATTGATGGTAGTCTCATAGATATTGATCCTTCTAGTATATCTTATATTGAACTCGAAATTGATACAGATGAATCTTTTTTGAACAATTGGGTATTAAGAGGTACAGATGGTTATGGAGGAGATGTTGTAATTAACAGGGTCGACGGAACGTTTTCTGGTGAATTTGGAGTTTTTAAAGGAGGAGAATATGTAATTCGGGCGCTTGTTCATATGAACAATGGAACTACGTATAACTCCAATGTCATTTATTTGAATACAAACTATCCCAGTATTGAAACCATTCAAGAGCAGTTTTTCAGTTACATGGAAGATACGTGGAATAATCTTTCAAATACTACGAGTAATGCATATAACAGGAAAGAATATGGTTATTATATCTATATCAAGGGAGGTATGATAAAGCCTTTTGAAAACTCAGATCTATGCATTGGAGAAGCGAATCCTTGTGGGGGGACACAATCCGTGCAAATTGTGGGAAGTGAATATCAATCGGGACCTTGTGAACCTGATATGGAATATATTATAGCGCAATTCCACACTCACCCTCCTTTATCAGAATGTCCAGGCAATGAATTTAGAGTTGGAGGACCTTCAGAGGAAATCGATCTTATAGCACATGCAACTCAAGAGCATCCTTGCTTTGTTTATGACTATATCGGTACTGTACATGGTGGGCATCTTCTCTCCAAATCTGCAAAGATTTATCGATATGGAATACCTAAAAGGATAGATTAAAAAAATAATACTTATGGAGAATAATAATATAACAAAGGTGAATAATGTGATTACATTGCGATTAATTCTTTACTCCGTACTTGTTTGCCTGCTTTTGCAGTCCTGCAATGACTTTCTGGATGTAGATCCCAAACATGCAGCTTCGGAAACCCAACAATGGAAGACCCTTGAAGATACTCGATCAGCATTGATGGGAGTATATGGCTTGACACGCGCAGCCTTAGCCGATAACAATACTCATTGGATATGTGGTGATTTGCGGAAGGGGGATTTTACGGTTTATAAGCGTAGTGACTTACAAGCTGTGTCTGATAATGAATTGAACAAGCCATACGACTTGTTGAAGAAAGTATCTAACTGGAGAAGATTTTATGCGGTAATCAATGCGGCATCTGTTTTTATGGAAAAAGCTCCACGAACTGTCGAACTTGACCGGTCGTATTCTGAACAAAACTTGAAATATGACATTGCTCAAGTACGCGCTTTGAGGGCATTTGCTTATTTTTATATGGTAAGAATTTGGGGAGATGTGCCGTTAGTCACCTATTCTTATGATAACGGAACTTTTCCGTCTATGCCTCGTACAGACGCTCAAACGGTGCTGAGTTATGCTAAGGCAGAACTGTTGACAGCTATAAAGGATTTACCCTATCAATATGGTACTCAAACGAATTTATATTATGGTTCATATGGGGCCCAATGGCAGGGAAAACTGTTCAATAAGTTATCTGCATACTCTGTATTAGCTCACATCTGTGCTTGGCAGGGAAATTATGCAGAAGCCGAGACATATTCTGCATTTATAATAGACCATGCATCTGAGATTAATGCAAAATATACTTCCATTACCGATTTGACTTCAGAAACAGGGCTGTTTTACTCGAATGCGAGTGTAAAAGGTTCGAGGATTCTTGGATTTAATTTTGCTCACAATGATAACGAAGCAACTCAAAGCGGACATCTTGAACAGTTGACTTTAGCTTATCCGTTGGTACAAAAATCCTATCCTGAAATATACGTTTCAAAGGACAGCTTATTTTCGATTTTTACCAATTTCGATGACTTGCGGTTTGGAATCATGGACACCATCAAATATTCATCCTATTATGTTCAGAATTTGAATGAAGAAATTCCGGTGTTCAGTAAAATAAAGATTATTCAGGATGGATCGGCGAAAGACAATGATTTCGGAGTATTTGGCTCGTCAATTGTTTTCACTCGTCTTGAAGATATCACCTTACTACGGGCTGAAGCATTATGCGCACTAAATAGAAGCACAGAAGCTGTATCCTACCTGAATATGGTCCGAACAAATCGTGGATTGAGAGAAGTATCCTTTAAAAAGGATTTTGGGAATAATCGCGAAAGCTTAATTGCCGAGATATTTGAAGAGCGTCGCAGAGAGCTTATGGGAGAAGGCTGGAGATGGTATGACCTTGTCCGTCGGCAAAAGCTGATGAAAGATAATGAGACATTCTTGCGACTGATCAGCAGTGGTGGAATCTACTGGCCGGTATCGGAAGATATCATTACTGCTAATTCACAGATTGAACAAAATGAGTTTTGGAAATAAAAAGAAAACGACAATGAATAAGATACTATTTATTTTATGTCTGACTTCGGCTTCCCTTTGGATGCTGTCTTGTACAGATTACGAAGTGGCTTCATATCCTGAGGAAAATGAAACCGAAGTATTTAATGGAACCGTTCTGGATTATTTGTCCACAGGGAATGAAAGGCTGAATTTGAAATTTGATTCTATGATGGTTCTTGTCAACAATATTCCCGATTTCATACAACAGATGGAACAGACGGATGTGCAATATACAGTTTTTGCCATACCGGATGCATGTATCCGTTCCTCATTGGCGCAACTTAACGAGTACCGTAAACAAAAGGAGTTGGGTGAAGCGATTTATTTGAGTGATTTATTAATTGAACCGTTTGTTGTTAAAGATACGATCGTTAATGTTATAACACCGACTTTAAATGATACGATCATTAACGAATATCATTATGATTATAGAGCTGACCTTGAGCGAATGTTATGCAAGTACATTATTAAAGGTAGTTACGATACCGATAATATTCTAGCCAATGAAGGAAATAACTCCTTAAATTCTTTGAAGTACAATTATCAAATGAATATAGAATGTTCTCGCAAACCGGCATCCGGATTTGTAGGCGGAGGAGTCAAACAGCTTATTTTCAGTGATATGAAAAACTCTCAGGTAAAAGATAACTGGAACAGAGTTTCTACGGTATGGAATGATGTTTATACAAATAATGGTATCATTCACATCCTTTCTCCTCAACACAGTTTCGGTTTTGATGAATTTATTTACGTATTTAATAATTATGGCAATGAATATAAGAAGTAAAAATATTGCGCTGCTGTTTTCCTGCGTATTATTAAGCATATCGTGTGTCGATAAATATTTGCCGGATAGTTTGGATGCTTTCGACAGAGACGTCAATTTTACTACAAAACTATATCGTCCTCAACTAGGAAAAAATACTTTGATGTCCGACAACTTTTCATCGGGTAATTCAACGCTTCCTCTTACTTTCGAAATATCACGAATCGTGAGGGCCGACGGAAGTCCTGCACCTGAATTGACGGAATATTTTCCGGTAAAAGTTTGGAAAACTCCATATATGGGTACCGAAAAGTCTATAGAAGAAATAGAAGCTAAAAGAGAAATAGAATATCGTACTCTTTTTCAGGTTAAAAAGCATTCCGGAGAATTTATGATGTGGTCCAATGCCGAATCTTCTTTTGTGCAGTGTGCTCCGAGTGATGGCTATATTTTTGATGTGCTGGTGAAAAACTCGGGAGGATATAAAACATTTACTGATATGCAGCTTATACCTGTCAGAGAAAGTGATTACGAACCGAGTATATACGATCCGGAAACAGGGTTGGTGCAGGGACAGGACTATGTTACACCAAATTCGTTAACCCTTTTTCAAACAGAAAGTGGAGACTATATGTTTCCTGAAGATGTACATATTTATTTTCGTGAGAACCAAGATAATGATGATGATGTAAAAAGTTTGACTTTTCGTTTTTATGGACCGGATTATACACCGATCTCTCCTTCATCTTTTAATCAGACAGACTGGGCTAATCTGATTCATGGTTTCAATATGGAGAAAACAGATGAATATGTAAAGTATGATGTAGTTTATCCGATGCCATTGGTTGAAATGAAATCAAAATATACCAATAAAGATGGTAATAGAATAAATGTCAATTTTTTATATGACCGTATTACAGCAAGTGGTTATCGTATGACATCCACTATGTCATTTGAATTTGCGATATACAAGGAAGCTCATTGGGAGATAATAGTTGTATTTACAGCAGGAGCCCCCTTGTTTGAAGATGGAAAATAACTAATTAATACCATGATTCTAATATGAGAAATATATTTAAATATGGCTTGTTGGCTATGGCGATTGCCGTCACCTCGGTTGGTGTTCGGGCTCAGGATATTCCTGTCAGTGGTGTAGTCAAAGATAAAAGCAATAATTCTACATTGCCTTATGCTTCTGTTATTGTTAAAAATGAAAGTGGAAAAACTGTGCCTCAGCTTTCAACCACAACTGATGATAACGGACGATTCTCTACAAAAGTTAAGAGTGGTTACCGACTTGTATTCTCTTTCCTAGCGTTCGACAGTCTTTCAGTCAAAGTTACTAAACCTTCAGAACGCATGCAAATATATCTGAGTCCGACAGAGAATATGCTTGATGAAACAGTTGTAGTCGGATTTAAAAGAGTTAGCAAGGCTGCGGTAACAGCATCGGTTACGGTTATTAAAGCAGAAGATCTGGTCAATACTCCTGTTGCTAATCCGATGGAGTTGCTTCAAGGGCGTGTTCCCGGATTAAATATTCAGATGAATAATGGTACTCCCGGAGGTCTTCCAAGTTTTTCAATTCGAGGAGTCTCGGATATTTCCGTTCAATCTTCCGGTGATGGCGAGTTTATGATGGGGCTGACTCCTCCTTTGTTTGTAGTTGACGGTATACCGCAGGAAGACGTAACGGGCTATGATGCAGCTGGTTTGCTGTCAGGTGCAACAGTCAGTCCGTTGGCTATGATTCCACTTGAAGATATTGCGAATATCCAAGTATTGAAAGATGCAGCTGCAACTTCCCTGTATGGTTCAAAAGGTGCTTACGGAGTAATTCTTATAGAAACTAAAAGAGGAGAAACAGCCAAACCGAAAGTTTCTTATTCGGCTAACTTTGTAGTGAAAACACCACCGAGGTTGAGAGATGTACTTGCAGGCGGGGCGGAGAGAGCGCTCAGAATTATGCAAATTTTGGGAAATGATACATCCGCCTATCATGGATATAATGAAATCCATAAATTGCAGGCACTGTCAGATAGCTTGAATCCTTATTACAATAATAATACGGATTGGCAGGGTGTCTTTTATCAGACGACTTACAATCAAACTCATAATCTTAGTTTCTCTGGTAAACCTAATGAGAAATTTGACTATAAGATCAATGCAAACTATTATACGGAAAAAGGAATTGTGAAAAACACGGACTTTAACCGATACGGTATCAGGGCAGCAGTAGGATATAAGCCTAATGATAGATTTCATTTGGATCTAAATCTTGCCACTACATTAACCCGAAATAGTAATGGTAGCGGAAATGCTTTCTCACAATCCGGCGTAGCCGCAGGTTCGGCAGCTTCTTCCTTGTTGCCTCCACCGTCTATGTATACAGCTTCCAATTCTGCATTGTCTGTTTTTTCTGTCCAGGCAGATAATCAGAATGTAGTCTATGATGCAAGTATGAATATCATGTATCTGTTGCCATTTGATATAAGATGGAGAAGTACTTTAGGATATAAATACGGAACTGTGGAGAATGAGAAATTTACGCCGGGTATTTTGAATGCCAATAGGGCTACTTGGAATAACGGTAGTGAATATAGTTATAATATGTATGTTCGTTCATTGTTGTCAAGAACCGTAAAATTGGGAATTGTAAATTTTGATTTACAGGGAGGTTTTGAACTTTCATCCGAAAAGTATAGCGGTAACTTTATTATGCTGGATGGATTGGCAAGTGACCATATATGGTCGTCCGGTATGCCGTCCATGGCAGCTGGAAGGTCGAATTTTTCAGATAAAAAGAATACGTTTGCACTTATTATAGATCCTCAGTTATCGCTGCCTGGTGGGAAATACGTATTTACTCCCAATATTCGTCCTGAAATAAATTCATCTTATGGGTCGCAGGCGAAATGGGCAATAAATCCTTCATTAGGATTTCGCTGGAACTTCAGCCGTGAATCTTTTGCTAAAAAATGGAAGTTTCTGGATGCCGGAGCTCTTCGTGTAACTTGGGGACGTAGTACCACTTATAAAGCTAGTATTTATGATATATGGGGAAGTTACAATCTGAGCAAAGATACTTATAATGGAGTTTCTATTATTCCTATTGATAAAAACGCTATGCCGAATCCGGATTTGAAGCCGGTAACGTCAACATCATGGAATCTCGGAACAGACTTATCATTCCTTAATAATAAAATTATGTTCGTTGCCGAGGCGTATTACAAACAAATTGACAATCAGCTAAGTTCGATAGAGTTGGCTAACCACAATGCTTTTAATTCCGTAAGAAGTACGAAAACGAGTCTGGTTAACTATGGATTGGAGTTTTCGTTGAATGTCCGTCCGTTGTCAAGGCAAAGTAATTGGGATTTGAATGTAGCGACTTCACTGGCAATTAATAAAGACGTAATCGCAAAGCTGCCTAACGAGGTGCGGCAGATTATTAACAGTGATGCGGAAGTGGTGAATAAATTAGGTTCTAACGCGATGGGGAATTATCTCTATGTGTATAAAGGCGTATATGCGACTGACGAAGACGTGCCTGTTAATCCGCTGACCGGAGAACGCTTGCGGATGGGAGGGAATACTTCTACTCAAGCATACTTTAAGGCGGGAGACCCTATTTGGGTGGATGTAAATGGTGATTATATCATCGATGAAAAAGACAAGGTGATTGTAGGTAATTCACAGCCGCGAATGACCGGTGGTATTAGTATCAATCTTCGTTATAAAGCGTTTTCTATCAACACTAACTGCTCGTTTACGTTGAGACGTGATATTATCAACAAGGCTCTGGCAGACCGTTTTAGGGCTTATGGAACACCTGTAGCAGGTAAGGTGAACCTTACAGGTAGTGGAGCTTTAACACCTATTGAGGCATATAATTTCTGGACAGAAGATAATATCTATGCCCAATATCCTAATCCGTTTGATTATACCCGTTCAAGTATTATTCAGCCTTTCAGATACGACCAGACATTGTTTATGGAAGATGGCTCTTATTTTAAAATTAACGGTATATCTGTGGCTTATACTATTCCAAAGAAAATGCTGGATTTTTTTAGGATCAGCCGATGTCAGCTTAATTTTAGTATGAACAATATTTATACTTTCTCCAAATATTCAGGCATCAATCCCGAGAATGTAAACAATTTGGGATATGACACATCCGGTGGTTATCCCAATGGTCGTACTGTGACATTTGGTGTCTCAATGGATTTTTAGATGAACGATTAAATATAGAAGAATATGAAAAATATAGTTTTAATAATGACTTTGATAGTATCTTGCCTGTTTGCCGGTTGTGACTCGCTTGCAAATAAGAGTGAAGATAAATTATCGGGTGATGATTTTTGGGCGCAGGGAAATGAGACGAATGCGGAAGCTTTTTTGTTGAGCATATACAATTCGTTTCGGAATGCAACAATGTCACAACGTCCTTTCCTTACGTATAGCGGAGATATGCGGTGCGCTCCAATAACAGCCTACAGCACTGGGGATAAATATGTAGCTTATCTGGCTAACAACGATATGGGTGAATTGCGTAATACATATCCCGATGATGCTAGGGGCGGTTTAATAATGCAATGGGATGTGTTTTATACTGCTATTCAGGATGCCAATATTCTGCTTGCTGAGATAGACAAAGTGCCCGGCATGGATGAATTGAAACGGAGTCGTTTTAAGGCAGAAGCTATTTTCATGCGTAACTTGTCTTATTTCTTCATCGTAAGGGCTTTTGGAGATGTGCCTTATTATACAAATGCCTATAATGAAGCTCCCTTGCCAAGAACCAATATGGTTATAGTTTTGCAAAATTGCCTTGCTGACTTACAACCTTTGCTTGACGATGATCCGGGAGCGGAAGTACTACCATGGTCATATTCATCTTATTCGAGCAAAGGGATTAGAGCCTCCAGAGGTTCTGTCATTGCGCTGATGATGCATATAAACTTGTGGCTTGTACAGTTTGATGCACAAAATAAAGAGCAATATTATAGGAATGTTGTTTCGCTAGGCGAGGAACTGGAACGTAACAATGGAGCTTATTCATTACTTGATATAAATAGAAGTTCCGTGATTTTCGCAGGAGGGTCAGACGAAGGCTTGTTTGAGATTGCACAGAATATAAATTTCAATGAGATATTTATGATGAATGCAAAGTTTTCTGATAATGTTTCCTATTCCTGTCTGAACAAGTCTACACCAGTATTCTGTTATTCAGGAGATTATCTAATGAGTCTGTTCCCTATGTATGAAGACGATGCGAGGAAAGAACTATGGTTTGACGAAAAGATATATTCTACTTCGGTTTCAAGTTCTGCTCCTAAGGAAATCAAGAAATTTTGGAATATTGATACTTATGGAAACGGAACAATTACGTCCAACTCCGGCAATCAAATAGTATTCCGTTATGCAGGTGCACTTTTGTTGTATGCTGAAGCTCTTGCCGCTTTGGGGACTAACGATACGAAAGCCTGCGAATTACTCAACCGGGTCCGCAATAGGGCACATGCTTCCGAAATAAATACCTCGGGTAGTGAACTGATGGATGCTATTTTCTGGGAACGCTGCAGAGAGCTTATCGGTGAAGGACATTACTATTATGATTTGGTTCGTACAGGAAAGGTGTATAACAGAAACTATTGTATGAATCCGATGACGCGTACTAATTTCAATGTGGGGGCATGGACATGGCCTATTCATCGTAATGCGTTGAAAAACAACACACAGATTGGATTGAATTTATTTTGGGAGTAACTCTGATAAACTTAAAATGTATAGATATGAAAAATAATATCAAATTATGGAAGAAAATTGTCGGATGTTGCCTTTTGGCAGTACTCATGTACAATTGTGCCGATGATAGTTATTTAATTGATGGTGGAAAAGCGAACCCTTATTATAATGGGAATATGATGCAATATTTGGAATCAAGACCCGATTATTTTAAAGATTTGGTGGAAGTCATCCGGCTGTCCGGTATGGAAGATGTTTTTGAAGACGAACAAATTACCTTTTTTGCACCTACCGATTGGTCAATCCGTGGTAGTTTTAATTATCTGAACCGTATTTGGTATCGTATGGGGCATGATAGCATCAAGAGTTTTAGTCAGATAAAACCGGAAGTCTGGCGTGAAATGCTGTCAATGTACATTGTAAAAGATAAATATTTGCTGAAAGATATACCTCAAATTGATACGACTGCCATAGCAGCCTATCCGGGACAGGCATTTTTATCTTATGGTCAGCAGCCTATGAACATGGGTGTTGTTTATTATGATGCAAACAATGTGAAATATGCCGGTGCAAGACAAATCATATACTCTTATGTCTATGATTTCACTATAGGAGATATGAAAAACGCTTATGTAGCAACATCTGATATACAACCGACCAACGGAGTGGTACATGTACTCAGATTAACCGATCATGCATTTGGTTTTGAACCATATCTTTTCGCTACCAAAGCTATAAATGCGACAATAGAAACAGAACCGGATAATTAACTATAAATAAAGATAGTACAATGAAACATATTACCATCTATTCGTTAATGATTGTTTGCTCCGTATTCACTTCGTTATTGGTAACATCCTGTAACAGTGATCTGAACAGCAATATTAAAGATGATCCGTACAGTGGTGGAAAAGCTCCGCTTGGAATCGGTTTGCTGGCTGAATCTCCTTCTCCGGAAAGCGCTTATCCCAATGATACGGTTGTATTCAAAGCAAAAGGGATGTTGAACTGGTGTGATCCGCAATCAGGACGTTACGATTTCAAGTTTTATATTTCTGATGAAGAAACTAAAATTGTAACTGCTACCGACACGACAATCACCGTGAAAGTACCTGGAAATCTTAGTTCGGGTACGGCTTATATTGTATTGAAAGAACAGGTTTTCTATGGACCTCGTCTCACTGTATTAGGAAATATTAAGATAGATCAGTCATACGGCTTTAAAGGCACTTCGGGACCTATTTACGATTGTGCGGAACATTATTCAAAAGCACGGGTATATTATCCTGTTGGCGACTATATGCAGGCCTACTACAATGAAAATAGCTCGCAGAGTTTTTCTTGTATATCTATGGTTTTGACAGACGGCTCTGTATCGGGAAAATGGGTAACTGACTTCAAACTTGATCCTGGTCAGGGAGCCGGCATTGATCTGGCCAATCCGGGAGTGACAGATATTGAATGTTACCTTAATTCATTTACTTATTTTCCTAGTGACCACAGGGTTCTCCTGTCGGGTAAATTTTCAGAATACGGCTGGGATAAGTTGCCGGTCAATAACATCACGATAGCTACTAATGAAGTAGCCTCGTATTATAAAACTGTAGCGCTGCCTTCGAAAAAGAATAATACAAGCATAAATTGTAAGATACCGGTATTCAACGGGGGAACTCTTGAAGCGCCTGTCCGTACATTTATAACTTCCAATGAGAAGGTGGTAGCAGTAGGAAATATTACAAACTACTGTCGTATTAATACCGAAAAATCCTATGCTGAGAGTATGGTTTTGGATTATTCGAAGGTTGCAAGTGTATTGCGTATGTCAAGGACTGGAGAACTTGATGATAGCTATCGCAGGGATGCAGAAGGAGTTATCGGGCAGATTTTAGATGCTTGTATGGTCGAAAGTGACGGTATTGTCATAGTAGGGACATTCAGCAGTTTCGATGGACAGTCTGTGAAGAATATTGTGAAGTTGAATGCCGAAGGTACCCTTGATGAAACTTTTATGAGAAACATCGGTACGGGCGCAAATGGAAGTATTACTAAAATCCGGTACAATAAAAACAAAAAGAAAATCCTTATAACTGGGGAGTTTTCTGAGTTCAACGGTATTCCTGCACAGAGTGTAGTTATGTTGAATGATGATGGCACACGTGATGAAATTTTCAAGATCGGAAAAATGGAAGGAGGATTGGCCAATTTTGCCTGTCTGCTTGATAATGATAATATTGTTGTTTCAGGTGCGTTTACGAAATACGATGGTGTAACTCGCCGTGGTTTCCTTATATTGGGTCGTGATGGAAAGGCGCTGCAACAATTTAATGTACCGGGCATCTTCCAGGGTGAACTCTACAAAGTAATTGAAACTCGTACTTCGACCAATTCAAACGGATTGCTGCTGCTTGGTGATTTCAGTCGTTTTGATGGTAATATGGTTCGCAATGCGATAATGATAGAAGTTGATTATGAATAACTTATTATGAAATACAATGGAAAAGTTGATAAAAAATATAATGCTTTGCCTGTTTGCTGTATTTGCATTCTCGTGCAATGAGGAGATGGAAAGGCTTTTGACTGATGATTATCCGGAGTCGGGTACTGAATATACTACGGGACACGTATTGATGGTGGTTATCGATGGTGCATCCGGAATAGCCGTTAATGAGGCGTATAATACACGAAAGGCTCCAGTTATCCGCTCCATGACGGATAAATCTTTGTTTACTTTTTACGGACTTGCCGACAATGAAGAAGGGGTAAGTAAAGAACGTGGATGGGCAAATTTGCTGACCGGAACAACAAAGAACGGGCTTGATGTCAATCAAGGAATTGACGAACTCGAAACGCCTTCTTTTCTTCAACGATTGAAAGAGGCGGATGAAAATCTAAAAGTCAGCTTTTATTCTTCCGATACGGAGTTTTTCGGAGCTTTCGGGAGTGTTGCCGATACTAAAAGAAAGACTTCGGCCGACAGTGAAACCGCTGATGCTCTTATTGCTGAAATCAATGGTGAAACAATCTCGGATATCGTAGTTGCACAGTTCGGCGGTGTTCAACAGACTGGTGAGCAATATGGATTCTGGAGCAATGAGACAACTCCTACCAGTGAGGTTATTGATGCGATTTACAATGTAGATGCTTTCATCGGTAAAATAATGAAAGCACTTGAAGCGCGTCCGCGTTACGTTCAGGAAAACTGGCTTGTAGTTATTACATCTTCTTATGGTGGTGTTTATGAAGGTAATGTAACTCCGGCATCGTTGTATGATGATCCGCGTCTCAATTCTTTCATGATGCTCTATAACAGTCGGTTTGCATCCAAATTGTTGCAAAGGCCAGGTTCGGATGAATTACAATACAAATTCTATAGTCCTTATTTCGTCGGTCCCGGACAAAAAGCGACAACAAATGCCGTTATGACTGGAAATACCGAGTTTTTTAATATGGGTAAACGATGGAGTTCCAATCCGGATGAAGAGGTGGATAAAAGTGGATATACCATTCAGTTTAAAATGTTTGATAAGCACGGCGACCCTTGGGGTAATAGAAATATAATATCGAAAAGATACCAAAAAGCAGGTACAGGTTGGCAGCTAATGTTTTCTAATAATACGCAAGTCGAATTTGCTGCTAATTTTAAAGAGGGTTCTTCGGTTTTCCGCTTACCATCTACGAGACGTGACGGATCATGGCATTCTTATACGCTAGTTATAAAAGAGGTTGATGATACCCAGAAAGGTGACTCCATCTTATTTTATCTTGACGGTAAGTATCAGATGGGATGTAAGATAGACGGCAGTAAAGATATGTGGACAGATGCGCCTCTTGCCATCGGACATACGTTTTCTCCGGACAGACCTAGTCAGGCAAATCTATATATAAACGATCTCCAGTTTTACAACGTTGCTCTACCTGCTGATATTATTGCGGAGTATCATTGTACTACAAAACTGGACCTTTTGGGTGAATTATATCCGTATTGGAATAATCTGGTGGGTTATTACCCCAACGATCGCGAAGATGATATCGGATTATCTTATTTGGAAGATTATTCGAAATATACATCAAAAGATAAAAGATTATACTTCAATAAACCGGTTGGTACGTTTGCGCCTACCGATGATTACGTAACGCGCAGGCAGGAGAGTATTGTAACGGATAAGGTATGCCCACTTATAGACGATTCCTACTATAAAACGGTTCTTAATACAGTCGATTTATCCTATCAGATTTTTCAATGGTTTGGAGAGCCGGTTGATTCTTCCTGGAATTTCGATGGTGAAGGCTGGGCATTAGATTACGTTTCTTTAAATAATTAAATTAGAATGCAATATGAAATGCTTTAATAAACTAAAAGCCGACTATGCAGTTTTGCTGTCATTCATTTCCTGTATGTTTTTTATGGGAAGCTGCAACATTGCTTATCAATATGATATCGAAAGCGGGACAGAAGATGATACCGCCGATTCTACCAATGTAACCATAGTAACAGGTGAAGGAATCGATGTCAGTATGTATGAAAGTGCCCGTGTTTTTCCGGGTTTGGTAGATACTTTAGTCGATAATACTGTCAATACACTGCTTGCGCTTGATTTAAGCAAGAGATACATTCCTGCATACGATCTTGACGTGCAACAAGTTCCTCGTCCGATATACAGTACCGGGCTTTATGCCGGAGCAGGTGAATTGATTACTATAACCATTAATGACAACACTATGGGGTTGACGGTTATCATCGGTTCTCATTTAGATGATTTGACGGATATTTCTCCCTACTTGCGTTTGCCGGTAGTTACTACTTCGAAGCAACTGTTCCCGGGAAAAAACACCATTCGTAATCCTTTGGGAGGCATGATATGGATCGAAAAAAGCAAGGATGTGAATGGTAGTGCGGATTTTGTTATGGAGATTAACGGGGCTTATCGTTCGCCTGATTTTATTGTCGGTTCTACTGATGTAACAGCGTGGGTTGAGCAGTTGCGTACAACGACTGTACCGTGGCTCGAGTTGCGTGGCCGGCATGTCGCTTTTTCCGTTCAGCGTGAGCGATTATTGGATATGATAAATGATGATCCTACCATTGCTGAAAAGATGCCGAACACACTGGAAGCATGGGACAATGCTGTCGAGACCTATTATTATAACTATTACAGTTTGCAGGTTGGGGCACAGGATTTTTCAATGCGTGCTCCCGATTTTCCTGAGCGTGTGGTGCTGGATGTGGAGTTGTTGGACAATCTGTATATTCGTAATGCCGATTATGGTGTAGTGGCATTGAATACAAATTATCTGTTGAATGAGCTGGCTAGCTATCAAACGTTGAAATCCGGTAATTCTGTTGCTATTTTTAATGCGTTATATAGAAATTACTCTTTCAGAGATATAAAATCACCCTGGTGGAGCGAAGTATCTGATGCGGTAAAAGCAATTCCCCTATATCGCATGGCTGAGAAAGGATTAAGAGAGGATGGGTATCCGATGGGACCGATTTTCCCGGAAGAAGGCAGTAGCATTGCGGAGCAATTCCCCAAAGCATTGGCATATGCAGATACCGATAGTAGCCGCTGGTTTGTATCTGATATAAAGTCGGAAGTACGGCCGACATACGCATTGGCAAGCCTCGTTCAATTAGCTAACTACAAAGATGACGATTGGGCTTTTTATATAGAGTTGAACCGTATGATTAAAGATAAAATTTCCATAGATCATTCTACTTCTACCTATTTCTTTAAGGCTTTATGTGACTATTTTAAGGAAGATTTTTCACCATTCTTTGAGCATTGGGGCTATTCGCTGACAGACGAAGCCCGTAGTTATGCATCGAAATATCCGCTGATGGATAAAGCCATATGGAAATACTCGCCTCTGGCAGAAAATCCATCAAGTGGTGTGGTTGATTTCCCAAGTAACGGGTATCACTACCGTCATAATCGAGCTGACTGGGAGATTTATGCACTGGATGCAAATGGAAGCGATAACTTTAATTCAGGGCAGTCGCCGGACCGATTGCTGGACAGCGACAAATCAACAGGATGGACTTCATATTACAACAACGATACAAGTACTCCGCCACTTCCGTATTATTTGTTTATTGATATGAAAGAGACGACAGATGTTAATGGTGTATTTCTGGCTGGCAACAACTCAGACTTTGCGGCAACTAAGCTGATTATCGAGACTCCTGTCAATCAGGATATTATTAATGATCCGCTTGACGAAAATATAGTTTGGAGGGAAATTGTGCAGATTGATTCCATTGCACATCCCGAGTTGCCCAATATTAAAAGTGAGGGTTTCTATGATTTTCCGTCAAAAGAACAAGTGAGATATCTGCGTATAAAACTTCCTGAACCTAATCGTAATGATAACTGGAATGAAACAGATATGTCTCGTTTTAGGTTCAGAGTACAGTCGTTTACCGAGTTTGGTACATTTTATTATAAACCGTAAATTTATATCAGATGAATAAACTATTAAATATTCTCACATACAGCTTGCTTGTTGTTTGTGTCCTGGCATTTAACTATGCTTGCACGGAATACGATACACCTGCTGAAATAGCAGACGATGGAACTATAGATACCGGCATATCTACCAAAATCCATCGTAAAGTATTATGGATAAATATAGATGGTGCGGTTGGTGAAGTGGTGAAGAACTCCCTTCCTGCCGATGGCGCCATTGCTAAGATGTTGAAAAATAGTAAATATTCGTGGACAGGAGTTAGTGACAATCGAACCCTGTCTGTCGAGAGGAACGAAGACCCTGTAACGTGGGCAACCATGCTCACTGGGGTCATACCCGAAAAGCACAGTATAACCGATGAATCTTATACTGCTAATGTGGAGTACAATCCGAACAATCCGAATGAAAAGGTAATTCACTATCAAAACATTATTAGCTATATTTCGAATAATGACGTGAATATGCTTTCATTGTGTGTGACACCTTGGGCGAAACTGAACAAAAATATGCTTAACAATGCTAAGACTACCATTACTTCAGAAAATGACGTTCAAACTCGGGATGTGGTTCTCAATCATATTGCGAATGAAGATTACACATTCATTCTGGCCGATTTTTCAGGAATGTTGGAGGCCGGGAAGAGTGGGGGATTCAAAGCGGACAACGCCGCTTATGTCAGTGCACTTAAAACTATAGACGGATACATTGGTGAATTTTTATCGGCGATTGATGCCCGTGAGAATGCATTTTACGAAGACTGGCTTATTGTTGTAACTTCCAATCACGGTGGATCGGCTGATGGTCGTTATGGTGGCACTTCGGAAGTGGAGCGTAACACGTTTGGTCTGTTTTACTACAATCATTATACGGAAAAACAATTGAATGGTAATAGACTATACGGTGCATATTTTGATTCTCAGAATGAATACAAGGCTGTCGTTTTTGATAGTATAGGTAAATATTATTCTTTAGGTATGGATGCATTTTCAATGGAGATCATAATGCGTATGGTTCCTAGGCAGGACGGTACATATAATGGTAACAATTGGGATCGCATACTTGGAAAAGCCGGCTGGGGACTATATAGGCAGAGAGGAACTGTATCCATGAGAACAAATCCTAAGGAAGGTCCTGCTCTTGAGCAAGCTATTACCGGATACAATGATTCTAAATGGCATCACTATGGTGTTAGCATAAGTTCCGCTGCCTCCGGAAGGAGAAATTGGCTCATTACTTTAGATGGTAAGTTGCAGGGATCTGGAACTACGGATACCCAAGGATTAGCTCCGGATTCAAGCCTTTTGGCGATAGGTGGTTATTCTGTGCCAACTTCCTATTATATATCGGAAGTACGTCTATGGAAAAAGGATCTTGCTGAAAGAGAATTTTTGCAACTATCGGGAGAAATTGATATTGAACCTTCTGGTGATATGCTCGGCTATTGGAAATTCAAGCCAACAGAGCAACTTGAGAAATTAGAGGAGGATACATTAGTAATTAAAAATCAGATACAAGGTGGACTCAATATGTATTATATTAAAGATAAAACAAGCAGTTCTCCGGATATCGAACAGAAAGCTTCTGCCATGTTTGCAAATACATTGCCTACCAATGTCAATGCTGAAAGAATCTGTGTTGAGAATACGCTGATAGTACCGCAAATTCTCTATTGGTTAGGCATCTCGGTGCCATCCACATTAGATGGATACGTGTTTATCAATAACTATGCGCTTTCGGAAGAATGGCGCGAAGAGGTGGATACGGAATAGTTCTGTATAATTTATTAGCCCTTCACCTTCTCTCTACATCCCTTATCAAATGGGGAAGAGCGGGTGAAGGGCTTCCTGTTTCATGGCTCTTTCATTGTTCTTTATATTTTAAATCCACCGACACCCTGTAATTACCCGGAACCGGAGTATATATCGGTTGATAGATCGTCCCTTTATTTTGCAATTTCTTTTCTGCCATTAACCTCTTGATATGGCGATATGCAGTGATTTGCGTCATTCCGCAGAGATATTGAAAATCTTTCCGGGTGATAATCTGATTTTCAGCAAAATATTCAGTCAGTTTCATGTCTATTTCTACTTCTGATAAATTGGCGGAGTGCGGTCTGATTTTAGAACGCTGGAATTTCATGTGACACAATTCCCCTTTCAATTCTTTATCAGCTTTAAACTTTATAGCTTTCAATTTTACCCGGTGTACACGTTTGTCTTTCGGGTTACGTATTTCTTCTTCGCAGGAAAGAGTGACCTGAAAGAATCCTAATCCATCGACATGCACCTTTTTACCTTCCAGGAGGCACTGAGCTACTTCATTTTTCAGTTCTTCCAAGGTTGAAATAATGTCCGATACTCTTAATGTGGAGCGATCATGGATGCGATAAGCCAGTTTCTCGGTATTGACGGTCTCAAAACTTACCGGACGGGCATGATAACGCGTCTTGTTCTTTTTCTCCTTTGGCATCGGAGTCTTATATAATTCAAATTGTACTGCCATTTCTGCTTTATCTTTAAATGATTTCTTGTTTTTAGTGCTGATATTTTATACTTATCATTACTATGATAAGATCTTATCACAATAATGATGTTACTTTATCATAGTAGTGATAATATCTTATCACATTGGTGATAAATATAATTTGTCGGTGACAAAGATAAGGTTTAATAGTATGATAAACAAGAAATGATAGGATATTAATGATAAGTCTGGTTTTCATAAAATGAATAGGATAAAAAGTTGCAAATGGCTTTTTTTTGATATTATATTCGCATCCATTAATCATAAAAAAAAGAAGAAAATGGAACAAAAAAATGGTTGGTTTGCCTTTTGGCAAAAATTGATGAAGTGTCTTTCAAAACAAGATGAAACGGGAGTAGGGGATACAAAAAGTGTAGCACCTGTCAATACTATTATTCAGTCGATTAAGGGGGTATCATCGTCTAAAGAAAAAGACTCATCGAAAGTGAAGTCACTAACCGAGAGCGTAGATACTTTTTTAAAATCCCGCTATGATTTCCGCTACAATGTGCTGACAGAAGAAACGGAATATCGTTTGTTGGAACGAATGGAGGAAGGATTTGCACCTGTGAATCAGCGTGTCTTAAATACATTCTGCCTGGAAGCTCACGAATCAGGTATTTCTTGTTGGGATCGTGATCTTTCACGCTGTATTTTCTCCACCCGTATTGCAGAGTATCATCCTTTCAAACTTTATTTGGAAGAATTGCCGGTATGGGATGGAGTGGACCGTTTGGCGGCTTTGGCACGCAGAGTTTCGAGAGACCAATTGTGGGTGAAAGAATTCCATATATGGATGCGGGGTATGACAGCACAATGGATGGGGGTTACGGGAAGTCATGCCAATAGTGTGGCGCCTTTGCTTATCAGTACGGAGCAAGGATATTTAAAGTCTACCTTTTGCAAATCGCTACTTCCTCCTGCGCTTCAGCGTTATTATATGGATAAGGTGGATTTAACCAGTCAAGGGCATATAGAACGGAGATTGGCGGAGATGGGACTTCTCAATCTGGATGAGTTTGATAAATATGCTCCGACGAAAATGCCGTTATTGAAGAATCTGATACAGATGGCTTCATTAAGCCTGTGCAAAGCTTATCAGAAAAATTATCGCTCGCGACCTCGTATAGCATCTTTTATCGGGACATCGAATCGAAAAGATTTATTGACTGACCCGACTGGTAGCCGCAGGTTTATTTGTGTGCTGGTAGAGTATCCTATCGATTGTGAGGGGATTGACTATGCACAACTTTATGCTCAATTGAAAGCGGAGATTTTGGCGGGTGAACATTATTGGTTTACAAAAGAGGAAGAGACGGAATTGCAGCAAAGTAACATGATGTTCTATCGTCAGGGACCTGTGGAAGACGTATTGCGTTCCTGTTATCGGGCGGCAGAAAAAGGAGAAGGGTGTGAACTTCTTTCGTCTGCTGATATCTTTCAGCGATTGAAGAAGATAAATCCGGCAGCTATGCGTGGGGCAAATCCGGCGAGTTTGGCACAAATACTGATAGCAGTGGGGATAGAACGTAAGCATACCAAGTTTGGGAATGTGTATCGGGTAGTCTCCGTCTGATGGGAGGTGAAGCGGATGGTGAACAGGAGACCTTCACCCGCAATCGTCGTGCCAGAGGGAGTTGTGAAGGGTGAAGGGAGGAAAAAGGAGGAATGAAAATTGTATCCTTTTTGGGGACACTCTTTCCTTCTCTTTTTCGTTTTTTCTTCTTATCTTGCGAATGATAATTCATCTCATGTAAAAAGGTGAAGTAGAGAGATGTTTGATTATGGACAACATAAAATTTAATAGAAAATGAAAAACATTATTTTAATAGTAAGTTTATTATTGATGGGTGTGAGTAGTCGGGCAGACATATTGAACTCTTCTGATAATAAGAATGTGGCAGATAAATTTGATCCGATGCTTAAAGCAGCGTTGTTCCAAATGAAGATTATAGCTGATACCAGCTCTATTTTATTATCGGATATTGATTACGTGGAGGATTTGGAGCTGAAAACCAGTTTATGGATTAATAATGACGTGAATAGAGCGAAAACTACGAGACATGAAATTACCTCATTAAAAGGCCTTGAGTATTTTTCTTCTCTACGTCGGTTAAAATTGGTGGGAAATCGGACTGATACATTGGAGTGTATTCCTGATTTTTCTAGATTTAAAGAACTTCGTGAGTTGGAAATTATACAAATCTACCTTCCGAAACTGGATATAAGTGGTTGTAAAAATCTCACGACTTTAAGTTGTAGAAGTTGTGATTTGAATACGATAGACTTGAAAAAGAATATTCAATTAAGAACTTTAGATTGTACTTATAACCGACTGACAGAATTGGATCTTAGTCATAATAAACAACTTCGAACGGTTATTGTTAAATCTCAAAGAAATAAAGGATTACTTTCGGAAGGAGGTCGTGCCGGGATATTATCTAAGTTGATTCTTCCGGATAACCGATCGAATACAGAAGGAATAAGTATACTTGAATGTTCGGATAATAATCTGGAGAAATTGGATATTAGTCGATCACCGCATCTTAGAAAAATAAATTGTAGTTGGAATAAGCTAAAAGCACTTGAAACATCACATAATCAAGAATTGCGGGAACTAAATTGTGAAGCAAATTATATTGGAGAGTTGGATTTTAGTGCTAACCTAAAGATGGAATTTTTAACTTGCGGATTGCAGGGATATGAGTGGATACGCCAAGAAGGGAATGATTATCGTTTATTGAAGAAATTGATACTCCCTGAGCAAAAAGAGAATGTGGAAGGAGTTTCGCTGCGTAAACTTTCTATTAAAGAAATATCAGAAGAAGCAATTCCGGTTTTTAGTGACTACCCTTATTTAAAAGAATTAAATTGTGCTGATAACAGACTAAACACAATTGATCTTAGTGCAAATATATATTTGGAGGTTTTGGATTGTAGTAGTAATGCTATTTCCCAGCTTGATTTGCATTCTAATGTCAACTTGTATTCATTGAATATTTTAAATTGTCCATTGCAAGTATTGGACTTGTCCCAGACAAAAGTGAAGCTAATTATGTGTGATTTCTATGATAGAAGAGAGAAGGGTGTGAAAAATGGATACATATCTGGTTTGTATTTAAAATTGATTGTTCCTAAAGGATACCATGCTGAAACTATAAACTTTAGAACCTCTACTTTCGAAACTGCCTCTTTTGAAAATGGCTCTATATATAATTATTTACCTCCACAATATGTCAGGATGGTAGTGTCAGGAAAATAGATGCAAAACCTGATATAGCAGATAAAAAATAGTTGGAAATTTCTGGTAATGGATTATTTTTAAACCTATTGAGCGATTTTTGAACTCTTTATTTTGTATCATTTTAAGGAATTGGAGTATTTTGAATGATTTGAGTACTCATTTCTTTTCTATTTTTATCAACTTTGCCACCATCAATTTCTACGATGATTTTAAATTTTATAAAAATAGAATAGACATGAATGGCACAAAAATGAAGAATCTTTTTGGGAAAGGTATGTTAGGTATACTCCTTGGGGGGATAATAACACTTTCTGTTTATCCGCTTTCAGCCCAAACAAATAGTAGATCCGGTAAAGGATTATATGAAATCTTTAGTACTAAAATACCGGACGGGGCGCAGTGGAAAGCTCAGGATAATAAATTTGTCCGTGATGGGGGATACTCTAAAAAAACAGAAAATTATATATATGTAGGAGCCTCTAAAAGTCCGGCAGAGTTGACCGGGCTATCCATTCCTATTCGCGAGAATCCGGGACCGGGTGAGTTTCGCTATATCACTTTTGCCTGGGTAAAATGGGGAGGTGATCAAATTGGAATGAAATTTCATGTTTCCGAAAAGTCTGCAAATCAAAAAGGCAAGAAATATGATTTTACTTATATAGCCGGCAAATCCAAGGATTTGATAAATCCGATGGAAGGTCTTAATCTCGGTGAGCTACCGGGACACTGGATGGTGATGACCAGGGACTTATGGAAAGATTTTGGTAATATTACGTTGACCGGTATTTCTTTTATCTGCCCGGAGAGGCGTGATGCGGGATTTGATGAAATCTTTCTCGCTAAGACACAGGATGATATAAAGAATGCTCCGAAAGTACTTCCGAGCGAAATTGCAACTCCGGTACCCGTTGATGGAGAAGAGGAAGGGCTGGTATATGAAGAGGGAACAACTAATGAGGATGAACAACCGCAAGGAGTACAGATTGACTGGGCTGCACAGATTAAAGCGGGAGGATTCATGATGTATCCGTTGTATTTGCTTGGATTGCTTGCCTTAGTAATAGCTTTGCAACGCTTGCTAACTTCAAGAGAAGGAAGACTGGCACCAAAAGGACTACGTAAAACAGTCAGCGAATGCCTTGCACAAGGAGATTTGAAAGGTGCGATTGCAGCCTGTGATAAATACCCTTCCACATTAGGAAATTCGCTGCGTTTTATTTTCGAGCATGTGAAAGCCGGAAGAGAAGTTGTCAGCCAGACAGCTGGTGATATGGCCGCACGTGATATCCGTACACATTTGTCACGCATATATCCTTTGTCAGTCATAGCTTCCCTGTCGCCCCTTATCGGTTTGCTGGGAACAGTTGTCGGTATGATCGAAGCGTTTGGTCTGGTAGCATTGTATGGTGACGAAGGCGGCGCTTCTATATTGTCCGATTCTATTTCAAAAGCTTTGATTACGACTGCTGCCGGTTTGATCATCGCAGCTCCTGCCATTGCTTTGTATTTCATTATTAAAAATCGTATTATGAAATTGGCTTCTTTGGTGGAAGTAGAAGTTGAAAATGTAATTACTACGCTCTATCTGGAAGGAGATTCGACGGATATGAACACACCGGGGAGTAAGGAGGAGAAGCATGAGACTAAACTATGATGAAGAAGACAAAGTAGAGGTGCAGATGTCGCCCTTGATAGACTGCGTCTTTCTGCTACTGATCTTCTTCCTTGTGACTACTATGATGAAGAAGTGGGAAATGCAAATACCTTTATCACTTCCTTCAATGACTTCCAGCTTGTCTACCACCCGCGCCGGAGAGGAAGCTGTTATCATAGCAGTGGATGAGGAGAAAAATGTGTATCAGGTAGTAGGACATGATGCGTACACTGGTGAGAACCACTATGTGCCGATTTCTGATCTGAATACTTTCCTTACAGAACTCCGCAACAGTGAAGGTACGGAAATTGCTATTGATGTGGCGGCTTACCGGACTGTACCCGTAAATACGGTAATAGAGATATTCGATCAATGTCAAATACAAGGATTCACGCGTACGCGTGTCCGTTTGGGTAGTAAACCTTATTAAGCTTATGAGATTATCACTATTTAATAATGAAGATGAACCGGAAGTGTCTATGTCGCCCTTGATCGACTGTGTGTTTCTGCTATTGATCTTCTTTCTTGTCTCTACAATGACGAAGGTGAAAAACAGGGATATTTCAGTGGATCTGCCGACTTCGGAATCAGCCATAAAACTGAAACCGGATGATAAACAGGCTATTGTAGGACTGGATGCTGAAGGTAACTTCTATTGGGACGGACAACCTTGTTCGACCAATTTCATGATGGAACAATTGCGGGAGACCTGTATCTCTGATCCGGGTCGGCGTATCCGCATTGATATGGATAAAAACACTCCATTCGGACGTTTTGTGGAAGTAATGGATGCTTGTCAGTTTTATAATTTAACGAATATAGGAATACGAACATATGACGAAAACTACAACAGGGAGTAGCCGTCTGACGGTTATCCTATCATGGGTTATTGCACTGGTCTGTCTGGTAGGAGGAGCGTTGTTTATCTGGCTGATGCCATCACCAGGACAGGGAGCTATTGACTTGCAAGCGAAAAAACAGAAATCTCCGAAAAGTATCAGTGATAAAATAAAGCAGGAGCAGGCTCAGCGGGAGCTTCCCGCTAATTATTCTGAGCAATTAGTGAAGCAGTCGGAAGTATTGGTCAAGAAAAATTTGGAAGATCAGCTTCGTAAATTTCAGGAAATGGCTAAGAAGATGAGGCAGCGGAAAAATGAATTGTTGACTAAAGTAGAGCAAAGAAAGTTACCACGTACGGCACCGGATGATGCTAATGATACTTCGAAAGCAAGGAATATTCCGCAGGCGGGCAAGTTATCTGCGAATCCGTCGGTAGAAGATATGTATGCTCTTTTAAGAGAATATGAGGCTGAAATACAGCAGAACCATTTGGCTGCCAATGCAGCTAAACAGGCGCTTTCCAAGGGACTTTCGTTTCCCGAGGTTTATAGTTCTCTGAAGACAGGTTCTTCCCGTATGCCAAGTTTTGATGAACTGATTCGAATGCAGACTAAAGGAGGGGAATGGGCTACTTCAGCGGGAAGTAATGCCAGCGCAGGTCTGGAAATAAAAAGTACGGCAGACTTGAACAATTACCGTGGTCTGTTGGGACAAGCGACCCGACAAGCCGGACTTGCTCAATCTCGGTTGGAAAATCTCTTTGGAGTAGTGAAGCAGGTCGGAAAGCCCGGTGGCGGCTTTGGAATTGGCAATGGTCAGCCGGGCGGAGGTGAAGGCAGTGGCAATGGGAACGGTTTCGGTGGCATGGGGGAGGCAGCTCAGGGCAGTGGAAACAGACGTCTGATGAATGCTTATGCAGGTCCCCGGCTTAATCAGGAAATGGTAAAAGCTCAGGCGTTGCCCGGACGGCGTTTCTCAAAAAGCGCGGATCGTAAAGGGTGGTTATATATTAACACATGGTATATGATAGGACCGTGGGAAAGCTTTGGGCGAGAGGACTTTTCGATTGTCCATCCGCCTGAGATATCTGTGGACTTTGATGCGGTATATACTGACGGACAAGTAGGTACAGGGGTGATGGAAACGGATTCTCATCCGATAAAGGTCATAGGGGAAGAAGTGTATTTGGATGGTACGCTGCGATGGAAGTTTATGCAAAGTGAATCAATGCATAATACGGTTCCTGTCACTACCGGACATTCTACTTATTATGCTTATACGGAACTTTATTTTGATGAGGCTACTACCATGCTGGTTGCCATCGGTACGGATGATAGTGGTCGGGTATGGATAAATGGTAAGGATGTATGGCGCGATTATGGTACCAGTTGGTATAATATTGACGAACATATTGCTCCTTTCCAGTTCCGTCAAGGGTGGAACCGTATTCTTGTGCGATTGGAAAATGGCGGAGGAGGAGCGTGTGGTTTCAGTTTCTTAATTATTCCACAAGAGTAATATGATACACGTTGGCCGGCTTATAGAAATTGAACTACATCGACAAGGATTGTCTGTCACTTGGTTTGCAGAACAGCTTTGTTGTGCGCGGACCAATGTGTATAAAATTTTCGGGAAGTCAAGTATTGATACCGAACTCCTTTTGAGAATCTCTGATATCTTGCAATATGACTTTTTTCAATGTTATTCAGTATGTTTAAAGAACAAAAAGGAAATGATGTAGTTGTGGATACATCATTTCCTCCTCTTTTATAATTTTAGTTTTGTACCAATTGTCGTTTTCTTTTTTGTCCGAAGGTATTGAACCGATAGGCAATATATGCCATAAAATATACGTTAGATGTACTGGATTCTCTGTCGGTGATAGAATTCTCGGAAATGGAACGTTCCGAACTTTCATTCTCACGGAGGATATCATATAGGTGAAATCGGACGGTTGCCTTTTTCTTCTTGAGGAAGCTTTTCGATATTTGTGCGTTCCATAGGGTGCGGTTAGTATCATTTTTACCGCCATATCCTCTTTTTAATCTACAGTTGATATTGGATGAGATTTTTATATCCCAAGGTAAGTTTAAGTTTGCTTCAGTTCCGAATGTATAATCAAATGTTTCCCGTCGGTTCTCTTTTTTGATAGAATGTTCTGATTTTCGATATCTGACTTCTGCAGATAACTCAAAGTCAATCAGGTCGCTACGGTAGCTCCCTTTTAAGCGTTCTGATAAAAAGAGGTTAGTCGTATTACTTTTAACTGCATCTGACTCTTTGTTGAGCACAGTGAAACCGACAGAGTTGCCGTAATTTGTATTGGTGTGTGTATTTACTGTGAATTTTTTGTTGGATAATGGAGTACTGAAGGTAAGCGAACCGTTTATTCGCCAGTTCCCGTTCACATTAGTCGGTTGGGTAGTCTGTCCTCCGGTATTTTCGTCATATGTGACAATACGTGTTGTACTATTCATTGTATTATTATAGGAGAGGTTAGCATTCAAACTACGGGATGTTTCAGTAAAGTAAGTATTAAATGTAGCTGATATGTTGTTATTGAATGATGGTTTAAGTTCGGGGTTAGCTAGCCGTATGTTTAAAGGATCAGAAATATCTTTTTTTCTATATAAGTCGGTCATACCGGGTTGTGCCGTTCTCCCACGATAGTTTATTTTTAAGGTTGTTTGTTTAGAGAAGGTATACTTAAAGTTTATGGTGGGGGAGTAGTTTATTGCATTTCTGGATAAATACTCAAAGGTCGTGTCCCGCATATAGCTTTTATTTGTCGTTTTTTGTGCCTCAACTTCTATACCTATATTATAAAAATAGTTGGTGCGGATAGTACGGAAAAATATGCCGGTTTGGTGGGTGGAATATTTATTTTTGTAGCAATCACTGTGCGCTGTGTCAGGATATTGACTGTATGTATCTTCTTGTTTATCCCAGTCATAGGCATATTTTTCAGAGAGTGAGGAACGGTGTTGATAGCTATAATTAATTTCGATAAACCGATTGGTAAATACAGGTTCCATATATGTTATCTGAACTTGATATTTATTGTTTTTGTCAAGTTTTTCAATCCATTGGTTCAAAGTTTTTATACTATCACCATACTTCAAGTAATAAGTATTCGAAAGACTATACCGATCGGAATTGCCGTCATCCAGATCGTAATAAAGACGTAAGGCGATGTTTCTTCCTTTGCTGTTTAATTTGCGGTTCAACTGCAAAGAGCCATTGGTGGAGAATCTGTCATTCGTTTGGTGGTTTGTGGCTTCTTTCCGGTTGATAGGAGTTGACTCGTTGTTGAGCGTTTCTGAGAAGTTGCCTGAATTGGAATTTCCTTTGGAAAAATTAAACGTCGGTCGATACATAATAGTGGTGAGGCTGTCTAATTTCCATTCGAAACGAAAATTAGCGGAAATAGCACTTGTCTTTCCATCGGATTGGTTGTTCTGCAGGGAAAACTGAGAAGTGTTGTCTGACAAAAAAGATTCTGTATGACGCTTGCTCCATGAATCGCGTTTATTTTCCCGGACTTCAATGCTACCTCCATATTTGAGTTTCTGAGTATTCTGAGAATAGTTGGCACCTATTCTTTGATTGGAATTAATCCCATTGTCGTTGGCGGTACCATTGATTGATAAGTTCATTTTGTTTTTGAAACGATTGGCCATTCCTTTTGCCCTATAATGGTCGTCATTTCCATATCCTGCTTCAAAGTTACCATTCCATCCTTTTCTCATACTTGGTTTTACGCGTAAGTCGAGTACCATTTCTTCTTTACCGTCATCAACTCCGGTGATACGTGCCATGTCTGATTTCTTTTGGTAAGTTTTTAGTTGATCTATCATATCGGCTGGCAGTTCTTTTAAAACCGTATTGGGGTCGTTAAGGAAGAATTCTTCTCCGTTCATCATGATTTTTTTGACTTCCTGACCATTAATGATTAATTTCCCTTCTTCGTTTATTTCGGCTCCGGGTAGCTTTTTGACTAGTTCTTCCAGTGCAGCACCTTCACTGACACGGTAAGCGGAAGTATTATATGCGGTTGTATCACCTGTGACGACAACAGGCGGGGCTTGGGCTACAATGACGGTTTCGTTAAGAAGTACAGCATCGGGTTTCAACTCTATTTTGCCTAGTTGAATAATAGTCTGGGTTGAGTTTATTTGCAGAGTCTTATATTCGGTAGTGAAGCCTATGAAAGAAATTTTTAGCAAAAAACGTCCCGGGAGAGTTGTGAGTGAAAATTTTCCCTGTTCCAAGCTGGAAATGCCTTTTACATAATTACTGTCGGGCAAGGATAACAGTTGTATGGTAGCTTGCTCAACAGGGAACTGGGTGTCTTTTTCCAGAATAGTCCCCTGTACTGTGACACGTTGAGTCTGTGCTTGAATATAAGCAGTATTGATGTATGATATAATTAATGTTATTAGTAGTATTAAAGTCGTTTTATTCATAAGGTCTCCCGTTATGAGGTGTTTTAGTGTTTATGGTATTTCTTGCAAATATCTTGATTTTTTCTGTAAAAAGAGTTCATAAAATGATAAATAAAGTTCATTTGAACGATATTCATACCCTTTTGACTTATTTGAGGACCTTTGTTTACGCATAATACCTCATCTTTGCACCGTACTCAGTTTTCAATAGGTATTATTTTAGTTTTTAGGAACACTTGGATTATTTTCAAATTCGCTGTCGGTTGAATGGAAACATTAGCCGATAGTGAATTCTCTTTATTAAATATGAGATATATCATGAAAACAATAGATAGAAAATGAAGAAACCTTTATTGTATTTACTTATTTTAGTAATGGCTGTTCTTGGCAGCTCATGCTCTCAATCTTCGGAGGGCACATTTGAAGTGGGGAAGAATACTTTCTTGCTGAATGGAAAACCGTTTGTTGTAAAAGCGGCAGAGATTCATTATCCGCGTATCCCGAAAGAATATTGGGAACATCGTATTAAAATGTGCAAGGCACTGGGTATGAATACGATTTGCTTGTATGTGTTCTGGAATTTTCATGAACCGGAAGAAGGAAGGTATGATTTTGCCGGACAGAAAGATATAGCTGCGTTTTGCCGTTTGGCTCAAGAGAATGGAATGTATGTCATAGTGCGTCCCGGCCCTTATGTCTGTGCGGAATGGGAAATGGGCGGCTTGCCTTGGTGGCTGCTGAAGAAGAAGGATATCAAACTTCGCGAGCAAGACCCATACTACATGGAACGTGTGAAACTCTTTTTGAACGAAGTGGGCAAACAGCTGGCTGATCTTCAGATTAGTAAAGGAGGGAATATCATTATGGTACAGGTGGAGAATGAGTATGGAGCATTTGGAATCGATAAGCCGTATATATCCGAAATCCGTGACATGGTAAAACAAGCCGGTTTTACAGGTGTTCCTTTATTCCAGTGTGACTGGAACTCGAATTTTGAGAATAATGCACTGGATGATTTGCTCTGGACTATTAATTTCGGTACGGGTGCTAACATCGACGAGCAGTTTAAACGGTTGAAAGAACTACGGCCGGACACTCCATTGATGTGCAGTGAATTTTGGTCCGGATGGTTTGACCATTGGGGAGCCAAGCATGAAACAAGAAGTGCCGAAGAATTGGTAAAAGGTATGAAGGAAATGCTGGACCGCAATATTTCTTTCAGCTTGTATATGACTCATGGAGGGACTAGTTTCGGGCATTGGGGAGGCGCGAATTTCCCGAACTTTTCACCGACTTGCACATCGTATGATTATGATGCTCCTATCAATGAATCCGGTAAAGTGACTCCTAAATATCTGGAAGTACGGAATCTGCTTGGTAACTACCTGCCGGAAGGTGAAACCTTGCCGGAAATTCCGGATTCGATACCGACTATAGCTATTCCTGCTATTAAAATGACTGAAGTGGCAGTCTTGTTTGATAATCTGCCTCACCCCAAAGAGAGTGAGGATATCCGGACAATGGAAGCTTTTGATCAGGGATGGGGTAGTATTCTGTATCGGACTTCATTATCCGCTTCTGATAAAGAACAGACATTACTGATCACAGAAGCTCATGACTGGGCACAAGTCTTTCTGAATGGTAAGAAACTGGCTACTCTGAGCCGTTTGAAGGGGGAAGGTGTAGTAAAGTTACCACCATTGAAAGAAGGTGACAGACTGGATATCCTGGTGGAAGCAATGGGAAGAATGAATTTCGGCAAAGGTATTTATGACTGGAAAGGTATTACCGAGAAAGTAGAACTGCAATCTGATAAAGGAGTTGAACTGGTGAAGGACTGGCAGGTATATACTATTCCGGTAGATTATAGTTTTGCCCGTGATAAGCAGTATAAACAACAGGAGAATGCTGAAAATCAACCGGCTTATTATCGGTCGACGTTTAACCTCAATGAGTTAGGGGATACATTCTTGAATATGATGAACTGGAGTAAAGGTATGGTATGGGTGAATGGCCATGCGATTGGTCGTTATTGGGAAATCGGACCTCAACAGACCTTATATGTACCGGGCTGCTGGTTGAAGAAAGGAGAGAATGAAATCATTATATTGGATATGGCTGGTCCTTCAAAAGCTGAAACTGAAGGTCTGCGTCAACCAATTCTGGATGTACAACGTGGTAACGGAGCTTATGCTCATCGTAAGATGGGTGAGAACTTGGACTTAACAAATGAAACTCCTGTTTATCAAGGGATATTTAAGTCAGGCAATGGTTGGCAACATGTGAAATTCGGTAAGAAGGTGGAGACTCGTTTCTTCTGTCTGGAGGCTTTGAACGCCCATGATGGGAAAGATTTCGCGGCTATTGCAGAATTGGAGTTGTTGGGCGAAGATGGCAAACCGGTATCCCGTCAGCATTGGAAAGTGATTTATGCCGATAGTGAGGAAACGGATGCCGCGAACAATATTGCAACAAATGTTTTTGATTTGCAGGAATCAACATTCTGGCATACCAATTATTCCTCTTCCAAACCTGCATTCCCTCATCAGATTGTGATAGATCTTGGTGAAGATAAAGTTATTACGGGATTCTCTTATCTACCCAGGGCTGAAGCCGGTAAAACGGGGATGATTAAAGACTATAAGGTATATTTGAAGATGCAACCGTTTAAGATATAATGTTTGAGATTTTTAAGAAAAGGTTAATTATTTATTAGTTTGTTCATTAAGTTATGAAAATCAAGAAAGCGACTTTCACGTGAGTGAGGGTCGCTTTCTGATTTTCGTTCGAAATAAAATAATTCTTGTGATGGTTAAAACCCTAAGAGGAAGTATATTTGTTCTCTCATCTGAGATGATTTATATAATTAACTAGTGTATAAATGATGAAAAAAAATGGGTTTAGCCGATGCGCTGAGATGTACATCGGTCGTTTACGAAAAGAGGGGCGCTATTCTACTGCGCATGTGTATGAAAATGCACTTCTTTCTTTTAGAGGGTTTTGTGGCACACCTACCGTGTCATTCGGACAAGTAACCCGCGAACACTTACGGTGTTACGGGCAGTATCTTTATGAACGTGGCTTGAAGCTTAATACGGTTTCGACGTATATGCGTATGCTGCGTAGTATTTATAATCGTGGAGTAGAATCGGGGAGGGCTCCTTATGTTCACCGGTTGTTTCACGGGGTGTATACAGGAGTGGATGTCCGTCAAAAGAAAGCTTTGCCGGCAACTGAGTTGCATAAGCTTTTATATGGAGATCCTAAATCGGATATTTTACGGCGTACACAGGCGATTGCTGCTTTGATGTTTCAATTCTGTGGTATGTCTTTCGCTGATTTGGCACATTTGGAGAAGTCGTCTTTAGACAGGAATGTTCTTCATTATAATCGTGTTAAAACGAAGACTCCGATGAGTGTGGAAATACTGGATACTGCTAAGGATATGATTTATCAGCTTCAGAACAGAAAACCTGCTCTGCAAGATTGCCCTGATTATCTATTTAGTATTCTGAATGGTAATAAAAAACGGAAAGATGAAAGTGCTTATCGGGAATACCAGTCTGCCCTCCGGAATTTCAATAACCATTTGAGAGGACTGGCAAAGGCTTTGCATCTGACTTCTCCTGTCACTTCTTATACCATTCGCCATTCGTGGGCTACCACTGCGAAATATCGCGGAGTTCCTATTGAAATGATCAGCGAATCGTTGGGACACAAATCAATCAAAACAACACAAATCTATCTTAAAGGCTTTGCTTTGAAAGAACGTACTGAAGTAAATAGAATGAATTTATCTTACGTGAAGAATTGCTTGGAGAAAAGTGTAAATAACATAAAGTATTAGTAATCAGTATATATACGTGTATGTTACTTCTTAGGTAACGGAAATAATAATGGCGCAAAGATAGACAAAAAAATAAATAACAAGCAAATAAACTATCCTTTTTTTCTTTTTTGATTTAAAAATAAGATAAAAATAGCCTAGAACATGAAAGAACCCTTTTCTTCATATTCTAAGATTTTTACGTCCCATAATCAAAGGAATTTCACCCTACGCTTAGACTGAGCCTCCTTTAGCAACTTGGTATGTCCTATTTTTCGTATTTTAAGAGATTTCTCCCTTCCCCTGTGTTTTCTGTTACCTAAGAAGTAACAGAAAAAAGAATGGTAAAAATAGAGGATTTATGAATCAAATTGGGGTAAGGTCTCTATTTAGGAATATACATAGATAAAAAATGAAACAAACTGAAGCTATTTTGGGGGATATGCGATTTATTCCATTAAAGGGTGTTGTATTAATTCTGATTCTCATCTTGACAACAAGCCGGGTTCATGCACAATATGCTCTTGGGGCAACTGGGCAGATGATGATACCTACAGCCGAGATGCAGGAAACAGGAACCTTTATGGGAAGCGCAAACTTTCTTCCTGAAGAGGTTACGCCTAATATGTTTAACTATCCTACCATGAACTACTCGGTAGATATGTCTTTGTTTTCTTTTGTTGAACTGACTTACCGTATGACGTTACTCAAAATGCGAACGTATAATGGCAGAGTCGGTTATCACAACCAAGATCGTTCCAATACTATCCGTATCCGTCCATTGAAAGAAAGCCGTTATTTCCCTGCTGTGGTAATTGGTGCAGATGACCTTTTTACAGAAAAGGCTACTCAGTATTGGGGAGATTATTATGGTGTCTTAACTAAGACATTTGGTTTCTGCAAGGGGCATCAGTTGGCTGTTACAGCAGGCTGCTATTTTCATCAGGGCAATCAACCGGCTTTTAAGAAAGGCCCTTTTGGTGGTATTCGTTATACTCCTGCTTTTTGTCGTGAGTTAAAATTGATGGCAGAGTATGATACCAATGGATGGAATTTGGGTGGAGCAATACGTTTTTGGAAACGTTTGTCTGTCCATGTGTTTACACGCGAATTTACTTGTGTTTCTGCCGGTTTGCGTTATGAATGTACATTAATACATTAAGAAGATGAAAAGAGTATTTAGTATACTATATATTATATGTTGCTGCACTTTGGAGAGTGCAGACGCACAATCTGCTGGGATATCTGAAGTCCTGAAAGAATTGCAAATGGAAAATATTTCTGTAGTACAGAAGCAGGATACGATTACGGCAGCATTTGAGACTTCCGTATATAGGGGATCTTATAATGGTATAGGCATTGCAATACGTCGCCTGATCACTCTTCCGGAAGTAACTACATTACAATTGGTCATATTGGATAATGCTTTGCCGCAACTTTGTATCACTTTGCCTGCGAAGCTGATTGAGGATTATCAATCGGGAAAATGTGATTTGGATGGAGTTTACCGTAATATGCAGATGACTACTTCCACCAAAACTGCAATGGAGGCCTTAAAAGGAACAAAACGAGAGTCTACTACTTTTGGGAAAGTGGATGTAGTGCTTTATCCGGGTGTGATGTTAGTTAATAATGTTACTTACAAATTATATAAAGCAGCTTTTGAATTGCAACCGGCTGTAGAAATGCAACTTTGGAAAGGTGCTTCATTGAGGCTGCAGGTTTGCTTGCCTATCGTCAATAATGAGCCGGGCAAATGGGATTGCATCCGACCGGGGTATTTGACATTGCGCCAGGAATTTCGTCTGGATAATCATTGGAAGGGATACCTGACTGGTGGAAATTTCTCGGATGATCGTCAGGGACTTGCAGCCGGTATCGGTTATTTTTCTTCTGACGGTCGTTGGACAGTAGAAGGAGAAGGTGGTATAACCGGTTCGTCTCATTTATATGGCAACGACTGGGGAATGAGTAAATGGAAAAGAGTGAATGGGCAGCTTAGCGTAGGTTATTTCATTCCACAAGTAAATACTCAATTGAAAGTTAGCGGTGGACGTTTTATATATGGAGATTATGGGGTATGCGGAACTCTTTCACGTTACTTCGGTGAATATATTGTGGGACTTTATGGCATGTATACAGATGGAGAAACCAATGCCGGATTTCATTTTTCGATTCCATTGCCGGGTAAGAAGCGTAGTCGTCATGCGGTGCGTGTGATGCTTCCGGATTATTTCGCTTTTCAATATGACATGCGTAGTGGGAATGAATTTGCTCGCCGTGCTTTGGGGGTAAGCTATAGAACCGAACCGAAATCTGCTGAAAACAGCCGTTTCTGGCAGCCGGATTATATCCGTTACTATTTGATTCGTACCAATGAAAAGACAAAACTTAAATAAGAGTTGATATTAGTAATTTAAACAAAAATTGAACAATTATGAGAAATTTAAAATGGTTGTATGCATGCTCTTTGGCGATAGCCTTCGGTGTGTTGTCTTTTGCAGCAGTTTCCTGTCATGATGATGACGATGAACCAAAACAAGAGCCGGGTGAAGTTATCGAAACTCCCGCTCCGGTTGTTGAGTATTACATTATGGGTACTGTGACGGATGCCGGTAAAGGTATATCTGGTGTTGATGTAAAAATTGGTACTGAGACAATTAAGACAGACAAGGATGGTAAGTTCTCTGTAACAGAAACAAAAACAGGTAAGTATTCTGTAGAAGTTGCTCCTAAAGGTTATCTTGCTCAAAATACTTCTGTAGAGATTGCTGCTAATGCGGAAAATCGTAGTGTGGTAACAGTTGCTGTGGCTTTGACTAAGCAAAGTGAACCTACGACTGTAGAAGTTGGAGAAGATGGTAATGCAACAGAAGTTAAGGTAGAAGATAAGAGTGCTTCGAATGAGGAAGTTAAAGAACCGGGTACTGTTGCACCGGAGGATGTGAAAGAAGATCTTCCTCTTGTAACTCCTGAATTAGAAATCCCAGTTGGAGCAATTCAGACAGAAGGTAATGAAGACGTTCTAAAAGGCGGTAATGCTGAAGTCAGTGTAACTACGTATGTACCAGCCCCAGAAACTGTGACTACAGAAGTGAAGAAAGAAGAAGAGAATAAAGAAGTAGAAAAGACCATACCTTTGGCGGCAGCACACTTTGAACCTAGTGGTTTGAAATTTAAGGAGGCTGTAACGATCTCTATTCCTAATCCTATTCCGGGTGTGACTTTTGCCCAAGATATAGAGCTTACTTATTTGGAGAATGGAAAGTGGGTTCCACAAACAGAGGACATTAATAAAGTTGTTTATGATGAGAAATCAGGTAGCTACACAACTAAAGTTAAGCATTTCTCTTCCTATGCTATGGAAAATAAAGTGACTAGTAAAGTAAGCACCGAAAATGTAGTGAAGAGTGAAGTTTTAGGACAGGCAAGCCGTGATAACAGCGAAAATCCTAAAGCTGTGACAGGTATTGCACTGACCTACAAAGAAAAATCAGGTTGGGAATGTAAAGATGCGGATATTAAAGCGGCTGTAGAAAAAGCTTTGTCAGGTGCAAAACCAGAAACAGTTAATGCTATGGTAGCTTTCTTCAAAACTCGTTTATACTCATTGATGGGATCGGCATCAGGTATTACAGAAACAACTCGTACCTATAATACTGTAAATGTGAACGGTTATACTACAATGACTTATACTTGCTATGCTAAGACTCGTACTACTACATTATCAACTACAGTGAAGTATAATGGTAAAGATGTGAAAATCTCAGTAATAGCAACACGCTATACAGGAACTGATCATCAGTATAAGACAGTTACTACTAATCCTACTCATAGTGGTGGTCAGGGTGGAAGTAACTAATAAATAATAAAGATCATAAAAATAACCCTTTTTTAATAAAACCCTTTTTTATAAACCCTGTTGGGTAATAATCATATGGGATATGAGGAGGAAGAGGTCACTGTGAAGTGGTTTCTTCCTTTTCGTTTATGAGATATATGGATGTTTCTTGAATGTCCATTTCAAACAGAATTCTACTAATATAAGTTAATGTTTATAATTATGATTTGTATCCTGTAAATAAAGCCTATCTTTATCACCCAATACAACATAGGACAAATAAAATGTCATGAGCATAATTATTAAGAACCTTAATAAGATCTATCCAAACGGAAATCATGCCTTGAAAGATGTCAATCTGGAAATACCTGCAGGGATGTTTGGCTTATTAGGACCCAATGGCGCCGGCAAATCTACTTTAATGCGTATTCTTGTAGCCCTTATGGAACCAACTTCCGGGCAGGTAGAAATTTGCGGTTATGATTTGATGAAACAGCGAAAAGAAATACGCGGTATTCTGGGGTATCTTCCTCAGGACTTTCGTTTTTTTGCCAAATACAAAACGTATGAGTTTCTTGATTACGCGGCGCGTCTGTCCGGTATGACCCATAGCAGGCAGAGGAAACAGGCTGTGGATGAAATGCTCGAAAACGTAGGTTTGTTCGATGTTCGCGAACGATATGCCAATAAATTATCGGGAGGTATGAAGCGGCGGTTAGGAATCGCACAAGCGCTGATACATCATCCTAAAGTAATCATTGTTGATGAACCTACTACCGGACTTGACCCGGAAGAACGTATCCGTTTCCGTAATCTTCTTTCGGAGGTCAGCGAGAATGATGTGACTATTATTTTGTCTACTCACATTGTCGGTGATATTTCCAGTACTTGTAATAATATGGCGTTAATGAACCGGGGACAAGTTTCCTTCAACGGTTCTCCGCAAGATATGTTGAAATTAGCCGAGGGTAAAGTGTGGAGAATCAGGGCTGCGGGAGATCAGTTGCATGAGATCGATAAAAAATATCCGGTAATCTCAACGATTCCATCGGGGACAATCTGGGAAGTACAGGTGGTTGCCGATAAAGTAGAAGGATACGAAGCGGAACCATTTCCTCCTAATCTGGAACACGCCTATGTATATTACATGGAGAATCAATTAAACCTTTGGACAAACGACTAAACACGATATGCTGATATGACCTTTATATCTAATATACAATCGGTAGCAAAATATGAAAGTAAATTATTAATCAGAAGCTGGTTCTTCAGAGTATTCACGGTACTCGCTGTAACTATCATTACTTTTTTCAATTTCCAGTTGTTCGTATCGGAAGATAGCGGAGGCTTTTGGATTGCTACAGCCATTCCATCGAACATTCCTTATCTAATTTTACTGTTGCTAAATACAGGGCAGGCTGTTATTGCTATTTTTCTGGCATCCGACTTCCTGAAAAGAGATAAAAAGCTGGATACATCAGAAGTCTTTTATGTCCGTCCATTAAGTAATGCTGAATACGTCATCGGTAAGATTTGGGGAAATCTGCGCGTCTTTTTGTTGCTGAATCTCATTATTATGGCTATTACGGCTGCATTCAACCTGACATTGGGAGAAGTGGACTGGATGGCTTATTTGCTTTATTTTCTGTTGATCAGTGTACCTACGCTGATTTTTATTATTGGTCTGGCTATCTTTCTGATGCTAGTATTGAAAAATCAGGCACTGACGTTCGTTCTATTATTGGGATATATCGGCTTGACTGTTTTTTATATTGAAGATAAGTTTTATTATCTTTTCGATTATATGGCTTATAGTCTTCCTTTGGTGAAGTCCAGCATTGTCGGTTTTTCCAACTGGGAGGTGATTTTAAATCATCGTGGCATCTATTTTCTTGCCGGACTGGCGTTTGTCTTTTTTACGATTTCCTTGTTCAGGCGTCTGCCGAATTCATCGCACAGTAATTATCCGTGGCTGGTTATTTCTTTTTGTACTCTCATGTTAGCTTTCGTATGCGGTTATTGGCATATACATTCGATTTTATATCAAAGTGATATACGCGCTACCTATACGAAGATCAACAACCAATATGTTTCTACTCCGAAGATGTTCATTCATGAATATGATCTTTCTGTAGAGCAGCATCCTGAAGATTTTCTGTCGGAAGTAACTGTGAAAGGAGTGGCATTGGACTCATCTGCCGTATTCACCTTCTGTTTGAATCCGGGATTAACCATTCATTCCGTTCATTCGGCCGGACAGCAACTCAAGTTTAAACGTGACAAGCAAATAGTATTGGTGGATTTCGGCACGAAGCATGCCAAAGGCGATACAATCTCTGCAACATTCAGGTATGACGGACAGATAGATAACTCATTCTGTTATTTGGATATCCCTCCCGAAGTGCTGCAAGCTTCCAATAAAAAGTTTCTGTTCAACATAGACAAGCAGTATAGTTTTCAGACGAAAAATTATCTGATGCTTACCCCTGAAACTTATTGGTATCCCCGTGCAGGAACAAGCTATAGTGATAAAAATCCTGACTGGCAGCAGACTTATTTCAGTAATTATCGCTTGAAGGTCAAGCCTCTACCGGGGTTAGTTCCTCTTTCTCAAGGGGAAGGAAAGTGTGATGAAGAAGGAGTGTATTCATTCAAAGGTGATTTTCCGTCTCAGACACTATCGTTGGTCATAGGTGACTATCAGCAAAAAAGTGCTTATGCGGACAGCATTCTTTATAGCGTCTGGCATTTAAGGGATCATGACTATTTTACTGCTTCGTTTGATTCTATTCACGATACCATTCCTTGGCTGATACGTAATGTGAAAGAGCAATTGGCACGGCAATATAAACTGGATTACCCTTTCAAGCGATTTTCTATTGTAGAAGTTCCTGTGCAATTTGCCAGCTATGAACGTGCCTGGTCGCAAGCGCAGGAGACAGTACAACCTGAAATGGTATTGTTCCCCGAAAAAGGAGCTATATTCTGGGAACTGGATGTGAAGAGGCAGGTGAAGAATCATATCCGGTGGTCGGGAAATAATGAAATCAGTATGCAGGAAGCCCAGATGCGGACTTTTAGTAACTTTGCCTGGATGTTTTTGCGGACAGAAGGCGATTATAACTTTTCGTCGGGTAGTAGAGGACGGGGAAATCTTTCGTCTACGGCAAATCCTTATTTCCTTTTCCCGCAGATTTATAATTTCCGGTACAATATTTACTCTTCGGAATGGCCTGTTGCCAATCGGGCTATTGAGCTATATCTGCAAAAGAAGTCGGAAAATGAAGGGTGGGAACGTCAGATAAATGGGCTTAGTAACAATGAAAAGGCCAACCTGCTGCTGGAAAAGCATACGTTCAAGGAGTTGCTGGCTGATGTGGAACAGCGTAATCTGCAAAATAATATCGTAGGACTGGAGGCAAGCCGTCTTTTTGCCCGGTCAGAAATAAACATGGGCGTAGATGCTTTCAGAGATTCACTATATGCGATGTTGAAGCGTAATACATTTCTGAACATAAAGTTTGAAAATATGCTGGATACTCTGGGAGAAATGAGCCGGACGGATCTTTATTCATATTTGAAAGAATGGGAACAGTTGACGCCTCTTCCTTTTTATTCGATCGGAGAGCCCGAACTGACCAAAGTTGTCAATAAAGGAGGAGAAGAATTCTTTGTCTTGAAAGTACTGGTGAGCAATAACTCGGATTATGACGGAATAATTCAGATGAACGTTCTTCAAAATGGCTGGTGGTATCAACCGATGGAAGATCCCAGAGCCAGAAAAAAGGTAGAGATAGTTGCCCATACAAGCAAAGAATTTGTTTCTGTCTGGGAAGAACAGATACGTGATGTGGAAATCAATACGATGGTTTCTGGCAATCTGCCTTATATGATACGGCAATCCATTGGTAATGTAAAACAAGAACGGAATAAAATAGTCAAGGACACTATCTATACCTTGCCGGAATCATCCTTAGAAATGCCGGGAGAGGTTATTGTGGATAATGAAGATTCCACTCTCTTTGTACTTTCTACCCCTGCTGTCGTAGGACTTCTGCCTAAATGGCTGGATAAAGTGGAGGATACTTCCTTTAAATATTCGGGCATATCCTGGTGGCGTGCGCCTTTACAATGGACGGCCACCACCAATGCTAAATATTATGGTAAATATATCCGTTCGGCCTATGTGATTAAGAGTGGAGACGGCAGTCAGACGGCTACATGGAAAATTCCTGTGCCGGAAGCCGGTCAATATGAGCTTTATTATCATGTATTCAAGGATGATGAGCTGCGATGGAATGACCGCCTTCAGGGTGAATATCATTTCAGGGTGGTATACGACAGTGAGATGGAAGATGCCTATATCAATCTGAGAAAAGCCAATGAGGGTTGGGAACAACTCGGTACTTACTATTTTAGTGCCGATACGGTTCGTGTCGTGCTGACGGATGAATGTAAGCTGCGCTCTGTGACAGCCGACGCAGTGAAAATAGTGAAACGATAATTATTAAAACAGCAAACTATATGCAAAGTGACTTACTACTATTAAAAAGAATGCTGCTGACAATCGTAACTTTTACGGGAATTGCCCTGACATCACAAGGACAAATTCCTTTAACGATTGACAAGGCAATGGAGATTGCGCAGGAGAACAGTCCTTCTCTTCGCCGTTCCTACATGAATCTGGAGAGATATAAGCAGAATCTGCTGGCGCAGAAGGCTTCATTAAAATCTCGATTTTCATTAAATCTGAACCCGGTGGACTATAACAAGAACAGGCGTTTCGATAATCGTCTGTCACAATGGTACACGAATGAAACATTCAATACCAGCGGGACCTTTCAGGTCGATCAGCCCATTCTATGGACAGACGGTACAATTTCTTTAATCAACCGTTTTGGCTGGCAGGACAACAGCTCCATTATAGAAGGCGATAAAACTAGTAACCGGGCATTCAGCAATGACCTCTATCTGCAATTGACTCAGCCTATTTTCACATACAACAAGCGTAAAATGGAACTCAAGCAAATAGAGTATGATTATGAAAATGCCAATATCAGTTATGCTTTGCAGCAACTGAATACGGAGAAAAGTATAACCGATCAGTTCTATTCTGTCTATATGGCACAGAGTAATCTGGAAATCAGTCGTGAAGAACTGGTTAATGCCCAGCAAAGTTATGATATTATCAAGAATAAGGTAGAAGCGGATTTAGCAGCGAAGGACGAACTCTTTCAAGCGGAACTGAATCTGGCTACGGCACGTTCGTCTGTAGACGAAAGTCAGGTGAATCTGGAGAATGCGAAGGACAAACTCAAACAGACTCTCGGAATGAGGCTGGATGAAGATATTCTCGTATTTGCGGAAGTGGAGATTAAACCGATTCAGGTAAATCTGGACCAGGCCATATCGCATGGATTGGGTTCGCGTCTGGAACTTCGTCAACGTGAAATAGAGAGCAAGGAACTTGAGTTCGATATGATTAAGACAAAAGCGCTGAACGAGTTTAAAGGAGATGTATCCATCTCTTTCGGATTGATAGGAGATAATAGCCACCTGAATAAAGTCTATAATAATCCGACACAGAATCCGAGGGTTTCTATCAGTTTTGCTGTTCCTATTTTCGACTGGGGTGAAAAGAAAGCAAGGATTAAAGCACAAAAGATGGCCCAACGGATTAATGAACTCGAGTTTCAAGAGGATAAAGTGGATATCGAGCTGAATATTCGTCAGGTATGGCGTAACCTCGAAAACCTCCGGACTCAGATTAAGATCGCCGAGCAAAATGTACAGAATGCACAGTTGACCTATGATCTGAATCAGACTCGTTATCGGGAAGGTGACATAACCGGTATGGAAATGAGCCAGTTCCAGACTCAGCTTTCGAATAAGAAGATTACTTATACGCAGGCGTTGATTAATTACAGAATAGAATTACTTAATCTTAAAATCCTTTCATTGTATGATTTCGACAAGAATATCCCTCTTGTTCCTATGAAAGACATTATTGATAAAAAATAAGCAGACCATGAAACAGTATCAAATTTTTATTGCATCTTCTTTGTTAACAACCTTATTGTTAACCGGCTGTGGCAACAAACCACAAAACGCACCCAATAATATTGCAACTCCGGTATCTGTCGTGGAGCTGAAGAAAGGTTCTATCAGTAAATTAATAAATACAACAGGAACAGTGCAGCCGACTTACGGTGCATCTCAGAATGCGGAAATGAGCGGATTTTATAAACTTCAGACTAATCCGAGAACCGGAAAACCTTTCAAAATGGGAGACAGGGTAAGTAAGGGGGAACTGATAATCCGTCTGGAAGACAAGGAGTATGAAAACGGAATCGCTATTGACGCTAAAAAACTAAGTCTTGAAATTGCCGAACAGGAACAGTCAAAGCAGAAAGCTCTCTATGAAAAAGGAGGGGTGACGATGAGTGAAATGCGGAATACGGAAGTAAAAGTAACGAATGCCCGTTACGATTATGAAAACGCAAAACTCAATCTGGAGAAGATGAAAGTGAAAGCTCCGTTTGATGGTGTGATTGTTGATTTGCCTCACTATACGGCTGATACAAGAGTGGAGCAGGGAAAGGCTATGGTGAGTCTGATGGCTTATGATAAAATGTATATGGATATCAATCTGCCGGAAAGCAGCATTCGTTATGTCAAGGAAGCGCAACCGGTATATATTACTCATTATACCATCCCCGGAGATACTTTAAAAGCGAGAGTCGGTGAGTTGTCTCCTGCAATCAGTACGGAGACACGTACTTTTAAAGGAAAGATTCTGATTGATAATGACCAACTGAAGTTGCGTCCGGGTATGTTCGCCAAAGCAGATATTATCGTTGACAGAGCTGATAGTTCTATCATTATACCTAAAGACGTAATCTTGTCCAATCGTCGCCGGAAATACGTATATATCGTCGAAAAGAATACGGCAAAGATACGCAATCTGCAAACAGGTCTGGAGGATGAATATAATATCGAAATTCTATCCGGACTTAATGTAAATGACAATTTGGTAGTGAAGGGTTTTGAAACACTGAAAGAAGACGCCAAAGTCAAAATCCAAAAGTAAATCATGGATGCGATATATGACCGCATCTTTTGAAAATAGGAAATACTTATGAAGAATATAATCAAATTTGCAGTAGGCAATCCGGTTACGATTTGTATGGTAGTATTTGCCCTCTTATTGCTGGGAAAAGTATCATACGATCAGTTGAGTGTGGATTTATTGCCCGATCTGAATAATCCCCGCCTGTTTATTGAATTAAAGGCGGGTGAACGCCCTCCCGAGGAGATCGAAAAGCAATTCGTTAAAAATATGGAGTCTATGGCGATCCGGCAGAGTGATGTTACTCAGGTCTCTTCTGTGATTAAAGCCGGGACGGCACGAATTACTGTAGAGTATACCTGGACAAAGGACATGGATGAGGCTTTTCTTGATTTGCAGAAAGCCATGAATCCGTTTGCCCAGAACAAGGATATCACTGAACTGAAGATTACGCAGCATGATGCGAACTTGTCTCCGGTAGTTTTGGTGGGAATGTCTCATCAGAGTATTACAGATATGGCGGAATTGAGGAAAATTGCCGAAAGCTATATCCGTAATGAGTTGATTCGTCTGGAAGGTGTGGCTGAAGTTACGCTTTCGGGAGAAGAAGTCAGTACTCTTACCATTCAGACTGATCCTTATAAACTGGATGCTTTTCAACTGAAAATAGAAGATATCGCTTCGCGCATCGAATCGAACAATCAGAGCATATCCGGGGGACGGGTCAGTGAACTGGGATTACAATATCTGGTGAAAAGTTGGAGCTTGTTTGCTTCAGAAGATGATTTTGAGAATCTGATTGTCGGATACAAACCGATACAACAACAAGAGGAAGCATCTGGAAACAATGCTACGGGTACAGCAACCGCCAACAGTAATAAAGCTCCTGTTTTTTTGAAGGAAGTGGCTACTGTGCAGTTTTTGAACGCTCGTCCGGAGAACATTGTACGGATTAACGGGAAGCGTAGTATCGGACTGTCTATTTATAAGGAGATGCGCTTTAATACTGTAAAAGTGGTGGATGAGGTAACCCGCCAATTGGCAGTGATAGAGAATGCATTGCCCGGTTATCATTTTCAGGTGATTTCGAATCAGGGTACTTTTATAAAAAGTGCGATCGGAGAAGTAAAGAGCAGTGCTGTTTTGGGTGTTATCCTCGCTATTGTAGTCTTGTTTGTATTCCTTCGCCGGATGGGGACAACACTGATTGTCAGCCTTGCTATTCCCATTTCGATTGTGGCTACTTTTAATCTGATGTTCTTCAACGGACTGTCACTGAATATTATGACATTGGGAGGACTGGCGCTCGGGGCGGGTATGCTCGTAGATAATGCCATTGTCGTCATAGAAAGTATCTTCCGAAATCAGGAGAAAGGATTGAGTATCAAAGAGGCTGCTATTAACGGGACAGCAGAAGTTGCCAATGCGGTAATTGCTTCTACTCTGACTACTATTGTCGTCTTCCTGCCGATTGTTTATCTTCACGGAGCTTCGGGCGAACTGTTTAAAGATCAGGCATGGACGGTAACTTTCTCACTGGTCTCTTCTTTGTTTGTGGCTATCCTGGTGATTCCGATGTTATATATCCAGCTTTCCGGCAAGAAGATTAAGCTGGAAGAAGTGAAGTCCATTCGTATTACGGGATATAGCAGAGTGCTTCGCAGGCTGATTCAGCGACGTTGGCTGGTGATCGGTATGGCAGTGTTGCTTCTTATCGTGACTGGGTTACTGACTCCGTTTATCGGAACTGAGTTTATGCCCCGTGCGGAAAGCAAGACGTTTACGGCTGTAGTCAAAATGCCCGAAGGTACACAGATGGAACGTACTTCCGCTGCTGTAGGCAATTTGGAAGAATTGTTATATACTATTGTTGGCGGTGATTCTTTATGTACGGTATACAGCCATATCGGAGAGGGAAGTGGTTCGGAAAATGCGATATTTGAAGGAGAAAATACAGCAATGATGAAAGTGATCCTTTCACCGGAATGTACACTTTCACCGGAAAAGGTGATTGCGTCTTTCGTGGAATCGGCCAAGAATCCTGACGGACTGGAACTGACGATTCAGCAGGATGAGAATTCTCTGAGTTCACTGTTAGGAAGCGAAGGGGCTCCTATTGTTGTGGAGGTCAAAGGAGAGGAGTTGGATGAGATTGCTCAGTTGACTGAAGAGGTGAAGGAACGGATGATTGGTGTAAATGGAATCTATGATGTTATTACTTCCGTGGAAGACGGTGCTCCAGAAGTTGTGATCTCGATTGACCGTACGATAGCCGGTATCAATAATCTGAGTGTGGCTATGGTAATCGAACAATTGAAGCAGCAATTAAGCGGTAAGGAAGTCGGTAAAATGGAATATCGCGGTGAGATGCGTGATATCGTCATAAAGGTGCCGGATATCCCGTTGAGTTCTCTTGGTGCTCTTGTCATCAAAAGTGGAACACAGGAATTTGTATTACAAGAGATTGCTACCATTACTCACGGACAAGCGCCCAAGGAGATTCTGCGCCGCAATCAAAGCCGTATCGGTAAGGTGATGGCTAATATGGATGCGAGTAAATCACTGGATAAAGTAGCAGCCGAAGTGCGTGAAACGGTGAAAGGTATTGAATTGCCTGCTAACTACAGTATCACAGTGACAGGAGAAGAAGAAAAACGACAAGAATCAATGAACAGTCTGTTGTTTGCTCTGATGCTTTCTGTTGTACTTGTCTATATGGTGATGGCTTCCCAGTTTGAATCCTTGCTGCATCCGTTTACGATTTTGCTGACTATTCCTCTGGCTGTAGTAGGTGTTATCTTACTTTTCTTCATTACCGGAACCACTATCAATATGATGGGAGTCATCGGTATTGTCATGCTGGGAGGTATTGCCGTCAATAATTCCATCATTCTGGTAGACCGTATCAATCAGCTTAGTCAGGCAGGAATGGAGTTGACTGATGCCATTGTAGAAGCAGGGCAACAGCGTATCCGCCCGATCATCATGACTACTTTGACTACGATTCTGGCCATGCTTCCGATGACATTCAGTTTTGGTGAAGGTGCATCTTTACGTTCACCAATGGCTATAGCTGTGATCGGAGGATTGATAACTTCTACTCTGATGAGTTTGATGGTTATTCCTTGTGTCTATTATGTCTTGGAGAATATCAAAAGACGTATAAATCGCCGAACTAAAAACAGCTGAAGATGAACTTTTTACTAAATAGGAGAATAACGATTTGTATGCTGTTTATTGCACTCAGCCTGCTGGGCTATGTGTCGTATAAACAACTTCCGGTGGAGTTGCTGCCCAACGCAGAACTTCCGGTTCTGTTTGTCCAGGTGTCGTCACAGCAGGATATGGACCCTTCGTATGTAGAGTCGGAAGTGATTATTCCACTCGAAGGAGCGGTCAGTGCGATAGGTGGAGTAGACAAACTGCAATCCTACATTGACAGGAGGCAGTCCAGCATACAGATTGACTTTAAAAAGAATATCAACTTCAAGATGACCAGTCTTAAACTGCAGGAGAAAGTGAATGAAATCGCAGCCTCCCTGCCGACCGGTTTTACCGTACAGGTACAGAAAGTGGATATTGCTCAGATGAATAATAACTTCATGGTGCTTCAAGTGCGTGGTACGGGAGGAACCGACCGTGTCCGGAGTCTGGTAGACGAGGATGTTCGTTCTGATCTGGAGAACATAGATGGAGTAGCTTCCGTCAATATCTACGGAGGACGGCAGAAAGCCATTGAAGTGCGTCTGAATCCGGAGGCTTGCAAAGCTCTGAACCTCACAGCTTCCAAAATAAGCGGTTTGCTTTCGCAGAATACCCAGGAAAAGACATTTGTAGGCTTCGCAGATGAACCCGACAGCAAGAATTTTGTCCATGTCAATGCGATGTATACCAAAGTCTCTGATTTGGAGAATATAGTTGTCGCTCCCGGTCCTATTCTGCTGAAAGACGTGGCAACCGTCTTTTTTGACTTGAAAGATGAAACCACTTATAGTCGTGTGAATGGAAAAGAAGCCGTCTCGGTTGCTTTGATCAATGATTCACAGGCTAATCTGATTGAACTTTCACACCGTGTATCCGATGTGATTGAAAAGCTGAATGAGAAACTGGCTCCGCTCGAACTGGAAATTGTCATTCAGGAGAACAAGGCTGAAACCATGGAAAATAATATCAACCAGATTATTAATCTGGCATTGGTAGGGGGATTATTGGCTGTGTTCGTTCTTTGGCTTTTCCTGAAGAATATGCGGCTGGTGTTTTTTATCGCACTTTCCATACCGATTTCTGTCTATACGGCTTTCAACTTCTTCTACGCTTTTGGTATCACTATCAATAGTCTTACCTTGGTAGGAATGGCGTTGGCCATCGGAATGCTGCTGGATAATAGTGTCGTGGTGCTTGAGAATATTTATCGTTTGTCGGGAAACGGCTATACGCCCGAACGTTCGGTAACGCAGGGAACAAAAGAAGTGTGGCGCTCCATTGTGGCGGCTACCCTGACTACCATTACTGTATTCCTGCCGTTCGTTTTTTCTGATAATTTCCTGATAAAACTGATCGGGCACCATATCGGAGTATCCATTATATCAACTTTGACGATCTCGCTGTTTGTAGCTTTACTTTTTATACCGATGATTACTTACCTTCTTTTGAAGAGTAAGAGTGGGAACAGTGTCGTTTATGAAAAAGTATCGATCGTTCAGCGTCCGATGCAGGTCTATCTGGTCTTATTGAAGACTTGTATGCGTAATCCGGGAGTGACAGTCTTTGGAGCTGTGATCTTGCTTTTTGCAACGTTGATTTTGTCATTGACCTTGAATGTGCAACAGATGAAAGAAGTTGCTTCAGACCGGTTCAACATCAGTGTCGTGATGCCTACCGGAAGTACGCTTGAAAATACGGATAAGATTGTAAAGGTACTGGAAGAACGTCTGGAGGATTTTCCGGAAAAGAAAGATCTGATTTGCCGTATTCGGGAAAAAGAGGCGACTCTGACACTCGTTTTGCAGGAAGATTACACAAAGATCGCCAAACGGAAAATAGCCGATATAAAAGCGGATGTGCAGACTAAAGTTGCCAATATCAATGGTGCGGAAATCTATGTTTCTGATGCTATGGGAGGCGGAGGAGATAACTCGGCTCTGAGCAGTCTGGGCGGATTCATGCGTTTGTTGGGCATCGGTGACAACAGTGAACGGGTGGTGATCAGGGGATCTGATTTCGAAATGATGCAGATGGTGGCAGAGGAAGTGCGTTATTTGTTGGACGAACAGGATTTTGTACAGCATACTCATGTTTCGTATACTCCCCGTCAGGCGGAAATAAATCTGAACTTTGACCCTATTCTGCTGACTGCCTATGATATTAACCGTGGCAATATTACCACCGGATTAACTGCGCTTAATAATGAATACTCTTCCGAAGCTACTTTCAAGGTGGGAGAGGATATTTATGATATTATTATCCGTGACGAAATACCGGAAAAGGAAACTGAAGAAGAGGCACAGGAAAAAGCTCAGAAAGAGAAAACTGTGGATGACTTGCGTGCTATCCGGATAGAAAATGCCAATGGCGGTATGCACAATCTAGAAGATATATCGTCTCTGAATTATGGACGTGGGCGTTCGCGCATCATCCGTGTCAATCAAGATAAGCAGATTGAGGTATACTATGCTTTTCCGAGAGATGTTCAGTCTTCGAAAGATTTATTGGGAGGATATCGTTCCGATATCGACCAGTTGATTGCCAGTTATAATCTTCCGTCCGGAGTCGCTGTGCAGGTATTCCATGAGGAGGATGAATTCGGGGATTTCAAATTCCTTATTCTGGCAGCTTTTCTTTTGATATTTATGATCCTTGCTTCAGTCTTCGAATCTGTAGTGACGCCTTTTGTGTTGCTTTTTACCATTCCGTTGGCTGCTATCGGTTCTTTGCTGGCATTATTGCTTTCGAGCAACAGTCTGATGAATGCGAATACTCTGACAGGGTTCCTTATTCTGTTGGGAGTAGTCGTCAATAACGGAATCATTCTGATAGATTACGCCAACATTTTGCGTAAACGGGGATACCGCCGGAACAGGGCGTTGATGACTGCCGGTATGTCACGTATTCGTCCCATTCTGATTACTTCCATCACCACAATTGCTGCCATGCTCCCGTTGGCTATGGGAGATACGGAGTATGCAGGGGCTATCGGTGCACCTTTTGCCATTACAGTGATAGGCGGACTTTTCTTTTCCGCCATGCTGACGCTGATTTTAATTCCGACAGTTTGTATGGGACTGGAAAATGTGCTTCAGTGGTACCGTTCGTTATCCCGTAAACTATGGACCATTCACCTGATTCTTTTTGTGTCCGGTGTAATCTGTATCTGGCTATACACTGACGGAATCCTTTGGCAGTCAATCTATCTGGTAGCACTGATTGCAGGCATACCGGGGATGACATACTTTGCGCAAACTAGTCTTCGGAGAGCTAAGGCGGAGGTTATCAATCCGGATGAAGAAATTCGTATTTCTGTCCGCAATCTGGTTAAGATCTACGATTGGCCTGGACACATCAGCCGTCAGTGGAACAGTGGTTTGCAATTACGCAAACGTCTGGGATTGAGCAATGAATACCATTCTCTGAAGGACTTTATCAATGTGCTATGGCAGTTTGGTATCTTACTGTTTGCCATTTATTTCACCTATTTCTTCATTCATAACAGGCTTTGGATATTCCTGTTCTCGTTCGCTATTTATGCAGCGATACTGTATTTGTGGAGAAAGGTACGTTCCTATTTATATTATCGATACGGAGATAATCGGGTAACAAAGATCGTAAACCGGGTGATATTCTGGAGTCTTCCTCCCCTTATCCTGTTTCAGTTATTCCGGAAACTGGATAATAACGGGCTGGTCATCATGATCGGATTGTTATGGCTTGTGGGTATTGCCATCTATGTCACTTCCCAGTATCTGTATGATCATGATGTAAATATTGAGCGTGTCACCGGACGATTTGCAGGGCTTCGCCGTTCCTATTTCCGCATGGTGAAGAGTGTTCCTATGATTGGAAAACGACGCAAACCTTTCAAAGCATTGCGTGGAGTGTCATTCGAGATTCAGACAGGTATGTTCGGACTACTGGGACCCAATGGGGCAGGTAAATCGACCTTGATGCGTGTCATCTGTGGTATCTTTGAGCAGAGCTATGGTAGTATCTGGATCAATGGTCTGGATACACGTATCTACAGAGAAGAGCTACAGAGTCTGATAGGTTTCCTTCCACAGGAATTCGGAACTTATGAGAATATGACTTCGTGGGAGTTTCTGGATTATCAGGCTATACTGAAAGGGATTGTAGACGGTGAGTTACGAAAGGAGCGTCTGGATTATGTACTGAAAGCGGTACATATGTACGAGCGGAAAGACGAAAAGATAGGTTCTTTCTCGGGAGGTATGAAACAGCGTATTGGTATTGCGCTTATTCTGCTTCATTTACCGCGTATCCTGGTTGTGGATGAGCCTACAGCGGGACTCGACCCTCGCGAACGTATCCGTTTCCGTAATCTGCTGGTAGAGTTGAGTAAGGACCGTATCGTTATTTTCTCCACTCATATCATTGAGGATATATCCAGTTCCTGTAATCAGGTAGTGGTGATCAATAAGGGTGAACTGAAATATTTCGGTGATCCTTCGGACATGGTGGAAATGGCTAACGGGAAAGTATGGCAGTTTAATATAGATAAGACAGAATTTGAAAAAGTACTGGACAAATCGTTGGTAATACATCATATTCAGGAAGGCGATACGATTCGGGTGCGCTATCTTTCTGTCGGACAGCCTTATGAAGGGGCTGTAGAGGTAGAAGCTAATTTGGAAGACGCTTATCTCTGTCTGCTGAAGAATATGAATTAAAAAGAAAAGAAGGATATGACATTCAAACAATTGATACAACTGTTGCCTAAAGTAGTCAGGTATAACCTGAAGATTATATTTGCCGGGAAGTTTTTCTGGTTTCTGTTGGCTGCATTTGGCTTTTTTGCTCTTTTCATGTTTCAGAATGCCTGGAAACGGGAGGAGATTAACGAGGGACTCATCTATAGCATCCTGATGTTTCCGTCTATGCTGCTTATTTTCTATCCGGCTGTATTCGGCATTCAGAATGATGAAGATAGCCGGATATTGGAGATTCTTTTTGGAATCCCTGACTATAAGTATAAGGTTTGGGGCGTGCGGTTATTGATGATTTATGTGGCAATTTTTGTTATTCTGATTATCTTTTCATACATAGCCATTTTATTGCTGTATCCGGTCAATCCGCTTGAGATGGCATTACAGTTGATGTTCCCGATACTCTTTTTCGGAAATATGGCTTTTATGCTGTCTACCATTACGCGGAGTGGAAACGGAACTGCCGTATTTATGATTATTATAGGCATTGCATTGATGTTCTTAGGTAAGCCGGATTCTTTCTGGAACGTTCTGCTGAATCCTTTTCGTGTTCCCGATAATGTTCATCCGATCATTTGGGAGGGAATCCTTATCAAAAACCGCATTTTCCTTTTATCCGCCAGTTTAGTCTGGATGATGGTCGGATTACTTTATCTGCAGAAAAGGGAAAAGTTTGTATAACAGCAGATTAGGATGCTGAATATTCTCAAGTGTTCTTGCTGCGATGAGAAAAAATTCTCACTATGATGAGAAAAAAGTCTCATCGCAGTGAGAATTTTTTCTCATCATGGTAAGTATAGTCCTATGTATGCGGGAACAGAAATAGGGAATCAGAAGTAGTATCCCAGATTCACATAACAGCTTCCTTTATCAGTCTGATTGGAATATCCGAACGTAATCTCCAATGGACCGAAAATACTGTCCATACCATATCCGGCACTGATACCAAACAGTTGTTTCCCTTTCAGAATTTCGAAGAAGTGACTGTCCGTCAAGCCATAATTACCTGTCAGAGTGAGATAATGAATGCTTCCCATCCGTTGTCTGAGTTTCACGGATGCAATCATGATAGAATTGTCCATCAGTTCCATATTGGTCACACCGGCAAACGGCAGTTGCTGTGGAATGTAGAGTCCGTATACTTCGCCGCCAATGGCATTTTGCAAGGGATAGGCGATGTCTTTTCCAATCAGAACACGACCATAGATGGATGGAATGATAGAAAAACGTCGGGTTACGGGAACTACGCTGGCCCATGAACCGCTCAGTGCGGAGAACGGGGCGTGATCATTATACTGAGCCATATTATCGGTGTAGAGTGAATAGGCAGCTTTGAATTCAGTTCCTTTGGAAGGGAAATATCCCTTGTCGAATGTACTATAGTGTACCTGAGCGAAATAACTCAGGAAATGTTCGGATTCTACATCCAGTCCAATGAGTTCCGGTTTCTTGAAAAGAAAATCTTTGTATTTATAATATTCGAAACGAAGTCCGAGTCCGAAGCGGAGGTTTTTGTACCAGACATCCGAAAAGCCAAATTCAGCTAAATGATACTTGTAAGTAGTGTTATAGGCACGTTCACCTTCATCATAGATGTTGATGTCATTATATTGAAACATATATGAGAAATTGAAATTGCGTTGCTGCATCGGTTCGAGAGTGTAATCGATGCGTGCGGCATATCGCTTTCCTAATCGGCCGGTTAGGGATAATCGGGAAGGAACATGAGTTTTGAGATCCGCTGTGGCATTAATCAGCAGGGATGCTATTTCTTCCGAGTCGAAACGGATGCCCAGATTGATTCTTTTCTCATATTTTTCTTCTAACAGGAAATTAAGGTGGTACCCTTCGGGAGTGTCGGTAAGTGTGTAACTGGCGCTTGAGTAAGAATGACTGCCACGCAACTGATACACAGCTTGTTCTATCTGCTGAGTGGTAATGTTACTGTTCTCTTTGAGATTACACTTCTTCATCAGCCATTTTTTGTCATCAGCCTCTACGCCGGAGAAAGATATATCTGTGACGTATACTGTCCGTGAATTGGAAAGAGAAGAGTACGGTCCATGTTGTTTGGGGACATAATTGTCCGGTATACCGATTTCTTTTTTTAAGGCAATCAGGGAATTCCACTGTGCACGTGCGGCTTCTTCGCCCCGACGCATCAGAGAATCGATGGCTGCCGGAGTGAAGCTGGCGGAAGAAAATCCGTCTACATTTACCTTGATATAGGTATCAGTGAGTTCTACATTCTTTTCATGATTGGTCTGGCAAGTGAGATCAACAATCTGCCCCAATATGTCCGGAGCACTGTTGAGTTTGTCGGCACTTTTCAGCGCATTCTGAACATCGATTCCGATAATAATATCGGCTCCCATTGCTTTGGCCACATCTGCCGGATAATTATTGACAATTCCACCGTCTACCAATACCATACTGTCTTTGCGTACCGGTGTAAATACACCAGGGATGGCCATACTGGCACGCATGGCAGTAGAGAGTACGCCATCATGGAATATGATCTGGTCTCCATTGACTACATTGGCCGATACACAAGCGAAGGGGATCGGTAACTTATTAAAATTGATCGAGTCATGGTAGCCCATTGTCAGATCAGAGAACAGATTGGCAAGATTCTGTCCTTTGATAATTCCTCCGGACATGGCAGCTTTCGGATTCTTTGTAAAAGGAAGCGAAACAATGTATTTTGCAGAGCGTTCGCGTTCGGTGAGCGACATGGCACTGCGTTTGATACGATCGCTCAAAAGGAAAGTCCAGTCTTGCTTGCGTACCATACTGTCCAGTTGTTCCGGAGTATAACCGATGGCGTAAAGTCCACCGACTATAGATCCCATACTGGTGCCTACTATATAATCGATCGGAATGCCTGCTTCCTCGATGACTTTCAGTGCTTTGATATGTGCCACTCCTTTGGCACCGCCGCCACTGAGGACGACGCCGACCTTCTTCCGCTGTTCCTGAGAATAAACAGAAAAAGGTAATATCAGGCACATTGCAAAAACTAATGTTGAAAAGATTTGTTTTTTCATTGGGACATGTTATTGTGTTGATGTACAATATAACTACAAATGTAGGGGATAAATTGTTTAGTTGATGAAACAAGAACTATAAAAAATGTTCTAAAAGTCGGAAATGTGGATAAATTCTACACTTTAAGGATGTTTTCCACACTTCTGTCTTCAAGAGGAAAAACGTAATACGTTGATAATAAATAGATAAGATAAAACAGGATATTTTGGTATGTGTATTGCATAATAGAGTGTAGAACAAACATAAGTTAAATTAAATAATAAGATTCGATATGAGATTATTCTTTTCGAAACATGAGTTGAAACTGAGGAGAAAGAGAACCATTGCTGCTGTAGTATGTATGGTAATTGTGTTGGGAGTGTATTGGATACTGACACGACCTCAGAAGGCTGCACCGGAAATGCCGACAGTAATTGTTGAACCGGTTATAAAAGACGATGTAGAAATATTCGGAGAATATGTGGGGCGTATCCGTGCCCAGCAATTTGTCGAAGTACGTGCCAGGGTAGAAGGCTATCTGGAAAACATGCTTTTTGCCGAAGGCACTTATGTAAATAAGAATCAGGTCTTGTTTGTGATCAATCAGGACCAATATCGTGCGAAAGCCGACAAAGCGCGGGCTCAGTTGAAAAAGGACGAAGCACAGGCATTGAAAGCTGAACGTGACTTGAAACGTATCCGTCCGTTGTACGAACAAAATGCCGCTAGCCAGCTGGATCTGGATAATGCGGAAGCAGCTTATGAAAGCGCTGTTGCAACAGTAGCGATGAGTGAGGCGGACTTGGCGCAGGCTGAACTCGAGTTAGGCTATACTATCGTTCGTTCACCTCTTGCCGGACATATCAGTGAAAGAAATGTAGACTTGGGAACACTTGTTGGTCCGGGAGGAAAGTCTCTGCTGGCTACAGTAGTAAAAAGCGATACCGTATTGGTCGATTTCAGTATGACGGCACTCGATTATCTGAAAAGTAAAGAACGTAATATTAACCTCGGTCAGCAGGACTCTACCCGTTCCTGGCAACCGAACATTACTATTACTTTGGCGGATAATACCGTATACCCCTATAAAGGATATGTTGATTTTGCGGAGCCGCAGGTCGATCCCCAGACAGGTACTTTCTCCGTACGTGCAGAGATGCCTAACCCAAAACAGGTATTGCTTCCGGGACAGTTTACCAAAGTAAAACTACTTTTGGACGTACGTGAAGGAGCCATCGTGGTTCCGATGAAAGCTGTTACCATTGAAAAAGGCGGAGCTTATATTTATACAATGCGTAAAGATGATACAGTAGAGAAACGTTTTATCGAGTTAGGACCCGAAGTGGGGAATAACGTCGTAGTGGAAAGAGGACTCGCTGTAGGAGAGACAATTGTTGTAGAAGGTTTCCATAAGTTGACCCCGGGTATGAAAGTACGGATCAGTCAGCCGGAAACGGAGGTGAAGGATACCACTATGGTGGCAGGTGATTCTACAACAGGAATGAAGGATAACGCAAAAGGAGAATAATCAATGAAAGTTAGTTTTTTTATAGACAGGCCGGTATTTTCGGCTGTCATTTCCATCGTGATTGTGATTGTCGGAGTCGTCGGGCTGACCATGCTTCCGGTGGATCAATATCCGCAGATCACGCCTCCGGTGGTAAAGATCAGTGCGTCTTATCCGGGTGCGAGTGCGCTTACCGTGTCGCAGGCGGTGGCTACTCCGATTGAACAGGAAATCAATGGTACGCCCGGTATGCTTTATATGGAATCGAACAGTTCTAACTCTGGTGGCTTCTCGGCAACAGTTACCTTTGATGTATCTGCCGACCCGGATCTGGCTGCTGTGGAAATTCAGAACCGTGTGAAGCTGGCTGAATCCCGTCTTCCGGCGGAAGTGATTCAGAATGGTATTTCCGTAGAGAAACAGGCACCCAGTCAGTTAATGACACTCTGTCTGACTTCTACCGATCCTAAGTTTGACGAAATTTACCTGAGCAACTTTGCTACGATCAATGTGCTCGATGTGATTCGCCGTATTCCGGGAGTAGGACGTGTATCTAATATCGGTAGCCGTTATTATGCCATGCAGATATGGGCAGAGCCGGATAAGCTGGCTAACTTCGGATTGACTGTACAGGACTTGCAGAATGCCTTGAAAGACCAGAACCGTGAATCGGCAGCCGGTGTATTAGGTCAGCAGCCGGTACAGGGACTGGATATAACGATTCCTATCACTACTCAGGGACGTCTTTCTACAGTAGGGCAATTTGAGGATATTGTGGTACGTGCCAATGCCAATGGTTCCATCATCCGGCTGAAGGATGTGGCACGTGTATCCTTGGAGGCTTCTTCATACAATACCGAGAGTGGTATCAATGGTGAGAATGCAGCGGTACTCGGTATTTACATGTTGCCGGGTGCCAATGCAATGGAAGTGGCCGAGAATGTAAAGAAGGCGATGGAAGAAATCAGCGAGAATTTTCCGGAAGGATTGAGTTATGAGATTCCGTTTGATATGACAACGTATGTCTCCGAGTCTATTCATGAGGTATATAAGACCTTGTTTGAAGCATTGGTGCTGGTTGTGTTGGTAGTGTATCTGTCTTTGCAGAGCTGGCGTGCTACGTTGATTCCGGTGGTAGCGGTACCTATTTCCCTGATTGGTACTTTCGGATTCATGCTGATTTTTGGTTTCTCTATTAATATATTGACCTTACTCGGTTTGATTCTCGCCATCGGTATCGTGGTCGATGATGCGATTGTAGTGGTGGAAGGAGTGGAGCATATAATGGAAACGGAGAAGCTGAGTCCCTATGAGGCGACAAAGAAAGCGATGAACGGATTATCAAGCGCATTGATCGCTACTTCACTGGTATTGGCGGCTGTGTTTGTTCCGGTAAGTTTTCTGAGTGGAATTACCGGGCAGCTGTATCGTCAGTTTACGGTAACTATCGTGGTATCTGTACTGATTTCTACTGTGGTTGCTTTAACGCTGAGTCCTGTGATGTGTTCGCTCATTTTGAAACCGGATAGTGGCAAGAAGAAAAATATAGTATTCAGAAAGATCAATGAGTGGCTGGGTATCGGAAGCAATAAGTATGTAGCTGCCGTCACCCGTACTATCAAACATCCTCGTCGGGTTTTGAGTGCTTTTGGTATGGTATTGATTGCTATTCTGTTGATTCACCGGATTATTCCGACCAGTTTCTTGCCAGTAGAAGACCAGGGATACTTTAAGATTGAACTTGAATTGCCGGAAGGAGCTACCTTGGAGCGTACCCGGGTAGTAACGGAACGCGCGATTGCTTATCTGGAGAAGAATCCATATATAGAATATGTGCAGAACGTGACCGGAAGCAGCCCGCGTGTAGGGAGTAATCAGGGACGTGCCGAGCTGACCGTTATTCTGAAACCCTGGGAAGAGAGAAAGAGCACCAGTATTGAAAAAATTATGGATACGGTAGAAAAACATTTGAGAGAATATCCCGAATGTAAAGTCTACCTGTCTACTCCTCCGGTCATACCGGGACTGGGCAGCTCCGGTGGTTTTGAAATGCAGCTGGAAGCTCGTGGAGAGGCTACTTTCGATAATTTGGTAGATGCGGCAGATACGTTGATGTATTATGCTTCCAAACGTAAGGAGCTTACCGGTTTGTCTTCTTCCTTGCAGTCTGAGATTCCCCAGCTTTATTTTGATGTGGACAGAGACAAAGTGAAAATGCTGGGAGTACCTTTGGCAGATGTGTTTTCTACGATGAAAGCGTATACAGGTTCGGTGTATGTGAATGACTTTAATATGTTCAACCGTATATATAAGGTGTATATTCAGGCGGAGGCTCCTTATCGGGAACATAAAGACAATATCAACCTGTTCTTTGTGAAAGCTTCTAACGGAGCTATGGTACCGTTGACTTCTCTGGGTAATGCCTCTTATACAACAGGACCGGGAAGTATCAAGCGTTTCAATATGTTTACTACTGCCGTTATCCGGGGTGCTGCCGCACAGGGATACAGTTCCGGTCAGGCAATGGAAATTATGGAGCAGATCGCCCGTGACCATCTTCCGGATAATATCGGACTGGAGTGGAGCGGACTTTCTTATCAGGAGAAACAGGCAGGCGGTCAGACAGGTATGGTCATGGCATTGGTGTTCTTGTTCGTCTTCCTTTTCCTTGCCGCACAATATGAAAGTTGGACAGTGCCGATTGCTGTATTGCTATCTTTGCCTGTAGCAGCTTTGGGAGCCTATCTGGGAGTCTGGGTATGCGGACTGGAGAATGATGTCTATTTCCAGATCGGATTGGTAATGCTTGTCGGGCTCGCCGCCAAGAATGCCATTTTGATTGTTGAGTTTGCCAAAGTGCAGGTAGATAGAGGTGAAGACTTGATTCAGTCGGCAATCTACGCAGCGAAATTACGTTTCCGTCCTATTCTGATGACCTCCCTTGCGTTTGTATTGGGAATGCTTCCGATGGTATTGGCGAGTGGTACGGGTTCGGCTAGCCGACAGGCGATTGGTACGGGCGTATTCTTCGGAATGATATTCGCTATCGTATTTGGTATCATTCTCGTGCCGTTCTTCTTTGTGATGGTGTATAAAACAAAGTCGAAAATCTTAAAACATAAGAAATAATGAAACTGAATAAACTATATATTGCTATACTACTTTTTGCAGGAATACTGACTTCCTGCAAAGTAGGCAAGAGCTACGTCCGTCCTGAGCTTCATTTACCCGATAGTCTGGCTCAACATCAGGATACGGTTAGCTTTGGAGATCAGGACTGGGAAGAAATATACACGGATTCTACACTTCGGAACCTTATAGACCGTGCTTTGGAACATAATAAAGATATGTTGATAGCGGCTGCCCGCATCAAGGAAATGGCAGCTCAGAAACGTATCTCCACTGCTGCCTTGCTTCCGGATATTAAAGGTGAAGTGACTGTCGAGCGCGAGCTTGAAAATCATGGAGGAGATGCCTTCAGGAAGTCGGATACTTTTGAAGCTCAGTTTCTTGTTTCATGGGAACTCGACCTTTGGGGAAATTTACGATGGGCACGTTCAGCCAGTATTGCTGAATATTTACAGTCGATAGAGGCGCAGCGTGCACTTCGGATGACGATTGTGGCAGAAGTGGCGCAGGCTTATTATGAACTGGTGGCATTGGATACGGAACTGGATATTGTCAAGCAGACTTTAAAAGCCCGTGAAGAAGGTGTTCGTCTGGCACGTATCCGTTTTGAGGGCGGACTGACTTCGGAGACTTCTTATCGCCAGGCACAGGTTGAGTTGGCTCGTACAGCTACATTGGTTCCTGATTTGGAGCGTAAAATATCGCTGAAAGAAAATGATATTGCTTTTTTGGCCGGAGAATACCCTAACCGTATAGCTCGTTCCCGCCTGCTTCAGGAATTTAATTTTCCTGAAACTCTTCCGGTAGGAATGCCTTCCACTTTGTTAGAACGCCGTCCCGATATACGCCAGGCGGAGCAGAAGTTGATCGCTGCTAATGCCAAAGTGGGAGTAGCATATACAAATATGTTTCCCCGTCTTGCTCTGACAGGAGGTTTTGGAAGTGAGAGCACGTCCTTGTCCGAACTTTTAAAATCTCCTTATGCTGTTATGGAGGGGGCGTTGCTGACTCCTATCTTTGGCTGGGGAAAGAACCGTGTTGCGTTGAAAGGCAAAAAAGCGGCCTATGAAGCAGAAATACATAGTTATGAGAAAACGGTCCTGACGGCTTTCAAAGAGACACGTAATGCGATTGTCAACTTTAATAAGATAAAAGAGGTGTACGCACTTCGTGCCAATTTGGAACGTTCGGCTAAGAGTTATATGGATTTGGCGCAGTTGCAATATATCAATGGAGTAATCAATTATCTGGATGTTCTCGATGCCCAGCGTGGTTATTTTGACGCACAAATTGGTTTGAGTAACGCTATTCGTGATGAACTGATCACCGTAGTACAACTGTATAAAGCACTTGGCGGTGGCTGGAAGCAATAGCCTCTGTAACTATGCAGCGAAATAAAATGAGGGCTTCTCTTTCATAATTCGAGGAAAAATGCGAAATTTGCAACGCTTTTCAAGTTTGACAAGAAACTTACTAACACCTTTAAATAAAAAATTAAAGAAAATGACTAAAAGTGCATTGCAAATCGCAAGGGCTGCTTACCAGCCCAAACTTCCGAAAGCATTGGCATCAGGAGCTGTTAAGGCTGTAGCAGGTGCTGCTACTCAATCTGTAGCCGATCAGGAAGCTATCAAAGCATTATTCCCTAACACGTACGGAATGCCGTTGATTACATTCGAAGCGGGTGAAGCAGTTCAACTTCCTGCTATGAACGTAGGTGTAATCCTTTCCGGCGGACAAGCTCCGGGCGGACACAATGTAATCTCTGGTTTGTTCGACGGTATCAAAAAGCTGAATCCTGAAAGTAAGCTGTACGGCTTTATTCTGGGTCCTGGCGGTCTGGTAGACCACAACTATATGGAACTGACTGCTGACATCATTGACGAATACCGTAACACAGGTGGTTTCGATATCATCGGTTCGGGACGTACGAAGCTGGAAACTGAAGCTCAGTTTGAAAAGGGATTTGAGATCATCAAGGAATTGGGTATCAAAGCACTGGTTATCATCGGTGGTGATGACTCTAATACAAACGCTTGTGTGTTGGCTGAATACTATGCTGCCAAGAAGTACGGTGTACAGGTGATCGGTTGCCCGAAGACGATTGACGGTGACTTGAAGAACGATATGATTGAAACTTCTTTCGGTTTCGATACAGCTTGTAAGACTTATGCAGAAGTAATCGGTAACATCCAGCGTGATTGTAACTCAGCCCGTAAATACTGGCACTTTATCAAATTGATGGGTCGTTCGGCTTCTCACATCGCACTGGAATGTGCTTTGCAGGTACAGCCTAACGTATGTATCGTTTCTGAAGAAGTGGAAGAAAAAGATATGTCTTTGGATGATGTAGTAACATTTATCGCTAAAGTGGTAGCTGACCGTGCTGCACAGGGAAATAACTTCGGTACAGTATTGATTCCGGAAGGACTGGTGGAATTTATTCCGGCTATGAAGCGTCTGATCGCTGAGTTGAACGACTTCCTGGCTGCAAATGCAGAAGAGTTCTCTCAGATCAAGAAGTCTCATCAACGTGATTACATCATCCGTAAGCTGTCTCCGGAAAACTCTGCTATCTATGCAAGTCTGCCGGAAGGTGTAGCTCGCCAGCTGACACTGGATCGTGACCCGCATGGAAACGTTCAGGTATCACTGATCGAAACAGAAAAACTGTTGTCTGAAATGGTAGCTACCAAATTGGCTGCTTGGAAAGAAGATGGCAAATATGTTGGTAAGTTTGCTGCACAGCATCACTTCTTCGGTTACGAAGGTCGTTGCGCTGCTCCGTCAAACTTTGATGCTGACTACTGCTATTCTTTGGGATACACAGCTTCTATGCTGATTGCTGACGGTAAGACCGGTTATATGTCTTCTGTACGCAACACAACTGCTCCTGCTGCCGAATGGATTGCAGGTGGTGTGCCTATCACCATGATGATGAATATGGAACGCCGCCACGGTGAAATGAAACCGGTGATCCAGAAAGCATTAGTGAAATTGGATGGTGCTCCTTTCAAAGCATTCGCTGCACAGCGTGACCGTTGGGCTGTTGAAACGGATTATGTATATCCGGGTCCGATTCAGTACTTTGGTCCTACAGAAGTTTGCGACCAGGCAACTAAGACTTTGCAATTGGAACAAGCTAAATAAGAAAACTTCACCGGACTGTAGTAAGAAACAGTTGCAATGAAGAGCTCTTTCAGGCACGGATTACGCGGATTGACGCGGTTTTAGTTATACTATTTCTTAAAACCGTGTATTCCGTGTAATCCGTGCCTATCTATATCACTTTCATCATTCAAAGTAAATGTCGTCACGTAATAATCCGATTTCTGTTGTCCAAAAGAAAAGAACTGCTTCCACTACCCCCAAAAAGAGGACGGTTTCTTCTTCCAGGCCTTCCCGTGCTCCGAAAAAGGCACCGGTGAAGCAGCATTATTCGATGCCCGGTTGGCTTCGAAATATATTGGCTGTGGCAATTGTCGGTTGTTTCTCTATAGTTTTCTATTATTTCTTTATACGTCCTTATGCTTATCGGTGGAAACCTTGTAATGGTTTAAAGGAATATGGAGTTTGTATTCCTTCCGGATATGATATTCATGGGATTGATATTTCCCATTATCAAGGAAAAATAGACTGGGGGAGACTTTTACAGAATAAACAGACGGCAACTCCTTTGCACTTCATTTTTATGAAAGCGACGGAAGGGGGAGATCATAACGATACTACCTTTCAAACTAATTTTGCTAATGCGCGTAATCATGGCTTTATTCGTGGTGCTTATCATTTCTATATTCCCGGTACGGATGCTTTGAAACAGGCGGACTTTTTTATACGTACGGTCAAACTGGATTCCGGCGACCTGCCTCCGGTTCTCGATGTGGAAGTGACCGGACGAAAAGAGAAAAAAGAATTGCAGCAAGGCATTAAGCGCTGGTTGGACCGTATAGAATCCCATTATGGGGTGAAGCCCATTCTATATACCTCTTATAAGTTCAAGACCCGTTATCTGGACGATTCTATTTTCAATGCTTATCCTTATTGGATCGCCCACTATTATGTCGATTCGGTGAAGTATCAGGGCAAATGGGATTTCTGGCAACATACTGATGTCGGAAATGTACCCGGTATTAAAGAAGATGTAGACCTCAATGTATTCAACGGTACATTAGAAGAACTCAAAAAGCTGACGCTCAAGTAGGATGATTGGTCTGTCATACAACTAATCTCTTCTCTCATTTGTTATAATCGTATTATTACTAAAAAGATACGATTATGAACTTTGATATAGCTATTGTTGGTGGTGGCCCTGCTGGTTACACAGCTGCCGAAAGGGCAGGGGCAAACGGACTGAGAGCCGTTCTGTTTGAGAAAAAGGCAATAGGTGGGGTATGTCTGAATGAAGGATGTATTCCTACTAAAACGTTGTTATATTCTGCTAAAATTCTGGATAGCATCAAGAGTGCTTCCAAATATGGCATTTCTGCCGAATCTCCTTCGTTTGATTTAACTAAAATAATGAGCCGTAAAGAGAAAACGGTGAAAATGCTGACTGGTGGGGTAAAGATGACCGTGAACTCTTACGGAGTGACGATCGTGGAAAAAGAAGCCTTTATAGAAGGAGAAGAAAACGGGCTGATCCGTATCATTTGTGACGGAGAAAGATATGAAGTGAAATATCTGCTGGTATGTACCGGTTCCGATACGGTTATTCCTCCGATACCAGGACTGTCGGAAGTTAGTTACTGGACGTCAAAAGAGGCTTTGGAGATCAAAGAGCTTCCTGAAACGTTGGTTGTTATAGGTGGTGGAGTCATAGGAATGGAGTTTGCTTCTTTCTTCAACAGTATGGGAGTGAAAGTGCATGTTGTCGAGATGATGCCGGAGATACTGGGAGTCATGGATAAGGAAACCAGCAGTATGCTTCGTACAGAATATGCAAAACGTGGAGTCACTTTCTACTTGAATACAAAAGTAATAGAAGTGAAACCTGACGGAGTCGTCATAGAGAAAGATGGGAAGGCTTCTACTATCAAAACGGAAAAGATCTTGCTCAGTGTGGGGCGTAAAGCAAATATTACCAATGTCGGATTGGATAAGCTGAATATAGAACTTCATCGGAATGGGGTTAAAGTAGACGAATATCTTCAGACTTCTCATCCCGGAGTATATGCGTGCGGTGATATTACAGGCTATTCTTTATTGGCGCATACGGCAATTCGGGAGGCGGAAGTGGCAATCAATCATATTTTAGGAGTGGAAGACCGGATGAATTATAACAGTGTGCCGGGAGTTGTCTACACCAATCCGGAAGTGGCCGGTGTAGGTAAGACAGAAGAAGAGCTGACCAAACAGGGCATTCCTTATCGTGTTACGAAGTTGCCGATGGCTTATTCCGGACGTTTTGTTGCGGAAAACGAACAGGTAAATGGAATATGTAAGCTGATACTTGATGAAGCTGATCATATTATTGGTTGTCATATGCTTGGAAATCCAGCGTCGGAATTGATTGTGATTGCCGGAATAGCCATTCAGAAGGGCTATACGGTTGAGGAATTTCAGAAGAATGTATTTCCCCATCCTACGGTTGGAGAGATTTATCATGAGGTGCTTTCATAACACTTTTACAGATATTTATTTTCATCTGGCGGCAGAAGAGTATTTGCTGAAGCAGGAAACAGATTCTGTTTTCATGCTTTGGCAGGACACTCCTTCTGTAGTGATGGGAAAACACCAATCTGTACAGTTGGAAGTGAACCGGGAATGGGCGGAAGAACAACAGATTCAAATAGCCCGTCGGTTTTCGGGTGGGGGAGCTGTATATCATGATTTGGGTAATGTCAATTTAACTTTTATCGAAACAGTGTCCCGCTTGCCTGATTTCAGTCTTTATCTTCATCGGATACTGGATTTCTTAAAACAGATAGGATTGCCAGCAAAAGGAGATGAACGGCTGGGTATCTATCTTGATGGTCTGAAAATATCGGGGAGTGCCCAGTGCGTACACAAGAACAGGGTGCTTTATCATTGTACTTTGTTGTATGATACGAATCTTACCGCTTTAAACAAGGTACTGAATCCGGAGAGGAACATTGAGACGGGTGTGGCATCGTCTGTGTATGCTGTTCCGTCTGTCCGTAGTGAAGTCACAAATATCAGTCGTTACTTACCTATGGAAACGGTTGATCATTTCAAAGCGATACTTTTCGAATATTTTAGTCAGAAGGGATGTGCTGATACTTTCAGTGAGAAAGAATTGGAAGCAATCCATAAACTTCGGACTGAGAAATATATTTGCGAAGAATGGATCTTCAGTCGTTGAGTCCGGTTAAAAATACTTTAACTTAAAACTTTCTTTTTCAGCGGGTTGTTTTAATAGTTCAAGGTTGAATAATAAATTTACTGTCTATGTCAAGATTCGAAATAAAAATGCCTAAGTTGGGCGAGAGTATAACCGAAGGGACGATTGTCTCTTGGTCTGTGAAAGTGGGGGATATCATTCAGGAAGACGATGTTCTCTTCGAGGTAAATACGGCGAAAGTCAGTGCGGAAATACCTTCACCGGTAGCCGGTAAGGTCGTGGAAATCCTGTTTAAGGAAGGAGATACAGTCGCTGTGGGTACAGTGGTTGCTGTTGTAGATATGGGAGGTGAAGAGGCATCCGATGAAGAGATTGTAAGTGGAAAAGAAACTCCAGAAAGTAAGGAGAATACTTCTTCTGATGCAGGAAAAGTATCTTCTCAGGTAGCAAAGGCTGAAGAACGCTGGTATTCTCCTGTGGTGATTCAATTGGCACGAAGTGCGAATATTCCGAAAGAAGAACTTGATTCGATACAAGGCACAGGATACGAAGGCCGGTTGAGCAAGAAAGATATAAAGGATTATATTGAGAAGAAGAAAAGGGGAATTTCCGAAGTCTCGAAGGCGGCAATACCTACCGGTGATGCACCTACGGCTTCTATGCCTTCTTCGACTGGAGGGGCTGGCTCTATGACAACTTCTCCTGTGGCGGCTTCCGTGCAAACTCATGTTGCTACACCGTCTGCTCCATCTAAACAAGCATCTGCGGCTACCAATATTCCGGGAGTAGAAGTGAAAGAAATGGATCGTGTCCGCCGGATTATTGCGGATCATATGGTGATGTCCAAGAAGGTTTCACCACACGTAACCAATGTAGTAGAGGTAGACGTAACCAGACTGGTACGCTGGCGTGAAAAGAATAAAGACGCTTTCTTCCGTCGTGAGGGAGTGAAACTGACCTATATGCCTGTCATAACAGAAGCTGTTGCAAAAGCATTGGCAGCATATCCTCAGGTCAATGTATCTGTTGACGGATATAATATTCTTTTCAAGAAACATATCAATATCGGTATTGCTGTTTCTTTGAATGATGGCAATCTGATAGTTCCTGTGGTACATGATGCCGATCATCTGAACTTGAACGGATTGGCTGTAGCTATAGACTCGCTGGCATTGAAGGCTCGTGATAACAAATTGATGCCGGATGATATTGACGGAGGTACGTTTACCATTACTAATTTCGGTACATTCAAGAGTTTGTTCGGTACGCCGGTAATCAATCAGCCCCAGGTTGCCATTTTGGGAGTGGGATATATTGAGAAGAAGCCTGCCGTAATAGAGACACCGGAAGGTGATACGATTGCTATCCGTCATAAGATGTATCTGTCCCTGTCTTATGACCATCGTGTAGTTGACGGTATGCTGGGAGGCAACTTCCTGCACTTCATAGCCGATTACCTGGAAAACTGGAAGGGCTGATAACAGATTGTTTCATTCATTAAGAACTTCATTAACTATGAAAAAGAAATATGATATAAAGACTACGGATGTTGAAACACTGAAAAAGTGGTACCATCTGATGACATTAGGGCGTGCTTTGGACGAGAAGGCGCCGTCTTACCAGCTGCAATCCTTGGGTTGGTCATACCATGCTCCTTATGCGGGGCATGATGGTATCCAACTGGCTGTCGGTCAGGTTTTCACATTGGGAGAAGATTTCCTGTTTCCTTATTACAGAGATATGCTGACCGTGCTTTCTGCAGGAATGACTGCGGAAGAGATTATATTGAATGGTATTTCGAAAGCAACTGATCCCGGTAGCGGCGGACGTCATATGTCGAATCACTTCGCTAAACCGGAATGGCATATTGAAAATATATCTTCTGCTACCGGAACGCATGACCTTCATGCGGCAGGTGTAGCAAGAGCAATGGTATATTATGGGCATAAAGGAGTAGCAATCACTTCGCACGGAGAATCTGCTACTTCCGAAGGCTTTGTTTACGAGGCTATCAATGGAGCTAGTCTGGAACGTCTTCCGGTGATTTTCGTTATACAGGATAACGGATATGGCATCTCTGTTCCTAAATCTGAGCAGACTGCCAATCGTAAAGTAGCTGAGAACTTCTCCGGTTTCAAGAATCTGAAGATTATCTACTGCAATGGAAAAGATGTGTTCGATTCTATGAATGCCATGACTGAGGCACGCGAATATGCGATCAGTACCCGTAATCCTGTGATTGTACAGGCTAACTGCGTTCGTATCGGTTCTCATTCCAACTCGGATAAACATACACTTTATCGGGACGAAAACGAACTGGAATATGTGAAAGAAGCTGATCCGTTAATGAAGTTCCGGCGGATGTTATTGCGCTATAAGCGCTTGACGGAAGAGGAACTGCTGCAAATTGAAGCTGAATCAAAGAAGGAACTATCTGTTGCCAACCGCAAGGCGCTGGCTGCCCCTGAACCTGATCCTAAAAGCATTTACGATTTTGTGATGCCCGAACCTTATCAGCCGCAAAAATACAAAGAAGGTACTCATCAAGAAGAAGGAGAGAAGACTTTCCTGGTCAATGCAATTAATGAAACATTGAAAGCGGAATTCCGCCATAATCCGGATACCTTTATCTGGGGGCAAGATGTGGCAAACAGAGAAAAAGGCGGGGTCTTTAATGTGACCAAAGGCATGCAGCAGGAATTTGGCGAGGCGCGTGTATTCAGCGCACCGATTGCCGAGGATTATATTGTAGGTACAGCCAATGGTATGAGCCGCTTTGACCCTAAAATCCATGTAGTGATAGAAGGAGCTGAGTTTGCAGACTACTTCTGGCCTGCCGTAGAACAGTATGTGGAGTGTACTCATGAATATTGGCGCAGTAACGGTAAGTTTGCTCCGAATATCACTTTACGGCTTGCTTCCGGAGGATATATCGGTGGTGGATTATATCATTCCCAAAATATAGAGGGTGCTCTGACAACGTTGCCGGGTGCACGTATTGTCTGTCCTTCTTTTGCAGATGATGCAGCCGGATTGTTACGAACCAGTATGCGTTCAAAGGGATTTACCTTGTTTTTGGAACCGAAAGCTCTATATAATTCGGTAGAAGCAGCAGCTGTTGTTCCGGAAGATTTTGAGGTTCCTTTCGGAAAGGCACGTATTCGTCGTGAAGGAACGGATTTGAGCATTGTTACTTATGGTAATACGACCCATTTCTGCCTGCACGTAGCAGAGCAACTGGAAAAAGAAAGTGGCTGGAAAGTCGAAGTGATCGATATTCGTTCATTGATACCATTAGATAAGGAGGCGATTTTCGAATCGGTGAAAAAGACCAGTAAAGCATTGGTTGTTCACGAAGACAAGGTGTTCTCCGGTTTCGGTGCGGAACTTGCTGCTATGATCGGAACGGATATGTTCCGTTATCTGGATGGTCCGGTGCAGCGTGTCGGTTCTACATTTACTCCTGTCGGTTTCAATCCGATTCTGGAAAAAGAGATATTGCCGGATGAGGCGAAGATCTATGAGGCAGCTAAAAAACTATTGGAATATTAATGGAATAAAATGGAGGTATAGTTTATGAAAAAGATAGGTTTGTTTTATGCCACCAAAGCTGATAAGACTACTTGGGTGGCAGAGAAAATTCAGAAAGAATTTGGAAAAGATAGGATAGAAGTGGTGCCTATTGAGCAGGCATGGCAAAATGATTTTGCAGCTTACGATTGTTTTATAGTAGGTGCTTCGACCTGGTTTGACGGAGAACTTCCTACCTATTGGGATGAGTTATTGCCGGAACTTCGTACATTGGACTTGAAAGGGAAAAAAGTAGCTGTCTTCGGGTTAGGAGATCAGATACGTTATCCCGAAAACTTTGCTGACGGAATCGGACTGCTTGCCGAGGTATTTGAAGGAGACGGGGCCACACTGGTCGGTTTTACTTCTTCCGAAGGATACACTTTCGAACGTTCCAGAGCGTTGCGTGGTGATCGGTGGTGCGGTTTGGTCGTCGATTTGGATAATCAATCCGAGCAAGCGGAAAAGAGAATCAGGGAATGGTGCGAACAGGTAAAGAATGAGTTTGATTCAAAACCTTAATACTTTATATCTGTTTCCCGGTAACATAACAGAAGGAATATTATATCATACCATTCTTTTCATTAAAGGATGGTATGTACCAGATGCTCATCTCGTACACTACTGGATGAGCATCTGGTGTATAACAAGATGAGCATGCCGTACAGCACGAGATGAGCATCTCGTACATCTTATCTCTACTACAAATATATGCTGTCTTTTAAAGATACGTGGTCTGTGTCTTCTTGAAACAGATAAGGAAGATTAATGCTTAATATGTGAACTTCACTGCTGCCCAGCGGTTTTTCTCCTTATGATGTACGAAGGTCAGTCCGTTCTTTTCTGCTTCCCGGCGGATGAAAGGAATGTCGTCCACATAAAATCCACTCATATAAAGTTCCGATCCCGGGTGCATGCAGGCAACGTATTGCTTCATGTCGTTCAATAGAATATTCCGGTTTATATTAGCGATGATGATATCAAAGGGCCCTTTGCCAACAAGCGATGAGGCATCTCCTTGTGAAACGGCGATGTCGTCTACGTGGTTTAATTCAATGTTCTCAATAGAGTTTCGTACACACCATTCGTCAATGTCAATAGCGATACATGGGCGTGCTCCCCGCATGCGGGCGAGAATAGCTAAGATCGAAGTTCCACAGCCCATATCCAGAAGTGATTTATCTTTCAACTCATTGTCCAGTAACTCCCCGATGATGAGGCTTGTCGTTTCATGATGTCCCGTGCCGAAAGCCATTTGCGGATTGATAACGATATCATAAGTTGCCTGGGGTACATCTTTATGGAAGGTACTATGGATAACACATCGGTTATCGATCACAATCGGCTGAAAGAAATTTTTTTCCCATTCTTCGTTCCAGTCTTTGTCTTCCGCTTCAACGTATGTATAAGTGATCTCCGTATCGGGCAGAGGAAATTCGGTTATTGCATTTTTTATTGTATTTTCATCGCATAATGCCTGTTGTATGTATGCAGTCAGTCCGCCTTCGCTTTCAACAAAACTTTCAAATCCGGCTTCACCTAATACGGCAGCCAGTACGTCATTTACTGTTTCTGTGCATGGACTTGTATGGAATGTGAACTCAAAATACTTCATAGTTGTTTTTAATTTGGTGAATCTTTTGCAAAGATAGTTAGAAATAGGGATTTCCCTATTATCCTTTGGGGAAAATCTCCCTAGAGTGGCGAATCTCTTCCTTATCTTTGTAATGTGAATAAGTTTAAGTAATTACATAAACCGAGATGATATGAAAAAGATTGTTTATTTCTTGCTAATTGCTTTATGCCTCCCTATAGGCTTGATGGCACAAAGCGTTGATGACGACCTTTATTTCGTACCTTCTAAAGACAAAAAGGAGAAGAAAGAAACGACTCCGGAAAAGAAGGAACCGAAAAGACAAGTCACGACCAACATCTATACATCACCGGGCACTACCGTTGTAGTTCAGGACCGCAAGGGAAAAACACGGGATGTGGATGAATATAACCGCCGTTATGACGCTCGTGAGAATGAATTCGTAATGGAAAACGATACCTTATATATAAAAGAGAAAGCTCAGCCGGACTTGGAAGGAGAATGGGTAACCGGTGAATTTGATGGTTCGCAAGAGGACTATGAATATGCCGAACGTATTATCCGTTTCCGTAATCCACGTTTTGCTATCAGCATTAGCAGTCCACTCTATTGGGACGTTGTTTACGGACCTAATTCATGGAACTGGAATGTATATACTGATGGTATGTACGCTTATGCTTTCCCGACATTTAGTAATCCGCTTTGGTGGGATTGGCGTTACAACTCCTACGGTTGGGGATGGAACTATGGCTGGGGATGGAATCGTCCTTACTATGGTTGGGGATATTACCCGGGTTCATGGGGCGGCTGGTATGGTGGCTACTGGGGTGGCTTCTATGGCGGCGGTTATTGGGGACATCATCACCACTGGGGTGGTGGTCCTAGCTGGGGCTGGGGCGGTGGTCATAGAGACATGCTATACACCAATCGTCGTTCTCCTAACAGGAGTGTTAACCGTACTACCAATGGTACCAGATATACCTCTAACCGTTATCAGTCTTCTCGTCCTTCATCAGTTCGTACATCTTCGAATAGAACAACTTCGGGACGTGTAGTAGGAACCAGAGAGAATAGTACACGGACAGGAGTAAGTACAAGAACTAGTTCTTCTCGCAGAGATACCTATACTCGTCCGAGCAGTACTCGTACCAGCACATCTTCGGGTATGAATCGTAGTAGTAGCACTCGTAGTTCTTCTTCAAGAAGTGAAGGTACTTATAATAGGGGATCTTCTTCTAGAAGTAGCGGAACTTATTCAAGAGGAAGTAGTAGTTATACACCTAGTCGCTCTAGTAGCTCTCGAACATATACTCCTAGCAGTAGTAACCGTTCTAGTAGTAGTTCTCGAACATATACTCCTAGTAGCAGTAGTCGTTCTAGTAGTTCCAGTTCTTATTCTCCTAGTAGCAGTTCTTCTCGTTCTAGTGGTTCTTCGTATGGAGGCGGAAGTAGTAGCAATAGTCGTGGAAGTTCTTCCGGTGGTGGAGGTTCAGCTAGAGGCGGTAGCAGGAGATAAAACTATAGCATATAATAATATTTAAGGAAACGTATGAAAAAGAAAATAAATATAGCTGCACTTGCTCTTATTATGGTGGCAAGTGCAAGCGCCCAGACAATATACGATGGTGCTAAGTTTACGCAGAAGGATTTGAATGGAACTGCCCGTTTTGTAGGAATGGGAGGAGCAATGGGCGCACTAGGAGGAGATATTTCTACTATGGGGACAAATCCGGCTGGTATTGGTATATATCGTAGTAATGATATAATGGGAACTTTCGGCTTTTCTTCTTTTGGTTCGGAGAGTAAATATGAAGGATCAAAGTTTAATGTTGATAAGACTCGTGGATCATTTGATAATATAGGATTTGTGTTTTCTTCTAAAATTGGAAATCAGACCGCTTTGCGTTATGTGAATTTTGGATTCAGTTACACTCGTTCCAAGTCATTTGATAAGTATATGACAATGGAAGGTTTGATTAATCTGGGGCCTGGAGGAACAATTCTTTCTCAGACTAATCAAATGACGAATCAAGCGAACACTATGATTAAAGCGAATGGTGACTTTATCAGTAAGTTAGCTGATGATAAGATTAATCTGTTTACTGATAGTCAGACTGGCTGGCTGGCTGCTATCGGCTGGAATGGATATTTATATAATGAAAATGAAGATAAAAATGGCTATATAGGTTATTTACCTCAACCATATTCATGGTATGATGGACATGAAAAAGGAGGAATCAATCAGTATGATTTTAATGTTGCTTTTAATATAAGTGATCGTGTTTATTTAGGATTGACCATTGGTGCTTACGATGTTAATTACTCAAAGATTTCTACTTATGGAGAGGAGTATGGGGAATATATTGTAGAAAATGTGAATTATGGTACTCCAAGTTATGAAATGACTACTGAGAATAAAATAGATGGTTCAGGTGTGGATTTTAAGTTTGGAGCTATCGTGCGTCCATTTGAAGACTCTCCATTCCGTATTGGTGTTTCTGTTCATACTCCTACATTTTATAATTTGAAAATTAAAACGAATGTTAGAGCAGTGACATATACCCCTGATTTTGACTCTAAAAAATTAAGTGAGGCTGTTGTAGATTCTTATGATTTTACGAATGGTGTTGATTATGGATATGACTTCCGTTTCCGTACACCATGGAAATATAATTTAAGTCTTGGGTATACTTATGGATCATCTTTCGCTATTGGAGCAGAATATGAATATCAGGATTACTCCGCTATGCATTTTAGTTATTCGGATGGAGAAGCAATGGGATGGCAGAATCCTACAGCAAAAGAAATGTTGAAAGGTGTGAATACTTTCCGTATCGGTGCTGAGTGGAAAGTTATTCCTCAATTTGCTTTTCGTTTAGGCTATAATTATATGTCAGCAGCATTCAAAAAAACAGCTTTTAAAGATTTGAGCTACAATTCAATTAATACGGATACGGATTTTGCGAATGCAAAAGCAAATAATAATTATACATTAGGTATCGGTTATAGAGGATCGACTTTTTACGCAGACTTGGCTTACATGTATAGTACTTATAAGGAAGATTTCTATCCATTTGATGATGGAGCTTTAAAAAAGACTGATGTGACAAATAGCCGTAGTAAAGTGATGATGACTTTAGGTTTACGCTTTTAATTAGAAACTGTTTTCAATTTCAATAATAACTTTTGTGTGTTAGAGTCCCTGGAATGCTGAGTGTCTACAGCAGTTCCAGGGATTTCTTTATTATCTTTTCATTTAATGCCAAAGAAGGTTCATTCTGTTTTGAATATTGTAATTTTGTTAGCCGATATAATTATTCTTTTTGTTTAAAGAAAAAAAACTACTTATTTTCTTGTTATTTAAAATAAATTCATATTTTTGTAATCGTAGTCAGAACCAAACTATGAAATATTGACGTCCTCTCTACACACAGACAATTTTTATTAACCTTAAAAGAGCAGTATTATGTTTAAACCACTCAAATCAGTAAGTGTGCTGTTGCTCTTGTTTGCCATGCCGGCAGCAATTTCCTATGCAGCCTCTGAGAATGGAGCAACAAGTGTGAGTGTCACACAGCAAAACGGTACGTGTAAAGGTGTAGTAAAAGACAAGGCAGGTGAAGCGGTTATTGGAGCTTCAGTTGTAGTCAAGGGTACTACAAATGGTGTAATTACCGACTTGGACGGTAATTTTGTTCTTTCCAATGTTCCTGATGGAGCAACGATTCAAATCTCTTATGTAGGTTATACCCCACAGGAAGTGAAGTTCACGGGTAAACCTTTAGACATTACCTTGCAGGAAGATACACAGACACTCGATGAAGTTGTAGTGACAGCTTTGGGGATTAAGCGTCAGAAAAGGTCCCTCGGCTATTCTACAACGACAGTAGGAGGAAAAGATTTCACGGAAGCTCGTACAACGAACATTGGTAACGCACTTTCCGGTAAGATTGCCGGTGTTTCCGTTTCCGGAAATGCAACAGGTCCGGGTGGTAGTAGCCGTGTCGTAATTCGTGGTAATGCTTCTTTGACGGGAAACAACCAGCCGCTTTATGTTATCGACGGTGTTCCGTTTGATAATACTAATATTGGTAGTGCAGGTCAATGGGGAGGTAAAGATATGGGCGATGGTTTGTCAAGTATCAATCCGGATGATATTGCAGATATTCAAGTGTTGAAAGGTGCTGCTGCATCTGCTCTTTATGGATATCGTGGTGGTAACGGTGCTATCTTGATTACTACTAAATCCGGTCAGAAAGGAAAACCGGTCTCCGTTGAATTTAACAATAACTTGGCTTTTGATGTGATTTATGATTACCGCGATTTCCAGAATGTCTACGGGCAAGGAACTCAGGGTAACCGTCCGCTTTCTGCAGATGTGGCAAAAGCAACGGAAACATCCAGCTGGGGTGAAGTAATGGATGGAAAAAAAGCAGTAAACTTCTTGGGGAACGAATATGCCTATTCTCCTGTAGATAACTGGAAGAACTTCTATCGTACGGGGATTAACAATACGACAACTTTGGCAGTAAGTGGTGCTTCCGATAAGATATCCTATCGTTTTGGTGTTTCCAATATGGCGGTAAAGGGGATACTTCCCAATTCCAGCATCAGTCAGCAAGGTATCAATATGAATACGACTTATGACATTTCTTCAAAAGTTCATTTAATGGTGAATGCCAACTACGTATTCGACAAGAATAAGGGTCGTTCTAACTTGTCCGATGGTAACAGTAACACGAATGCTGCACTTCTTTATCATGCCAATTCATTTGATATCCGTTGGATGGAACGTGAAAATCCGGATTGTGACTGGGGTACCGGTGCTGACGGCAAAGAGTTGCTAGGTGGTACGAACGGTTATTTTAATAATCCGTATTGGTTGCAGTACAGGGTTAACAATGAAACCAACCGTAATCGTCTGACTGGTGGTATGACTTTGAAGTATGATATCTTTGACTGGTTATACATTCAGGGGGCTGTGACACGTGACGGTTATAATCTGGAATATTCTGAAGTGAAGCCAATCGGTTCCGCTTCTCCGGAAGATCCACGCGGTTATATAAAGGAATACACTCAGAACTTCTCTGAAATGAACCTGAACTATTTGATCGGATTCAATAAGACATTCGGAGACTGGAGTGTCGGTGCTACTTTCGGTGGAAACCGTCAGAGAAATATTACAAAGAAATACGGTCTGGATGATAAGGCCTCTTCATTCTTTGTGCCCGATTTTTATTCAAGCAGCAACACTGCGAAGCATGTGTATAAGAAAGAATATACAGAATACCGGGTAAATTCAATCTATGGTACTGCAGACCTTGGTTATAAGAATCAGGTATTCTTAAACTTAACCGGACGTAATGACTGGTTCTCTACATTGGACCCGGATAATAATCATTATTTCTATCCTTCTATCGGTATGTCATGGGTATTTAGTGATACATTCAAGACTCCCGACTGGTTTACTTTCGGAAAGGTGCGTGCATCCTATGCAGCTGCATCTAACGGAACCAAAGCATATCAGAATCTTCTTACCTATAAAGTAGATAATTATCAATCGAACGGACAGCCTGTAGTAACGATCAATAACTCGACCGTACCTAACAAAGGACTGAAACCGGTTCAGATTTCCGAATGGGAAATTGGCTTGAACCTCTCTTTCTTGGATAATCGCCTGTCATTGGATGCTGCATATTATGTAAAAACAACCAAAGATGATATCGTGCAGGTAACCACCAGTGGTGCTTCCGGTTTTGAATCAGCTATCCAGAATGTCGGAGAAATCAGAAATAATGGTGTGGAAGTAATGGTGAATGCCGTTCCTGTTCATACAAAGGACTTTAACTGGAATTCTACATTCAATATCGCTTATAACAGCAGTGATGTGAAATACCTGGGAATAGACGGAACGGGAGAAAAGATAAAGAGATTAACTCTTGACGGAGCCAACTCACGTGTAGGTAGTGTTTCTGTTCAGAATATCTTGGGGCATCCTTATGGTGAATTAGTCGGTTATGAATACAAACGTACTTCGGACGGACAAGTTATTTTTGAAAACGGTCTTCCTGTACACTCAGACGAGGTTCAGGTATTAGGAAACGGCGTTTATAAGGTAACCGGCGGATGGCGCAATGAGTTTACTTACAAAAACATAACTCTTTCTTTCCTGATTGACTTCAAAGCAGGAGCTAAGATGTTCTCCGGAACCAATCTGTCTCTTTACAGCAACGGTCTGCACAAGAATACTTTGCAGGGACGTGGTGCTGACGGTAAAGGAACAATGGTGGGCAATGGTGTAATGTCTGATGGTAAGGGGGGCTATGTGAAGAATACCGTAGCCGTTTCTGCACAAGACTACTGGCAGGCTATTACCAGTCAGAATATTGCTGAAGAGTTTGTTTATAATGCGAGTTTTATAAAACTGCGCGAGCTGTCAGTCGGATATACTTTGCCGCAGGCATGGTTGAATAAGCAGACACTTATAAAAGGGGTAACTCTTTCCTTAGTCGGTCGTAACCTTTGGACTATATTGAAGCATACGGATAATATTGATCCGGAATCAGCTTATAATAACGGTAATGCTCAAGGTCTGGAATTGAACGGATATCCTGCCACGAGAAATGTGGGATTCAATGTAAATGTTAAGTTCTAACATCTTAAATACTGTAACAATGAAAAAGTTTACTTTATATATATTGACGGCTTTCGGTCTGATGGGATTAGCGACAAGCTGTAATGACTTTGGGGATGTGAATAACGACCCTATGAACCTGAATCCCGGAGTGGTGGATTATAAAATGGAATTTACTCAGGTTGAAGCACAGATATGTGGCTCCGACTGGGACGTGTGGCGTAATGGCTGTATTTACACAGCCAACATGATACAGCATACGGCTAGCGTAGATTGGGCGTATGGAGTTTTCTATACATGGAACGATCAGTATAGTGGTGCTTATTGGGGAGGATTCTATTCTGGTGGGCGTGCAGCTATTCGCAATATTATAGATGTGATGAATAATTGGGAAGGAGATCCCGCTTATACGAATGAATATCAGATGTGCCGCATTCTGAAAGCATATATGTTCCAGAATATGACTGACCTTTATGGAGACGTTCCTTATTCTGAAGCAGGGCAGGGGTATTCTACCAATCCGATTCCGTATCCTAAATATGATACACAAGAAGCAATCTATGATGATCTGCTGAAAGAACTCGATGAAGCACAAGCTGCATTAAGCACTTCTGCCGGTAATACGATAGGGGCTGCCGACGTTATCTATGGCGGTGATGCTGCGAAATGGAAGAAATTTGCTAATTCACTGATGCTCCGGGTAGCCATGCGGTTGACCAAAGTTGCTCCTGATAAAGCGAAAACATGGGTAGCTAAAGCAGTTTCAAATGGGCTGTTCGTAAGCAACGATGATAATGCGATCGTCAGACATACCAATGGTTCGCCAAGCGATGACTCTGCAGAACCTTACGGAAAAGTATTTTCCAGTCTAGATACTCAGGCGTTCTATATCAGCGAAACATTTATAAACATCCTTCAGGACGATCCTCGCCTTCCTTTGGTTGCTACAGTTTGTACCAGAGATCCTAAACCGGGATGGGGAGATGCCGATTTTGATTTAGGTGACAACACGGCTGCTAATCAGAAAGGTATGCCGGTTGGTTATGATGTGTCAGGAGGAGACTGGGATTTGAGTAAAGATCCGGAATATCCGGGAGAAAATTGGAGAAAAGTATATTCTGTTCCCAACCGTACAGTTTATGCGCGCCCGGATTCACCCTCTATGCTTGTCACTCATGCTGGTAACTTGTTATTATTGGCTGATGCAGTTAAACGTGGAATCTATACAGGAGATGCAGAAAAATTTTATAGAGATGGAGTAACTGCTGCCATGAAACAATTCTCCTATTATGAAAAAGCCTCAGCTACGATTACAGATGATGCGATAACTGCCTATCTGAATGCTAATCCATTGGATGCTGATACGGAAAAAGCGCTGGAACAGATTAATACGGAATATTATATCCATACGTTCTGTAATGAGTATGAAGCTTTTGCAAATTGGCGTCGTACCGGATATCCAAAATTAACCCCGGCTCGAAATGCAGCCAGCTATCCTAACAATGTGACAAATGGAGAGATTCCTCGTCGTTTCATTTATCCGGCAAGCGAGATAACGGCTAATCCTGTTAATTACAACGATGCAGTAAAGAGACTCAGCGACGGTGATAAGATGACATCGCGCGTATGGTGGGATAAAAAATAATACGTTATAAATAAGTCGGTCGGCTCTTGGGGACTGACCCGCTTATTATATAGTTTTTAGGTCTAAATAAAGAACGGGATTCATACGAATCCCGTTCTTTATTTATATAATCTGCAAGATTGTCTTTAAGTGCAATCTTCTTATCTGTACAATGGAACATTACCATCAATAATACCGCCTCCGAATTTTTTTGATAATCTGACAGAAAGTGTGCTTCCGGCTTTTAAATCAAGATCTTCCACTGCACTGATCTTCTGAGTGACTCCTCCGACAGTGATTGTTCCTATTTCCTCTCCAGCATTGATCTTTTGCGGGAGAACATTGGTAGTAACGCCTTCGGATACTTTCTTTACTTCGATATTCTCTGACAGCGCATTTTCGTTGATTTCTATGGTACCGTTCAATAAATCCTGCGTACCTTCGTTTTTCAGGCTGAGCTCAACTTTAGCTTCGCCTTCATACGGACGATCGTTCTCATCAAGTATAATAACCGGCACGGTCATTCGTTTGAATTTCAGCGATACATTCTGGCTGCCCGGAGCTGCTTCCGCTGTTCCGAACAAGTGCTCCTGACCTCCTTTTAAATAGCGTTTGTTACCGCCTGATCTGGTAGCGGCTTCGTCTGTCAATGCCGGATAGTGGGCGTAGAAGGTTACTGTGCCTGTGGCAGTTCCTATTTCGTTCCATGCGCGGCTGTCTTTGCCAACAATAAACGGAGTATAGTCCTGACCGGAGGCAGCCATGGAGATAACTTCTCCTGTAGTGATGCTATTTCTGGCAGGGAACAGATCATTGCTGGTACGGGTGAGCGGGTCAGAGAGAGCGTCGTCGATAGAGATAGAGAAGTTGGTTGCTTCTTTACTTGTTTCTTGCAGTTCATCCTGTTGTTGACAACTGAACAAACATCCTGCGGCTAGAAGAATCAAAAAGTTTTTTCTTTTCATTTTACTAAGTATTAGTGAGTTTAAGTGAGATTAGATGCTAATATTCTACTTTGTCTTCTTTGGACATCCAGGCTTCGAAGGCTGTAATGGCTTCGTTGTGCAATAATACTTCCGAGGGAAGTTTTCTGTCGGCAGGTTTTAGAGCCAGCTCATCATAAATAAAGGAATCGTCGAAACCGATGTTTTTGGCATCTGTCTTGTTGTTCCCATAATACATTTTGTCCAGTCGTGCCCAATAGATGGCACCCAGACACATCGGGCAAGGTTCGCATGAAGTATAGATTTCGTATCCGCTGAGGTTGAATGTTCCCAGTTTCGCGGCTGCGGCACGTATGGCGCTAACTTCGGCATGAGCAGTGGGATCACATGAAGAGGTTACTCTGTTGACTCCTGTAGCTATAATTTCTCCTTCTTTTGTTGCAATGACAGCTCCGAACGGGCCTCCACCATTAGCAACATTTTCCTTCGAAAGCTCTATTGCTTTCCTCATTAGTTCTTCTTTGGTCATAGTTATAAAAAATAAATATCGTTAGTTTTGCTTTTATTGCTACCTTTCGCAAATATAAAGAAAACTAACGATAGAATATAGTGATTAAATTATTTTAAGAAACAAACGAGGGAGCTTTATCTTAGAGCTTCCCTAATATTTTGTCCATTACCCAGTTAGTCAAGGTAGCACTTTCTCCATCGCATGAGCAGACTGACTTACCGAGCAGATGATCTACTACTGCCTGAATAAGAGGTTGTTGAACATGCTCAGGATTACCGATACAGATTTCCTCCCGGCCGCGTTCGGTGTGCAGACCAATCGGCTCGTACGTAAAGACAGAGAAGCAGATCATACCTTTATCTCCGATAATTTCGATGCGGTCTTCGCGGGCGGAATCATGGGCAACAAAGCACCATGAACCACTGCCGACCAATCCGTTGTCGAACTGGAAGCAGGCGCTCAGCGTATCTTCGGCAGGATAAAGCCCTCCACGATTGCTCTTATATCCGCTGGCTTCGAGGATGCAGCCGAACATATCTTGCAGCAAGTCGATCTGATGCGGGGCGAGGTCATAGAAGTAACCGCCACCGGCAATATCAGCCTGTACACGCCAAGGAAGATTTTCACGGTTGTAATCCAAATCACGTGGCGGCTGTGCAAAGCGGACTTGTACGTTGATGACATTACCGATAGAACCGTTCTCTACCATTTCTTTCACTTTCTGAAAGTAGGGGAGATAGCGGCGGTAATATGCGACGAAACAGGGAACACCCGTTTCCTTAGAAATACGGTTGATACGTGTACACTCCTCATAAGTGACAGCCATTGGTTTTTCAATATAGGCAGGCTTGCCTGCTTTCATAGCCATAATGGCGTATGTAGCGTGTGAAGAAGGAGGAGTGGCGATATAAATGGCATTTACTTCCGGATCGTCTATCAGTTCCTGAGCGTCATCATACCATTTTCTGATCCCTCTTTCTTTTGCATAAGCCTTTGCTTTGGCGCCGTCGCGGCTCATTACAGCTACTACTTCAGAATGTTCAACCTTTTGAAAGGCGGGGCCACTTTTGGTTTTGGTTACTTCTCCGCAGCCGATGAAGCCCCATTTAATCATCTTTTCACTCATAATATACCTATTGTGCTTGTTTTAACAACTCCCAAAGATAAAGCTATTTTTTATTAAGAACAACTTTATTGATTGTTAACTGTCAGAAATAGGTAAGGGTCTGAGTATTTACTTTACCAGTACCAGCATACACCGAAAGAGAACGGATAAAGTTCGGGACCTTTGTTCTTCTCAAAGAGGCCGTAGGTGGAGTAACGCATATACACTCCTAAATCTGCATAACCGGCTTGTGCAAGTAAGTTGATACCTAGCGGGCGCCCGTTCAGTCCCTTGTCAATGGTCTTCTTTGATCCGTTGACTTTGGCTTTGGATCTGAATCCGTGACGTATTTCGGCTTCGGGACCTACAGCAAAAAACAAAGGACCTTTGCCGTTGAGCCGTGTTTGCCATTCGATGGAGAGCGGAATGCGGAAGTAGAAATAGCGCAGACGGCTTTTGCTGTACTCTGTAGGTTCTTCTGCCTCCATGCCGGAGTAAATTTCAGTCACTCCGTCTATTTCACGAAAAGCATAATTGCCGTCCAGGCGCATACTGCGGTATCCCCATCCTAGTCCGATGGTGATCCCCCAGTTATAGGTAGGTGCAAAGGCGTGCGAACCGGTAAACAGATTGCCGCCTATCTCCCATGAATGACTGGTGTTGAGGTCGGCACCGTTCGACGGATTGAATGAGAGGAAGTCATTGGACAGTCGGGTGTAGCCGATGTAGAATCCGCCGGCATGTGGCTCGAACCTGTTTCTCTTGTTGTTTTTTTTCGAGAAGGGGAGAGCGCTCAGCACGGTACGGCTTTCCGTACTCTGCCCGTTCAGGTAGACTCCTTCGAAGATTTGCGCGTTTGTTATCGTATCTCCGCCGGATGCGCTTTCGTAGAGTTTCACTTTAATCTTGTCGCCTTGTTCCTTGATTACGATCTTTCGTCCGTTGACGTAAAGTGTTGTATCCTGCGGTGTACTTTCATTTTGTGCCATGCCGCTCATTGGAGCTATCATGAGCCATAGTAATAATAGTTTTTTCATATTCGTATTTCTTTATCTGTTTTTTATTCTTTCTTCATGAATAACATGGTGATCAGGTCGTCGGCATCCAGTTCTCCTTCAATATAGATAAGGGTAGCCGAATCTTTCTTTCCGGTTTTGAAGAGGATAAAGCGGTTCACATCTTCCTTAAGCTGGGGAAGTTGGTAATAGCCGGACTTGATTTGCCCGTTGGAAACCACTTCTTTCACCTTCTTTGCTTTCTTCTTGTCGGCTTCCAGGCAACGGAGAATCGTAGGTAGTGCATCGCTGGCATCCTTCAAAACAAGACTTTTATAAAGAGTCATCTGGTAAGTTTCCAGCATTTCATTGGATAGCTCTACCATAGTTACCCCTTTTTGCTTTCCGTACTTCTGGAAGACGGTGGCAATCTGTAGTCCCTGTTGGGCGGCCGCATGGGCGGCGAATGTAAGTAACAGGGTGATTAGTGTGGTACGAATGATTTTATTCATCATAATTATATGCTGTTTTTATATTATTCATCAAATAAAGTAGCGAATACTTCCTCCTCGCTGAGGCTGACGTCACGAAAGGCGACCATCGCCTGTTCACGGATTAAATGAACGTCCGTATATTCCTTACCGTCAATGATCACATAGTTGGCCGGTGCAGGGGATAGATGACGGTAGATACCGGAGATGCTCACCAGTAGCAGGATGGCGGCAGCGGCAGCACTGAGACTGTAAGTCAGATACTGTCTGACCGTTTTTGTCTTTTTCTCGAATGGGGCGAGTTCCGGCATCTCGGCGGCATTACCTTTACCGGAGATTTCCGCAAGTTCCTTCTGTTCCGCTTCGAAGAAAGCGAACATCGGGCGATATACCTCCAGATGTTCCGGTACGAGTCCTTCGGCAAAGAAACGTCGTAGTCTGCGTTCTTCTTCGCAAGTGGTTTCTCCTTCGAAATATTTGTTTAGCAAGGTTTCTATATCTTTCATGCTTTGTTCCTCCTTTTTCGTTCTTGTATCGTTTGCAAATAGACTTCCCTTACTTTCTTGCGGGCCCTCGACAGATTACTACGGATGGCTTCTGCGTTGCAGCCGGTGATTTCGGCAATCTCTTCCGTCTCGTACTCTTCGATGTCTTTCATGCGGATAATCGTTCGTTGCAGCGTAGGCAGGGAGTCGATAATTTCCCGCATCAATCTGAACTCATATTTCTCTTCCAGCAGTCGCTCCGGAGTAGCCGAAGGGGTGGGAGCCTGTACACGGTCGAGTGATAGAGTGTCCGGTCGTTTGGCACGCCACATATCCATGCAGAGATGATGCGTCATGGTCATGGCTACGGCTTCGATACTTCTGTACTCGTCTAGCTTCTGGCGCAGATTCCACAGCTTCAGCATGACTTCCTGTACGGCATCTTCCGCATCCGAAGGATCATCTGTCATCCTTCGGGCGTAGTTCAGCAGCTTGTCTCGAAGGGGTACAACGGTTATTTTAAATTGTTTCAGTTCCATTTACACTGATAAGACGGTGGCGGATTAAAAACGTGACATCGAAAAGGGAATTTTTTTCAAAAGTAGAGCAAATTTTTGTCAAGAGCAACTTTATTGATTGTTAACTCTTGGGAGCTGTCCGGAAACAGAGCTTCTGTTTTGGGATAACAAAGCATCGGTTTATGGATAACAAAGCATCTGATTAATCATAACAAAGCATCTAATTAGTCATAAGATACTATGTTAAGTATGGTAACAAACGAGGTAAAACGGACTAAGCTCGGGGGTAAAATGAGCAAAAAGCTGGGAAAAAGGCTGATTTTCATTCATTGTAACAAAAAGAAAGGAGGGAACTGTGATTCCCTCCTTTACGTGTAGTTTAACTGAAACTACTTTATGATTACGTTGACAAAGATACGACATTCAAATGCGAAAGTCAAGTCTTCGGCGTATTATTTTTTATCTATTTATCACCATAGTATTTCCGGTAAATCTTTTGATACTCTTTTTCTTTTTGGAATTTATCCAGCCATGTATTCAAACTATCGAGCAATGCGGGTGATTGCTTGCTGACTGCCCATGAGTAGAATTGAGTAAAACTGATTGCGGTATTGATATCTACCTGAGGCAATGAATCTGCCACTGCACGGGCAATGCTTTCATCACAGACGGCATAATCGATATCTCCATGAGCAACTAACGAAATCAACTGCTCTGAACCGTATTTCTCTATTTCCTTTATATAAATAGTATCTCCGATTTCATTTCCCAGATTCTGAATACGTAGAATAGAAGGCGAGCCTTTTACCACATGAAGTGTCTTTTGGGCAAGGTCCAATTGGTTTCGGATATAAAGTGAATCATTCTCCCCGTTCGCTTTTCGTTGCACCAGCACCTGCTTGTTGAGTATGATGGGGGAGGTGAGAAGCAGAGAATCTTTCAGTTCGCTGGTTGCCAGTATTCCGTATGCTATGACATCGTAGCGTCCGTCGCTTAATCCTCTCAGCCGTTCGTCGAAGCTCATGACAGGAGTGATTTCAGTTTTCAGCCCCTTGTCACGTGCGAACGCTTCTATCAGTTCATAATGGAATCCGTAGACAGTGTCACTGTCTACATAAAAACTGATTGAATTATATTCGGTGGCTACATGCAGGATGCCTTCTTCGGCGATGGCTGCGTAATCACGCGGATGCCCCAGAGGTTTTTCTTGTTTACCGCAATAGCGGACAGAGAAGATAAGTGCCAATACAATGACTACCGGCAACAGATATCTGAATAGTCTCAATTTCGGGCGCGTTTTCATAAGCCATAGAGGTTTTGTTAATCATAGAAGTTCCATGAAAGTCCGAATTTCAGCACACGTGGGTTAATGGGGTAATGAGGTGCCAGGAAGTAATTAGGTTTGCTCATTCCCTGATTGACGTGATACATCATCACATAGAAACGGGTACGTTTCAAGTGTAAGTTAGCATAAACATTCACTATCGGATAACCGCCTATCTCTACTTTACCTTCTTCCGGTTGCAGGTAGAACTGCTGTGTAGCAGGCATATAGGCCGGAGCATCATATTTAGTGAAGTAACGTACATCAGCACCTAATTGTACACTCAATACTTTTTTCGCCAGCTTGAACTGCATATAGAAGTTATGATACAGCGAAAGTTCCGGCAATGGAAGTACAGCCTGATCACTGGATTTCTGCCAGATCACTTCATTGTCCAGATGGAAGATTCCCACTTTGAAATCCTGATTGAAGCAAGCTGATACTACCTGCAAGCTACCACCTTTTTGTTCCGGTAATGCCTGCTGGTTGAAATAAGTATAGTTCTTTATATTTTCAACGCCGGCTCTTAAGCGGGTCCCCCAATTAGCTATGCTCAGCTCGCCTTCGATACGGGTGCGGAATTCCTTATCCATATCATCATCCCACCAAAAATGTTTGGAGTGGTAATGACGCATGTAGAATGGAGCAAGTTTATTACTGATTTCTCCGCGTGCAATCACACTGACGGTATCTTTCCATAAAGGGATATTTAAATCGATATCTCCTTTTACATCAAACTGTCCGATAGCCTTTCCTGCCATTCCCACTTCACCGATTGCATGATAATGAAGAAAGTTTCCCTGTTTTTTAGTCAGTTCACCACCGATATAGATTTCTGTCTCATTGTATTTATCCTGCTTTAGCGGGTCTAGGCTCATTAATGAATATTTGCTCAGCTTATGTGAGACAAAGGCTATTAATCCGGCTTTTGCATATTTGTTGAAGCCTTCGAGCAAAGCAATACCTATGGTATTCTTGACTCCGATATAGACAGTACTGTCTCTGACGAATGTATTCTCTTTATCAAGGAGAGTTTGCTTGTAATAGTTTTCTACATTATCATCCGAACGGAAATTATGGCGCGAACGTTCTACCTGAATGGTATGTATAAAGCTGGTGACCGGAACAAATTCCTGTTTGGCAGGCATCGTATCATTTTCTGCCTGTGGAATATCCCGGTGGAATCCCAGATTATAGCGTTGTGTCAGAAAGACATAGAAGTCATGGTTACGGTTGGCACTGGCATTGAGTACGGTAGGGATATTGACAGATTCATATTCTTTTCTTCCTTCTGCCATTTCTTCCGGTGCGGTAATGTATCGGTCGTCAGTGATACCACCGTTCTCATTCGTTTTCAGATAGTTGTTGCTATAGATTCCCTGCACCTGATAGCGGTCGCCAATGTAACTACCGAAAAGCGCGGCATTAAAATAAGAAGTGTTTTGATTATTATAGTAGCCTCGGCCATACAGATAATCAATATTAAAGCCGAAAGCCAGCTTCTTGTTTGCATTGACTGAAAAATAAGATTTGAAACGTTCTTCTCCATTTTGCTTATTTCCGGCCTTGTGATAGGTCAGGTTAGTATAAGGAACATTACTATTCGTAAAGTTAAATTCCGTCGGGCGAATGAAAAAGCTGGAGAAAGGCTCCATAAAGATGGTTGGCTCCGGATAACGACGCTCAAAGAAGATACGCGACAGACGCGGTGAACCTAGGTTGGCCAGATAATTATAATGTCCGGTGATTCCTTCTGTAAGATTCGTATTCTGAAAGTGATGATAAGTTGTATCTGCCGGAATCATTGTCCGGTCGCCCAATTGATTTTTAATGCGCCACATGTAGAGTGTAGGTGGCAATCCCTGTACTTCAACATTGGCACTATCCAGTTTGTCCGGAATCATGGCAGGGTCTACCTGATTACCATATTGGTCGCGTCCGTTCTCGTCGATTTGTTGGCGGGCAGGGTTGAGCTGTGCATGGATAGCACTCAGTCCTACAACGGAGAATAATATATATAATAGTAAGATTCGTCTCATAATTGGAGGCAAAGATACTTACTTAAATTGAGAATTGAGAATTGAGAATTGAAAATTATGTTGCATCGCGCTATTATCTAGCAAATAATTCTCAATTCTCAATTTTAAACTCTTAATTTATTAAACTTCGTGGATTAATTCCATTCCTTTTTTGATCGCTTCCTCGTTCATAGGAATCAAGTGGTGATGGCGTTCCGGAAGAGTTTTCTTCAATCCTTTGATGACGTTTTCCAGAGTAACGATAGGACGGAGTTGCAGTAAACCGCCAAGTACGATCATATTGAAGGCTTTCGCATTATTCATTTCGTTGGCAGCATCCATTGCGTCGATGCGATATACTTTGATATCCTTGCGGGTAGGAGGGTTGATAATCCCATATCCGTCATAGATCAGGATACCGCCCGGCTTTACTCTGCTTTCAAACTTTTCCAGTGAAGGCTGGTTCAGTATGATCGCCGTATCATATTTACTCAGGATCGGTGAAGAGATTTTGTCATCGCTGACAATCACTGTCACATTGGCTGTTCCGCCTCGTTGTTCAGGACCGTATGCCGGCATCCAGCTCACTTCTTTTCCTTCCATCAGTCCGGAATAAGCCAGAATCTTACCCATGGACAATACGCCTTGTCCGCCGAATCCAGCAATAATTATTTCTTCTTTCATTGTTCTGTTGACTTTTGCGTTATTCTTTATCTTTTAAATCACCCAGCGGATAGAATGGGAACATATGTTCTTCCATCCATTTATTTGATTTTTCCGGAGTCATCTTCCAGCCGGAGCTACAAGTTGATACGATTTCTACCAGATTGGAACCTTTGCCGTTCATCGAATTTTCGAATGCCTTGCGTATTGCTTTCTTGGCTTTGCGGATGGCGGGCACTGATTGTACCGACTGACGCGTAACATAAGCAGTTCCTTCCAGTTGGGCGGCAATCTCGGTAATCTTCAATGGATAGCCGTGTAGTTCGACATCACGTCCGTAAGGACAAGTAGAACTCTTCATGCCTACCAGAGTCGTTGGAGCCATTTGTCCACCGGTCATACCGTAGATAGCGTTATTGATAAAGATAATGGTAATGTTTTCGCCACGGTTCAGTGCGTGGATTGTTTCAGCGGTACCGATACAGGCCAAGTCACCGTCACCCTGATAAGTGAAAACGAGACGGTCGGGCCATAAGCGTTTGATAGCCGTAGCTACTGCAGGTGCACGTCCGTGAGCGGCTTCCTGCCAGTCTATATCCAGATAGTTGTAGGCGAAAACTGCGCATCCTACCGGAGAGACTCCCACCGTTTTTTCTTCCATGCCCATTTCCTCAATGACTTCGGCAACGAGCTTGTGTACCACGCCGTGACTGCAACCCGGGCAGTAGTGCATGGCATTATCATTCATCAGAGTCGGTTTTTTATAAACCAGATTCTCAGGTTTGATTATTTCTTCTTTAGTCATAACTTCTTCTCCTTATCTGTTGGTGAACCGTATAAAAAACTCCATCAGCTTGACAAAGATTGCCGCGCCGCATACGTAGATAAACATTTTAAAATCTTCCTTTCCTACTACAAAGTAGACAATGATAGCGGCAAGTGCCAATATCATGAAAAGGATGTTCAATACGTTTCTTATTTTATCGGGATTCATCGTCGTTTCGTTATTTGATTATTTTTTCTTCCAGAGCAGTTACAATTTCATCCGGATCGGGAACAATACCGCCGAGACGTCCGAAATGTTCTACTTTTACTTTACCATTGACAGCCAGGCGGACATCTTCAATCATCTGTCCGGCATTCAATTCTGTAACGAGCATACCTTTCACTTTGTCAGCGTAAGCGGCAATGGCTTTGGTCGGGAACGGCCACAAAGTGATGGGGCGAAGAATACCTACTTTGATTCCTTTTTCGCGGGCGAGTTCCATTGCTTTCTGACCGATACGTGCCATGGAACCGAAAGCTATGATCAGATATTCTGCATCTTCGCAGTTGATTTCTTCGAAGCGTACTTCGTTTTCCTCAATCTGTTTGTATTTAGCCTGGAAACGGATGTTGTTGATTTCCATTGCTTCCGGCTTCAGTTCGAGTGAAGTAATAATATTCGGTTTACGACCTTTCGCTTTTCCGGTAGCAGCCCACGGACATTGTTCGATAACTTCTGCATCGGTGCGGCGTGGCTTCTGTGCAGGAAGAACTACTTTTTCCATCATCTGTCCGATTACACCGTCGGCAAGGATAATAGCCGGATTACGGTATTTGAAAGCAAGTTCGAATCCGAGTGCAACGAAATCCGCCATTTCCTGTACGGATGCCGGAGCAAGGGCAATCAGTCTGTAGTCACCGTGACCGCCTCCTTTCACTGTCTGGAAGTAGTCCGCCTGACTCGGCTGGATGGTTCCCAATCCGGGACCGCCGCGCATTACGTTTACAATCAGACAAGGAAGTTCGGCACCTGCGATGTAGGAGATACCTTCCTGTTTCAGACTCACGCCGGGACTTGAGGAAGAGGTCAATACCATCTTTCCACTACCTGCGCCTCCATATACCATATTGATAGCTGCCACTTCACTTTCTGCCTGGAGAACTACCATGCCGGTTGTTTCCCACGGTTTCAGTTCGGCAAGCGTTTCCAGTACTTCCGATTGGGGAGTAATAGGATATCCGAAGTATCCGTCCGCACCGCAACGGATAGCTGCGTGGGCGATGGCTTCGTTTCCTTTCATTAATACAACTTCTTCTGCCATATTCTTTTTCTTTTATTCTACTTTTACTTTATACACTGAGATACATCCGTCGGGACAAACCATTGCACACGAGCTGCATCCGTTGCAGGTATCTTCTTTTACTTGCCAGGCATAGTTATAGCCTTTCATATTCACCTCTTTGTTGAGGGCGATTACATCGAGCGGACACGCTACTACACATAGGTTGCATCCTTTGCAACGCTCCGTGTCGACTACGATTGCTCCTTTAATTTTTGCCATAATCTCTATTTTATTACGTTATCTTTGAATTCGGTTATTGATTATACATATCTTTGTGGTAGAAATTCAGGATATCTATCGCCATTGTTCTGGCTTGAACAGCGGGGCTGTCGGGATTAAGATCGATAGCATACTGGTAGTTATCCAGCGCCTGCTTCCAATCTCCTTTTTTTCGGTAGGCATTTCCCCGTAAATAGTAGAGCATATCTTTATCTTTCTCGACAGAATCGTCTTGGAGAAGTTGGTCCAGTTGCTTGATTGCTATGTCCACATCCCCTTGATTGATAAGCTCTTTTAGGTTGTCTATTTGCTCCATTTTCTTTCGTCTTTCGGGATTCTGAATCGCAAAGATAGTTTTTATTTATGTAAATGGGGGAAAATGAGAAAGGAAATTTACCTCCTTTTGTTTTTATTGCATATTGGGTGAATAAATAATCAATATTAAATATGCCTTAAGATAATTCTTGAGTATAAAAGACAGAATTAGAGAAGATGTATTTATGTTAATGACAGGTAAAACCGTATATTTGCAAGCCGTTTATCTGCAAACAATGCATAGGCGGTAAGGTGAATAACATCTTTATTTATGTGCAGAATCAAAGAATAATATGGAAATAAAAGAACGTATACAGTTGCTGCTGTCCGAAATGAACAGGGGGGTATATGAGAAAGAGGCTGAAATCGGTTTGTCTTTGCTGGCTGCTTTGGCGGGCGAAAGTATTTTGTTGCTGGGACCTCCTGGGGTGGCAAAGTCGATGGTGGCCCGTCGGTTGAAGAGAGCTTTTGTAGATGCAAGGGCATTTGAATACCTGATGTCCCGTTTCTCCACACCTGATGAGATCTTTGGTCCGGTGAGCATCAGCCGTCTGAAGGAATCGGATAAATACGAGCGTGCTGTGGACGGGTATCTGCCTACAGCGGATGTCGTGTTTCTGGATGAAATATGGAAAGCCGGTCCGGCTATTCAGAATACGTTACTGACGGTCATCAATGAAAAGCTGTTTCGTAATGGAGATACGGAGCTGAAACTTCCGTTGAAGCTGCTGGTGGCTGCCAGTAATGAACTGCCTACGCAGGGCGAAGGACTGGAAGCCTTGTGGGACCGTTTCTTGATTCGCATTATCAGCACTTGCGTGAAACAGGAGGAAGCGTTCTATCAAATGTTGCTGGACGATGGTGACGAAGAAGAACAGGAAGCATGTCGGTGGCAGATTTCGGATGAGGAATATGCTGGATGGCAGAAAGAGATACGGCAGATCAAGGTATCTGCCGAAGTCCTGTCCTGCATCACAGAAATCCGTAAGAACCTGGAGAAAGTCGAGATTCAAGGCTCGGAAGTACATCGGAATGTCTATGTGAGTGACCGTCGCTGGAAGAATATCGTGAAGCTGCTGAAAGCTTCTGCTTTCATTCATGGTCGGAAGGAAGTCTGTCTGACAGATTTATTACCTGTTTACCACTGCTTGTGGAATGAACCGGAAGAGTGTGCGGATATCCGGCAGATCGTTGTCCGTGCGCTGTTTGTTCCTTATGTGAAGGAGATAGCCGCTATCAACTTATCATTAAAGTCGGACCTGAAAGTGAGCCGCGTGCGTGAAGCATTGGAGAAAGCCCGTCAGAAAGGTGACCGCAGAGACGATGATTTGATGATCATCGATCATTTCTACTATCAGATAGAGAATCATGGTACGGGAAATACCTACATATTTATTGTGGATTATAAGAATCTGAAAGAATACAGTCCGAAGGATGTTCCTGCAACAGGAGTCATGTATGCCGATCCGCTGAATCCGAAGCGAACGATTATACGTACTTTTTCGGATGCCACCAAAATGAAGGAACAAGGTGCCGAAAGGGTGACACTTTACAGGGATGAGAAGAATCTTTATATCAATGGTGTCCGCTTTCCGATGCGTCGGCTGAAGAGGGGAGAGCAACAGCAGTTGTGGCTGGGCAATATGACTCTCACCGACCGGGATTATGAGACGGAGTTGGAGACAGCCCATGACCGGATTGAGAAATTAGTAAAAGACTTGTCTGAGAATATTTTTATTTCCGAAGAAGATAAAAAAGGGGTGGCACAATATGTGGCGACCCTTCGTAAAGAGATTGCATGGGCACGTGTGGATGTCCGTAAACTGAGATACGGCGATGAGTCTTAGATATGATGCTGCATTTTATGTGCAGGTGCTGGATAAGTATGTAGCGACCGGAGAGTGTGCGGAGGCGGATAACGAACCGCTGTACGCTTACCTGCTTTCCGTCATGAACGATCCGATGATAAAGATACAAGTCCTGAGTGATGAACTTTGTGCCCGAATCTTTTACGATGCAATGAGCCAGTTTATCCGTCTGAATCTGGAAAAGCAAAAGTACAATATGCAGAAAAGCCAGTCGGAACAGCAAGGAATGGAACTTGTGCTGGAATGGTCCGAGACCAAGCGGAAAGACGGGTGGCAGGCTTTACTACAGGAGGTTGCCGACAAACATGAAGGTAATGGTTTCGACAAGGCATTTTATCAGGGGCAGTTCGGCAATGAAGGGAAATATGCAGATGAGGAAGTCTGGGAGAGGATGGTGGACGACTGGAAAGAGGCTTTCCAACGGGATTTGCAGGAGCAAAAGGAAAAGGAGATAGAACAGCGCAAAGATGATTTCGAACGCAGACTTCATGCCAATCTCAGGAATATCCCCGGATATATCCGGCAAAATAACATAGAGAAAGACGAGTTCTATCAGGCTTGGGGCTTGATGAGCGGTATGTGGAATACGGTGGATTTTGAGCGGATACGCAAAATCGTCCGCATTCAGAAAGAATATCCGGAAGTGGTCAAGGTTGCCAATAAGATGGGGCGTATGGCTGACGATGAAGGACAGGAGCAGCTACATGTCGCGCAGGGGAATGTATATAAGATGGAGCATTCTTCTAAAAGTGACATTTTGGGTATCACAGTAGGGAATGACCTGAACGCATTGCTTCCTACAGAACTGGCGCATTGTGCCGATGATGAGCTGGAAGACTTGTTTGTCTATAAATATGTTACCCGAAAACTTCAGACCTTCCGCTATAAATCCGAGATCATGCAACCGGCACGGCGACTGGAAATAAAGCCTGCTACGCAGAAAGGACCGATGATAGTCTGTCTGGACACTTCCGGAAGCATGGTCGGGAAACCGGAAAAGATTGCATATTCGCTGCTGATTAAAATATTGGAAATAGCTGACAGGCAACGTCGGGACTGTTTCCTGATTGCCTTTTCTGTATCCATCAATCCGATTGATGTGCGGAGAGAGAGGGCGCGGCTGCTTGAATTTTTCTCCACCACCTCTTGTGGAGATACGGATGCTACCCGAATGCTGCAAGCTATCTTCCGGTTGCTTCAGTCAAAAAAGGAGTATATGAATGCGGATGTGTTATGGATCAGTGATTTTAAGATACCTTTATCCGTGCCGGAACTGACTGACAAGATGCTGGAATATAGAAAAGTGGATACGCATTTCTACGGTCTGCAACTTGGGATTGCGGAGAATGAATGGAGTCCTTTCTTCGACCGTATTTATAGAATTGATTATACTCCTTCCCGACGTTACTGATTGTTTTTTGGAGGATTCGGTTTATTTGCTTAAATTGCCACCGGATATAAAGTACATCTTTCAAATGCAATAAAACGATGTTAGATATTATTCTGATTATACTAGGTGTGTTATGCCTCATTACCGGACTGATGGGATGTATTCTTCCCTTTCTACCCGGTCCTCCCGTTGCTTATTTGGGATTGGTCCTTCTTCATTTTACGGATAAGGTTCAATACACTACCACACAACTTATTGTATGGCTGCTGATTGTTCTTGTCGTGCAAGTCTTGGACTACTTCACCCCTATGCTTGGCAGCAAGTATAGCGGTGGTAGCAGATGGGGCAATTGGGGATGTATCATCGGGACCCTTATCGGCCTTCTTTTCCTGCCTTGGGGAGTGATTTTCGGTCCGTTCTTGGGAGCAGTTATTGGCGAATTGCTAGGGAATAAAGAGTTTTCTCAAGCACTTAGATCGGGGGTAGGATCATTGATTGGATTTCTACTGGGAACATTCCTGAAATTTGTAGTTTGTGGCTATTTCTGTTATCAGTTTATAGTCGGGTTTATTCGATCATAGAATTCGTTTTGTACGGATTTGAATTATAAGTTTTTGCTTCTTTTCGGAACAAAAAGGGGCAAAACTCGACCTCGCCAACAAAGAAACGACATTCCGTATTCAGTCCTTTCAGCCTTGTCCGCAAATGCCCAGTCAGAAGGGGATAGCGGCTGAAGGGGGCATTTTATACCCTGTCTTTAGGAGCTTCTGAACGGTGCAAGTGGCTTCAGTTCCTTCAGCCTGAAAAATAATCCATTCGAACGTCGGTAGTTACTGACTTAATAGAGCCTGTGTTTATCTCAAACAAAGGTTCTGTTTGGAATAAACACAGGCTCTGTTTGAGGTAAACAGACCTTCTGTTTTTTATCTGAACTATTGGTTAGTTTATTGATTTGAAGTAAGCCGGTATCCCACCAATCTTACCCTCGGTGTTGAGTACCCTTCGCCTCGGTACTGAGTGACGTTTAGCGCCGAGCTTATAAAATTCACCTCGCATGCGGAGTAGCTACAACTTGCATGCAAAGAGCTATAACCAATTAACTATGGATTTATTATTGAGGATGAAAGGACTGAAGCCACTTGCACCGTTTAGAAGCTCCTAAAGACAGGGTACAAAATAGTGCCTTCAGCCGCTATCCCCTTCTATCAAGTCGTTTGCGAGTAAAACTGAATAGTCTGAATACTGAAAGTACTCCAATTGTAGCAATGGCATTTTTATTATTTTCATCCTATTCGAGTACTAAATTGATGTATGCCCGTCCTAACTATAATAGCACATTGAGTTTGTACCATGAAAAAGACAATCGTTGTTCTTCTTTTTATGGCTTCTTTAGGTTTATTTTCAGTTCTCGTCGCAGGCGAGGTTTATGTTTCTCCGCATGGGAGTGACAGGAATGCAGGTACCAAAGAAGCTCCTTATCTTACCTTGAATCGCGCCATCAAGCAGGCTCGTGAATGGAGAAGGCTGAATCGTCCCGAGGCGGCCGGAGGAATTTGTATCTGTTTGGAAGACGGGGTTTATGCACAGTCCGCTCCTTTGTTTATCCGACCGGAGGATAGCGGCACGCCCGATTCTCCGACACTCATCCGTGCGGTGGAGAATGCGCATCCTGTCATCAGTGGCGGAGTGGCAGTGACCGGATGGAAAAAGGGATGTGATGATCCTCGGATTGCAAAGGAATTAAGATCAAAAATATGGGTGGCAAAGGCGCCATCCTTTGGATATAGAATCGTAGAAACCCGCCAGATGTGGGTAGACGGTAACAAGGCCCAGCGGGCGGCACAGTTTCCTGATGGAGTGATGGAACGGATGATTGATTTCAATCCGGAAGAACAGACGATAACAATCCCTGCTTCTCAGATCGGAAACCTCCCCAATGCCCGTCGACTGGAAATGATAGTTCATCAACGTTGGGCGATTGCCATTCTGCGTGTGAAGAGTATAGACGTTAGGGGAGAACAGGCCGTCATTCGCTTTCACGAACCGGAGAGTCATCTGGAGTTTGCCCATCCGTGGCCTCAGCCCGTCATCGGGGGAGAGAAAGGCAACTCTTCCTTTTGCCTGACGAATGCTCTGGAACTGCTGGACCAACCCGGAGAGTGGTTTCAGGAATATCCGTCGGGGACAATCTACTATTATCCCCGCTCGGAAGAAGATATGGAGACTGCCGAAGTGATCGTTCCTGCTCTGGAAACATTGATGATTGTAGACGGCACATTGGAACGCCCGGTGCGGCATATTCGAGTGGAAGGAATCACCTTTGCCCATACTTCATGGATGCGTCCTTCCTATCAGGGACATGTCACTTTGCAAGGAGGTTTTCCTCTGCTGGATGCTTATAAACTGCATGAACCGGGACTTCCGGAGAAAGCGGAACTGGAGAACCAGGCGTGGATTGCACGCCCCGAAACGGCAATACGTGTACGGGGTACTGAGCATCTTACGTTCAGTCGCTGCAGGTTCCGGCATCTGGCATCTACCGGACTGGATTATGAATGGGCTGTTTCATCTTCCGGCATAGAGAATTGTGTCTTTTCGGATATCGGCGGTACAGGCATACTGATTGGTGCATTCCCCGACGGAGGTTTTGAGACGCATGTGCCTTTCATCCCTCCGGAAGAACGTAACCTATGCACGGACATTACCATTAAAAATAATCTGATCACCGATGTGACCAATGAAGACTGGGGGGCGTGGGGATCGGTGCGGGATACGTCAGCGGTATCGACATTTCCCATAATGAAGTCTGTCACTTGAATTATTCGGGTATTTGTGTCGGCTGGGGGTGGACATCGCTGGAAAGCGGAATGAAAAACAACCGGATAGAAGCCAACTACGTACATCACTTTGCCCGTCGTCTGTATGATGCCGGAGGACTTTATACGCTTTCCAACCAACCGGGCTCCGTGATGCGGAATAATCGGATCGAACATCTCGAAGAAGCATCTTACGCCACCAATGACAGGGCCTTTTATATTTATTTGGATGAAGCTACGGACGGATATACGATTGAAAACAACTGGTGTCCGACTGAACGTTTCGACTCGAATCGTCCCGGCAATCGGAATGTATGGAAAAATAACGGACCACAAGTGACAGAAAGCATTAAGAATAAGGCCGGAAGGATAAAACCGGAGTAAGTACAGTCCGACACTGAGCCTATCGCAGTGTCGGACTGTGCAAAAAGTGGGGCCATAGAGACTTGTGAAGTCTGCATGAAGATAAAACTAATAATAATAGATCATAAATGAAACCTACTAATTACCATTTGTTCGATTTCCTTGATTTCGATACAGAGTTATTAAGGGATGAGTCACTTTGGAAAGCCTGTAAACCGACAGCCGTTTACGAAAAGGATGGGGATATCTGTGTCACGGTCCCCTTTCAAAAACAGCTGTTAGCTAATGATATGGTTGCGGATACGGCTGTCCCCCGAGAAGAATATACGTTGATCATACGCCAGTATAATATCGGCATTACCCGTCTGTTTCTTGGATTTGGTGAATATGAACTGACAGATCAGTCGGAAATGCTGCAATTCAGCGAACGGATTCGCAGAGTACCTTTGTCTGTAGAGAAGCAGGGAGGCAAATGGATTCTTTTCACCCAAGACGGGACGAAGCGTGCCGCTATCAATGTAGAAGAGCCGGCTTTGGACCGATGGAGCGAGTTACTGCCCGATCCTCAGGAAACACTGGACATCACTCTGTATCCTGACGGCAAACGCGAAATCCGCCTGGCAGCATACGATCATTTCTCGCCTCCCCGCTATGACGGACTGCCCATTGCCTTCTGCAAACGGACGGGCAAAAAGGAACGTGCCACCCTTTCTTTCGAGAGCCGGCCGGATGAATGCTTTGCAGGAACCGGAGAGCGTTTCTTCAAAATGGACTTGAGCGGACAGACGCTTTTCCTCAAGAATCAGGACGGGCAGGGAGTAAATAACCGGCGTACCTATAAGAATATACCTTTCTATCTCTCCAGCCGGATGTACGGGACTTTTTACCATACCTGCGCCCACAGCAAACTTTCGCTGGCGGGACATTCCACCCGCTCCGTACAGTTCCTGAGCGATCAGGCTATGCTGGATGCATTTGTCATTGCCGGCGATACGATGGAAGAGATACTTCGCGGCTACCGTGACCTGACCGGATATCCTTCGATGCCTCCTCTCTGGAGCTTCGGAGTGTGGATGAGCCGGATGACTTATTTCAGTGCCGACGAAGTAAATGAGATCTGCGACCGTATGCGTGCCGAACATTATCCCTGCGATGTCATCCATCTGGATACCGGATGGTTCAGAACCGACTGGCTGTGTGAATGGAAGTTTAATGAGGAACGTTTTCCCGACCCGAAAGGATTCATTCAGAGATTGAAGAAGAACGGTTATCGTGTGTCCCTATGGCAGTTACCTTATGTTGCTGAAGATGCGGAACAGATCGAAGAGGCAAAGGCGAATGAGTATATAGCTCCGCTAACGAAGCAGCAGGATACGGACGGTTCCAACTTCTCGGCTCTGGATTATGCGGGTACTATTGACTTTACTTATCCGAAGGCAACCGAATGGTACAAGGGGTTATTAAAGCAACTTCTGGATATGGGAGTCACCTGTATTAAAACCGATTTCGGAGAAAATATCCACATGGATGCTGTCTACAAGGGCATGAAACCGGAACTGTTGAATAACCTGTATGCCTTGCTCTATCAGAAAGCAGCTTACGAAATAACAAAGGAGGTAACAGGGGACGGCATTGTCTGGGCACGTGCCGCTTGGGCGGGTTGCCAGCGTTATCCGTTGCACTGGGGAGGTGACTCCTGCAGTTCATGGGATGGCATGGCCGGTTCACTCAAAGGAGGCCTGCACTTCGGTTTATCGGGCTTTGCCTTCTGGAGCCATGATGTCCCGGATTCCATACCTTGCCCAATTTTATGAACTCAATCGTAGCGGATGACGTCTATATGCGCTGGACCCAGTTTGGAGTGTTCACCTCACACATCCGTTATCATGGAACCAATAAGCGGGAACCCTGGCATTATCCGGCTATCGCCCCGCTGGTGAAGAAGTGGTGGAAACTGCGCTACTCGTTGATTCCCTACATCATAGAGCAAAGTAAACTGGCAGTAGAAAGTGGCTGGCCATTGTTACAGGCACTCATCCTGCATCATCCGGAAGATAAACTCTGCTGGCATATCGATGACGAATATTACTTCGGCAATGATTTCCTGGTAGCTCCGGTGATGAATAGCGAAAACCGTCGCGACATTTATCTCCCCGAAGGACAGTGGGTGAATTTCTTTACCGGCGAACGGTTGCAAGGCGGACGCTGGCTGAAAGAGGTGTATGTGCCCTTGGAAGAGATGCCTGTTTATGTGCGTGAGAATGCCGTTATCCCGATTTATCCGGAGGAAGTGAATTGTACGGACGAGATGGATTTAGGCAAAAGTATTGCCTTGCGCATAGATCATAATTACAAAGGATTTTGGACTAAATAAAGAATAGCGATGAAAACTTGGAAAACAAACTTAGAAGAAACGAAACAGCGTTATATAAATTGGTGGAATCATAAAGGAATTATTCTTTCTATGTGGGAACACTTTCAGGAAGGCGTGAAACCGCACGCTGACATTGCTCCACCTGCTCCGGCAAGGGATTTGTCGCAGAAGTGGTTCGACCCTCAATGGCGGGCGGAATATCTGGATTGGTATGTCGCTCACAGTAGTCTGATGGCGGATATGCTGCCTGTTGCAAATACTCAGTTGGGTCCCGGCTCGCTGGCTGCTATTCTGGGCGGAGTATTTGAAGGAGGCGAAGATACGATCTGGATACATCCCGATCCGAACTTTAATGATGAGATCGTATTCAATCCCGAACATCCGAACTGGCTCTTGCATAAAGAACTTCTGAAAGCCTGTAAGGCTAAAGCCAACGGAAACTACTTTGTCGGTATGCCCGACCTGATGGAAGGACTGGATGTATTGGCGGCTTTGAAAGGTACGGATATGGTATTGCTGGATACGGTGATGCAGCCCGAAGTACTGGAGCAACAGATGCAGCAGATCAATGACATCTATTTTAAAGTCTTTGATGAACTCTACGACATTATCCGTGAAGGGGATGAAATGGCATTCTGCTATTTCTCTTCATGGGCTCCGGGCAAGATGAGTAAGTTGCAGAGCGATATTTCTACCATGATCAGTCAGGATGATTATCGTCGTTTTGTGCAGCCGTTTATTCGTGAGCAATGTCAGAAAATCGATTATACGCTCTATCATCTTGATGGAGTGGGAGCGATGCATCACCTTCCCGCCTTGCTGGAGATTGAAGAACTGAATGCCATCCAATGGACGCCCGGTGTCGGCGAGCCGCAGGGAGGTTCTCCGAAGTGGTACGATTTATATAAGAAGATATTGGCAGGAGGCAAGAGCGTAATGGCTTGCTGGGTGACTCTGGAGGAACTGAAACCTTTGTTGGACCATATCGGGGCAGACGGAGTGCATCTGGAAATGGATTTCCACAATGAGAGGGAAGTGGAGCAGGCAATGAGAATCATTGAGGAATATACCGGCTCTTCTTCGTCTGTGTCTGCAGATGTTCACACGAATCAACCCGTTGGAGAACAGGATAATGCACAGGAAAGTATTCGGATCAGAGAAGAAAAGTCTCAGGAAGAGGATCGGATGAAACCTTTGTATGATGCCATTGTAGCCGGAAAACTGGAACCGGCTGTTGAAGTTACAAAGGATGCCATTGCTGCCGGGGTACTCCCGCAGGATATTATCAATGGTTATATGATTACGGCTATGGGCGAAGTCGGTCAGCGTTTTCAGGACGGCAAGGCCTTTGTTCCTCAGCTTCTCATGGCGGGGCGTGCCATGAAAGGAGCTTTGGAACTTTTGAAACCTTTACTGGCGGGGAATGCATCTGCTACTATCGGGAAAATTGTGATCGGTACTGTAAAAGGAGATTTGCATGATATTGGAAAGAACCTCGTGGCTTCCATGCTGGAAGGTTGTGGCTTCGAAGTGATTAATATCGGTATTGATGTTACTTGCGACAAGTTTGTTGAAGCGGTGAAGGAAAACAAAGCGGACATTTTATGTATGAGTGCCTTGCTGACTACCACTATGACTTATATGCAGGATGTGATCCGGGCATTGGAAGAGGCGGGGATCCGCGATCAGGTGAAAGTGATGATCGGAGGAGCACCCGTGAGTCAGGGATTTGCCGATGAAATCGGTGCTGACGGGTATAGTGATAATGCTAATACTGCCGTGGCGGTCGCCAAAGTGCTGATGGGGAAAAGAGATTAAGAATATTTTAATTGTTAATACTTGAATTATGCACGCGAAATTCTTAGACACACTGGATTGGGGCATTCTGATTGCCTATTTTCTGATTCTTATCGCCATTGGTATATGGGCAAGTTCCAAACGAAAGAAGGGGAGCAGTCTCTTTTTGGCGGAACATTCTTTGAGATGGCACCATATCGGATTCTCCATGTGGGGGACTAATGTGGGGCCGTCTATGTTGATAGCTTCTGCCAGTGCCGGATTTACTACCGGCATCGTTTCGGGCAATTATGCCTGGTATGCCTTCGTTTTTATATGCCTGCTTGCTTTTGTTTTCGCTCCCCGTTACTTGGGTTCTCGTGTTTCCACCTTGCCGGAGTTTATGGGAAAGCGGTTCGGACAGTCTACCCGTAATATCTTGGCATGGTATACGATTGTTACAATCTTGATTTCCTGGCTGGCATTGACATTGTTTGCGGGTGGCGTTCTGATTCGTCAGGTATTCGATATACTGATGTGGCAGTCCGCTTTGATATTGCTGATCATATCCGCATTCTTTACGATGCTCGGAGGGTTGAAAGCGGTTGCCTACACGAATGTTTATCAGATGATCCTGTTGATTCTTGTTTCGGCTGCGTTGGCTATTGTAGGAATCTATAAAGTTGGTGGTATATCGGCTCTGACAGATGCCGTTCCGGCAGACTTCTGGAATCTGTTCAGACCGAATGATGATACCGCTTTCCCTTGGTTGCCGATTATTTTGGGATATCCTGTGATGGGAGTATGGTTCTGGTGTACGGATCAGTCGATGGTACAGCCTGTGTTGGCAGCCAAAAGTCTGAAAGAAGGACAGTTGGGAACGAACTTTACCGGATGGCTCAAAATACTGGATGTTCCTCTTTATATTCTTCCGGGTATCATCTGTCTGGCCTTGTTTCCGCAGTTGGAGAATCCCGATGAGGCGTATATGACGATGGTAACCCATTTGTTTCCTGTCGGGATGGTGGGACTGGTGTTGGCTGTGTTGACTGCCGCACTTGTCAGTACTATCGGATCGGCATTGAATGCTTTGAGTACTGTGTTTACAATGGATATTTATGTGAAGAAGATTCGCCCGCAGGCGAAGCAGAAGGAGATCATCCGGGTCGGACAAGTGGTGACGGTAGCCGGTGCTCTGATATCGGTAATCATAACGATTGCCATTGACAGCATTCACGGACTGAATTTATTCAATGTTTTCCAGTCTGTATTGGGATTCATTGCGCCTCCTATGGCGGCAGTTTTCCTTTTTGGCGTTTTCTGGAAGCATACGACTACGTTGGCTGCTAACGCTGCCCTGACAGTGGGGACGGTATTCAGTATAGGAGTAGGTGTATTGTACCTATGGGTATTTCCTGCGGATCAATATTCTGCATGGCCTCATTTTATGTTATTATCCTTCTATCTGTTCGTTATTATCGGGATAGGGATGGTAGTTGTCAGTCTATTGGATAAGACTCCTCAGACGGCAATATTGAATATGGAGAAGATCGAAGAAAAGCCTGCCCGCATTGTACTTATCTTATGGGGGTTGCTTATCGTAACTATGATAGGGCTTTATATCTTCTTTAATGGCCATTAAAGAAGATATAAAGCTGACTAAAAAGTCGATAGTATCTTAAGTCTCCTCCTTCGGGAAGGAGGAGTACCCGTAGGGGGAGGTGGTAGGTAATTATATAACTTGTTTATTATCATTAATTTATTTCTTCACCTACCACCTCGGTCTTCGACCACTCCTCCTTCCCGAAGGAGGAGAATGGTGGTACTACCGACTTTTAGTCAGCCCCCAATCGCAAATTTATCTGTGTTTTCTTTTGCGATAACAGTTTTCATAGGTGCACAGTCCGCAAGTGTATTCAAGCTTGCGGACATTAGTGCCTGTTCCGATAACACCACTAACTGATTTGATGGGTACCATGAGGCTGGAATCTGTCAACCGGATGCCACAGGGAACAGCTACGGGGAACAATGGGAACAGTTTTTGTTGTTCCGAAACGTGCCATCCACAGTATCCTGGACTGTATCGGTTGGTATGTTTCCAGTTCTTCTCCCGTATATATTCAGCCAAAGCGACTTCCATGCAATCAGCCGTCTTTTCTGCAATAATACTCCCTAACGAGTCTGCTATGTATATTTTGACCATATCTCCTTCTTGTTGCAACGTATGCTGAAATACCTCAAACTCAGTTCCGGCAGTAGCTGCAAAAAAGACAAACGCTTCCGATCCTCTTAATTGACGGGCGATGGTTTTACCAACAGAGAAAACGGTACTTTTACTTTGTGTAGAAAAAGTGTTTTGCTCAGGGCTCCGTGTGGGAATAGTGTCTTGTATAAGATTGACAGTGGGTGGATGGATACTTTGAAGTACGCTAAGAGTCTCTTTTTCGATATCAAGTGTACCTCCCATAAAGAAGAATGCGAACCGAGGGCGAAGCAGGGGAGTAATCCGTTTTAGCAACGTATTAGTCTCATCTATCACCATCTGATCCGGTATAGAATCTTTGTACCCCATCGCTTCATAAATTTCGGACGATGGGATTCGTAAGTCTTGATAAGTGAGTTCTTGCTCAATCATTATTAACTGACATTATCTGAATGACAGCCTAATTTCGAGTTTCATTGAACTCTTCCAATGCTGTATAAAAAGCATTTATATTAGCTAATGGCGTATATGGCGGTATATCGCAACCGCTCGACAGAACGAAGTTCGGATATGCGGAAGTGGCTTCCAATAACTGGAGAGTCGCTTTTTTCATTTCCTCCGGACTCAACATCTTAAAAAGGCTGACCGGATCAAGATTACCCATCGCAAGAGCATCGGCAGGAACTTCTTTCAATGCTTCTTCCATGTTGATTTTATTTCCGAAATGATAGGCTGCCGCACCCGTATATACCATAGCCTGGGTGCAATTTCCTGTATTCCCGCAATTATGAAGTACAACGGTGAAATGATCATCCTGAACCTTCTCAACTATTTCTTTTACGAATACAGAAGAGTATTGCAGGCAATCTTCATTGGATAATAATCCGGCAGCAGGTTCCGCCATTACCACTCCATTCACTCCGGTCGCTTTCAGAGCCATGCAGTACCGAATAATGAAATCGGTACATTTGCGCAGCAAAGTGTTGGCTGCCTCGGGGTTGATATAAATCAGCATCATGATCTCAGACATATCATATAAGCGTCCCGCTAATGAATAAGGACCGATACAACCAGCCAGCACCGGACGGTCTGTGATATTCTTTGCAGTCAGCATATTCGCTTTGAGATATTGTGCAATCCTTCCTTTATTCAGTGTCGGTATTTCCAAGGTCTCAATAGCAGCTTCGTCTGCAAGCAAACGACCGGATACGCTTGGAACTTCATTCTCCGGAAATACAATTTCGGCTCCGAATGCTTCCGCCTCTACCGTTAAATCCATAATAACCGTTGCGGCAGCAGAAGGATATTTGTCGCAGAGCGCTTTGATTGCTTCATAATGCACCTGTCCGTTCGTTACTGCATCATGAACCGTCTTTCCGATAAGCTCGATGCCCGGATGTGTCATGATAGGAATGGAAATGACCTTTTTATTCAGGATCGTCTGATTGATCCAGTCTTTCATATTCAGTTTACCCATAACTTCTGTTTTTTAACTTCGTCATATAGTAAGACGATGCAGGTACCCTTTTGTAATCAGTACTTATAAATAAAGCTGTTCTTCAAGAAAGAAGAACAGCTTTATTTATATTTGAATGCTTATCAGGCTTTATTTTACCGGAATCTTATCAATACGATTTTGATGGCGTCCCCCCTCAAACTGTGTTGAGAAGAACTCTGTCAATATCATGTCCGCCTCCTCAGTGCTGATGAAGCGTCCCGGCATCACGAGAATATTGGCGTCATTATGTTGACGGGCCAGATGTGCGATCTCTGCATTCCAGCAAAGAGCAGCACGTATTCCCTGATGCTTGTTCAGAGTCATGTTGATTCCGTTTCCGCTGCCGCAGATCGCAATACCGGGATAACATTCACCCGATTCTACTGCTAGGGCCAGCGGATGGGCATAGTCCGGATAATCTACGCTTGCGGCAGAGTTGGTTCCGAAATCTTTGTAAGCCCAGCCTTTTACTTCCAGCCAGCCGCGAACATATTCTTTTAGTTCAAAACCGGCGTGGTCGCATGCTAATCCAATTGTTTTCATTAAATCATTGCTTTTACCTGATTATATACGTTCTCGGCAGTAAATCCAAGTTTTTCATCCAATACTGTGTAAGGAGCAGAGAAACCGAAAGATTCCAATCCCCATACTTTGCCGTGGCAACCTACCAGACCTTGAAGAGTGACAGGCAAACCGGCAGTAAGACCGAATATCTTGGCATCAGCCGGAAGAACTGATTCCTGATATTCCTTAGACTGGCTGCGGAACAGACCTTCTGATGGTGCAGATACGATACGAACTTTTACACCATCCTTGCGAAGCAACTCTGTACCGGCTACCAAAGTAGACACTTCGGAACCTGAAGCTACCAGGATTACATCCGGATTTTCGTCTGAACCGGCTACGATATAAGCACCCTTGGCTGCTTGTTCGTAATCAGTTCCGGCAGGCAGGTTAGCGATATTCTGACGGGAGAAGATCAGACCTGTCGGAGTAGACATATTTTCCATGGCAAGTTTCCATGCGATAGTTGTTTCTTCCGCATCAGCCGGACGAAGTACCAACATAGAGTTGTGTCCCTTGTGGTTTTTCAGTTTCTCCATCAGGCGGATTTGAACTTCCTGTTCTACCGGTTCATGAGTAGGACCGTCTTCACCTACGCGGAACGCATCGTGAGTCCAGATGAACTTCACAGGTTGTTCCATCAGAGCAGCCATACGTACGGCAGGTTTCATATAGTCGGAGAATACGAAGAAGGTACCGCAAGCAGCGATCACACCACCGTGAAGTGACATACCGATACAGATACAAGCCATTGATAATTCAGATACACCGGCCTGGAAGAATGCACCGCTGAAATCGCCCTTCTTGAAAGAATGAGTTTTCTTCAGGAAACCGTCAGTCTTGTCAGAGTTAGAAAGGTCGGCAGAAGCAACGATCATATTTTCTACCTGCATTGCAAGAGCACCCAGAACAGTTGCAGAAGCGGCACGAGTGGCAGTACCTGCTTTTTGTTCGATGGCAGCCCAGTCTACTTTAGGAGCTTTGCCGGAGAAGAATGCTTCCAGTTTAGCTGCCAGTTCCGGATTGGCTTTGGTCCATTTGGCCTTCTTTGCATATCTTTCAGCTACGATTTTCTTTAATTCTGCTGCTCTCTTTGCATACAGTTCGGCTACTTCCGGGAAAATCACGAACGGATTGACAGGATCGCCACCCAAATTCTTGATTGTATTTACATAGGCGTCGCCACCGAGTGGAGCGCCGTGTGTAGCACAGTTGGCTTCGTAGCTGCTACCGTCTGCTTTGCGTGCGCCTTTACCCATAACGGTTTTACCGATAATCAGAGTCGGGCGCTCTTTTTCTGTCTGAGCTTCTTTGATAGCTGCACGGATTTCGTCAGGATCATTACCATTGATGCTGAGTACGTTCCATCCCCATGCTTCATATTTCATGGCAGTGTCTTCAACGGTTACATCTTTCGTTTCTGTAGAAAGCTGAATATCGTTGGAGTCGTAGAACATGATCAGGTTGTCCAGTCCCAATGCACCGGCAATGCGTCCGGCACCCTGAGAGATTTCTTCCTGAATACCACCATCGGAAATGTATGCGTAAATAGTCTGATTCATTACTTCATTGAAGCGTGCTTTCAGGAATTTAGCTGCGATAGCGGCACCTACAGCGAAAGTATGTCCCTGTCCCAGCGGACCGGAAGTATTTTCGATACCACGCATGATGTCTACTTCCGGATGTCCCGGAGTAGGGCTTCCCCATTGGCGAAATTCTTTTAGTTCGTCCAAAGTGAACTTACCTGTCAATGCCAATGTAGAATAGAGCATCGGAGACATATGACCCGGATCAAGGAAGAAACGGTCACGACCTTCCCAACGCGGATTTTCAGGATCGTATACTAGAAACTCAGAGAAGAGTACATTTACAAAGTCAGCACCACCCATGGCGCCACCCGGGTGACCGGAATTGGCTTTCTCAACCATTGAAGCAGCAAGAATACGGATGTTATCCGCTGCACGATTCATAAGTTTATTATCGTTCATATCTTTAATAATTAATAGATTTGCTAGTCTGTCAATGTGCCAATTACTTGGCATATTTCTCATAATGTTGGCAAAGATAGCTCTTTATGTGTAATTAACCATCCAAAAGAGCTATCTTTTTTGTAGGCTTTTTAACAGCCTTCTTGTTTACAATACAGTAAGTATTTACTATTAGATTACTGTAACTCTAAAGTAACAATTGACTTAGCCGGTAGTTTTACCTTCATAATTCCTTTATTGATTTTTACCTCTTTGAAGGAAGCCGGTTTTACAATATTAGGTTTTTCGAAAGAGTTGTAATCAGTCAGATTAGCAGAAGTCAGGATTTCTCCAATCGCCTTTTTGGCATTTACGTCCGGAAGATTGACTGTGATTTCCTGTGCGTTGTCTGCATCTACGTTGGAGAGAGAAATATGGATCACTCCGTTCTTATTCTTAGAAGCTGTTGCGCTGACCATGGGAACTGTACGGTTATCGCGTACGTTCATTTTCTCGCAAGTCAGGTCGAGTGGAAGATAGGTTGCATCCTGATGCACTTTGTACATCTTAAATACATAATAAGTAGGAGTAAGTACCATATCTTTGTCTTTAGTCAGGATCATAGATTGCAGAACGTTGACTATCTGAGCAATGTTCGCCATTTTCAGACGGTCGGTATATTTGTGGAATACATCGAGACTTAAAGAAGCAACGAAGGCATCACGCAATGTGTTTTGCTGATACAGATGACCTCTGACCGTTCCTGGTTCTTCGTCCCACCAAGTGCCCCATTCGTCAAGCAAAAGGGCAATCTTCTTGTCTTTATCATATTTGTTCATGATGGCGCAATGTTTTTTGATGACATCTTCCACTTCAAGACATTTGCCCATCGTCCAGTAAAAATCATCTTTGTTGAATTTGGTTGCCGCACCTTTGCTGCCGCTCCATCCTGTAACTGTATAGTAGTGTAAGGATAGACCTTGCATCCGGTGACCGACACGATTCATCAGTACATCCGTCCAGTTATAGTCGTAATCACTGGCACCACTGGCTATCTTAAACAGATGATTACCGTCATAGTTACGGCAATAAGTAGAATAACGGCGATACAGATCGGCATAATATTCAGGACGCATGCTGCCGCCGCATCCCCAGCTTTCATTTCCTACACCGAGATATTTTACTTTCCATGCCTGGTCGCGACCATTCTTGCGACGCAGATTTGCCATCGGAGAATCACCGTCGGAAGTCATGTACTCCACCCATTTGGCGAGTTCTTCTACCGTGCCGCTGCCTACGTTTCCACTTATATATGGTTCGCAGCCCAGCATTTCGCAAAGGTTCAGAAATTCGTGTGTTCCGAAACTGTTGTCTTCAATCGTTCCTCCCCAGTTGTTGTTCACCATCTTCGGACGGTTTTCTTTGGGACCGATACCGTCCATCCAGTGATATTCATCGGCAAAGCAACCGCCCGGCCAGCGGAGAACAGGAACAGACAAGTCTTTTAATGCATTAAATACGTCCGTGCGGTATCCTTTGATATTAGGAATATCCGAATTTTCGCCTACCCAAAGACCACCGTAGATACATGAACCCAGGTGTTCGGCAAATTGACCGTAGATTTCCTTCGGGATGATTTCTTTGCCTTGGTTGGCATGTACAGTGATGGTAGCACTCTTTTGTGCAGAAAGAGATACCGAGGCTGCCAGAAAGGCCGTGCTGACTAATAGTTTTGCTTTCATAAATGGAATTTGTTTAAATGATTATATAGAAGTTTGATTTTTACGATGATCATTCTCTTGTTCTTACGGTTACTTCAGTAAGCGTACTTCATAAACGGCAGAGGTCCATTCTGTTCCGTCCGGCTTAAAAAGAATCTCGCAGCTTCCTGCTTTTAACTTACGGGGCAGGAGATAGCAGAGTGTGATAAAACCGTCTTTGTCGGCTTTGCTCACAGTGGGATGAACGGTCAGTTTTTCGTTATTCAGCAGGATCACTGCTTTGTTACGGTCTTCTTGCCGTACGGTGATAATAAGCTGGCTTGCTTCTTCTTTTACTTTCAGGTTATAGCTGAACCAGCCTTTAGCCCGGCGGAAATGACGGTCTTTGTGGGTTCCGGTTTCGGATGCTTCATATAGAATGCCATGATCGGATTCCGGTTGCTGTTCACCGGGGAAGATCAGGTCAACTGTCCGGTTCGCCAGGTCGGTCGCTTTCTGTTCGGCTGTAGCCATTTCTTCCTGAATCGCTTTGAACTGTTCTTCACTGGCTTGGCGGAAATAAACGGCATAACGGGAATTATGCAGGCGGAAGAACGGAATAAGCTCCAGTGATTTACTCTTTTGTGCCGGATAAACGTTTCCATCATAACTAAAAGCTAGTTTGCTTCCGCTCAGTTTGTGAAGAGAAGGACGGATAGAATCGGGATTCCCGATCAGCATCGGAACCTCCTGCAAAGGTGTTTGCCGGCCGTGGGCAATGTGACCGCCGCGGCTGTCGTCTGCATAGATTCCGTCAAGGTTTTCTGTTCCTGTAGAAGTTGCAAGAACGATGGGACCGTATAAGAAAGCATAGTAATCTTTCTTGTCGGGAATCTGCTCCAGGCTGACCTTCATAGGCAGATGGAAGGTGATCATATCTCCTTTCTTCCACTTACGCCGGATTGGGAGGTACGTACTGGCTCCCGTCTGTATGTCAGATAGGTGTTTCTTACCGTTGATGGTGATTTCATACCCTTTTGAGTTTCCTGCCCATTCCGGTATACGAATCATTAATGTCAGTTTCTTCTTAGCGGCTTTGTCTATTCGTAAGGTAACTTTTTCATCATCGGGGAAGAGAGTTTCCTGCGTTAATGTAACGCCTTGTTCTTTCCAGTTCAGTTGTGAAGGAATAAAAAGATTGACGTAAAGCGTATCTTGTTGATGCGCATAAATAAATTCACCATACTTGGTGTGATTTTCCAAGCCTGAACCGACGCAGCACCACATCGATGTTTCCGGTTGCGAGTATACCCGATAATGTCCGGGACGCATCGGAGTAAAGTAGACGAATCCGCCTTTATCCGGTTCTTGTGATGACAGGATATGATTGTAGAGTGCACGTTCATAATAATCTACATAACGTGGGTCCGGTTTGTTGGAGTTGTCAACGTCTCCGGAGTTCTGATAAAGCATTTTGGTCAGCCGGAGCATGTTGTAAGTATTGCAAGTCTCCGGTCCCTGAACGTCATTCAGCATAGACGTAAAGTTGTCCGATGGATGAAAATGTTCGCGTACGCTATTCCCGCCGATACACACGGAACGGTGATTGACTACGGTATTCCAGAAAAAACGGGCTGCATGATCCCATTCTGCTGCATGATTCCAGTCTTTGTCATCCTTTGAAACTTCGGCTACCCGTTTGTATCCGATTACTTTAGGAATTTGTGTGTTGGCATGCATTCCGTTTAACCTGTCTTCGTTTTTGATAAGCGGGTCGAGAATGACTTTATGAGAGAAACGGCGTGCCAGTTTCAGGTATTTCTTATCGCCTGTTATTTCCGCTACATCCGCAAACGTTTCATTTAAGCCGCCGTGTTCACTGCGGAGCATATCCTGCATTTGGTTGTCGCTAAGACCGGAAGTAATATCAATCATCCAGTCGGTAAGATCAATCAGCATCTGACGTGCCAGATCGCTGTGGGCATACAGGTAAGCGTCCCGCAGTCCGGCATACGTTTTGTGTATATTATAGAGGGGTACCCATTTGCCGTTTAAGCTGAAGCCTCCGGCACGAATGTCACCTGCTTTGATTTCTTTCCAAAGTTGGAGGCTACCGGGTGTTCCTCCGATAAATCCTGTGCCGACAGCTTGCTGTGCACGGTGTAGTTCGTTGAGCATATAGTTGAGACGGTGGTATATCGCCGTATCTCCGGTGGCGGCATACATCATGGAAAGTGCGGAAAGGTAATGTCCGCCGATGTGACCGTCCAGTCCTGTATTCTCCCAGTTGGTATAGCTTGGGGCTTTGGGGGTCAGTCCGGCTTCGCGAAGGAAAGGAGCTGATAATCTGTCCGGGTCGAGAGCTAAGATATAATGTAAATCAGTCTGTTGAGCTTGCAGAAAAGGACTGCTTAATAACTTCACATCTTGAAGGGAAAAGTAAGAGACCTGATGGTTCGTCTGGGCTTTTCCGATGGAGATGGATATAATAAGGGCAAGTATGAACGAGGTGGTTTTCATGATAATAGCTTCCCCCTGACCCCCTCCAAAAAGGAGAGGGAATGAGGATATTTATGTTAATACTAAATTCAGGGAAAGGGGGAGAAAGGTCTCCGTGAAGCCGCTTATTTGAATTTGACGGCTGCTTCTTCTATAGGCAAACCTGCCTTGTAGCTTTCGATGTATGTGTTGAAGCCGGCTACATCTTCGGGTGTGGGTGATACCTCGACACCAGCATCGCTGACAAATACACTTTCATCCAGGAAATCGGCAAGAGATTGACCCTTTTTATTGTTTACCAGGTAAGAACCCAGCAGGGCAATTCCCCATGCACCGCCTTCACCGGCTGTTTCCATAACAGATATGGGCGAGTTGATGGCTGCTGCAAGTACTCTTTGACCGACTCCTTTGGTTCTGAACAATCCTCCGTGACCTGTGATTCTGTCGACTTTGATCTTTTCTTCGTTGAACAAGATGTCGTTGCCAATCTTGAGAACTCCGACTGAGGCGTACAAATGAGCCCGCATAAAGTTTGCAAGGTTGAACTTGTCATTGGCCGAACGTACGAACAAAGGTCTTCCCTCGGCAAGTCCCGTAACAGGTTCGCCTGAAATGTAGTTGTAGGAGAGGAGACCACCGCAATCGGTATCACCGGTAAGGGCAATGTTATAAAGTTTGCCATAGAGTTCATCCATATCTACAGGTATACCCAGAAGTTCCTGGTATTCTTTGAACAGGTTGACCCATGCGTTAAGATCCGAAGTACAGTTGTTGCAATGTACCATGGCTACGAGGCTTCCGTCGGGAGTGGTGACCATGTCGATCATTTCGTATGGCTTCGACAATTCTTTTTCCAATACGATCATAGAGAAAGAAGAAGTACCTGCCGATACGTTGCCGGTGCGTTGCTTGACGGCGTTGGTTGCTACCATGCCGGTGCCTGCGTCTCCTTCCGGCGGGCAGACCGGTATTCCTGCCTTCAGATGACCGGATGCATCGAGCTTTTTACAGCCTTCCGGTGTGAGGACACCGGCATTTTCACCAGCCGACAATACTTTGGGCAGAATGTCTTCCAGTTTCCAACTGTATTCTTTCGAAGCAATCAGATTGTTGAATTTGGCCACCATTTCGGCGGAATAGTTGTTGGTAGTCGGATCTATGGGGAGCATACCCGATGCGTCACCAATGCCCAACACCTTTTCGCCTGTTATCTGCCAATGTACATAACCTGCAAGAGTTGTCAGGAACTTGATGTCTTTGACGTGCGCTTCGTTGTCCAGAATAGCCTGGTACAAATGAGAAATGCTCCATCTCAAAGGGATGTTATAGACAAATAATTCGGATAATTCTGCCGCAGCACGGCCTGTATTGGTATTTCTCCAAGTGCGGAAAGGCACGAGGATTTCTTCTTTTTCATTGAAAGGCATGTAACCATGCATCATGGCGCTGACACCGATGGCTGCCAGTGTTTCGATCTCTGTGTCGTATAATTTCTTCACGTTGGAGCGGAGGTCGGCGTAGCAATCTTGCAGTCCGGACCAGATGGCATCAATGCTGTAAGTCCAAAGTCCGTTGACCAGTTGATTTTCCCATGTGTGGCTGCCTTGAGCGATAGGTTTGTTTTCCTGGTCAATCAGAACAGCTTTTATTCGTGTAGAACCGAGTTCTATGCCAAGGATGGCTTTACCTGTCTCGATGGTTGATTTTGCATCTAATTTCATGTTGGAAACCGATATTTTAAGGTATAACAATAAGTGTGGAGAACAAAAACTGAGTCTACTTTCAAAAGCCGGGGCGGTAGGTACACACGCGGTATGTTGATAATAAGGAATTTATTATTTACCTACCACCTCCCCCTATGGGTACTCCTCCTTCGGGAAGGAGGAGAATGGAGATGGTGCTGACTTTTAAAAGTGAACTCAGTGATTGGTTTTAGCAAAGCGCTTTGTTCAGCATATAATATACTTCATTCATGCGCAGTTCTTTCTTGAAGCAGCTGATAGTCGTATCTTTATTGATATGTACCATTTCGATGCCTGCGATTTCTGCATAATCTTCCCAGTATTCTGCTGTCAAATCATATGAGAAGCAAGAGTGGTGAGTTCCACCGGCCAGAATCCATGCGCCTGCGCCTACTTCGAGGTTAGGCATCGGAATCCAGAGTGCGGAAGCAACCGGCAATTTCGGAAGTGGTTTCGGTTCGATACATTTTACATCGTTTACGATCAGACGGAAACGGTTACCCATATCCACTACAGTTGCGGTGCAGCCTGTTCCTGTCTTTGAAGTGAACACAAGGCGGGCAGTCTGGCTCTTACGGATACCTATGCCGAGGAAGTGTACTTCCAAACGAGGCTTGTTAGCTGCGATAAGCGGACAGATCTCCAACATATGTGACTGTAGGATAGAACTGTTGGCACCATCAAAGTTCAGTGTATAGTCTTCGAGGAATGAACAGCCTTTCGGAAGTCCCTGATTCATTACCCATACAGTACGATAAAGAGCAGCCGATTTCCAGTCACCTTCAGCACCGAATCCGTAGCCTTCTGCCATCAGGCGTTGAGAAGCCAGTCCCGGAATCTGATCGAAATAGCTACCGTCAGTCTGACCCAGATCGTCAAAGTTGGTAGTGAATCCTTTGGCGCCTTTCGCTTTGAGGATAGCACGGAGAGCCAGTTCGGCTTTGGCAGCATTCCATACTTTCTGATAAGCTTCGGTTGATTTGTCTTCCAGAGAAGCGTCGTGATCGTAATCATTGAAGTAAGTAGCTACCAAAGCATCTACATCAGCATCTTTAATTTCTTTGTGATATTCCATCAACTCGCTTGCCGGGCAATAATCTACATGATAGCCCATGCGTTGTTCTGCTTCTACCTTGTCACCATCGGTTACGGCTACATTATTCATCTGATCGCCGAAACGGATGATCAGCATATCCTGAGAGTCAGCCCAACCTGCGCAAACACGCATCCAGACAGCAATCTTATGCAATGTTTCTTCTTCTTTCCAGTAGCCTACCACTACTTTGCGACGGATGCGCATACGGGTACAGATATGTCCGAACTCGCGGTCGCCGTGAGCTGACTGGTTCAGATTCATAAAGTCCATATCCATTGTATCCCAAGGAATTTCCTTGTTGAATTGAGTATGCAGGTGCAGCAATGGTTTCTTTAATTGTTGCAGACCATGAATCCACATTTTAGCAGGAGAGAAAGTATGCATCCAAGTGATGACGCCTACACATTTGTCATCGTTGTTGGCTGCTTTGAATACAGCTTCCACCTCTTTAGAAGAGTTGGCCGTTCCTTTGTATACTACTTTAACAGGAAGTTTGCCCGATTCATTCAGACCGTTAACCATTTCGTTAGAGTGTGCGTCTACTGCGATTACTGCATCACCTCCGTACAAGAGCTGTGCTCCTGTTACGAACCATACTTCATACTGATCAAATACGTTATTCATAATGTTTTAATTTTTAATTTATAATCTTTACTCGTTTTATTGTCCGTAGTAAGCGTTCGGACCATGCTTGCGGCTGAAGTGTTTCTCTACCAGCAACGGGTTCATTGTTAAATTGGGATTCACGGCATAAGCAATGCTTGCCATTTTGGCAACTTGTTCCATCACTACTGCATTGTGTACGGCATCGTGTGCGTCTTTTCCCCAAGAGAAAGGACCATGATTCTTGACCAATACTCCCGGTGTATGTACAGGGTTCAGGCTTTCGAAACGTTTTACGATCACGTTTCCAGTTTCCAGTTCATAGGCACCTTTTACTTCAGCTTCCGTCATATCCGCTGTGCAGGGGATTGCATCATGGAAATAGTCAGCGTGAGTTGTCCCGATATTGGGAATATCACAACCGGCCTGCGCCCATGCGGTAGCATAAGTAGAGTGGGTATGCACCACTCCGCCGATTTCGGGGAATGCTTTGTAGAGTACCACGTGAGTAGGAGTATCTGAGGATGGCTTCAGCCGTCCTTCGACGACTTTGCCATCCAGGTCCACTACTACCATATCTTCCGCTTTCATATCATCATAACTGACTCCACTGGGTTTGATGACTACCAGTCCCGTTTCACGGTCGATGGCAGAAACATTTCCCCATGTAAAGATGACTAATCCATGCTTTACCAATTCGAGATTGGCATGAAATACTTTTTCTTTCAGTTCTTCCAGCATATTGATTATAATTTAAATTTCGGGTCCTTGCGGTAGGCTTTGCCGTTGAATTTATACAAGGCTGCACCCCGTTTGGAACCCAGTTTATCTATTTTATCCGTCTTTTCGATAAAGTCCATTTCTGCGACACGCTTGCGGAAATTCCGTTTGTCCATCGGTTCGCCGTAAATAGCTTCGTAGAGACTTTGCAGTTGGGACAGTGTGAACAGCTTCGGCAACAGATTGAATCCGATAGGCTCGACAGATGCTTTCTGTTTCATCATCTCCCGTGCTTTATCGACCATCTCCGGATGGTCGAAAATCAGTGCGGGGAGTTCGTTGATGTTTACCCAGTAAGCATTGTGCTTCTGAACCAGTTCGCGGTCGTACTCATTGATGTTGATCAGCGCATAGTAGGCAATCGAAACTACCCTTTCGCCTGGATCGCGGTCGATGGCGCCGAAGGCTCCCACCTGTTCCATGTATACGTTTTCCAAACCTGTAAGTTCAGCCAGTACACGTTTGGCAGCGTCGTCCACGCTTTCGTCTTTTTGCACGAATCCTCCCATCAGTGACCATTCGCCCATTGCCGGTTCGAAGTTTCTCTTCAGCAGCAGCAGGCTTATTTCGCCTTCATTAAAACCGAAGATGATGCAGTCGATACCGAGATAGAAGGTAGGATTCGAACTATAATAGTTTTTCATCGTTTGAATGAATTTATTTAATTACCAGAAATACCAGTAGAAGGCACCTGTGATAGCAAGGATGATTACTGTATGAATGATATCCCAGTGATCCCAGCTTGCGCGGGTAGCCGCTTTTTGTTCTTTCGTTGCCGTACCGAATACCAGTCCCTGAATCTTTTCAGCTGTCGGAGCTTCCGTGGCAAGGCTGACTACGATGACTACGATGATACAGAACAGGAACATCCATCCGCAGAAGAACAGCCAGTTCATATCGTAGAACAAATATTTGAAGGTAGAATCTGCCACTTCACCTGCGTTGCTGTAATATACTTTGGCACCCAGACGAGTCAGACCGATGATCATACCGGCGATCAATCCCCACATACCACCTTGTGCGGAAGTACGTTTCCAGCAGATACCCAGCAGGAAGGCAGCGGCAATACCCGGAGCCAATACAGACTGAACGTCCTGCAAATAAGTATAAAGTACATCACCTACGCTACGCATGATAGGAATCCAGAGAATACCGAGGATTACGATCACTACAGTTGCTATCTGACCAATACCCACCAGTTTCTTTTCCGGAGTCTCCGGACGGAAGCGTTTGTAGAAATCGATTGTAAACAACATGGCAGATGAGTTGAACAGTGAAGCCAGCGAACTCATCAAGGCAGCGAGGATACCGCATACTACCAGACCTTTCACACCGGCAGGAAGCAATTTAGCTACCAGAGTAGGGAAGGCGGCGTCAGCGTTGGCAGTACCATTGGCAAGCATCGGGAGGAAACCTTCGCCACCGGCACCGATATATTTCTGATGTAATGCGAAAGCAATCATACCCGGAATCAGGAACAGGAATACAGGCAACAGTTTCAGGTAAGCGCCGAAGATAGTACCGCGACGAGCCTCTTTTTCATTCTTTCCGGAAAGTACACGTTGTACGATGAACTGGTCAGTACACCAGTACCAGAAACCGATAATGGCAGAACCGATAAGTGCACCCAGCCAAGGGAAGTTCGCATCATCGTTGCTGCGGATCAGATTGGTCATGGTGTCACCATAATCGTTTACCGTCACAGCACCGCACACTCTCATCATTTCGTCCCAGCCTCCCAGTTCTTTGAAACCGAGCACAAGGATAATCAACGAGCCTAACAGAAGAATCGGAGTCTGAAGTACAGAAGTATAAAGTACCGATTTCATACCACCGAAGATCGTATATAGTGCAGTGAGAACAACCAGTCCGATGGCGGCAATCCAGAAGAAGTCGATTCCCCAGAGTTCCTTGATGCCGAATACTTGCTGGAATACCAGTCCGCCGGCATATACTGTCACTGCTACCTTGGTCAATACATAACTTACCAGTGAGATGACCGATAAGATGGTACGTGACTGAGGATTGTAACGGCGTTCCAGAAATTCCGGCATCGTGTATACCATGCTTCGTGAATAGAAAGGTACGAATACCCATCCCAGAATCAGGATCATCCATCCCTGAATTTCCCAGTGAGCCATCGCCATACCGCTTGAAGCTCCTGCTCCCGCCAGTCCGATCAAGTGTTCCGAACCGATGTTTGATGCGAAGATAGAGGCACCGATCGCAAGCCATGTTGCGTCACGTCCGCCTAAGAAATAATCTGCCGAGTCATTTTGTTTTTGTCTGACTACCCAAACAATAATACCTATCAGAGCCAAAAAGAAGACTCCAATTACTAGCCAATCTAATGCTTCCACAATAAATTTGATTTATAAGTTAATATTATTTCTCTGTCGAGAATTTAAAGATACATTCGCTGTTGTACGTTTGTCCCGGTTCCAGCACAACGGACGGCCAGTCGGCTTTGTTGGGGCTGTCGGGGTAGTGTTGTGTTTCGAGGCAGACAGAAGCACGTTGGTTGTAAACGATGCCTTTCTTTCCGCTTACGGTTCCGTCGAGGAAGTTACCTGTGTATACCTGAATACCCGGTTCGTTGGTATATACTTCCAATGTGATTCCGGTTTCGGGAGACGTCAGTCTGGCAGCTACCTGCGAGATGTCACCTTTGGTGTTGAGCACCCAGTTGTGATCATATCCGTTGCCGTTCTTGAGTTGGACGAAGTCGTAGTTGTTGATATCTTTGCCTACCGCTTTCGGAGTAGTGAAGTCCATCGGAGTATCTTTGACCGGAGCGATTTCGCCGGTTGTCATGAAGGTGCTGTCTACCGGAGTATAGTAATCTGCATTTACATACATGATGTTGTCTGTCGATGTTTTTGACGGATCACCAGCCAGATTGAAGTAAGAGTGGTTGGTCATGTTGATGATTGTCTTTTGGTCGGTAGTAGCGCTGTACTTGATGTCGATGGCGTTGTCATCTGTCAGTTGATAGGTTACTTTAGCAGTCACATTTCCGGGGAAATTCGCGTCACCGTCCGGAGAGATAAGAGTCAGTTCCAGTGTTGTCGGATCGATAAGGTTGGCTTCGTATACTTGGTATTGCCATCCTTTCGGGCCTCCGTGCAGGCAGTGGCCGAAGTTGTTTTGCGGCAGTTGGATGGTATCTCCGTCCAGTACAAAACGCCCTTGGTTGATGCGGTTGGCGTAACGGCCGATAGAAGCACCGAAATCACTGGGTACATTAATATAATCAGCAATGCTGTCAAAACCTAAAACTACATCCTGCATCTTGCCGTTCTTGTCGGGCACCATGATGGACACGATGCGTCCGCCGAAGTTAGTGATGCATACTTCCATACCCGCCTTATTCTTTAAGGTATAAAGAGCTGTTTGGGCATTGTTCACTTCTGTTTGAAATTTTGCCGGGTCAAGACCGGATAAAGTCAGCTCGGAAGCCGGCTTGTTATTGCACGCGGCAAGCATCAGCGCGGCAATTCCTGCAAGTAGAAAATGTTTTTTCATGGTTTTATTTTTAATGTAAATGAGATGCTTATCTTATTTTGGGTGTAAAAGTAACACTTTTGTTTGGTGTATCAAATACACTCTTATATGTTGTGCAACATAAAAGGATAAGAACTTTACTGTTACGTATAAAACTATCGCATGTTCCTGTCTTCGGAGCGGGATCGTTATATTGCATTTTCTCTTTCTATATAGAGCTGGATAGTTTCTGGGGCTTGGAACCAGAGTTTCACCAGCTTGAAACTAAAGTTTCTTCAGTTTGAAACTAAAGTTTCCTCTGCTTGAAACTAGAGTTTCATCCGCTTGGAACCGTTGGTTCCGGCATATGGAAACGAATGGACCTACGCATGACCGTCGGCAAAGTCCGGTAGATATAGCAGCACTGTGACAGCAAAAATTGCCATCACAGTGCTGTCACTAGTTGCTGTCACTGCTTTACTTCTTCATTATAAGCGAGTTATGCTCTGCTTTGTGACGGTGACAGCAAAACACATATTTATTTTTCTATAGAGGGTTATTGGAGTTTCTTCCCCCAATATGTCTTTTGATTACCCTGGGCCGCATACACAATCGTATGTGTCCGCGGACTGGCTTCCCAGTCGACTTCACGTTGCAGATAGAGTACTACTCCGGCGCTTGTCGTGATGGTTTGAGTCGCTGCATCAAATGTCCATGTAGCATTTTTCCAGCTGCCGGAAGTTATCTTATGCGTACCGAGATCATAAGTCATCGTTTCGGACGTTCGTTGGGTGCCCGTACTGGTGGTCAATGCCAGATGTTCCCAGTCTCCGGCTATTTCATTTTCCATGATAGGCGCTTGCGGAACGGCTCCGTAACGTTCGGGCATAACGAGAGGCCAGCCGTTGGCATCCCAGCGGATGCTGCGTACATGTCCCATCATGATGGCGTTGGAGTATTCATTGCCGCCTATGTTCACAGGGAAACGTCCTTGTGAAGTATAGAACCAGTTGCCGGCTCCGTCATCGAAGATGCCGCAATGGGAAATTCCTACCCAGCCGTAGCTGTTGTCGAACCGGTAAGGAGCAGTCAGTATCGGATATAGTTGCGCGCTTCCCATAGCGGAATTTCCGTGTATGTCTACATAAGGGCCATCGATGTTTCTGGAACGGCAGACACGTGTATTATATTCTACCGACAGTGAACCGTAAGCCAGGAACAGATAGTAATAACCGTCACGATAGATCACTTCGGGACCTTCGGATGCCTGCCAGCGGCTGGTGCCACGTGTGGCGATTATCTTTCCATAACCCGAATTGTCTTCCCCTGTGATGTCCCAGGGATTTCCCAAAGCATTCAGCGGTTTGCCGTCTTCCGGATTTACCTGTAGGGCAGCGATACCGCTGTGCCATGAACCATAGATCAGCCAGTGTTCGCCATTTTCCGTTATTATATAAGTAGGGTCGATCGCATTGATTTTAAAATACCCTTCCCAGTCATTGATGCTGCTGCGCCCATAATCCGTCTTTCCCTTATCGCTGGCAGAGCAGACAACGAATCCTTTGTCTTCCCATATATTACTTGCCGGATCGGAAGTTTCCATCAGTCCGATAAACGCGCGTTCGGTCCATGAACCGTCAAAGTTGCCGTTGTTCTCAATTTCCGGTTTTCCGGTTTGGATGTAGTTCGTGATTACGATGGAATAATACATACGGTATTTTCCGTTCGATACTTTTCGTGCAACAGGTGCCCAGTATCCGTAAGACGGATTGTCAATCGGTTCCAGTCCCATCTCCCGACGGTAGGCATTCAGCTTTTCTTTGATCCATGTCGGGGGCGTTTCACTCATGGTTGCTCCCAGATACTCCCAGTTTACGAGGTCTTTGGAACGCCGTGCGTGGAAGTGTCCGTTTCCGCTGTGCGCGTTGCCGTAAGAAGCGTCTGTCTGATACATATAGTAATATCCGTCATCGGCTTTCATTACCGTAGGGTCGTGTACGTTGGCAAGGTTCCAGTCATAACGGTTGCTCCAGGCTGAGAAACTTGTGTAGTCGTCTACATACGTGGGTGCTTCGTACGCTGCCAGTTCATCGCTCAGTGTCTCGGCGGGAGTCGTGAAAGAAGTTTCCTCCGAGTATCTGGGCTCTTCGTTGTAAAGGGTGACAAAAGCTCTTACGTAATACGTCGTTTGTGGAGTCAGGCCGGTCAGGGTCGTACTGATTTCCGATCCTCTGACTTCGGAGGTCGTGTCATAAATGTCCGGATGGGATGCCGTGGCGTAGCAGAATCCCCGTTTGACGATATTCACTCCTTCCGTTCCGCTGATATTGGCGGATAAGGTAACTTTGTTATACCCCACATTCGTATATGCCGGCGTTGTGATGCTTAAAGCTCCTGATGCGGAGTTTTCATCGTCGTCGCTGCACGCTGCCAGGGCGAGCGTGCAACAGAGTAGAAGATAGATGGTCTTTAAGTATTTCATATCTCAGTCTTTCTTTTTTAGATTATTTTGATGTTTATTCGTTAGAAGCGCTTCCGGTGTCCCATCCCGGATTCTGTCCCAGATTGGGTGCCCGTTTCACTTCGTTGGCAGGTATCGGGAAGTAGTAACTCTTGGGATTGACAAACGTGCGTGAATTGACCGTTTCTGCCAGTCCGAAGGTATAGGAGGGAGTATCTGCGTTGCCGGTGACCTTCACTCCATAAAGATTCAGCAACTGGTTGTAACGGGGCTTTCCGGTTTCTCCCGTAGAGGTTACATTGTCATATAGTTTCCAGCGGCGTACATCGAAGAAACGATGATCTTCGAAAGCCAGTTCGATGCGTCTCTCGTTGCGGATACGTTCGCGGAGTTCACTTTGCGACATATCTGCGTAGGCCGGCATACCGGCACGGGCGCGTACCTCATTGATGTAACTGTATGCCTTGGCAGGACCTTCCGCTTCATTATAGGCTTCGGCGGCATTCAGCAGAATTTCGCCATAACGGAAAATCATCCATGCGTGAGGATAGGTGGCCGGTTCTTTGCAGGATATGTTATTCACGAACTTTTTCAGATAGTATCCGGTGTAGGTGCCTCCCATGGCTGAGGTGTAATCCACTCCTTTGTCCGCATCCGAGTTGTAGCGTACGTCGATGGCACGTCTTTCTTCTTTGTCGGCACGTCCCCACATCATGCCTTGATAGAAGATGGTTTGTGCCAGACGCGGGTCACGGTCTTTATACGGATTGGCGGCATCGTAGGTACTGCCGTTCTCATCGATCCGTTTGCCGTTACTCATTTCGTAAGCGTCCACCAGATTCTGTGTCGGGTTGGTACGTCCGTTTCCGGAGAAAGAACCGGTAAAGCCTACCGGCAGGAATACTTTTTCTACCTGATTGGTATTCCATACAGAGCGTGCAAGGATAATTTCATTGTTGTATACCGGATTGGTCGTGAAACATTCGTAATAGTCATTCTCCGGATTTCCCGTATTGTACAGTCGGTAAGGGTAACTTTGCTTGTTATTCTGAGTGATGAAGTCGGCTGCTGCCTGCGCCGCATTCGCCCAGTATGCGGTGTTGCCGTCCGGATTGTTCAGTTTGGAAGCACGGTAGAGCAGTGCTCTTGCCTTTAAAGCATAAGCGGCGGCTCCGTTGACACGTCCCCAGTTGGATGCTTCATCGCTGTAGCGGAAAGGGAGCTGGTTTTTGATCTGGTCGCATTGGTCGGCTACCCATTCAAGTGCTTCGGCAGCGGGAGTACGGAACATGTTCATTGCCGAAGGATCGGACAAGTCGAAGATGATCGGTTCGCCGGATTCATCTTCCGCAATGACAGGGGCAGCGCCGAACCAGCAGATTAAGTCGAAATGGAAGATAGCGCGAAGCAGTCTGGCTTCTGCACAGTAACGGTCGTAAAGGCGGTTGTCATCGCCGTCTTTCTCCGTATTTCCTACTACGGATGCCTTGGCGTTCTTCAGAAACATATTACATTTCCGAATCCCGTATAAGTCGGTGTTCCAGAAGCCCAGCAGGGGATGGTCGCCGGCGGTGTATCCGTCGCTGCCGATCTTTGTATAATAATGAAGTCCCCAGCAGGTCACTGCATTATCCGTCATACAGTCACGTGAAGCACCTGTGAACTGGTCGTCCGACAGTGGCGCCAGTCCGTCCGGCAGATTCGTGTAGATGTTGGCGAGGAACTCGCGTGTCAGGTTCTGGTTATTGAACACTTTCTTTTCAGATAAGGAGGCATCGTACTCTTTGTCGAGGTAGTCGCTGCACGAACTGCCTGCGAGTGCGAGGACCAGAGTAGCTATATAAGTTGATATTCTTTTCATAATTCTTTGCTGTTTTATTGAATGATTAGAATCCGATATTCACACCGAACGTAAATGAACGTGTCTTGGGATATGCCCAGATATAGTTGGTCGGGTTTTCCGGATCAAAGCCTTTAGGCAGATGGCTCCAGTTGCACAGGTTGTAGCCGCTGAAGTAAAGACGGCATTTCGTCATATTGACTTTAGAAATCAGTCGTGCAGGAAGCGAGTAGCCGACTTCCACATTGCGCAATGAAAGGAAGTCTCCGTTGACTACCCAAATGGTAGACTCATTGTATGGATAGTTCCGGTCGAGGTCACTGAAGGAAGTAGACAAACGCGGATATTTGGCGTTGATATTGCGCGGGTCTGTCGGATCATCGGTATAATATCCCCATGTGTTGGTGATTTCATGAGTGGAAGTACCTCCCCAGCCGAAACCATAGTCCATATTCTCGCGACAGGGAACGGTGCGGTTCAGATAAGCCGTCAGCACGGCACGTGCGTCGAAGCCTTTCCAACTGAAACCTAAACGGATGGTCGGGATTAATTCCGGAATATTCGTGTATCCGGTCGGTACTTTGTCGTAGCTGTCTATTTTACGGTCGCCGTTCGTATCCTGGAATACGGCATTGCCGAGCTTGTATTTACCGGCAGCGTTCCACGGATATTTCTGAGGATTGGCAACGGCATCTTCATACGACTCCGGAATCAGGTCGGGATTACTGGCCCATTGTTTCCAGATCAGGAGCTGGCTCTGATCGATACGGTTGCCGGTTCTTGCCTGATAAGCGTAATCGGGAGTCAGTTCATCCATTTCGGTGATTTTGTTGGTGTTGAAAGTCAGCATACCGTCGATATAGTATTCAAAATCACCGATCCGGTTGCTATGTCCTAAAGTGATCTCAAAACCTTTCGTTTCGGCCTTGCCGTAAGAGTCTTGCGGAGCGTTTACACCGAATAAGCTGGGCACGGTGGAACGGGATACCAGAATATTGGAACGCCATTCCTTGAAGAAGTCCACAGAACCGTAGATTTTCTTGTTCCACAAGTCGAAGTCAACGCCGAAGTTTGCCATATCTGAGATTTCCCATTTGATATTCTTGTTGCCGGCTGTCGATTCATATACACCTTCCGTGTAAGATTGGGAAGTACCGAAATTATATCCGCCTCCTTCGGTGAATGTACCTTGGTACGGGTAGCGGCTGACGCCTGTTACGGCTTGTCCTGCCCGTCCATAGGATGCGCGGAGTTTCAGGAGATTCACGAACGAGTTCTTCAGCCATGATTCTTCGGAAAGTACCCATCCCACGGAACCGCCGGGGAATGTTCCGAAGCGTTCGCCGTCGGCATAATTATCACTGCCCATGCGGGAGATATTACCGGAAAGGATATACCGGTTGTTATATACATAGGTAGCCTGTGCATTGTAAGAGAGGTAGCGGTTGGATGATTCCTGTCCGCGTACTACATTCTGATAAGTACGGATGAAAGCCTGAGCATTGATGGCATGTTTGCCGAAGGTATGTTCGTATGCCAGTCCTCCGTTCATATTGAGATTATAGTAATAGTCACGTGGAGAAGTGGTGGCATTGGGCAATGCTTTGTACGTTCTCATGCGTTGGTATGTATATTCCGACGGGTCGTTGACATCAGCCATATAGTTATAGTAGTAGACATTGACATCGGCTTGCTGCACCTTCTGGAATGTTTCGTAAGAGTCGAAACTGAACGTCATCTTGGCTTTCAGTCCGGGAACGAGGGCATCCAGGTTTCCGGTAGCCGTTACGGTTGTATAGAGGTTACGGCGGCGGTTCTGTTCCACACCACGTCCGGCGATTTGTGCGGCACCGTTTTTACTGTCGCTGCTGGTCGGCATAAAGAATTCACCGTTCGGGCAGAATACGGGATACACCGGAAGATTTTCGCCGGCTCCCCAGGTAAAGAGGTTCCATACGTCAATGCCCGGTTGGGAGATATTGTCGATACGTCCGCCCAAGTCCATCGATACATTCAGAAACTTGTTTACATCGATGTCGATGTTCGAACGCAGGTTGTAGCGGTTCAATACTTCCTGTGTGCTGTATCCTTCGTTCCATTCCGTCCATTTGGTGTCGAACAAACCTTCCTGGCGGAGATAAGAGAAGGAGACATAGTAGCGTGCACGTGCATTACCACCGCTGACAGACAGGTTGGTACGGTATTGCGGAGCTGCATCCCGCAGCATGGTGTCGTGCCAGTTCGTATTGAAGTATTTGTATTTGGCCATTCCTTCCAACTGCTCACCGTTGCAGACACGACGGTAGTATTCCAGGTCTTCATCGGAATATTCGGGACTTAATCCGTCCAGATATCGTGCCTGATTACGGCTCAGCGCATAGTTATAAGAGTTCTGGCTTTCGGGAATTCCGGCAATAGTCTGGAAGCCGACTTCTTGTGTGAAGTTGATTTTAGTCTTACCGGTTTCTCCGCGTTTGGTCGTTACGAGTACTGCGCCGTTGGCTCCACGCATTCCATAGATAGCGGTGGCGGCGGCATCCTTCAATATCGTAATCGATTCAATAGGGTAGGCATCGAGGAATGAGAGGTCACGTTCCACATTGTCAACGATGATCAGCGGACTGCGTGCGCTGGCATTCATGGTACGGATGCCACGGATATACATAGACGTTTCACTCCATCCCGGTTCGGATTGCGCCTCATACGTCTCTACACCAGTCACGGTGGAGGTGAACGCATTCTGCAAAACGGTTACCGGATGTTTTTCCAGTTCTTCTCCGGTGACGATGGAAGTAGACTCTGTCACAAACTTCTTGGGTTTGCGATTGAAAGGAAGCGGAGTCGTATGAGCATATTCATCCAGGTCGGCATCCATGACAATCTTGAAGTTCTCTTCAAAGTCGGCAATGGCTGTTGTCGGCAGATAACCTACGCTGCTTACATAAAGCTCATCGGCAGGTTTTACATTCTTCAAAGTGAAAAAACCGTCCTTGTCCGAGAGTGCGATGCGGCTTGCTTCCGCTACGTTGACCACCGCACCTGCGATAGGTTCACCCTCTGCATTTACGATTCGTCCTTTCAGGACTTTAGCATCTTGCGCCCATCCGTTGCCCAGCATGAAAGCTGTGGCTACGGTGAGTAGGATTCTTTTGAATCCTGTCTGTATGTTATTTAATTTCATCGGTTGCATATTCATTCAGTTAATTGTTCCAACCCGGGTTGTTTTCGATATTCGTTTTCCATACTTCTCCTTCCGGTATCGGGTAGAGATACATTTTCTCCGTAAATACCCGGTTCTGGGCAACTTTACGTGTATAGACAAACTTTCCGTTTTCCTTGGTAACCTCCATTCCGTAGATAGGACGTGCCAATGCTTTTTCCGCTACATTCCAGCGACGTACGTCCCATGCGCGATGATCTTCAAAAGCGAGTTCGACGGTACGTTCCTTGCGGATGAAGTTACGGCGGTCGGCAATGGTCTGAAGATCGCTGCGGTTTGTGAGTTTGGCAGTCATCCCTACACGGTCGCGGAGAGGCTGGATGGCATTCAGTACGTCGGCACGTGACCCGCCGGCTTCATTCAAGGCTTCTGCATAGTTCAATAAGATTTCCGCATAGCGGATGATAATCCAGTTACGGTAGTTGCTGCCGGTATGGTTATTGTTCAGGATCACTTCCGGAATATACTTGCGGGTATAGTATCCGGTCGGCGTTGCATTTGCATTTCCTTGCGGGTTATCCCGTTGTCCTTTGAGTACATTAATTATACCATTGCCCCAATTCACACCGTTGTAGAGTACGGTAGCCGCCAGACGCGGGTCACGGTTGCTGTAAGGATCATTGCTCTTGTATCCGCTGGCATTGTTGATGGCTGGAGTGGCTGTTCCATTATAAACAGGGGCACCGGTTTCATCATAATTGCTGAAAGGAGACTGTCCGTTCGCCATATCGTACATATCCACTAAATTCTGTGACGGGCACAAACCTCCGTTGCCGCCTTCGCCTACCGGCGTATCGTTATAGATCGCTCCCCATCCTACAGCTACATCATTACGCCAGAAGATCGTTTCATTATTTTTCTCGTCATGTGCGTTCTTCAGGATGGCGTTGGTATAGCATGTCTTCGGATCGGTATCAGTCGTGTAGAGTCCGTAGAGTGTTCCGTAATCCGTCATGAAGCTTTGCGCTGCATCGGCGGCTTGCTGCCAGCTGATACCCGATTCACTTCTGAAACGGTCGCTTGCCATGTAGAGCATGACACGTGAATACAGTGCACGTGCCATTGGCTGGCTGATACGTCCGGGGTTGCCCGATTCGGCAGAAGTAGCTTTATCCATCAATCCTTCTTCGCAATCTTTCAGTTCTTTCAGAATGAAGTCAACTACATATTCTTTCAAGGAAGGGCGGGTGGTATAGTTGCTGAGCAAGTCTCCGTCCGGATCGAGTACATCTGTAACCAGAGGGACGGGACCGTAGCGGAGAAACATTTCCCAGTAGAAATAAGCACGGAGGAAATGAGCTTCCGCCTTGTATTGTTTCACATAGGTAGCGTGTGCTTCTTCCGAGTCATCCGTAGCTTTGGGCACGTCGTCGATGTTCTTTAACAGCATATTGCATTTGCGGATACCCCGGTAATAGTGTTCCCATGTGCCGGTGAGTTCAGTGGCGGCACCGCTGGCATAATAGTTGCCGATGTTGAAACTTGTACGCGTGCCGCCGCTGGCGTAGCTGGTTTCGGCTAAGTCGGTAGCTGCATCCATCCATGAGTTGTTGATGCGGCAGGCACCGTGGCGCAGGAAGTTGTAAGTATCGAAATGGAACTCACGGGTAGTAGTCCATTGGCTGAATACCTCTTCTTCTGTCAGTTCGTTGCTAGGCTGTTTGTCCAGAAAACCACCGAATATATCTTCACAGGAAGTCAGGGCGATTCCGGCGGTTGCCAACCAAAAGGCGGTATATATGATTGTCTTTTTCATGTCTTATATCTGTTAGAATTTAATGTTTACACCAAAGTTCACAGTCTTCATAATCGGGTAACGGTTGGAACCTTCACTTTCCGGATCGCAAAGACCATCCAGTTTATCCCACGTGATGAGATTGTTTGCATTTACATAGACGCGGCATTCGTTCATGGCTACTTTTCTGATCCATCGGGCCGGAAGCGAGTAGCTTAGTTCGATATTCTTCAGACGAAGGAAGTTACCGTTTTTCAGGAAGAACGAGTTTTTACGCTGGTTATGGTCGCCGTAGCTGTCATAATGGAGCAGCGGATAACTGGCATGGGTAAGGTTGTATGCTTCCGACTGGTTGGGATTCCAGCGGTTCAGATGATGTTCTTTTACCTTACCGCCATTCACGAAAGCGTACATTGCTTCCGCATCATAATATCTGGAAACATGATCTACTCCCTGAAACATGATGCTGAATCCGATGCCTTTGTATTCGCATCCCAGAGACAAGGCGTAAGTGTTTTCGGGAACATCGCTATAGCCGATAAATGTTTCATCACGGCTATCGATAAATCCGTCTCCGTTCATATCACGGTATTTCAGGTCGCCTACCTGTACATTGCCGAAAGTAGAAACCGGAAAATCGGGATTGTTCAAGTCGGCTTGGGTCACAAAACCATCGCACACCAGACCGAAGTATTGGTTGATCGGATGACCTTCCTGTTTGCGATAAGCTGTCTTTGTGGCGGGTTCGTCCATGTTCCGGATTTCATTGCGGGCGTGTGAGAAAGTCAGACTTGCATTATAGGTAAAGTCCTTTCCGATATGGTTCGCATGTTTCAGTTCGATTTCGAAGCCCTTGTTGTTGGTCTCTCCCAGATTGCCGGCAGCCATATTGACGCCTACCCATTGCGGACGGGTGAGGTAAGGAGTCAGGATATCGTTTCTCTTTTCGTAGAATACGTCGATATTACCGTTCAACAGTCCGTTCCATAAACCAAATTCCAGTCCCAGGTTGTATTTGTGAGCACGCTCCCAAGTCACTGCATAGTTAGGGTACTGGCTTTCATAGATACCGGTATATCCGGTTGTTCCGAAGTGATAGTCGTTGGCTATCTGTGTCCACACTGCCTGATACAGGAAACGTTGTTTTACGCCATTCACTTTGTATACATCGTTTCCTACTTCACCATAGGATGCACGGATTTTCAGATTGTTCAGCCAGTCTTCCGTTCCTTTCATGAAAGCTTCGTTGCTGATTCTCCATCCTACGGAGAAAGAAGGGAAGAAACCGAAGCGTCTGCCTCGCATGAAGTTTTCCGAACCGTTATAGCCGAAGTTGACTTCTGCCAGGTAACGGTCGTCGTAGCCGTATGTGGCACGCCCTACCAGTCCTTGGTAGCGTTCGGCAAGGTCTGCCTGATAACGGTAGTCATTCTGGTTGTACAGTGCCATAGCGGTGATATCATGTTTCCCGAATTTGCGTGCCCAGTTCAGCTGGAATTCCATATAAAGTTTATAAGTAGTAGTCTGGTTATTGCCTAGATAAGCAAGTTCCGTATCCGTATTGAACTGGGTATAAGCGTCTATTGAATTATAATTAGTACGGTCATTCAGCTCATAAGTGGCAAAGTCGGCATTGAAAGCACGCATATAGTAAGCGTCGTAGTCGAAAGATACCATTCCTTTTGCTGCCAGCCCTTTGGTGAGCCAGTCCATCTTATAATCCACAATGAAATTTGTTTCATTGATCGTATTGGTGGAGCGGTAGAAACCGGCTTTGGCAAAACGTGCCACGATATTATTCTGGTATTGTGAGCTGCCGCTGTACAATGTCTTCTGGTCTTCACCTTCACCTACGGTATAGGATACCGGAAACAACCATCCCGGTGTATGATTCATTTCATAAAATGCCTGACTGTAAGTTCCGTCTCTCGATTCATTCGAGTTCGGTCCTCTGCGTTCTTCGAAACGTGTCCCGAAGTTGACGGAAAGAGTCAGGTCTTTGGTCATCAGGAAGTCGAGATTGGCACGGAAAGCGAAACGCTTGAAGCTGGAGTTCGACTTGTTTCCGTATTCGTCCTGGCTGAATTCCTTGAACAATCCCTGTTGGTTATAATATTCGGCAGAAGTAAAGTAACGCATACGTTTGGTACCGCCCTGTATATTGACATTGTAGCGTTGTGCCGGTGCACTGTTTCGCAAAACGGTGTCATACCAGTCTACATTCGGGTAGAGGAGGGCATCGATTCCGCTGAGTTGTCCTGCTGAGGCTCTTTTATACATTTCGATGTCGGATGCCGAATATTGAGAAGGCAGTCCGTCGTTAGCCAGCGCTTCTTCCAGCAATACAACCGAATTGTAAGAATCCAGATAAGTATCCTGGCGGGTAGGGGACTGTATTTGCCAGTTGGCGGTCAGGCTGACGGTCGGTTTCTGTTCTTTACCGCGCTTCGTTGTAATCAGCATCACACCGTTTGCACCACGTACACCATATACGGCAGTAGCGGAAGCATCTTTCAACGTAGAGATCGATTCGATATCATCCGGAGCAATCTGTGAGAACTCACGTTCTACGCCGTCTACCAGAATCAATGGTTGGTTGTCTCCTGCGAAAGAAGCACGGCCACGGATATAAATCTTCATATCATCAGACCCCGGCGCACCGGAAGTCTGAGAAGTGATTACACCCGAAATCTTACCGGCAATCGCTTGTGAAATATTGGCTGCCGGAGATTTCAACAGTTCTTTGGAAGAAACCTGCGAGATGGCACCTACCACACTTTCTTTCTTCTGCGCACCGTATCCGACCACTACGACTTCATCCAGCACTTCCGTGTCTTCCTCCATAGTGATATTCAGTTTCGTCTTGTTGGCTACAGGAATTTCCTGTGTCTTATAGCCGATATAACTGATTTGTAACACGGCTTTCGGTCCGACCGTCAGTTTGAAGTTACCGTCAAAGTCGGTAATGGTTCCGTTTGTAGTTCCTTTTTCAAGTATGCTTGCACCAATGGCGGCTTCGCCTTTGGTATCAACTACCCGTCCGGTGATCTGCTTGTTCTGCGCATACACCCATTGGCTGAATGTGGCGAGGCAGAGTATCAGTATAAAATTCTTCATGTATACTAAACTTTAAGGTTTAATTCTTTTTCTTTTTCATAATAGCCTGTATCTCATCGATTGTCAGTGCTTTGTTGTAGATAGCGATGTCGTCGAACATAAATCCGGGATCAGGGTCAGCCCATGTCCATGCCTGGTTTCCGCCCAATGAGATGTATTTCAAGTCTGCACCGTTGGTGAATATTCCGGAGATGGTATTGCCGTCACCGCTGCCCGACACTGTCCATGAGTTGGCGACTTCTCCGTCAATGTAGATTTTACAGGTGGTAGACGTGAGAACGGCTGTGTAAAGATGCCATTCATGATCCTTCAGCCAGTCTTCCTCACAAACGATTCCATCTGCTGCATATTCCGAGCAATAAACGGTATTGACACCTTTCTCATTTTGTGCGGCGGTGAAGTCTGTCCATCCGTTACAGTTTATTTGGGCGAGTCCGCGGGATTGCAGGACAAACAATGGCCATATATTCTCTGATCCTGCCGACGGCTCGTTTCCGTATGCCGTGAATAGGGGAGAATAGCGATAATCGTCCGATGCTCCTGCATTCTTGGCATTCACCCATACACTGATACTCACTTCCTGAGATTCTACGGAGTGAGAAAGAGCATCCTGAGGCAACATCAGATAATTAGTGCCTTTAGAACCGGCTACATTCTGGAATATTTGTCCGAACCCTTTGTCTTCCACTGAAACTATTTTGCCCGAACCTACGATTTTTGCATCTCCGGCTCCTTCTTCAAAGGTATTGATGTAGACAGGAGTAGGCAGAGCCAATGTCTTGTCTTCCATAATCTGTTTGATCTGTTCCGGAGACAATTCTTTGTTATAGACTGCGAAGTCGTCAAACATGAATCCCGGATCGGGATCGCCCCAGTCGAACGCCTGATTTCCGCCTAAAGTGATGTATTTGTAGTTGGCACCATAAATGAATGCACCTTCAATTGTATTATTATCTCCGGTACCTGCCACCTGCCATTCGTTCTTCAGTTCGCCATCCATATATACTTTGGCGGAAGTAGCGGTGAGAGTTACTGTATAGTAATGCCACCCGTGATCAGCTAACCAGTCAGTGGCGTCATGATATAGAGCATTGGTACCATTTACATTCTGTGCATCATCAAAGTTGCACCATCCGGCATTATTCAGTTGTAATGTTCCTCTTACATACAATGCAAACATAGGCCAGTTGTCTGTATTGGCAGTACCTGCTATGCCCGGTGCCTGCCCGTGAGCACTGAATAATGGTGACCACATATAAGTGGATGAGATTCCGGCATCCTTCGCATTCACCCACATACCGATAGACATTTCCTTCGTTTCGGCAGAATGTGACATTACATCTTCCGGAAGCAACAAGTAATTCTGACGCATTCCTCCGGGGATATTCTTGAATACGGTTCCGAAGGCGCTATTATCATCTGTAACAAAGCTGCCACCGCCAATGATCTGTAGTCCGGTAGTCGTTTCGAAAGTAGCTTTATAAACAGGATCGGGCACATGTATTCCGCCACCGATATTCGGTCCCTGAGCATCGCTGTCCGAGAAAGTATTTGTCCAGATCTTCAGATCATCATAATAGGCTTCGGCTGTTTCCGTATCCGAACCATAGCCTAAATATATATAGGTCGCAGATGACAATAAATCGATCATATTGGAATAATCGAAGTCACCTACGCTCACAGCCCTTGTCTTTCCGGAACTGATGCTGGCATGGTTGTTGGTATCGTATTTCTTGGTGCCATCGATATAAATGGCGTATCCTTTCTCTGTGAAAGTCAAGGCAACATAATGCCATGTCCCGTAAGGCATTGCGTTCGTTACACTGACTTCCGGATCATTTACGTCCAGATAGCCTCCTGTGCCGGTATAGCTCAAAAAAGCATTTGCAGTGAAATACAGTTTGTTTGTTCCGTCACTGAATGAGATCAGTGCGCCTGTATGGTCTGTTTTAGTAGATTTTACGAAGAAACTAAATGAGACTCCTGTCTGGATATCTGCACTGATAAGAGGGTTGGGAATGCGGAGGTATCCGCCGTTGGCGTGCATAACTCCACTTTCTCTTTCATCATCTTGTACGATTTCCGGAATCTCTTGATCTGCACTGTATGCAAAACCTTCCCCCGATATAGGTGTTTCGCCTTCGGTGGCAGTAGAGTTGAAATCTTCGTCAAATGTAAATTCAGCTATTAATTTAGCGGAGGTATCCGGCTTTGCCGGAAGTTTTTGATTTCCTGCCGGTGGATCGGCTTCTCCCCAATCCTGACAAGAACTCATGCTGAGAACGGTAAGAATTGCCATAAGTAGTAACGGCCATTTCCTTGTCTTCATAGATATTGATATTAATGGTTCAACAATAATTCTACTCGTTGTAGTGTCGCAAAAATACAACCGATGAGTATATTAAAGGTGGACAAATGAATTTTCGAGGTGGATAAACGGTTATATAAGTGTCTTTTTTACACTTTGAGTATAATCTTGGACGGATGTCTCTTAAAATGAGCTCATTTTAAGACGAAGGGCTGCTATCATTGTTTCATAATAGCAACCCTTATATCAGTTATTCTTCGTTATTCAGCAGTGCGCTTGGTGTCACATTGAAATGTTTCGTGAAGCATCTTGTAAAATATTTGGGATCATTGAATCCTACTTCGTAGGCAACTTCCGCTATATTCATATTCTTCGTTTCCCGATTCTTCAGAATCAATTCCCGTGCGATGTTCAGTCTGTAATTCCGGATGAACTGTCCGGCGGACTGACCGATTAAGTTTTGCAGTTTTTTGTTCAGCAGGCTTTTGCTTACTCCGACGGCTTCACAAAAATCGCTGACTTCAAAATAGGAGTTCTTGTAGTTCTCTTTGATAACTTCCATTACTTGATTGAGGAACTTCTTATCACCGGATTCTTCTTCCATATTAAGTACGTCCACGTCCATATCAAGCGTAAATTTACGTTGATATCGTTTCCGGTTCTCCAGAATATTCTGAATACGGGCCAATAATAATGTTTCATCAAAAGGTTTCAGCAGATATTCGTCCACTCCCATACGATAGCTTTCCAGTCGGGCTTCTTGTGAGGTTTTGGCGGTCAGCATCAGGAAAGGAATATGCGAAATGGCAAATGTCTCCTTTACCCTTCGGGACAGCTCGATTCCGTCCATGACGGGCATCATCAAATCACTGATAATAAAGTCTATTGGATTACTATTAAGTATATGTAATGCTTCTTCGCCATTTGCAGCTTCCAGTACATGATACTGTTCACGAAGAATAGACCGGATATATCCCCGCATATCAGCATTATCCTCCACAACCAGTATACTTAAAGCCTCTTTCTCTTTTGGAGAGCCGGAATCCTGAACAGGAATTGCGGACGAATCGTTGTGATCAATAATGATTGTCTTTTCGTCTTTCCCTTCATTCCGTTGCAAGGGGAGGAGGATGCGGAAAGAGCATCCCGCATGACGGTTATTGAATGCTTTGATCTCTCCGCCGTGCATTTGAACAATCCGTTTGCAGAGGTATAAACCGATGCCTGTTCCTGCTTGTCCGTATACCGGATATTTCACTTGATTCTGCGACTGGTAGAAGCGGTTGAAAATCCGATTGAGGTCTTCCTCAGGGATGCCCGAACCACTGTCCTTGACGCAAATATACAGAGTCTCTTTTTCACTGTCTTTGGCGAAAAGAGCAGATAGGTAGAGAGACACAGTTCCCCCGTTAGGAGTAAACTTGATAGCGTTACTCAATAGATTGGTGACCACCTTACGCATTGCTTCCTCATCGTACAAGATCTCCGGCATTTCCATCCGGTAATAGCGTTTGAGCACAATGTTCCGCTCTTGGGCGAATACTTCAAACGGAGTGATCAGTGAATCGATAAATTTCAGAAAATTTCCCCGAGTCTTCACAATCTCCAGTTTGCCGGACTCTACCTTCCGGAAATCCATCAACTGATTGACGAGAGACAATAGATATTTGGAATTGCGTTCCACGAAGTTCAATTGCTCAATGACTTGCGGATTGTAGCTTAATTTCAACGCACGTTCGATAGGACCGATAATGAGGGTAATCGGTGTACGGAATTCGTGAGTAATATTCGTAAAGAATGAAATCTTGTCAAGCGTCAATTCCTGCACTTTACGGGACATACGAATCAGTTGTGCCTTCTGCCTCGTGATTTTCTCATTCTGCTGAATCAGCATCTGGTTTTGGCGTGACAGCTCATCCGTTTGATTTTCTAACAGATGCTTTTGCTGTTCCAGTTCATGAGTACGTTCTTCTACCGTGCGGTGCAGATATTCTTTCTGCCGTTTCAGATTACGGATGCGCCATTGATAGAATTGCCATACACTGACAGATAACAATACGATGATGAATAGAATAAACCATACAGTCTTATAGAAATAAGGTACAATCGTAATCTTCAGTTCCGTTATGTTTTCTCCCTCGTTCTCACCATCAGGAGTGTATCTGACCTGTAGAGTATATGAACCGGGAGGTAAATTCGTATAACTGGCGAAACGACGGTTGCCCGGAACCTGTACCCATTTATCGTCAAAACCGACCAGACGATAACTGTATATGGCTGTATTGTTTGACTCAAAGTTGAGCGCTGCAAATTCGAGTGAGAAAGATTTCTCTTTTTCATGCAGTTTCAGTTCCGTCGTTATGGCAATATCTTCCGACAGGTATTCGCTGCCCGGCAATATTTCTTCATTACCTATCCGTAGACGGGTGAAACGTACTTTGGCAGCTGGAAGAGACATCGCCGGACGATTACTTTCGATTGCAACCAATCCGCCTACACTGCCGAAATAGAGTAAGTCATGAGAAGAACCACATGAGGCGTTCCAATAAAACTGTGTGTCAATCAGACCATCCTGTATGGTATAGTTAATGAAACGATTCTCTGCCTGGTGATAACAGGAGAGTCCATTATTGGTACTGATCCATAAGTTACCGTTGTTATCTTCCAGTATTCCCCGAACACTATTGTTCGGTAGTCCTTGCGCTGTGCTATAAGAGATAAACTGTTCTTTTCCTTGAGCATCGATTTTTCGTTGATAAATGCCATATCCGTTACTGCCCAGCCATAAAGTACCGTCCTTACCTTGATAAAAGCAGGTTATTTTCTCAATCAGGCGGGAGGACGGATCGTCCAGTTTGTAGTTCAGGTGCCTGTACTGGAATTCTCCTTTAGAGGAACGGGAATGCAGATCGATGATATAAACCCCTTCCAGACAACCGACCCAAAGTTTACCCTCCTTATCAATAATGGAACCGATACAGCCATGAATATTTTCAGCAGCCTTATCCGGTAACGGAGCAGTTATTTCCTTTTTTACCGGATCATAAAAATAGAGTCCTTGATTGGCGCCTATCCATATACCTTCATTAATAGGGTCATAATTCAATACTCCGATAAAGTTAATCGGAAAGCCTCCGCCGGTCTGTGAGGAAATTACCTCCAGTATCTGTCGGGGAGCTTTCAGATCAAGCAGATTGAGACCTCCTCCCCATGTACCTATCCATAAGTGATTGTCGGTATCGGCAGTCAGGGCACTGACGGAGTTGTGACTCAGCCCTCCGTGTTCACGTGTATAATGGGTGAAATCTTCGCTGTTCCGTTCTTTTCTGTTCAGTCCGCCTTCTACTGTCCCTACCCATAAGGTTCCGTATACATCTTCATAAATTGCATTGACAGGATTATAGGATAAACTTGACGGATTTTCCTTGTCATGCCGGTAGCTCCGTATCGATAGTTGCCGTGGATTCAACAGATTGATACCTCCGGTTTCCGTACCGAACCAGATATGTTCTCCATCAGTCAATATGCAATTAATAAAGTTACTGTTCAGCAGATTGGTGCCGCCATTTGGAAGGTCACAGGCTATACGTTCAAAATTATCCGTCATCGGGTTATAGATATTAATACCACGTAGTGTCGCGACGATTAATTGTTTGTCATCGGTGATAGCTAAATTTGTCAGATAATTTTGCGACAGGGAATAGGGATTGCCGGAATCATGCTCATATCGTTTTATCACATTTCCAGTTTTATTATAGCGGAATAGTCCGCGGTCACTGGAGATCCAGACTTCATTCTCTTTGCTGAGGAAATCCGAAATATAAGTTCCCGCTTCGAACTTCAGGCAGTCGGCTATGGGAGTGGTTACCAGTCTCTTTTGCGGACTTAATGCCACTTTTCGTATTTCTCCATTGTTTCCCATCCATATTTTCCCATCCTCGTCAATGTCTTTCAGAGCAATGTCCGGACCATTCAGATAGACAGGGCTGAGTGTAGACAGGATTTGCACTTCCCCTTTGTCATTGAATTCGATACGGTGAAGGGCGTTGTCGCAATGAAGCCAGATACAGCCTTGCGTATCTTTCATGATACGGGTAGCCGGTAGTTCCAGTATCTTTGGAAGTATCCCTTTCGGGTCATGGGGGATAATTGGTTTTAAAGTAGATAAGTCAATAATATCCGTTCCCCCTTCGGAGACGATCCAAAGGCGTTGGAAGGCGTCTTCACAGACATTGCGTATAAAGTTGCTTTTTAGTTTGCATTGGTGATTATTGGGAGTGTAGTTTACAAACTCATAGCCATCATAACGGGAAAGCCCGCCTCCGGCAGTCGAAATCCACATAAACCCCCGGCTGTCTTTGTACAAATCGTCGATAAAATTATGTGGAAGCCCCTCGTTCATGGTCACATACGTAATATTATAGCGGTCGGCAAACCGTTCCTGTGCCCAAACCTGTCCGGCCAGTGAACAGATACTATATATTATAAGGTATATAAGTAGGTGTTTTTTCATATATGTACGTATTAATAAGGGCAAAGTTAGAAGAATCTCTTCAATCACAAAAATGGGAAGAGCTTCTTTTCAGCAGATTATCGGATTGTCCACCAATCGTGTTCGTATGTCCACCTTTCATAGGGGAAACGGGGCGTATTTTTGTAGCATAATTGATGAACGAATACACAGATATTATGAAAAACTTGTTTTTGCCAGTTCTTTTAGTAGCAGGCAGCTTCTTTGTAAGTTGCACTTCTTCCGTGTTTACTCCGACTCCTTCTGCTAATCCTTGGGATGATAATTATTTATCAGTAGCCAAAATGGAAGATTACCGTCAATGGGGAACATACAATGTACACGATCCGTCCTGCCGGAAGCTGGGCGACTATTATTATATGTATTCTACAGATGCGATTTTCGGTGAGAACCGGAAAGAAGCGAGAGAGAAAGGCGTGCCGTTGGGATTTATCCAGATGCGCCGTTCTAAGGATTTGGTACATTGGGAATTTCTGGGATGGGCATTTCCGGAAATACCGGAAGAAGCGGTTCAATGGGTACAGTCTCATGCAGGAGGGCAGGGGGCGACCAATATCTGGGCACCGTATATCATCCCTTATAAAGATAAATACCGCCTCTACTATTGCGTATCCGCATTCGGACGTAAAACATCCTATATAGGACTTGCCGAATCAACTTCTCCCGAAGGGCCATGGACACAGAAAGGCTGTATCGTTAAAACAGATGATTCTACTGCCATGAATGCTATCGATCCGAGCGTCATAGCAGATGAAAATACCGGTAAATGGTGGATGCATTACGGCTCCTTCTTCGGTGGTCTGTATTGCGTCGAACTGAATCCTGAAACCGGATTAGCCTTAAACGAAGGCGATTTGGGGCACCTTGTAGCACGGCGTGCCAACTATCGGAAGGACAATCTCGAAGCACCGGAAATAATCTATCATCCGGAGCTGAAACAATATTATCTTTTCACTTCCTATGATCCGTTGATGACGACTTATAATGTACGTGTCAGCCGTTCGGATGCTGCCGAAGGTCCGTTTACGGACTACTTTGGCAAGGCTGTGAAAGATACGACCAACAACTTCCCGATACTGACTGCACCATATCGTTTTGAGAACCATACCGGATGGGCGGGTACAGCGCATTGTGCCGTCTTTTCTGACGGTGAAGGAAACTATTTTATGGCACATCAGGGACGTCTGTCACCGCAAAATCAGTTAATGGTGTTACATATACGGCAGTTGTTCTTCACTCCCGAAGGCTGGCCGGTCGCTTCTCCCGAGAGATATGCAGGGACTGCTTCGCGTCAATTCAGCAAAGAAGATCTGGTCGGTGAATGGGAAATCATACGAGTGCAGGAACCGGCATACGAACGTCAGCTGGAAGCCGGACAGATCTTATGGGGAGAGGGAGAACTGAAAGAGAAGGAATGGAACTTGTCCACCCGAGTGACTTTGGTAAAAGACGGCACGTGCAAAGGGCAGATGACCGATAACGAATGGAATATAGTTCAAATGAATGGAAAATGGTCCTTTTTGACCGAAAAACATCTATTAATGGTAGATTTGAACTCGGAGAAGATTGAGAATCTGGTTATCTTTGCAGGACACGATTGGGAGAACGAAACCGAAACAATTCTCTTTACCGGACTCGATAGCCGGGGACGTTCTGTCTGGGGAAAAAGAATCAAATAACTATATATAATTTTTATTGAAAACCATGAGAAGATACACAGAATTACTGGCTGCATTAGCCTTATCTACCGGCATGGCGCTTCATGCGCAAACCAATGAAATGGTGATCCAGACTAAGAAGTTGGGTGCTGAAATCCAGCCGACAATGTACGGACTCTTTTTTGAAGACATTAATTATGCTGCCGATGGCGGACTTTATGCCGAACTGGTAAAGAACCGTTCATTCGAATTCCCTCAGCGTCTGATGGGATGGAAGACTTATGGAAAGGTGACTTTGCAGGATGACGGTCCTTTTGAACGCAATCCGCATTATGTGCGTCTTGATAATCCGGGACATGCCCACAAGCATACCGGACTGGATAATGAAGGCTTCTTCGGCATCGGGGTTAAGCAAGGTGAAGAATACCGCTTCTCTGTGTGGGCACGTCTGCCGCACGGAGGTACAGGTGAAAAGATACGTGTGGAACTTGTAGATACCAAATCTATGGGCGAACATCAGGCTTTTGCCTCTCAGACACTGACCATTGATTCCAAAGACTGGAAGAAGTATCAGGTAATCTTAAAAGCGGGTGTTACCAATCCCAAAGCAACGCTTCGTATTTTCCTTGCTTCCCAGGGTACGGTAGACTTGGAGCATATTTCCCTTTTCCCTGTCGATACTTGGAAGGGACATGAGAACGGTCTTCGCAAAGACCTTGCGCAGGCTTTGGCGGATATTCATCCGGGAGTCTTCCGTTTCCCCGGTGGTTGCATCGTTGAAGGTACGGAGCTCGAAACCCGTTATGACTGGAAGAAATCCGTGGGGCCGGTAGAAAACCGTCCATTGAACGAAAATCGTTGGCAATATACCTTTACCCATCGTTTCTATCCGGATTATTATCAAAGCTACGGACTGGGATTCTATGAATATTTTCTTCTTTCTGAAGAAATGGGAGCGGCACCGCTTCCGATCCTGAACTGCGGACTTGCCTGTCAGTATCAGAACAATGAAGAAAAAGCTCACGTAGCAGTTTGCGACCTGGACAGCTATATTCAGGATGCACTCGATCTGATCGAATTTGCCAATGGAGACGTGAACACGACTTGGGGGAAAGTACGTGCCGATATGGGACATCCGGCACCTTTTAATTTGAAATATCTGGGCATCGGTAATGAACAGTGGGGAAAAGAGTATCCCGAACGTCTCGAACCGTTTATCAAGGCTCTTCGCAAGGCGCATCCGGAAATCATGATTGTAGGCAGTTCCGGCCCGAACTCCGAAGGAAAAGAATTCGATTACCTGTGGCCTGAGATGAAACGTCTGAAAGCTGATCTGGTAGACGAACACTTCTACCGTCCCGAAAGCTGGTTCCTTAGTCAGGGAGCACGCTATGATAACTATGACCGCAAAGGACCGAAAGTATTTGCCGGCGAATATGCTTGTCACGGAAAAGGAAAGAAATGGAACCACTTCCATGCTGCCTTGCTCGAAGCAGCCTTCATGACCGGATTGGAACGTAATGCCGATATCGTACATATGGCTACTTATGCGCCGCTTTTCGCTCATGTGGAGGGATGGCAATGGCGTCCGGACATGATTTGGTTTGATAATCTTAACTCGGTGCGTACCGTAAGTTATTATGTGCAGCAGTTGTACGCACAAAACAAAGGAACGAATGTACTTCCTCTCACTATGGACAAGAAACCGGTAACGGGGGCGGAAGGACAAAACGGACTTTTTGCCAGTGCAGTCTATGATAAGGATAAGAACGAACTGATTGTCAAAGTAGCTAATACTTCCGATAAGACACAGCCTGTATCCTTGACTTTCGAAGGTCTGAAAAAGCAGGATGTATTGTCCGAAGGACGTTGCATCACTCTTAGCTCACTCGATCAGGACAAAGATAATACGCTTGAACAACCGTTTGCCATCACTCCGCAGGAGACACCGGTAACGATCAATGGTCATGCGTTAACCACCGAACTCGGACCGAACACGTTTGCAGTTTATAAATTCACGAAGAAATAAAATGAATAGCGTTAAACTAGTTATGATTTCATGCGCATTGGCAGCCTTTTCCGGGCTGTCTGCGCAGAATGACACTACTTTTGTAGCCAATGGCAATCCCATCATAAAATATAAATATACAGCCGATCCGGGTGCTATGGTGCATGACGGTAAGGTGTACATTTATGCCGGACATGATGAATGTCCTCCTCCCAGAGAACATTACCAGTTGAATGAATGGTGTGTATTCTCGTCTCCCGATATGAAGACATGGACGGAGCATCCTGTACCTTTGAAAGCCAAAGATTTTAGTTGGGCAAAAGGGGAAGCATGGGCTAGTCAGGTGATAGAACGTGATGGAAAGTTCTATTGGTATGTGACAGTAGAACACGGCACTATTCACGGAAAATCTATCGGCGTAGCCGTATCTGATTCGCCTGTCGGTCCTTTTGTGGATGCCCGTGGTTCCGCACTGATCACCAATGATATGACGACCGAATTTACCAAGATCTCTTGGGAAGATATCGATCCGACTGTTTTTATTGACGACGACGGACAGGCATATCTTTATTGGGGGAATACCCAATGCTACTATGTCAAACTGAAAAAGAATATGATCGAGCTGGATGGTCCTATCGTACCGGTTCATCTGCCCCGATATACGGAAGCTCCGTGGATACATAAGCGTGGAGACTGGTACTACCTTTCATATGCTTCTGAATTTCCGGAAAAGATATGCTACGCCATGAGCCGTAGCATTACCGGACCTTGGGAATACAAAGGCATCCTTAATGAGATAGCCGGCAATTCCAATACCAATCATCAGGCTATTATCGAGTTCAAGGGCGACTGGTATTTCATTTATCATAATGGAAGCATCAATACAGCCGGAGGCAGTTTCCGCCGTTCCGTCTGCATCGACCGTTTGTATTATAACGAAGACGGTACCATGAAACGCATTCAGATGACAACGGAAGGCGTACAATAAACAGATAATTATAGGGTTAGGTTAGATAATAGGTTTTTAGATTTTTGTTAATTGAAAAGTAAGGGCGTCCTTCCATTCCGGAAAGACGCCCTGCTTATTTAATTCTGATGAATAATAACTTATTCTACTCTGCGTGAACCGTCACCGATTACTACATCATATACTTTCGGGCTTCTGCCGAATTTAGCTTTGAAAGCTTCTTTTGTCTTTTCAACGAAGTTGTCATACAGTTCGTTCTTGACAAGGTTGATAGTACAACCACCGAAGCCGCCACCCATTACGCGTGAACCGGTTACACCATATTCTTTAGCGCAATCGTTCAGGAAGTCAAGTTCTTCGCAGCTCACTTCGTACAATTTGCTCATACCGTGGTGAGTTTCGTACATCTTCTGGCCTACTGTTTCGTAATCGTCTTTTTCCAGCGCATCGCAAACATCAAGTACGCGTTGGATTTCTTCGATTACATATTCGGCACGCATATAATCTTCAGCGCTGATATCAGCTTTCGCTTCTTCCAGCATGTCCATTGTACAGTCACGCAGGAATTCTACATGCGGATGTTTTTTCTGGATAGCAGCAACAGCAGCCTCACAGCTCTGACGACGCTTGTTGTAAGCAGAAGAAGCCAGTTCGTGTTTCACTACTGAATCCATCAATACCAGACGATAACCTTCCGGATGGAATGGGAAATATTGATATTCCAGTGAACGGCAGTCCAGACGGATCAAGCTGCCAGCTTTACCGAATACAGAAGCGAACTGGTCCATGATACCGCAGTTTACACCGCAGTAGTTGTGTTCAGTAGCCTGACCTACTTTAGCCAATTCAAATTTGTCGATTTTACCTTCACCGAACAGTTCATTCAATGCGAAAGCATATGTACTTTCCAGAGCAGCAGAAGAAGACATACCTGCACCCAGAGGCACATCGCCGGAGAAAGCGGTATTGAATCCTTTCACGTCTACGCCACGTTTGATCATTTCACGGCATACACCGAAAATGTATCTTGCCCAGCTTGCACGGGGAGCATCCTCTTCGTTCAGACCAAATTCTACATAATCTTTCAGGTCGATAGAATAAGCTCTTACTTTGTCAGTGCCGTTCGGTTTGATTTCAGCAAGCATACCTTTGTCTACAGCTCCGGGGAATACGAATCCACCGTTGTAGTCAGTATGTTCGCCAATCAGGTTGATACGACCCGGAGAGGCATATATAAATCCTGTAGTTCCATCAAAATGCTTAATGAAGCGACTTCTTACGTGTTCTATATCCATGATAAATCAATTTTATAAGGTGAATAAATTAAATTCAGATTTTTTATTCTACTGGGATGTCTTTATTTACGTTCTTGCAACCTACCAGACCGTAGTACAGCAAGTAAGCCAGAGCAGCGATAATTACCCAATAGCTAGCCATGAAACCGGCTACGTCAGCTACCCATCCTTGAATTACAGGCAGGATACCTCCACCGCATACCAGTACCATAAACAGACCGGAAGCAGCAGCCAGATATTTACCCAGTCCTTCTACAGCAAGGTTGAAGATACCACCCCACATGATAGAAGTACAGAGACCAACTAATACCAAGTACATAGCGTTAATGGGCACTTCTGCAAAACCGAATGACAAACCGCCAGTTGCGCTTTGTTGAAGTACAGGCAGATTCACCAATGTTCCTGTAGAAGAGAAGATAGCAAGGAATACTAAAATCAATCCCAGAGCGGATGTAAATGTAAGCATCGCTTTACTGGAAACTTTTGCACCGAGTGAAGCACCGGCCAGACGACCGATCAACATCAGGAACCAGTAAGTTCCTACTACGAAACCGGAGATTGTAGAAGCGATACCGGCACCGCCTTTTTCTACAGGGTCAGTAAGGAACAGGTTCAGAGTACCCGGTACACCTACTTCAATACCTACATATACAAAGATAGCGATAGCGCCCAATACAAAGTGACGGAACTTCAAAGCACCTTTCATCAGTGTGCTGATTGGTTCAGTTGTAGCAGCAGCGTTCGGTTCCGGAATGCGTACAAACAGGAGTACGAAGAATGCGAAAGCGAATACAGCCATTGCGGTGTACATTACAGGGAAAATCTGAGAGATAGTAGCTTTTTCGATAGATCCGGCGATCAGGATACCAACGAACATCGGAGTGATGGTAGCCATTACAGAGTTGAAAGAGCCGCCCACCTGGATAAGCTGGTTACCTTTGTTACCTTCACCACCCAGTTTGTTCAACATCGGGTTTACTACAGTGTTAAGCAAACACATAGAGAAACCTGCTACGAATGCACCAATCAAATAAACGGCAAAAGCCATCTCAGGGCTTGAATGACCGGACAGGAACTGGATACCTACGCCGATAAAACCGATAGCTACTGCGATAAGTGCTGTTTTCTTATATCCCACACGTTGCAACAAGATACCGCTGGGGATACCCATTACTGCATAAGCTATAAAGTTACCGAAGTTTCCCAGCATACCCAAAGCATTGGATACGTCGAATTGGTTCTTCAGCACAATACCCATAGGAGCTGCGAGGTTAGTAACGAATGAAATCATACCGAAAAGGAAAATCATCGTGATAATGGCAATGATTTTTCCATTCTTTTTTTCTTGTGTCATGGTTCTATTAAAAATGTTAGTTTATAAAATTAGGTTAGTTATTTTTTTATCTTTTATTTTTCCACACCGAATTTGTAGATAGTCACCTGCTGGTATTCATCGCCCGGCAATAAAGTAGCCGAGGGGAAATGAGGTTTGTTCGGAGTGTCGGGGAAACATTGCGCCTCGAAGCAGATAGCGCTTCTTGCAGGGAATGTAGCACCGTGAGCACCTTCGAAACCATTCAGCCAGTTACCGGTGTAAAGTTGTACACCTGCTTCAGTTGTGTATACTTCCATGGTACGACCGCTATTCGGTTCGAAACAAGTAGCAGCCAAATCCAGTGAACCTGTTTCAATCTTGTTCAGTACGTAGCAGTGGTCGTATCCGGCACCGTTAATCAGTTGTTGGAATTTATCGTTGATACGTTCGCCTACGGTATGCGGAGTGGTGAAGTCCATTGGAGTATCTTCTACTTTGGCAACTTCTCCGGTTGGGATAGAAACTTCATCGATAGGCGTGTAGAAATTAGCGTTGATAGTAACAATATTGTTTTCGATAGTAGGAGTAGGATTGCTGATACCAGCCAGATTGAAGAAACCGTGATTGGTCAGGTTGACTACAGTGGCTTTGTCAGTTGTGGCACGATATTCGATTACCAGTGCATTTTCTTCTTCTTCCAGGCGATAAACCATTTCAACCTCCAGATTGCCGGGGAAACCTTCTTCGCCGTCGGCTGAAACATAATTGAACTGGATTATATTTTCAGCCAGTTGGTCGGCATCCCAAACGCGGGCGTGAAAACCGGTAGGTCCTCCGTGCAGGGAGTTGGGTCCGTTGTTGATGGTGAGCTCGTGCTCTTCTCCGTACAATGTGAATTTTCCTTTGGCGATGCGGTTGCCATAGCGTCCGATAGTAGTGCTGAGGAAGGGCTCCGGGCTGTTGACAACGTGGTCTATGCTGTCGTGTCCGAGGACAACGTTTGCATATTTTCCATCTTTATCCGGTACCATGATAGCGAGAATGGCGCATCCGTAATTAGTTACGGCGACTTCCATTCCCTTTTTATTTTTGAGGATAAATAAATCAGTTTCTTTATTATTTATCTCCTTTTGGAAATCTTTCCGGCTGAGCCCTGATAGATTCCCTTCCGTTGGGAATGTGTTATTCATGTCTGGTATTCTTAAAATTTTCTTGCAAATAAAGGTAAATTCTTTGTTACTCACAAATTATTCCGGCTAAATATGGTGGGTAGTTTAGGAAAGTTTAGCGTTCTCACTTAGGTTTCTGTATTTTTCATCCTTCTTTTCTTTTAAAGTGAACAATTTTTCGTATGTTTGTTCCCGGATTATTATAATCCGGGAGAATTTAATCTAAGTTTATTAACAAGAAAAACAAAAATGTATCCATTAAAATTCGAACCTATTCTGAAGCAGACGCTTTGGGGGGGCGACAAAATTATTCCGTTCAAGCATTTGAATTCAGACTTGAAAGGAGTAGGAGAAAGCTGGGAGATTTCCGGCGTAGAGGACAATGAATCTGTTGTGGCTAATGGCCCGGACAAAGGTTTAACTCTGGCTGATATGGTGAGAAAGTATCGCGAGGAACTGGTTGGCGAAGCGAATTATGCTCGTTTTGGCAATAAATTCCCACTGCTTATCAAATTCATCGATGCAAAGCAGGATTTATCCATTCAGGTGCATCCGGCAGATGATTTGGCAAAGAAAAGGCACAACTCAATGGGTAAAACCGAAATGTGGTATGTAGTGGATGCTGATAAAGGAGCGAAACTGCGTTCTGGATTTTCCGAGCAAATCACCCCGAAAGAATATAAAGAGCGCGTGCTGAACAATACGATCACTGACGTATTGCAGGAGTATGAGATCAAGCCGGGAGATGTATTCTTCCTTCCTGCCGGACGTGTGCACAGTATTGGCGCCGGTGCGTTTATTGCCGAAATCCAGCAGACTTCGGATATTACTTATCGTATATATGACTTCAACCGTAAGGATGCAAACGGAAAGACTCGTGAATTGCATACTGACCTGGCGCGTGAAGCCATCAATTACGAAGTGTTGGATGATTATCGTACCAAATACGAAGCGGTGAAAGATGAGCCGGTAGAACTTGTAGCTTGTCCGTACTTCACTACTTCCGTGTATGATATGACCGAAGAAATCAGCTGTGATTATTCAGAACTCGATTCATTCGTGATCTTCATTTGTATGGAAGGTGCATGCAAGATAAAAGACAATGAAGGTAATGAACTGAAAGTAGGTGCCGGAGAATCTATTCTGCTTCCTGCTACAACACAGGATGTAACAATTACTCCGGAAGCTGGAAACGTAAAATTGCTGGAAACATACGTGTAAATAATAGACAATATTATTGATAAAAGTATAGATTGGGCAGGCGAGAAAAACTATCTCGCCTGCTTTGCGTTGTAGAAAGAAAGGTGTATCTTTGTGCATGCCCGATTATATTCCTAATTGGGTACATGAATAAATAATCAGAGAAAGTATGAATAGCAAGATTTATCCGATTGGTGTACAAAACTTCGAGAGTCTCCGTAAGGATGATTATTTTTATATTGATAAAACGGCATTGGTTTATCAATTAGCAAGAACAGGGAGATATTATTTTCTAAGTCGCCCTCGTCGCTTTGGAAAAAGTTTGCTTATATCTACGCTGGAAGCTTACTTTCAGGGGAAGAAAGAACTTTTCGAGGGTCTGGCTATCGAGACCCTTGAAAAGGATTGGATAAAGCATCCGATATTGCATCTGGACCTCAATATCGAAAAATATGATGTACCCGAGAGTCTTGATAACATACTCGAAAAGTCATTGGTAGCATGGGAGAAACTATATGGAGCCGAACCCTCCGAGCGTTCGTTTTCCCTGCGTTTTGCGGGTATTATACAGCGTGCCTGCGAGAAGACAGGACAGCGCGTTGTCATCTTGGTGGACGAGTATGACAAACCCATGTTGCAAGCCATTGGTGACGATGAATTGCAAAAGTACTACCGTAATACATTGAAGCCATTTTATGGTGCATTGAAAAGCAAAGATGGCTACATCAAATTCGCTATGCTGACAGGTGTCACTAAGTTCGGTAAAGTAAGTATTTTCAGTGACTTGAATAATCTGAAAGATATATCAATGGATGAACGGTTTATTGAAATTTGCGGCATTACGGAGAAAGAAATCCACGATAATCTGGAAAAAGAACTTCATGAACTGGCTCGGAATCAGAAAATGAGTTATGATGAAGTTTGCAAGGAATTGAAAGCATGTTATGATGGCTACCATTTTGTAGAAGACTCTGTCGGTATTTACAATCCCTTCAGTTTGCTTAATACATTTGACCAAATGAAGTTTGGTGATTACTGGTTTGAAACAGGTACACCGACCTATTTGGTTGAACTTTTAAAAAGTAGTCATTACGATCTCCGGCGTGTTGTAAATGTGGAAACAGATTCCGATGTTTTGAATAGTATTGATTCCACTTCAAAAAATCCTATTCCGGTGATTTATCAAAGTGGATATCTTACGATAAAAGGTTATGACCGTCGTTTTAAAATTTATCGTTTAGGTTTTCCCAATCGTGAAGTAGAGGAAGGATTTATGAAATATTTGCTTCCATTTTATGCAAATGTAGATCAGATAGATTCACCGTTTCAGATCACTAAATTTATTTATGAAGTCGAACAAGGCGATTGTGATGCTTTCTTTCATCGCCTGCAAAGCTTCTTTGCCGATACTCCCTATGAGTTGGCCCGTGATTTGGAGTTGCATTATCAGAATGTACTATTCATTGTCTTCAAGTTGATTGGCTTCTACGTTAAGGTAGAATATCATACAAGTGAAGGGCGTATTGACCTTGTTTTACAGACTGACAAATTCATATATGTGATGGAATTTAAGTTGGATGGTACTGCTGAAGAAGCTATCAAACAGATTAATGAAAAGCATTATGCACTTCCTTTTGAGGCAGACGGACGCCGACTTTTCAAGATAGGTGTCAATTTTAGCTCAGAAACACGCAATATTGAGAAGTGGATAGTGGAGTAGCATCAATTCTATCCCCATTCAGTTTTATATAATTTTTTTGGAAAGGTTTTAAACTTCTGTTGCTAAATCATTTTTTTCGTCTTATCATTGTATAAATTTACTAGTGATATATATGAATAAAAATGGATTTAGCCGTTGTGCGGAGTCGTACATCGGTCGTTTACGAAAAGAGGGGCGTCATTCTACGGCCCATGTTTATACGAATGCTCTTTTTTCTTTTACCAAGTTTTGTGGCACTACCCATGTTGCTTTCCGGCAAGTCACCCGTGAACGCTTGCGCTGTTACGGGTAGTATCTTTATAGTTCCGGTCTGAAGCCGAATACGGTATCAACGTATATGCGTATGCTTCGTAGCATCTATAATAGAGGAGTGGAGTCGGGCAGAGCTCCGTATGTGCATCGTCTGTTTCATGATGTTTATACGGGAGTGGATATTTGCCAGAAGAAAGCGTTGCCTGTCGGAGAACTTAATCGCCTCCTCTATGAAGATCCCAAATCGGAACGTTTGCGTCGTACGCAGGCTATCGCTGCCTTGATGTTTCAATTCTGCGGAATGTCTTTCGCTGACCTTGCTCATTTGGAGAAATCTTCGCTGGAACGGAATATCATCCGGTATAATCGTATCAAGACGAAAACTCCGATGAGTGTGGAAGTACTGGATACTGCACAAGATATAATCAGTCGGCTTCGCAACTGTCAGCCTTCTCATCCGGATTGTCCCGACTATCTGTTCAGTATCCTTCTTGGCGACAAGAAGAGAGAAGATGAAAGTGCATACCGGGAATATCAGTCCGCTCTCCGCAGGTTCAATAATCGTCTGAAGAGACTTGCAAAGGCTCTTCGGCTGACTTCTCCCGTCACTTCTTATACTATCCGTCATTCCTGGGCTACTACCGCTAAATATCGTGGTGTTCCTATTGAAATGATCAGCGAGTCGCTAGGGCATAAGTCTATTAAGACTACTCAGATTTATCTGAAAGGTTTTGGTCTGCAGGAACGTACAGAAGTGAATCGAATGAATTTATCTTACGTGAAGAACTGTCGGATAGGACGGGTGTAAATGTGTAATAAGTTGATAATCAATGTAGGTTTGTCTCTGTTACTTCTTAGGTAACGGAAGTGTATAAAGCATAAACAAACAATGAAAAAAGATTGAAAAGCAGCAGTAAATATGTTGTCAAGAGAGTTGCACCCTAAGTAGAAGGGTATATACCAATGGAAATAAGGTATATAAGGAGTAAGGCATGAAAATAAGTATTTTTCATGTCTAAAGATATTTTTACCCTATATTTTAGATAAAACTAAAAAAAGTGGGCTTTAATTTGTTTCTTATTTGTGATTTTGTCTATCTTTGCATCAAATTTACTTCCGTTACCTAAGAAGTAACGGAAACATATGGGGTAAAAAAACATGATTCTAACAAAAGAGAAATCAGCCATCCTCGGGACCAAAAATGGGACAGGGGAGGGCGTAGCGTGCTTAAAACGCTGGTATGTGGCACATGTTCGCATACATCACGAAAAAAAAGTAGCCGAATATTTGGGGAAAATGGGAATTGAGACTTTTGTTCCTGTTCAGCAAGAAATCCATCAATGGAGTGATCGCCGTAAATTAGTTGAAACAGTTCTTCTTCCGATGATGGTGTTTGTTCATGCCGATCCGAAGGAACGGATGGCTGCTTTAACTCTTGCCACGGTAAGTCGTTATATGGTGTTGCGTGGTGAGGGAAAGCCTGCTGTGATTCCTGATGATCAGATGGCGCGTTTCCGTTTTATGCTCGATTATTCGGAAGAGGCAATCTGTATGAATTATTCTCCATTAGCTCGTGGAAAGAAGGTTCGTGTTATCAAAGGTCCTTTAACGGGGTTGGTTGGAGAACTAGTTGCGTTAGATGGCAAAAGTAAGATTGCTGTCCGTTTGGATATGTTGGGCTGTGCCTGTGTCGATATGCCTATTGGATATGTAGAGCAAATTGGCGAAAGAAATTAAGTTGGTGATGAGGACCTTCAATAGTAGTATACAGGGAAAAATAGATAAACTTCAAAAAACAGTTGATGCATTGCTTCATATGGGTGAGAATATGGACTGTATATGTGTCGATGATCTTTCACTACTTAATAAAGAGATCCATGAACAGATCAATGATCTGTATCCTTGTCACGGTAAGACTGCTGAGCAGGAAGCTGCTTTATGTCTGTCTCTTCTGATGGGATATAGTGTGTCCATGTATGCCAATTTAGAGGATGAGGCAAAGAAGAAAACTGTTCTGAGGCGTTCGCAAATGATTCTTAAAAAACAATTGCCTTCACCATTGAAAATTCAGTTACACACAATCTACGATAAACTATTATCATAGTAAATCTACTTTTTTGAAAAAAGACTTTATAATTTATTGGGGTATTTAATTATGAAACACGCATTTGACCGTTTTGTTCTGTATTTGCAGAAAAATTACTTTAGTTATTGGATTGTATTGGGAATTGATACGTTCATAGCTTTGGTTTGTACCTGGGTGTCATTTATCGGCATTCATTATCTTACGGAAACTCCCAAGGAAATTACTGCGCTATTTTATATTCTGGCAATTTCAGTTGTATCCAGTGTTTTAGGTTCCGTTTTATTTCATACTTATCGTAATACGATCCGTTTTTCTCAGTTGAAGGAATTGTGGCGATTGGCAGGGAGTGCACTGATAAAGGCTGTCTGCGTAGTAATTGTCATTTGGTTTCTTCTGCCTCAGACAGGAATGCACAATAGTCAGAAAATTATATTCGTATTGTTCGATGGTATGCTTACTTTTATTGCCATGGTAGGCTTTCGTATTCAGTTGATTCTGGTTTATGAATTCTTACTGAATCTGCTGAATAAGAAGAATATGCATATTCTGATCTATGGTATTGATGATAAGAGCGTAGCGCTGAAAGTCCGTCTAATGAATAGCTCCCACTATAAAGTTGTAGGTTTTTGCATTTATGGAACAGGCGACTCCATCCGACGCGTGGCTGATCTTCCCGTTTATTCATTTAAAGATGAAGATTGCTTCAACAAGCTTGTTCATAAGAAATGTATCGGCGGCATCCTGTTTGCCCGTTACGAGAATACCCGTGAAGAGGAAGACCGCCTGCTTCAGTATTGTAAAAGAAGCGGGGTGAAAACATTGATTGCTCCGAGTATCAGTGAGGCTGACGAAAACGGAAGTTTCCACCAATGGGTACGCCCTATCAAGATTGAGGACTTGCTGGGTCGCTCAGAAATTCATATCAATATGGAGGAAGTGATGACCGAGTTTTGCGACAAGGTTGTGTTGGTGACAGGAGCTGCCGGTAGTATCGGTAGCGAGCTTTGCCGGCAACTGGCTCAGATGAACATCAAGAAACTGATCATGTTTGATTCCGCTGAGTCACCTTTGCATAATGTCCGTCTGGAATTTGAGAAGAATTATCCCGGTCTTGATTTTGTTCCTGTCATAGGAGATGTCCGTGTGAAAGAACGTCTTCGTATGGTATTCGAAACTTATCAGCCTCAGATCATCTTTCATGCCGCTGCCTATAAGCATGTTCCCTTAATGGAAGAGAATCCCTGTGAAGCTGTACTGGTCAATGTTGTCGGCTCTCGCCAGGTTGCCGATATGGCTGTGGAATACGGAGCTGAGAAGATGGTCATGGTTTCTACCGATAAGGCGGTGAATCCTACCAATGTCATGGGATGCTCGAAACGCTTGGCGGAGATCTATGTACAGAGTCTGGGCTGTGCCATCCGTGAGGGAAAAGTAAAAGGTCGTACCAAATTTATCACTACCCGCTTTGGCAATGTATTGGGTAGTAACGGTTCTGTAATTCCCCGTTTTAAAGAACAGATAGAGAATGGTGGTCCTGTTACAGTGACTCATCCTGATATCATTCGTTTCTTTATGACTATTCCCGAAGCTTGTCGTCTGGTAATGGAGGCTGCTACGATGGGTGAAGGCAATGAGATTTTTGTCTTTGAGATGGGGAAGGCTGTGAAGATTGTTGATCTGGCTACCCGTATGATCGAACTTGCCGGTTATCGTCCAGGTGAAGATATTGAGATAGAGTTTACGGGACTTCGTCCCGGTGAGAAGCTTTATGAAGAAGTTTTGAGTGATAAGGAGAATACGATTCCGACTGAGAATAAGAAGATAATGATAGCTAAGGTACGTCATTATGAGTATGCTGATATTCTTGAAACTTACGGAGAGTTTGAGAAGTTATCCCGTACGGTAAAGATCATGGACACAGTGAAACTAATGAAGAAAGTGGTACCTGAATTTAAATCCAAGAACTCACCGAGATTTGAGGTCTTGGATAGATAACTAGAATGATTCTGAACACTAACATAAATCAACAATGGATACAAAAGATTTGAAGATTGCTGTTGCAGGTACCGGCTATGTTGGTCTTAGCATAGCAACACTTTTGTCGCAACACCATCAGGTGACGGCAGTCGATGTGATTCCTGAGAAAGTAGATATGCTTAATCGTAAACAATCGCCTATTCAGGATGAGTATATAGAGAAGTTTTTATCCGAAAAGGAATTGAATCTGACCGCTACGCTTGACGGTTTCAAGGCATACAGTGACGCTGATTTTGTGATTATTGCGGCTCCTACTAACTATGATCCTGTGAAAAACTATTTTGATACTCATCATATAGAGGATGTCATAGACCTGGTTTTAAGTGTCAATCCTGATGCTGTGATGGTAATCAAGTCTACTATTCCAGTAGGATATTGTCGTGGACTTTATTTGAAGTATGCCCGTAAGGGAGTCAAGAAGCTTAACTTGCTTTTTTCTCCGGAGTTTCTTCGTGAGAGCATGGCCCTTTATGACAACCTTTATCCAAGTCGTATCATTGTTGGCTATCCAAAGCTGATTGATGACGAGCTGTTTGACGAGGAAAACGAAGCTATTAAGGTCATTGCGGATATTCCTGCCTTAGAGAAGGCTGCACGTACTTTTGCCGCATTGCTTCAGGAAGGTGCAATCAAGAAAGATATTCCCACTCTTTTTATGGGCATAAAGGAGGCGGAAGCTGTTAAGCTGTTTGCTAATACCTATCTTGCATTGCGTGTCAGTTATTTTAATGAATTGGATACTTATGCGGAGATGAAAGGTCTGGATTCTCAGTCAATCATACAGGGTGTTGGTCTTGATCCTCGTATTGGCACACATTATAATAATCCATCCTTTGGTTATGGCGGTTATTGTTTGCCTAAAGACACGAAACAACTCTTGGCTAATTATCAGGATGTTCCTCAGAACATGATGACTGCTATTGTCGAAAGCAACCGTACAAGAAAAGATTTCATAGCAGATCAAGTGCTGCGTAAAGCGGGGTATTACACCGCCTCCTGCTCATGGGATACTCAGAAAGAACGAAAAATAACCATTGGCGTATATCGTTTGACCATGAAATCCAATTCTGACAACTTCCGTCAAAGTGCCATTC